>Ga0315291_10004846_pt1 | contig 16997 bp, 9 predicted proteins | sample YL17G12_20_MG_FD_203070 | JGI IMG/M metagenome (GOLD analysis project Ga0315291, IMG submission 203070) | Sediment microbial communities from Yellowstone Lake, YNP, Wyoming, USA - YL17G12_20 | ecosystem: Environmental > Aquatic > Freshwater > Lake > Sediment | place: USA: Wyoming | collected...
AGCTGTACGCGGCGGTGGAACTCGTGGAGATGCCTTTGCCCATCGTATCGATCACGGCGATCGGCAGGGGGGAGGTGAAGCCCTGGAGGTCCCGGCTGATGAAGACGTAGCGCGCCACGCTCATGTCGCTCTGCCGCCACCCCGGCTTCGACGCGACGGCTTTCAATGTCATAGCCTTCGAGACGGGAATCGGCGCCATATAGATCAAGCCGGCGGGCACGCCCCTGACCTGGCTGAGCGGGTTGCTGCCGTCGGTGGTGTAGTAGATTGTCGCCCCCTCCGTAGCCGTCGTGAGCGTCACGGTCAGCGGCGCTATGCACAGAGCGCTTGGGGCGCTGATCTGGGGCTCCTCGACGATACCTTCGTACATATTGAGATTGGCCGCACCGGGTGTCGGGACGGCCATGAAGCGCAGCTCCGCGCTCCCGTCGGGGTACCGCCCGTAGGAGACATCGACCCGTTGCTTGTCGAAGGACAGACTGTCCTTCAGAGTGACGCCGTCGGGGGCGAAGAGGGCCACGCTCTCGCCCTGGTCGTTAAGTCGAAAGCCGGCGTGCAGGCCCGGGGCGGTGATGTCACCATCCGCCCAAATCAACAGATACCCGCGTGCGGCAATGGTAGTGACGGTCGGCTTCCCCGTCGGGATTTGCCATTTCGTTGGCCGGGACAGGTCGTCCGTCAGATAGAATCCGCCCAGATCGACGGCCACGGAAACCGGATTGTAGAGCTCAATCCAGTCCTCGTGGTGACCCTGCGGGTCTGTGACCGAGTGACTGTTGGACGCCAACAGCTCATTGACCACGACCCGGACGACCGGCTGACGGCTCGGTTGCGCGAGACCATCCGCATCAAGGCCCGGCACCAGGACGGTCAGAAAGAGTCCGAGAAAGTACCTCATTCTGCCCATCCTGTCGACTCCCACTGACCGGTTGCACTGCCACAGCGAACGGAATCGGAACTCGCCGGGTGCGCCACGCACACCCGGTGGTACCATACTGAACTCCGTGGCGGACGCCGGGAACCTGGCAGTCCCTAAGCGACACCCGCCACGACCCATTTTATCCGATTTAACACCCCCAAGTCAAGCCGACCCGTCTGACCGATCCAAAACGTATGCGAGCATGTTTTGTGGTGGACCAATCCGAATTTGTCATGCTGAGCGAAGCGAAGCATCTGGCATCGCAGGAGAAGCTCCCTACGGCTCGAGTCCACGTTTACGTCCAGGGCCAGATCCTTCGCTGCCGCTCAAACAGAAGGAGGGCACGGGCACCACGAAACTTAAGCGCACACTCCAGAACCATGAAGAATGCGAAGGGAACAGGACGGCGGGCGAAGGTGGCAGTCAGCGATTTGCACTTCCGCGCCGGTCGAGTACCGGCCTCGGCTCTTGCCTTTTACCGATCCGTCGACGAGAATAGAACTTGCCACGTGCGGAGCGTTCCGCTTGGCGAGGCCAAGATGTGCAGAGGGCGGCAGGCCAAAACGTGGAAAGGGTGGAAGCTATGCCAGTGTGGTTAGATCCCGTGCGGAGTTCTGCAATGGTGACCGTCCTTGCGCTATCGCTTATCTCGCCCGCATGGGGCGCGGCTGAGCCGTCGCTCGGCGGGGACTGGGTCGGCGGGTTCGAGCGCGACGGCGCCTGGGTTTACATCCAGATTCACTTCAAGCAGGAAAAGGCCGCCATCGAAGGGACCTATGACATCCCCCTCGAATTCACGAATGACAAGTCGCTGGCTCGAATCAGCCTGGAGTCGTCCCGCATCCGCTTTGAAATGCCGCGGGCCGATCAGACCCTGCTCTTCGAGGGAAAGCTCGAAGGCACGACCGTTTCGGGAAAGGTACTTGAGGCCGGCTGGCAGTCTTCCTTTCGCCTGGACCGGATTGTGAAAATAAGAACAGACATGTACGTTGGCACCTACCAATTGGGGGCGGACCACTACGTTCACATTCGCTCCTGGGATGAATTCGACCCCGGCACGCTGCAGTGCATCGACTTCAGGTCCGGGCAGTTCCGAACCCTTTTCCCCTCCTCCGAAACGAGTTTCTTCACCGGTCCCTCGGTGCTGGTGACCCATCCGGTGGAAACGACTGTCCAATTCACGGTCGGCGGTCAAGGCAAAGCAACCAGTCTCTCCTGGACGCAAGCTGATTCAGCCCCTCTGGTCGGCCAGCGTGTCAACCTCACGTATGAAGAAATCTCGTTCCGCAACGGAGACGTCACACTGCGGGGGACTCTCATTTTACCGGAGACGAAGGGTCCTCATCCGGTTGTGATTTTTGTCCATCCGGCCGGGCCCCGATCCTGCAAGGGACTCTTTACCTGGGCCGAGTTCTTCGCCGTCTATGGCGTGGCGGGTCTTACTTACGACAAGCGCGGGGTGGGAGCGTCCTCGGGCGACTGGATGCGCTCTAGCTTCCAGGACCTGGCCGGCGATGCCCTCGCGGCGCTTCAGTTCGTCAAGGGACGCGAGGACATTGACGCGAAACAGATCGGCGTGTGGGGGGCGAGCCAGGGCGGATGGATTGGCCCGCTGGTGGCCTCCCAGTCCTCGGCAGTGACGTTCGTGATCAGCCAGTCGGGTTCGGGTGTGAGCCCGGAGGAGCAAGAGCTTTATCGCAGTGAGGCCTGGCTCCAAGCGGACGGCTTCAGCCAAGCGGAGATTCAGAAGGTGATGGCTCTGATCCGTTCGCGGTACGAGTGTGCTCGGACCGGTCAAGGATGGGAGCAACTTGCGGCGGTGGAACGGGCGGCCGAGAGCGAGCGTTGGTATCCCTATACGGGCGGCGCGGCTGGGAAGGACGACCCTTTTTGGGAGTTCTGGCGTCTGATTCACGATTATGATCCGGTGCCCGTCCTGGAGAAGGTCAAGTGTCCCGTGCTGGCCGTGTGGGGAGGCCTGGACACGTTTGTCCCCGTGGAAAAGAGCGTGGCCGTATGGCGAAAAAGCCTCGCCCAGGCAGGAAACGAAGACGTCACACTCAAGGTGTATCCCAACGGCGATCATTCTCTGATGACGGCGAAGACGGGCGGCCTCAAAGAGGTTCCGCGTTTGAACGGATTCGTCCCGGGCTACTTCGAGATGCAGAAAGACTGGATTCTGCGGCATGTACGAGTACCCCGCTGACCAGGATCGATCAGACCTTTTGCTCCGCTTGGGCCGTCGTGAGGTTGTCTTGCATTATTCCGGTCCGACGGCAAGAATAGAACTTGCCGTCGGGAGCTTGGTGAGGCGAACGAATGGAAATGCGTACGATGATTAGTCATCTTTTTGCACGGGGCTTGGATGAAGGCGTTTGACCAGTCCGGCGGGGGCGAGCAGGCGCGACGGAAGCGGGCACGGCGGCCCCGATATCGAGGGACCCATCCGAAGAGCTACGCGGAAAAGTACAAGGAGCACGACCTCGAGGCCTACCCGGAGATCGAGGCTCACCTGCGAGACAAAGGCATCACGCCGGCGGGCACGCACGTCCCTGTCCTGATGGAAGAGGTCATGGTCTGCCTGAGGCCCGCGCCCGGCGACATCGTCGTGGATTGCACCGTCGGCTATGGCGGCCATGCACGGGAGTTTATCCGGCGCATCGGGCCCACCGGAAAACTGATTGCCCTGGACGTCGATCGTGCCGAGCTCGAACGCGCCCGCCGGCGGCTCAGCGGGGCGGATGTGCCCGTGAGCTTTTACCACAGCAACTTCGCCGGTATCGCCAAGGTGCTGAAGAGAGAGAACCTCGATGGTTTCGACATCATCTTCGCCGACCTTGGCGTTTCGAGTATGCAGATCGACAACCCCGAGCGGGGGATGAGCTACAAGCAGGAAGGCCCGCTCGACATGCGGATGGACGACCGGATCAAGCAGACCGCCGCCGATTGGCTCAACAGCCTTTCCGAAGAGGAACTTGCCCAAGCCTTGTGGGAATTGGCCGATGAGCCGGACCATCGGCAGATCGCCCGCCTGATCGTCACCCGGCGCGTTGAGGAGCCGATCACGCGGACCTCGCAGCTTGTTCAACTGATTTTTGATGCGAAGGGCCTGACCGCGAAAGCCTGGCGCCAGCAGCATCGCACCTCGAAATCCGCCTCTCTGCATCCCGCCGCCCGCACGTTCCAGGCGCTGCGCATCCTGGTCAACGACGAGCTCGGCTCCCTGAAAGAACTGCTACGAGTCGCCCCATACTGCCTGCATCCGGGCGGCCGGATCGGCATCATCAGTTTCCACAGCGGCGAAGACCGTCTCGTCAAGCAGTCATTCCGCGACGGCGTCCGCGACAGTGTGTACGAGTCTGCGGCCGAAGACGTCATTGTCCCGCAACCCGAAGAAATCCGCGCCAACCCCCGCAGCGCCTCCGCCAAGTTCCGTTGGGCCCTCGCCAAATCCGCTTAGAACTCAAACTCCCGCTGCTGAAGACGACCCGAGTCATGTTTTCCCTTCGGCGCGTCAGCGGGGAAGGCAGAAAGACCAGACACCTGAGGAAACTGCTCATTGCTTGAATCCACGAACGCCGTGGAATCTATGAAGCAAAGGGCGGAATTCCGGCATAAAAGAAAGGAGACTCGATGCGAACCGATGAGGCGATAGCGCTGATTACCGTGCGGAAAGCCGAAGAAATTTATCAAGCCGAGGGCGAGATCGAGAACGGCACGTTCCACGGCCGATGGCACTTCTCCTTCGGCGAGTACTACGATCCTCGGTACGAGCGTTTCGGCACTTTGCGCGTTTTTAACGACGATACTCTTTCGCCCGGCGCCGTCTGGCCGCTGCATCCGCATCGCGATATTGAAGTGGTCACGTACTGTGCCGCCGGAGAGTTCCGACACGCTGATGAGCATGGCGAAGGCGGCATCCTCCGGAAAGGCTGGGTGCAGCATACCACGGTGGGAAGAGGCATGTTCCACTCGGAGTTGAACAATCGGCCCGACCAGCCCATGCGTTTCATCCAGATGTGGTTTATCCCGCAGAAGCGCGGGCTCACGCCCTCGGTAGAGCAGAAGAAGGTCAAGAAAGATGAGCGGACCAACAGACTGCTGCCCTTGGTCTCCAACGAGGATCCGGGGAGCCTGCCCATTGCCTCGGATGCCAAGGTTTATTCCTGTTTCCTGCGGAAGGGAAAGACCGTTGCTTATCCATTCAAGGAAGGCTACGGGGGCTATCTCTATGCCGTGGAGGGAGGCAGCGTTTCCGTGGACGGCCAGACTCTGCATCACCTTGATGCCGCCATGATCCGTCAGACGGCCGAGCTTTCCATCACGGCCGAGGATGAGGCGGAATTGTTGCTGGTCGTTGTGCCCTTGGAGTAGGTCCCGGCGCCGGTCGTCGCCGACTCGTCGTGTACGCGCCGAGTATCTGCTCAACCACAGTCCTTTCGGATTGCTACCCAGCTTGGTCATACACCATCCATGAGCGCGCGGGCACGCATGGTCTAAGCGGTCTGTTCGGAGGAATCCACGTCCTGTGCCCCGTGGAATCGGCTCCGAAGGCTGCCTGCGAAACACAACCACACCAGCGACAACCCGGCGGCGGAGGCGGCTAGGCGTACCTGGCTGTGCCCCACCCAGGTGCACCGAACGCCGTGCATGACCCTTTCCATGGTGGAGAGCTGGCGGGCCTGTAATTTTACGTCGCGTTCGGCCCCTGCGCCGCCAAGGTAGAGGTGTCGGGCCAGGTCCGCAGCGCCGAGGAACATCACATCCGGCGCCTCGGCTTTCGTTCTCGCCACGAGCTCCCGCAGCAAGAGCAAATCCCTGTCCAGGTTCGGGTTGGCGGCTTCCACGAAGTTCCACCGGTGACTGCATACCACGATTGGCTCCCGGCTCACGAGCGCCCGGTGAACCGCCTGCATGGTCGCCTTCAGATATTTCTCAGGTGCCATGCCGGTTCTGGCCGGCTCAAAGTTCACGTTGCGTACGATCCCCCGCACTCCGGCGATCTCCACGCCGTAATCCCAGCGCCGTCGGGACCGCACCACCTTGCCGTCGGCATGGGCCTGTCGAATCGGGCGCGGGATCGCGTCCAGGAACCAGAGTCCCTCGAGCGCCATGGCCTGCAGCGTGTTCGTGTCGAAGACGTAGCTCGGCGCGGTGAAGATCGTCGCTCGCACGCCCAGCTTCGCTTCCATCAGGGCCAGACCCGAGGCAATCATCTCCCGCTGCTGCTCCACCGGCAGCGCTTGGGCCGGATACGCCGACGCGTCCACGAACGAGGCGCCGGTGAACCGCTGGCGCGGATCGGCGCTGCCTTGCCACTCGGGCTCCTTGCGGCCGGGAATACGGTGGTCGCGACACGCTTGCCGGAAACCCGGGCGGTCCTCCTGCAGCACGCTCAGCCACAGGGGGATGTTGCTGTGCTCCCGGCCGTGAAATTCGATATCCACCAGTCCGGCCTCGTGCAGCTCACGGAGCCGCGCGGCGACCTCGGGCTTGTCCCGATAGCAGTAGCGCCAAGAATAGCCGGTGTATTGTTTCTCGGCGATCTCCTCAAAATTGGGCTCGGCCGGACAAAGATAGGTAGTCAACACCAGAGGTCTGCCGCTCGCATCGGTCACCGACGACAGCGTCTCCTGCAGCTTGTCCAAATCCGCGACGGTTTCCAGGGGGCTGGTCTCTCCCCAGTCATCACTGCTGATGACGAGCACGGGGGGCGTCAGGCATGACTTCTGCGCAAAGTACCACAGGCAGTGTTGCTTGCCCGTGAGGATCGCCAGAACGATGGCCGAAGCTACGAAAAAGCCGAATGCATAGTTCCGCGAAGCCCCCAGCCGAGCCCACCTGCTCTCACAGCGCTGACCTGCTATTTCCACTCTGCGCCGGTTCTCCCGCACCACGACGACCTCCTGTCTAATCAGAGCGTCAGTTTTCGACCGATGGGCCACATCGACATCCGCCCATTTCCCGCTTGCACGACCGTATCACGCGTCGCGCCCGTGACCCGGTTTGCCGTGTGCCCGTCAGCGCATAACGGAAACGCCTTACGGCGTCACTCCACACCCCGGGCTCGCACCTGGTCACGGCTTGCCGGGCGTGGGCGGGGCGGCTTTCCAGTTGGTCGGGTCGTTGCCGCTGTGGCCCTGGTCGGGATAGACCCGCTGCAGAGCGGCGCCTTGGCCGTCCGGGCCCGCGGGCCAGGGAGGCACGTCGCTGTAGTTCACCTCGTCCACGATGACCCAGGCAATGGGGTCGTTCGGGTCGCCGCCGGGCTGCGACTTCTCCAGGGCCAGGCGCTCCCCGGCGTTCGAGAGATTGCCCGTCCAGGGACCGACGATCTGCGTGCCGGCCGTCAACGCGCCCGCCTGGTAGGCAGCCGTGAAGGCGCTGAGCCGGGCGGTCTCGACGGCCGGGTCGAAACCGACAATCACCAGCCGGCCGCCCGCGGGGATCGACATGCTGGCGGGGAAGTCGTAGTCCACCGCGCCGTTGAGCCGCCAGGCCACGTCCGCCGCGCCCAGATCCACCTTCGTAGTTAGTGGATTATATAGCTCCACATACTCTTCGTTCGGATCGATGGGATGATACATCAGCTCATCGATCACGACGTCGAGCACGGGGTTCTTGTTCGTCGCACCGCGTGACGGTTCCAGGCGGAACCAGTACGGGCCGCCGTCCGGGAAGCGGCCCAGCGAGAAGCTCGGCTCCTGGGCCTTGAACGAGACCGCGTCCACGATCCGGTCCTGGGCGGTGCCGGGCAGATAGGACAGAACCAACTCCTCACCGTCCTGGCTCAGGCCGAAGGCGGCGATGTTATCGAAGGTCACACAGCCGCGGGCGGGGACGGACACCGCCGGAATCGCCCACTTCTTCGGCTTGCCCACGTTGTCGCTCAGATACCAGCCCGCGAGGCTCACGCTGGGGCCCGTCGGATTGTAGATCTCGATCCAGTCGTTGCCCTGCCCGGGCTGTGACGGCTCGGGGGCGGTATTGGCCATGAACTCGTTGATCAACACCGTGGCGGCGAGCCCGGGGTCGTCTTTGCCCGGGGAGCCGCCCATAAACGCGCTGGCCCGCCAATTGCCGCCATAGTTCAGGGAGCCCTGCGGCTCGCCCGGCAGCGCGGACTCCAGCGGGACGAGCGAATGTCCGCCGCCATCGGCAGCCAGTGGCCAGCCCCGGCCGTCGCCGTACTCGAATTCCGCAATCGTGCCATTCCAGGTGTCCACGAGCGCGACGACCTCGCCGTCGTTGGCGAGCTTGCCCTGGTACTCACCGGCAATCAGGCCCGAGAGGGTCGAGCCGTAGCGCGCGAGGAAGGCCTGCTTGTTCTTGACGACAAGGACGAATTGGCCGGGCCCGAGCGTCTTGACGCTGCCGGCCGCAAAGTCAAACGTGATGCCGTTCGCGAAGGAGACGCTGCTCAGGTTGAGCGTCTCATCGCCAATATTCTTAAGCTCGATGAACTCGAATTCCTCGTCGTTGACGGTGTCACCGGGCTGGGCGGCCGGATTGTACATCAGCTCCGTGATGCGCAGGTCCGCCAGAATCCCGGCGGCCAGCGGCGCGCCGGCGACGAACTGAACGGGGTTCGACCAGTTGCTCCAGCGGCCGGTGTTGTCCTTCATCCGGCAGCGGACGCGGTAGGTCCGTCCCGGCTTGACGGCCGACGCGGGAATGGTAATGTCGCTGTTGAAAGTCTTGATCTCGTCGCTTTCCCAGGCGGCGTCGATCTCATACTTGCCCGGCTCCTTGCGCTGGACACGCGGCGTCACCGGCGGGCTGCCCGGCGTGCCAGCCTGGGACTTCTCGCCGGTCAGACGTACATCGATGAAGGCATCGGAGCTGGTGGTGAGTGAGGAGTTGAGCACCTGGACGGCCACGACGTTCGTGCCCTCCTTCAGCAGCGCACGCGGATCGGCGGGCTGGCCCCGGACGAACTCGTAGTTCTCGATGGACGTGGTGGCGGTTGCGTTATACGGCAGGTTCTCGCCGGAGACGTTGTCCGAAAAAGCGAGCTTGCCGTTGAGCCACAGGTTGACGCCGTCGTCGTACTTCACGTCGATGATCAGCTTGTCGAACGCATCGAGATCCGCCACATTGAACGTCTTGCGGAGATAGATCGTGGAGTAATTGTTTCTCATGTCGGTCAGGATGGTGGCGAGGAAGTCCTCGCCGTAGCCGATGGTCGCCGTGCCCGTCAGCCAGGCGGAGTCGTCGAAGCCGAGCTGGCGCCACGCGCCCGGGGTGGTCGAGGGCTCGCTCCGCCCTTTGAAATACTTCCACGTGGAGCCCTCCGGCACGAGGTTCAAGCCGGTATCACCACTGGTGGCCACGAAGGGCTGCGAGCCAAATGTGACTTCGGCAATCCGCCATTTCATGGCGCCGAAGGTATTGGCGCCCTGGGGGTCGCTGAAGGGTCCGGCGGTGAATTTCAGGGCATTGACCGGGAACTCGGCGGGCCCGGTAGCGCTGATGGTCGGCCGGTTGGGGATGGCGGCGTCGGCGGCCCGGGTGTTCATATAGCTGCCGCGCTCCACGACGAAATCTTTCATCACCTGGACCATGCCCCGAAAACTCCGCTCGTAGTGGCGGTCCACCGCCGACTCGTAGAAGCGGCCCTGGCCCGCCTTGAAGTTTGCCTGCTGGTCGATGTACTTGGAAAAGGCCCCATTGCCGACGACCCAGTGATAGTCCCACATGGCCCGGTCGGCGTCGACCATCGAGAGCCCGCCCGCCGGGTCGCTGATGATCGCGGCATACTCGTCGATCAACTGGTTCATCTGGTCGGGGTTGAACAGCAGGTCGACGAACTCCCGCACGCGGTTCTTGTTTTCCATGTCGATGCCGCTGTGTCGGAAAACGCTGGCGCGGCTGAACGGGTCGGTGAGGAGGGCGCCGCGGCCGCCATAGTACGTAGTCCACGTCAGGTCGAGGTCCCACGGGAGCTGCCACCATTGATTCGTCTCCGGGTCGTGGTAAAGGAACCAGTTCTTGCTCGTGATGTCGCCGTGGTGGACGGCCTGATAGGCGGCATAGTAGCCGTAGTAGGCGTCGAGGTTCACGTTTTGCCGCCACCACTGTTCCGAGCCATTCGGGTACATGCCCAGGAACTGATTGAGGTCGGACTGGTCGGACGGCTGGGTGGGTCCCTGGTTGTTGCGGTCGTGCCGGCCGCTATCCATCTTGAAGAGGTTGCCGTCGGGCAGGTCGTGCTCCTCGAGGAACCGGCCGTCCATCTGCTCGATCGTCATGTACAGGCCCCAGAAGTCGCCGTCAAACTGGGTGCCGCTGGTCGTCAGCGGCGTATGGGCGGCGTTCTTGGTGCCATCTTCATTCTGTTCGTCGATGATCCGGAAGTGCAGGTAATTCGTCTTGGAAGCGGGGCAGCCCGCCATGTTGAACAGCCGGAACGATAGCGCCTCGAACATGCCCTGCTCGCCGCGCTGTCCGAAGCTGCCCTGCTGAATGCACGCGGAGAAGTTCAGCTTGTCCCACGTGGTGGCATACGGATTCCCATAGTCATCGCGCGCCTGGAAGTAATGCCCGCGCTGGAAATCGAACTTCCACATGTTCTTGCCCATCGAATACCGCCAGACGCCGCCTCTCATGCGGTAGCGGATGTGGTCGTAGACCTCGCCGTCGTAGACGATCGTCCCGTACCACCTGAATTCCCAGCGCTGCGGGTCGGAGCCTCCGAAGGAGAATCGCTGCAGCCAGGTGGCGTTCTCCACGTCGGATTTCTTGCTGAGCAGGTGGTAGACGGGCAGGCTGCGCATCACCTCGGCGGGGAACTCGATGACCGGGGAGACACCGGGCTGATAAGAGCCGCGCCAGGCCGGTACCCCGTCGTACACGAAATAAGCGAAGTTCGGCTGCGGGTCGTCCGCGTATGGCACGGTGACGTTGTTGCCGAGCGTGTCCGCCACGGTGATCTGGTAGCGGATGAGCCGGCGGTGCGTTTGAATCGAGGACAGCAACTCAGCGGTATAGATATCGTCCTGGGCGCGGACGTCGCCGTCGAGCCCGTCGTCGTGCATGTCCACGGAGATCCAGGAGGTGCGGTACAGGGAATCCGTGCGGGCGATGTACGAGCCCGGGTTCACGATCTGGTACTTGAGAGTGACGTTGGCGACGCCGTCGGGGTCGGTGACTTTGGCCGTGACGGTCACGACCTGGCCGCTCTTGGGCTGCTTGGGTGAATGGCCGACCTGTCGGATGCACGGCGGGAGGTTCTCCGCGAACACGGCCGTGTTCGCCGCCGCCGGGGTGGGCAGGGCGGAGCGCCAACTGCCGCCCAGATTATTGTCAAACGCCGGATTCACGAGCTGCATGGACGAGCCCGTGCCGGGCTGGTTCTCCGCCACCGGGTCGCCCACCGTCGGCCACGGGAATCCGAGCTTGTACTCGACCTCATCCACCACCGCGTCCGTCGCATCGCAGAGAACGACCTTCTCGCCGTCGTTCGCCAGGCGGCCCGCGGACGGCCCGAAAACCAGATTGCGGGCGAGCGTCGTTCGTGCGGTGTTCCACTTGGCGCGAGCCGCATCGGGGTTCTCCGCCACGATGATGTACGCGCCGGCCGCCAGCGTCGTGTTGGTGGGGAAGGTATAGAAAATGCCTTCGGTGAGCTGCCAGCCGGAGATGTCAACGTCGGTGTCCCCCGCGTTGTAAAGCTCCACGAACTCGACCAGTTCGGTCTTGACGTCGGGGTTGACGTGCAGTTCGTTGATGACCACCGTCGCGCCGGCCTGGGCCCACGTATTCGCGAACAGGGCGAAGTCCACCATGTTCACGTCCCCGTTGCCGTTCAGGTCCGCCGGGCTTGGGCCGCCGGCCAGCCAGTCCTCCGAAAACCGCTGCACGTCGGCGGCGTTGACCACGCAATCGCCCGTCAGATCGCCCAGGGGGCACTTCGCCTGCACCAGGCACAAACAGAACACCGCCGCCACGACTGTCGAAAATGGGAACCTCGTTGATGTGAGCACGTTCATCCTCTTCCATTTTTCAGGTTATAGTGTCATCTGGGCCGCTCGTGCACGCCCAGACCCCGGCGGCCCGTGGACCGCACTCGCACCCGCCAAAGTGTCATTGTATCCGATTTGTCACCTCCGAGTCAAGCTCAAACCCTACCTGGGCACTTGTTTTGGGACCCAGCCCGTGGTTGCCATTAGTCGTTGCCCACTCGTGACTTAGCGAGGCACCCGGGTGTCCCGTTCGGTGCCTGACGCGACCCTCGTGACACCAGCCCGGGTCCCGTTACCCGTCGCGCATTCACTTGTCACCATATATTAAGACGCTGTCCGGGCCTAAATCGCCTTACCATTTTCTCATTTTCCGCCTTCGGACCCGTCACCATGCTCACAGGCCGAGCAGACGCCGGATGTTGCCGCCGAGGATCAGGGCCTCCTTCTCCGGTGGCAGCTTGAGCAGGCGGATCTTGTACAGCTCGACCCGGGCATCGACCAGCGGGCCGTCGGAGCCGAAGATCAGCTTCTCGGCCGGCAGTTCCCGGGCCGCCTGCTCCAGGTATGTCACGAAGACAACGGACGAGGTGTCGAGGTACAGGTTCGGGATCTGCCGGGCCGCCTCGATGGCCCGCACGTGCTCCCGCCAATTCTGCGAGGCGAAGCAGCCCAGGTGCGCCAGGATGAAGGGCACCTTCGGATGGGACCGGACCACTTCCAGGCTCACATCCACGGTCGGCGGGTGAAAGAGAATCGGGATGCTCAGCTCCGTCGCCACTTCGACCATTTCCTCCGACGGCACACCGTGGAGCTTCAGCCCCTTGAGTCCGAGCCGGCGGACCTCGTGCCGCAGCAGGTCGCGGATCCGGCCGGCCTCGGTCTGCGCATCGTGCTTGGCAAAGCCGATGAATTTCGTCGGCCATTGCCGCACGTAGCCCGCGATCTCCTCGTTGGCCTCCGTGTAGGTCGTGTTATTGATGGGGAAGATGATGGTCTGGTCGATGCCCGCCTCTTCCATCCGGCGGAGGGTCCATTGCGGGTCGTTGTAGGTCGTCCAGGGATCGCTCGGGGGCTCGTCCTTGCCGTAGTTGAGCCCGCGTCCCGCGTGGCAATGCGCGTCGATAATCCGGGGCCGCACGGCTTCCGCCGCGGATAGGACCTGCCCGGCAAGAGATAGAGCTGCGCCCGCCCCAACACTGCGATGGATAAACTCGCGTCGATTCATCGAACCTTCCTTTCATACACTCGTCCCGCCGCGCCTGGCGGCTCGTGCCGACTCGCTCCAACAGAACCCCACCATCCTAAACCGCCTTACCCGCCGTGTCCACACCCCACACGCCCCGCGAGTCCGCAGAGCCTTCAACCGAGTGACATCGGCGCCGGCCTCGATTCTAACCGCACTATACCGGGGCTGCTGAGGAGCCGCCATCCGTGCATGTCTCTGCTGCCTACGATTACCTGGGCCGGCGGGTCGCCAAGACCGTCTACGGCTCGCCCAACGTGGTCACGAAGTACGCCTACGACGGCGACCGCATCCTGGCCGAGTACGACGGCAGCGGTACGCTGCTGCGGAAATTCATTTATGGCCCCGGCATTGATGAGCCGATATGTCTGATAGAGGTCGCTGATAACAACGCGGTGTACTACTACCACTTGGATGGCTTAGGCAGCGTTGTGGCTCTTTCCAATGTGAATAGGGTTCTGGTCGAGCGGTACACGTACGACGTTTTCGGCCGGCCGACGATCCGCGACGCCAACGGCACCGAGATCGAGGACAGTGCCTTCGGCAATCCGTACCGGTTCACCGGCCGGGCCTACGACGCCGAGACGGCCCTGTACTACTACCGCGCCCGCTATTACGATTACGCCACCGCCCGCTTCCTCCAGCCCGATCCGACCAGCTATAGTGACGGGTTGAATCTCTACAGCTACTGCGCCAACAATCCCGTCACCTTCCGCGATCCGACCGGATTGTGTAAGGAATTGGGCAGAGGAGCGTTAGATCGTTCCTGGAGAAATGCTGCCATCACTGTTGGCGCCACGGTCGTCGTCGGCGGTATTATCCTTGCATGCCCCGCAGCGGGTTTGGTCTTGGCCGAAATTGCTCCATATCTCGCGGTTGGTGGGGGCGTGGCGGGTGGACTGATGTTGGCTCCCGCCGTAACCGGCTACGATTATGCGGGCAATGACCTTTCAATGTATCAACGCGGTGAATCGCTCAGCGATGCAGGGTTCACGATAGGCGGATCAATATACGGTGCATCGCAAGCCTACGGGCCAGCAGCGCCGGTATCGCCAGGCGGTCCCACTTTGAGACCTGATGTAAGGCTCAGTGGGGGTCGTGCGGGACAGAATGTGAAGAATCTGACCGGGCCACCGAATAGCGCCGTCAGAGGTAGCGATGGACGTGTCTATTTTACAAATGAGAAAGGCCAAGTAGTATTGGACGTGACTTCCACTCGGGCCAAACCGGTTACTCCAGGAGTCGGCTATGGACCAAAGCGCCCACCGACCCCGGAAGAATTAGACACAATAAACCGTCTTCATGGAGGCAGTTAGAATGACTGCAGATCAGACCTGGCGCACGACGACCACCGAAATCATCGAGATCTTTCGTGAGTCACTCATAGTGCTCGCACCAGTCATGGAGAAGGCCCATCTATCCTGGAAAGAAGGGGAGGCTTACGACGAATGGGATCGGATTGCGAGTAGCCTGTTTGAGGGTGTTGTTGTCTCGGCGCTGCAATGGGGATTGAGGCCCGGAGAATTCACAGAAGTCCACCTGCCCGCGTATGACATGATCTATCCTGACTACCATGAATTCAGCTTCATAGAATGTATGAATGACTCACCGCCCCTGGATTCGTATCTTCTATTCCATAGGTTCATTACCCGTGACAATCCATTCGACACGGTCCAGTGTCACCAAGTTGAAAAGCGTGGGCTTAAGCTCACGCCCAATCCCGTCATCAGACCCGCTGCTGGCGCACGATTCGCCTTTCAGTTGCGGCGTTCGGCTGATGAGCTGACCCGTTGCGAAGAACTTAGGATACAAGTCGCGGGAGCAAACAGGGTCCACTCTCAAGGGTAAACGGGGTCAGGAAATAGGGTCAGCCCTTGAAACGAGCCTCGGGCAAAGGCTGGCGTAGCGGGTCGATAGATGTGACTCTTTGGCATGGGCATAGCCCGGTAGTTGGCCTCGGCATTGATGAGCCCCGTTCGATTTCGCTCAGGGCAAGCTTAATGTCTGGTTAAGGCCGCTGATCCCAAGGCGGTGTACTACTGCCATTTGGATGGCTCGGGTAGAGTGGCGCGTCTTTCCAATGTGCAATCATACCGTGAAGTTTGAGTATTGTTGGGGAACGTGAGAGACGGCGAAGGAATCATTGGGCTCGCGAGATGTGGCGCCGGGCGGCGTGCGTCGATGACCTGCTCTGCGCCGATAGCGTGCGCTCGGCGGGCAGCGGGGTTGCGGCGAGTTGGGCGTCTGAGGGCTGAGGAGGTCTGAGGTCATAGCAGCCACGGAGGCCGGCGTGATGCGGATGGTGAAAAAAGCGATAGCGATTGGCATGCTCCTGACGGTGACGGCCGGGGCGGTGGCGGCGGCCCGGTGGCTGGGCCTGCGGCCGGACCCGCGCATGGCGCAGGTCCTGGAAGCCCCCGGCGCCCTGGAGCAATTGGCTGGCTGGCCGGAGCGTGAGGGAAGCGGGAAAGCCAAAGAATTGAAGCCGCCGCTGGTAGCCCAGGCGGAAGCCTTTGCGTTGTGTCTGAATCCCCCGAAGCCGCCCCAGCGCACCGCGCCTGTGCCCCGCCCGCGCACAGCCCGGAATAAAGCGAAAGGATGGCAGAGTAGGGTGAGCGTCCTCGCTCGCCAGAGATTGCCGCGCTGCGCGCTCGCAATGACATGATGTCGTGCGGGGCCGCACGACCTACCTTCAATTTCGCTCCTCTTTGCGGCTTCGTGCCTTCGTGTGAGTCGATTCTTCGGAATCCGCATGGGCAGGGGACCGGCCTGGATTTACCATTTACGATTTGATATTTGCTATTGCCTTGCTCCGACCATCCCGTTCATCTCTCAACAATGCATTGTCTCTGTGGCCCGCCGCGGCCTCTGTCGCAAGAGGTCTTTTTCGCATGATTCGCGTGTTTCGCGGTTAAAGATTCTTTTGCGGGTTTCTCTTAGCCCTTGCGGGACAATGGTTTATATCTGCCACGCTGGACATTTTTCTTTTGACGGGGCCCCTATGTTCGTTTATCATGTATCCAACATCACCTTGGCGATGTGGCGACGCCTAACTGGGCAGCCGGACAGTGAGTTGGGCGAATGGAACGGTCGGGAGAATCGGGGCGGAGATGCGGAGGTAACGTGGAGAAGCAAGACAAACGCAATTCTCAGCGGCGAGATGGCTTCCCCCGCCTTCGCGAGGGCAGGCTTGCTTCGCTCCTCGCAATGACGAACGTAGCCGACGCCCTCGGAGGCGGAGGACCCAGATTCTGCAAAACAAAGCCAATTGTCGAGGGCCAAATGGAGGCTAATTGTTGGTCGGAAAAAGGGTTATGAGAAAAGGAGTGGGCTTATGCTGCTGCGAAAACAAAGCCAATTTGCACGGAGAGTTTCAAGTTTCAAGTTGGAAGTTTCAAGTGGCCACCTCGCACTTCACACTTCCCAAGAAGCGCCTTACGGCGTCACTACAAGCGGGCCGGTCGCGCAAAACAAAGCCACTTTCCCTGGGCCGGAATGAGTGCAAAGTCCTTGGCCGGAAAAGGTTATGAGAAAAGAGGGCGGAATGTGCCTGTGCGAAAACAAAGCCAATTTGGCCGGGCGCGCTGGTAGTGTGTCGGCAGGGGGCATTGGTAGAGACGCGGGCCGGCAGGCGGCCGGCACGGGGAAGTCCTATCGATCACGGGACTCCTGGAAAGGCTGGATTCTTATGGGGCCACGCCCGGCCATTTTCATAGTTTTCTTATCCGTCCGTGCATCGGACACCCCCTCGCCATTTCGTAAACGCTTGCAGTTACGGAGGTTACACTCTCCCGCAGATTCTTGGCGGCGGCATTTGGCAGGGCGGCATTTTAGACTATACTTTATTTGGGTAAATCCGATAGAAGTAACT
>Ga0315291_10004847_pt1 | contig 16994 bp, 19 predicted proteins | sample YL17G12_20_MG_FD_203070 | JGI IMG/M metagenome (GOLD analysis project Ga0315291, IMG submission 203070) | Sediment microbial communities from Yellowstone Lake, YNP, Wyoming, USA - YL17G12_20 | ecosystem: Environmental > Aquatic > Freshwater > Lake > Sediment | place: USA: Wyoming | collected...
ATGCGCCCAAATCTCCCGCGGATGATGTCTTTGGATCTGACCGAGCAAAACCAACAGGCGCTACGCATTCTACGTTCGACCTTTGGCTATCCGGCCTTTCGCGGTGCCCAAGCGGAAGTGATCGAGTACCTCGTCGGAGGCCACGATGCCTTGGTGCTTATGCCGACCGGGGGCGGCAAGTCTCTTTGCTACCAGATCCCTGCTCTGGTGCGACATGGCACCGGCGTGATCGTCTCCCCCCTGATCGCCCTGATGCAAAATCAGGTCGATCGCTTGCGCGAGCTTGGTCTGCGCGCGGAGTTTCTCAATTCGACCCTCAGCGTCGCTGCCTCGGCACAGGTTCAACGTCGACTGATTGCAGGTGATATTGATCTGCTCTACGTCGCTCCCGAACGCCTGCTGATGCCCGACACCCTGGCCTTGCTGCATCGCATTGAGGTGTCTCTATTTGCCGTCGATGAAGCCCATTGTATATCCCAATGGGGCCACGATTTTCGCAAAGATTACCTAGGATTAGGTGGTCTTGCCGAGGAGTTCCCAGCGGTTCCACGGGTGGCGTTAACGGCGACCGCTGACGAACGCACACGCCAAGAGATCGTCGCACGGCTTCGCCTTCGTCATTGCAAAACCTTCGTCAGCAGTTTTAACCGACCCAATATCCATTACCGCATCGCCGAGAAGCGCCAACCCAAGGAACAGCTCCTTGAGTTTCTAAACCTGGAGCACCCCGCAGACGCCGGCATCGTCTACGCATCGACGCGTAACGAAGTGGAAGCCACCGCATCCTGGTTGAGCAGCCACGGACGTCCCGCTATCCCCTACCACGCCGGGCTCCCGGTCCTGACCAGGCAGCGAAATCTTGAGTGCTTTCTCCGCGAAGAGGGTGTGATTGTCGTCGCAACCATCGCCTTTGGCATGGGCATCGACAAGCCCGACGTGCGCTTTGTGGCGCACATGGGCCTACCGAAAAATCTCGAAGCCTACTACCAGGAAACCGGTCGTGCTGGACGCGACGGCCTTCCGGCCAATGCCTGGATGATCTATGGAGTGCGGGACGTCATCTTGCTGCGCCAGCTGCTCGATAGTGGCGACGGGGGCGAAGAGTTCAAGCGCATCGAGAAGCAAAAAATCCAGGCCATGCTCGGCTACTGTGAGGGCACGGGCTGTCGCCGCCAGGCCTTGCTGCGCTACTTTGGCGAGACCATGCCCACCCCATGTGGCAATTGCGACTCCTGTTTAACACCGGTGGCGACGTGGGACGCCTCGGTCGCAGCGCAAATGGCGCTGTCTTGTGTTTACCGCACCGGCCAGCGCTTTGGCGTCAACCATGTCATCGATGTGCTGCTCGGTGCCAGCAACCCGCGCCTTCTAGCTCTCGGGCACGACCGACTATCGACCTACGGCATAGGTCAGATGCACAGCGAAACGGTGTGGCGCTCGATCTTTCGCCAGCTCATCGCCACAGGATTAGCCCGAGTCGACGAGCACGGATCGATTCTGCTCGACCCCACTTCTGGGCCTCTACTTCGCGGTCAACAAACCCTGCACCTACGCTTTGAACCTGACCTGCCGACGGTCAAACGCAAAGCCAAGCGGGTGAAGCGAGCTGGGGCGACAGCCACAAACCCCTCTCGCACCCCTTCACGCGACGCCACTGGCACGCCGAGCAAGGACCGACTCAGAGAGGCGCTGGCGAGCCACCGCCGCGAGCTAGCCCGCAGCAAAAACCTACCCTCGTATTGTATCTTGCAGAACGCAACCCTTGACGCCATGGCCCGCCAACGCCCGCAAACCCTGGCGCAGCTTCGCAATATACCCGGTATCGGCGACGTAAAGCTCGAAAAGTACGGCGCCTCGTTTCTAGAAATCATCCGGTCTTCGCCATAACCAGGTCAACCAGCACCCTGCTCACGGCTCTGTAATGGCCTGATGCAGTTGACGTAGCGGTTCCTGACTCTGCCAATCGCGAATGGATTCCAACTCGCTCAGTGCCTGGGCTTTTAGGCCTCGGTGGGCCAACACCTTCACCAGGGCGATGCGCCCGTCGAGCCGTTCAGGCGCGGCCACTACGGCCGCCTGGTAGGCGGCAATAGCTTGGTCCCAGTCGCCCAAAGAAGCATAGGCAAACCCCAGGTTCATCCGGTGGGAGAAGTCACGCGGGGCTTTTTCCACCGCGACCTTAAACTGTTCGACGGAGTCGCTATGTCGCCCCAGCTCGCTATAGGCCAAGCCTAGACTCTGACGCCACTCCGGCTTATCCGGTTGTTGCCGAACGGCAAGCTCAAGTTCAACCAGCGCCGCTTCGAGTTGCCCGTTGGCTCTCAGGGCCTCGCCCAACCCACCATGGACCGCCGTCAGCTGTGGCGCCAGCTCGCTAGCAAGCCGGTACTCAGCAATGGCCCCAGCAGCATCGCCCTGCGCCCGTAATAGGTCCGCCCTGAGCCAATGCGCTTGAGCGAAATCAGGTAGCCAATGGGTTGCCGCCTGGATTTGGGCCAACGCTTCCTCCCGCCGCGACAGAGTCGCGAACAGCTGCGCGAGATTGTAGGCAATGCCGCCAAGGACGTCGGCATTCGCCTTCTGCAGACCGGCGTCTTTAAGAGCGCTTTCGTAGTGCTGCGCCGCAAGTTCAAGTTTGCCACGTTCGTGCTCAATCATTCCTAAATTGTTTTGCGCGAGAAATGCCGACGGATTTGTCGCGATCGTCGCTCGCCACATCGCCTCTTCAGAGGTGAAGATCATGGCTCGTTGCCACGACAGATAGGAAAGAGTCGCAAGACCTAAGGTCACCACAGCAAACCTCAGGACTTTCATTGGCGCGCTTCGCCCGCCTAAGCCCAAGAGATGATCCAGACCTAGGACCACACCTAGGATTGGTCCGATGATCGATAAATACTGCCAATGGTCCGCAACAAAGGCATAGCGCATGAAGGATATGTCGACAAAGCCTAAGCACGGGACCAGCATGATCAACATATAACCGAGACAAGCCGCGATAAGTCGACTGCCCCACCAGCGCCATGCGGCGGCAAGACACACTCCAACTAATGCTATGGATAAAAAAGGAAGCCAAAACGGGGTCCCGGATGATGGCGCGTTCCACCTCGCGTAAATGACGCTCAAGTCCGTCGGAAGCACGGCCTTGCCCAGATAAAAGCCCAGCGCCTTCGCCGCGACCCATAGCCGACTAGCCATATCATCCGTACGAGCCGCAGCTCGTGCCCCGGTATGCAGTACCTTGGCCCAAAAGCTTAAACCGCCAAAGAACCCCGCAAGTCCAGCCAATCCAGCCACCGCATAGGCCGCCTGACCCCGGGAGACGCTACCTTTGGGGGCAAGCCATAACCCGCCCATCAATGCGACAGGCAGTAGCACGGCGCTTGATTTAGCCGTCATCGCCAAGCCAAACAGCAGCCATGATATTGCTACAAAGCGTCGTGGATATCGCTCCGTCGGCGCAATGGCGCGCAGCCATGCATAAAGACTTGCAAACATCAGGCAAGCACAGAGACTGGTCTTTTGCTGAAAGATCCATGCCGCCACCTCAGTATTTACCGGGTGCACGACAAACACCGCTGCGGCTATCCAGGCTGGTCCGAAGGCACCACGTCCGCGCGCACCAAGCAGCTCGATGCAGCGCCAAATTCCGAAGCCAGTCGCAGCATGCAACGCCACCGCGACCACATGATAGCCAAGGGTCTCATTGCCAAACCAGAACCGCTCCAGCCAAAAGAGACTATAGGAAAGCGGCCAATAGTCCTCTGCTGCAAAGGAGAACCAAATGGCCCTTAGACCACCTGGACTATTCACCAAGGGCTGATCACGGACAAAGGTCAGGTCGTCCCAAATAAACTGACCATGCAGGGCCGGCCACGCCGTCAAGAAAGCTAAGGACACCAGCAACGCCAGTGCCGCCCGTTCCATCCAGCATGCCGCATTGGCTCGACTCAAGAGGCTCCAAACCAACAAGCTCGACCGAAGCCGTCGCCTAGTTCGACTCTGGGACCGTAACCGCGTTCCACACACTGTAGGTCGGATTAGTCAATGCTTTGAAGTCGTTAATACTCGTCGGCTCTAAGTACTTGCGGCTGTCGTTGTTAGCCGCATGACGAGATTTCGAGATCTTTTCGTAAATGATTTTACGCGCGCGATTGATATTTCCAAGTGGCTGATGCTCGGCAATGGCATGCCAAGGCTGAAACGACAGGTTGTCGCAGTAGTTGAGCTTCTCGTCGGTGAGAAAGGTCTGCTTGGGAATCACAATCGTCGCAAATTTGGTGAAAAGATTGGGGTCACCGCCCCAATCACTCATGCCGTTTTCGACCTCGTAGCCGGCGCCATCGCGATAGAATTGGTAGAGAAATTCAAAACAGAGATCACCTTTGTTCAGCCGCTGCTGGAGGTCGTTGCGCAACTCAGACTCACCGCCATCGAGCGGCGTGTGTCCGACAGCGGAGCAAGGACGACTGCTAAACTTCACCGGTGTGCTGACGCTCTTTCCCTTCAGCAGGTAGGGCACCATGCTGAAAAACTGCATTTCGGCCAGGCTTTTGCCATTGTCCGGATTGCCAGCGCTTAAGTCGAAGACCGCCTTTAACTCCAACGCATGAGTGATCGGCGATTCACGCAAAAATGCGAATATACTGAGAGGATTAAGCTTAATCTTGGCGATCCCCGCAAAGTCGTGCGTGTCCTTAGCCGGAAAGGTGCGACCATCGATTTGCAGGAAATCATGCGTCACGGCATCAGGCTGATCGTCGAGTAACTTCGTTCCCCCGACCCCAAAGATCTTTATAGCCATACCACGAGCGTCTGGGGTGTGATCGCCCACGGGCCCAAGCGAACTAGAGAAGCGAATAATAGCGTCATACTTTTTACCTGGCTCAGTGAACACGCCGGTTCGGTAGATCGTCGGTAGATTGGGGTCCACGGTAAATGTAGCCGCCACACAGCCGATGCCGCGTGGATGGGCATCGCGAAAGACCCTTTTGCCTTTGTCGGTATATTCGCGCTTCATCATCTCCAACAAATCGTCAGCTGATCGATTTGCTTCGCCGACTTCATCCTCAGCCAAGCTTTCCCATTGCGTCAGAGGCAACTGAACCGCCGAGGCACGGCCACTCACTAGACTAAGCAACAATCCGCCAATTATCAGGGTAAACCTTATCATGATACCGCGCTCCTCGAGGTTGATCTTTGCGTTCACGGACATCAGAGACTGCGCCAATAGAGCTACTGAGATTGCTTATAGGACCTTTCGAGGATCTGTCGTACCGTTGGATAGGCGGCGGCACAATCCACCGTATTGGCCACCCTCAGCAGCTCTGCCTTGGACTTTTTGCCGGTCTTCGGATTGCTCAGCTCTTTTTGGCAAGCCGCAGTCCATTCCTCCAAGGTCATCATACCCGCCGCACTGAAGGGAACGCTTTGTGCGGTGCTGTGGGCCGTCGTTTTGCATGCGCCCGTCATCAACACAGGCCCAAGAAGGACACTGAGAACTAAACTTTTCATGCGAGACCTCATGGTCATTGTCCTTTGCGCCTGAAACAGCTCGACAAAGGGGCGTGGCAACCGGCGGTAAAATACTGAACGCACTAGCAATTATGATCGAGACCAAGGTCATTTGCAAACGCCACCCCCCCCGTCGGCTCCAGAGCAGCAACTGGACCATAGGGTCCAATCTCCAAGGGGGGTGAATCCGCCCTCATCTGGTCCTCCGAAGGGTTGTATGCACCGAATAAAGAGGATAAAAGACGAGGGCTAGCTTGCAAACGCTCCCTACGAGGATTTCTAACCATGACCGTATTCAAACCTGGCGTGATCTATGGCGATGATCTCAAACGCCTCTACCAACATGCTAAAGAGCATCGCTATGCACTCCCAGCCGCCAACGTGACGGGAACCAACACCGTCAACAGTGCGCTTGAAACGGCACGCCGCTTACAGTCACCACTCGTTATTCAGTTTTCCCATGGTGGCTCACAATTCTACGCTGGCAAAGGCCTGCCAAACGACGGCCAACAAGCGGCCATCCTCGGCGCAATCGCAGGCGCTCAGCACGTCCATCTACTTGCTGAGCACTACGGTGTCAGCGTCGTCTTGCACACGGACCACGCCGCGCGCAAACTCCTGCCTTGGATCGATGGTCTCCTCGACGCCGGTGAAAAGCACCACCGCACGCACGGCAAACCGCTGTTTAGCTCGCATATGCTCGACCTATCCGAAGATGATCTAAAGGACAATATCAGTACTTGCGCTAGCTATCTAAAACGCATGGACAAGATCGGCACCTCGATCGAGATCGAACTTGGCGTCACCGGCGGCGAAGAGGATGGTGTGGACAACGCCGGCATCGACAGCTCGCGCCTCTACACGCAGCCTCAAGACGTGTGCTTTGCCTATGATGAGCTATCAAAAGTAAGCAGCCACTTCACCGTCGCAGCCTCGTTTGGTAATGTTCACGGTGTTTACAAACCAGGGAACGTGCAGCTGACCCCGGTCATTTTGAAAAATTCGCAGGATTATATCGCCGGCGAAAGGCGCACCGGGCCAAGGCCCGTGGACTTCGTCTTCCACGGCGGCTCAGGCTCGACCGCGGCTGAAATCAAAGAGGCGATCTCTTACGGGGTTGTCAAAATGAACATCGACACTGATCTGCAGTGGGCGTTTTGGGATGGCATCAAAAACTACTACACGGGCAAGAGTGCATACCTGCAGTCGCAGATTGGCAATCCTGACGGTAGTGATCAGCCAAACAAGAAGCATTATGATCCTAGGGTTTGGCTGCGCCAAGGTGAGCAGGAGTTTAGTAAGCGGTTGGAGCAGGCGTTTCGCGAGTTGAATTGCGTTAATCGCAACGTGTAAACCCTCTTGAGGGGTCAATGACCCCAAAGAGCGCCTGTTTAACTAAAAAAGGACTAGAGCAAACTACTCCGAGTGGCCAGGCCGCCCGGAGTAGTTTGCTCTAGTCCTTTCAATTGCGCCATCCATCTCGTCAGGCGCCAGAAGGCCCGGTGCAAACTTCGGCCAGGTCCTATTCCATCTGGCCTTCCCTCCGGACGAATTTTTATTGGATTCCCTAGTTCGGGTGAAATTTCCCAGCTATTTCCGAGAGGTCTTCCGCAATCACACTGGCGCAAATCCTGCATTGCCGCTCGAGTCTGTTTATTAAACTAACGGAGGAAGGCATGAATCAGGTTTTCAAGATGACGGTTTTAGTCGCAGGGCTTCTCGCAGTGACTAGACCAGCGGCTGCAATAGGGGGTTTTATTGGGCACGCAGGGGGAGTCATTGCCGATGCGGCCCATGAAGCTGGCGGTGCATTGTCAGATGCAGCCCATGAAGCTGGCGGTGCGGCTGCCGGCATCTATCACGACGTATAGGGTGCTGTCTCTTCTGGTACGATCAGCGCCGGATCCGGCGTTTACATGCCCGACGGCGCGCTCATGACTTATGAGCAAGTCGGCGCGGCGCTATCGACCGCGGGGGAAAGCCAAGACTGGTTGATGGACTCAGCTTGTGCAGCAGGCGTTGGGGGCACTGTAGCTGGTGGCATGGTCTGCGGTGGTTGCATAGGCGGTTCTACACTGAGCGCGGGCATGACCGCGGTTTTGTGTGCAGAGCCCTGTGGCGTCACGGCGGCTTCCCCGGTAACGGCTCTGAAGACCTGCAAGATATAAAGGACAACTCCATGGAACGTATTAGTATTTTGACATTATTATCAGTTTTGTATGCTGCCCCGTCTTATAGTGCAGAGTCGAGCAACCGATTTGGTGTCCTGGTCTACTCGATCGACGGTGTTTCCGATGTGAGAGCCAGCTACGAGAGGTTACTTGATTACGAGCAGCTGCCGGATAGCAAAGGTGTCTACTGATGCTCCTCATTTAAACGGACACCCGGAAGTGGGATATACCACCCGATAAACACAAAATTGTGTTCGATGTCTGAAGCCAAGAAATACCAACAAAGGCGAACCAAATAATTTAAAATTGAAGCCGCTAAAAGATAGCCGAGCAAGGCGAGTCGCAAGCCGCCGTAGCTCGAAATCTTGGCGTTAAAGCTGCTCGATACGCTTTGACCTGTTCCAAAGCTCGTTACCCGCTCAGGTTATGGCGATGGCATGATTTCGAACCTTATTTTATTAAATAATTTTAGTTGATTATAAGATTTTACTTAAGTTAGATTGAATTCGTACCGATAGTGTGACTATAATGTATATAGGAGATTCCCCCATGACTGGCCATCTGCTCGCAAAATCTTCCGCAACATCGATGGAATCCATGCGAAGCGCTCTAGGAAAAGCTTTTTGGAGCATTGCATCACACTACGGGCTTACCCAAAAAGAGCAGGCCGTCTTACTAGGGATAAAGCTCAACAAGGCCAGGCTCAGCGACCATCGTTCGCTTAAAACTATTCCAGATGACCCAGACAAGGCACTCCGCGTGTCACATCTTGTTGGCATCCACAAGAATCTTAGAATTCTCTTCCCGAACAACAGAGAAGTTGTTTATCGATGGTTTAAAACGCCAAGACCGGAGTTCGGCGGGGCATCGGCAATGGATTTTATCGAAGAAGGTGGAATAGAATCGCTTCCAAGGCTCGCCGCCGTAAGGCGCCTTCTCGACTCAATCCGTGTCTCCGAATGAGTGCTGGCAAGCCCACGAAGCCTACTTTCTTAAACGGCGAATTCTCTTTCGCTGCGGACACAGTGACGGCCTTTCGCAACATCTACACCTGTTTTCCCACGCAAAATTTATACGACGATTTGGTGGGGCTCGAAGACTTCGCTGTCTTGCAACAGGCGGAGGCGCTGACAAGCGGGGTGGACCACTCGTTGCCTCATAAAAATCGCGTATTCCAGTACGGCGCTCCAACCTCGCTCGAGTCAATGCTCGACCCGCTGCACTGTGGAGGCCGCTTTTCCGATCATACTTTTGGTGTATGGTATGGCGCGACCGACGAGCCGACCTCGATCGAAGAAACTCTCTACCACTGGATGAAGCGGGTGACGCCCGACCGAGCGAATACCCCTGACCCGATATCCACAGACCGTAAGATGTTCAAGGCCCAGCTTGAGAGTCAAGAGGCGCTCGACCTTTGCTCTATCGCGCCCTTGAATTCTTGGCTGACCGAAGACGACTACGCGTGTTGTCGCGAGCTAGGCCGTTGGCTACTCAACGCCGGAGTTGGCTTCCTTCTCGCCCCGTCGGCGCGAAAAAAAGGCGGCGTTTGCGTCCCTACTTTCGTAGCTACGGCGATTCGCAATGAACAACCCCTCTACTTCCTTCGCTACTGGTTATCCCCAGGAGCTGACAAGGCCATCGCGTTGCGCTCGGCAGAATAAAAGCCGCTAAACGCCAAAAGGCCTCCTCTCGGAAGCCTCTTCGCTATCTTCATGCAGAACTCAAAAAAGGTTCTACACCGGTGATGATGGCGTCCGCCAAGGGATTAACGTAGGACGTTTTTGCCGTCAAGAGCAGGAGCGCCTCACGAACTCTTCCTTTTGGCAGCCGCGACCGACCTGACGTGGTCCATCAGCACCATCCGCAGGTACGGCTGATAACCAAGCCCCTTTTCGACGGCTAAAAGCTTTAACTGGGCAATAAGCTGCTTCTGAAGCCGGACCGAGATGACCTGGAGACCCATAGCCTCATCCATCTCCTGCTCGTCCTCAGTACTCGTCGGCTTGGCATGGGCCTCGTCTGCGCCAAGCTTCCTGAGGTCCCAGTCATTCACGTCATGGAGGTACTCAGGTTCTGAAGGCTGGGTATTTCGCGCCATAGATTGACTCCTCTTGGGCATTTGGCTCATATGCGGTCTTCAGCATGAATTGCTTGAGCTTTTTGTCGAACAGGTAGACCACTTTTAAAGTCCGGCCACCATCGGTCTCCGAGATAAACCATTGAGTCGGCGGAAAGGTCCGGTTCTCTGCGCGGTCGTCGGTTAAGCTGCCGAATAGCTTGTTCTGGAAGCACTCCAGCACCTCTAAAGGCGTAACTCCATGTTATCCTTCAACTTCTTTTCAACTGCCGGATGTATATGGAGATTCACAGGTACCCCCTACCACTCTAGTAACATAACAGCAATACAGGGGCAACGTAATGTATATCGGAAGGATAGCGCTTAGCCTTTAGGGATTTTTTTGCCGATTGGCAATATTGGCAAGTCTACCGCCTACTTTTGCCAAGTCCATCGAGACGCGTTCACCCAACACCTTAGCAAACTCAAGCACCAGGTTCGCCTCAACCAGGTCGAACCCGTCCACCTGGTGGCCCATACACCACGTCTGTGGTGACGAGGTCAGGCCGGGCGGCGAGCTTGACTAGACCCTCTGCTCCATCCTTGGCTTCAGCCACAATTACAAAAGCTGCCAGCTCCGGGGTCCTTGCCAAGGACGATACCAGGGCAGGCAGACCAAGAACCGGATGGCGCAGTACAAGCTCGGCACCGCGCGCGCCATAACAGGCGAAGCCATGCGGTTGTGCGAAATTATCGGTCAACGTGTTCACATCCCATCTTGGCACTATTCCTGCTTATACAGGAACAGTGCTGCTAGTAGACGCTCGTAACTATCTAGTTCTATGAGTCCTCCTACTGCTCCAGGTCCCTAATGGACTGAATTCGGACCGCCTCCGGTATACTTTTGCGCACCTCAGAAGGACGACACATGAAGAGCTCACCCCTAATTGCATTCTTTGCCGGTGCCACGTTACTTAACTGCGGTGCATCTCAATCATCGGGACCAAAGGACGTTGCCGTGGAGGCCCCCTCTCGGAAGCCTCTTCGCTTATCTTCATGCAGAACTCAAAAAAAGGTTCTCAATGTAGGTGAACTCATGATGAAACTAACCGGACTTTATATCTACCGAATGTCCATTCTCTGTGCAGGTGTGTTTGCCGGTTTGTTCTCACAGCAGGCTACCGCCTCTTGGATTGGTGATAAAGCTCGCGACGTTGGTAGGGCTGTTGAAAGTGTCGTGCACGAATTAAGTACGACCACCACAGACGCCGCGGGCACGATCGTCACAGTAGGCAAGAATGCCGCCGGTGCTGCCACGACTGTGACTAAATGGGCCAACGGCGTCAGCGTCTCTGAAGTCAAGGAGGCTTCAGGAAAAATTACGACGGTGACAGACTTTGCGAATGGCAACATTGAAGTCGTAACCAAAGAGGTGGGAGGCAAAGTTTCCACAGCCACTTCGTGGGCCAATGGCGTTAGCAGCGACCTCGCGACGGAAACCTCTGGTGCATTTAATAAAATGACCCATATGCCAGACAGCTCGTTTGTGAATGAGATCAGGGACGCGGCCGGTAATATGACGAGGATCGGGAAAGACGCGGCCGGCGCCACATTCACCGAAGTTACGCCAGTGACGGGCTATATCACTGGAGATTGGCGCGATCCTTTGGGCAATACGCGGACTTGGAAGGAAAAGTTGGATGGCACCATCCTTAGTTTGCACACGGACAATATCAACGGCATTTTTGACCATCTGGACGTAACTGACTTTGGCAAGATAAAAGAAAGCTTCTCAGGTACCTTCAAATATAAAGAGACCTTTGATTCAGCCGATCATCTATTGACGGCCGTAGCCACTGATACAAAGCGCGGTATCGTCACAGCAACCACTTACGGTAGTGGCATCACGAACACCGTCACGACAGACTTGACCGGTAAGTTAATCAGCTCTGTTGCGGCCACGGCTAAGGATAGCGCGGGGGCTTGGACGTTGGTCAAAACCGATGCTGCTGGCCTGGTCAAGACATTGGCGATCGATGCCAGAGGAGCAACCATCACGTCCTTCACGGACGCTAAAGGCACGGCGCTTGCAGTTTCCACCGATGCTAGGGGTAAATGGGTTGGTGCCACCTCTAAATACACCAACGGCGCCATCATGCAAAGCTACCATGACGCCGCTGGCGGCCTGGTCAATGAATGGAAAAACGCCGACGGCAGCGTTTATAGATCCGTCAAGGGCCTAGACGGAATCATCACCGGAGTCGGATCGAGTTCAATACGGACGTGGACAACCTTGAAAAATGTCGCAGGAGCAGTCACTACGGTCGGAAAGAACATAGCCGACGGAAGCGTCAATACCCTAGTCAAGGCCGCAGATGGCAAGTGGCTACGTGATTCGTCGACCTATCTCAATGGCAATGTTGTCGACCGTTTCCACGCAGCAGACGGTAGTATCGCCTACAACTGGAAATATGCAAATGGCAGCATTTCTAGCGTCGTCGTCGCTATTGATGGGACGTCGGTCGAAACATGGAAGCGCTTCGATAGGATCTCTGGAACGACATTGAGGAATGCTGCCGGGGTCGCCACGTCGACTTGGAAAGATGCTGATGGAGGCATTAACTCCACTGTGATCGATCCAAGTGGCAAATGGTTGAGCGATACCACCACGACTGCGGAGGGCGCTGTTGCTAGCCGCATTCATGAGGCCAGCGGTTCCGTGACGGAGCATTGGAAGTTTAGCAATGGCGGTGCATCAACCGTAGTCAAGAATATCGACGGCACCGTCACTGATATTGGTAACAACTCTAAGTCATCATGGACCTGGCTTACCAACGCGGCAGGTCAAAGCGCGATCTTCGAGAAATATGCGGATGGCGGCATTCGCAGAGCGATTAGAAACGGGCTGCAGGATGCAGTCAATCAATGGAATGAAGTGAGTGGTGTTGTGGTTACAGAATTTTCGCGGGCAGGGAAGATCATCCTTTCTACTAAGGAAGACATCGACAGCACCGTCGATACTATGATCAATATCGCCGACTCTTGCATACGAATCACGACGCTCAAGTCAGGCAAGGTCATCACTGAGGTTCTGGAAAAGGGTGGCGACTACGTAGCCAGCCTCAGTATTGAATCGAAGGTCTCCAACCATCAATTTAGCCCGCTTGACGCCCATGTGTTTGAGCATTTAAAGAGCGGATTTTTGAAAAAGGCATTCAAAGGAATGGAAAATCGTTACCTCGGATGGCAGCATACAATCATACCGAAGGTAAATGCCGTATTTGACGGTGATGACCACGGCCACCTGAGTCCCGAAGAGATCGTTAAGCAGGTTCAGGCAAGCTTGGACGCCCAAAAAATGTGCTTCACTAGAGCAGAGCAAAGAGCTGTCACCTATAAGGGGGAGATGGCTAAGCTCGACATTTCCACGTGGAGTGCCAACGAATCTGAGATCACCCTGAGTCATCTGGCCAACGCTCGGCAGGTTCTACAGGCGCAGGGTTCGGCTCTCATCGAGGGTATTGCAGAAATTTCAGCTAATAGCTCCTGTCACGATGTGAATATGAATGCCTCACTGGAGGATCTCCTAACCGATGTGGACGAGTGGCTAGTTTGGACCGATAACATGCGTCTTCAAATCATCACTGCCGACCACACCTAAGAGAAAATCAATGAACATCAAAAACAGTGAACATCTATATCGCAATGTCCTAGCCCTCCTCCTGATGTTCGCCAGCGCCTGTGGTGGGTCCGCCAATAAGAGCTCTCTGCACGCCAGCCATCAGGCCGCTGCTGCGGACGAAACCAGCGATCTGCCTCTGTGCCCGGTCGGCTGTGCTCCTATCATTACTGGTCCAAGCGAGGGTAGCTTTCACCCCGTCAGTCCAGGTGGGGACATCGGCACAGAGCCGATCACACCGGCACGTGCTGCTACAGAGCCGGCTCCAGCCCCTCCTGTCCACGAGGGCAGCGGCGGATCCGGTCTAGCGCCGCTGCCACCACTGCCAGCTTTGCCCGCACCAGAGCCTGCTCCCACCGACGCAGGCTCGTCGTCTGCGCCGAAGGCTGCGCCAGACACGGCATCCCTGCCAAATTTCACCCCCAACTTTCCTCCGGTCCCTCAATCTCCAGACTTTAAATTGCCTAACCAGCCCGATCCCAGCACCACCGGTGCCGGCAACTCTAGCACTGGTGCGACGCTTGCTTCGCTTTACGCCGCCTACTTTGGTACTCAGGTGGCAAAGTTGGACGCTGACGTGGTCGCCGCGAATGCTTCAGCTGCGGCTGCCCTAGCTAGCGGCAGGGAGTCCCGAGCGAAGCATCAGCCGAAAGCCCCAGGCAAGATCTCCGCTGGAGCACATCCAGTCTCATCGTCGCTTCGCCCGGAGGACGCCGCCCGTCTTACCGAAGCCTGGATGTACCGAGACAAAGTCGCCGCTGCCATTGAGCCGACCGATCCGCGAGCTCAGGACCGCCAGGACCTGGTTAAAGCGGCTGACTCTGGCCTGTCCCAAGCCGACGACGCTTTTACCAAAGGTGAACGAGCCGTCGGGGAATTTTCCTACCGCTTCGCGGTCATGGCTTTGGATATGGCCATCAGTGTCAGTCCTGCTGGTTGGGCGAAATTTGGCATGGAAGCCGTCACCGGTCGCGACATGCTAACGCACGAGCCTTTGAGCACCTTCAGCCGTGGGGTCGCGATAGCCGTGACTGCCGGCACCCTCGCCGGCTTAGTTGCCACCTCGGAACTAAGCATCCCTGCGCTTGTCGCTATCGATGTCATGGGCAGCATGCTCAAGACCCTGGGCAAGGAAGAGGCCGTCTTATCAAGTGTCAAGGTCGCCAGAGACGTAAGCAAAAGTCTTTTCGCCTCCAGGTTCGGAGAGGCCTTTTTTTGGTCAGGTAGGTTAAACGGCACGAGTGTTTCAAACGCTGTAAGAGACCTCGCTCAGGCGCAGGGTGGTGTCACCTTGGAGCAATTGATGGAGATGCGTGGTATCACTCTGGCCAACTACAACCCGGCCATTCCAGAAACCGTTGCTGCATGGACAAAAGCTTCCCTCGAGTATGCGCAAAGTGCCTCGGGAGAAGTCACGGCCTTGCTAGGTGACATGCGGCCCGGCAGCATCTGGCTTAATCAAGAGCTTCCAGCGCTGTTGAAAAATCCCGACGTATCACTCATCAAGACAGTCAATGCCGCCACCGGCGAAGTCACCGTTGTCTTTAAAAAATAACATCAACTTGGGGAGTGATGGCATGAGCAGCATTTACACCTTCGAAGTCCATTGGAAAGAAGAGCTCATCTGCCATTGCGGCGGTCAGAGCATCAGCTTTGATTACCCTATGGGCACAACTGACCGTACAGTTTATTTCCCGTCGGTCAGCAGGTGGCCGTTTGAGGCTCCGGCTTGGGCTCAGGGACATCGGTCCGAAATTCTTGAAGCCCTAACTAGTTGGTGTGTAGCCCATAAGGTCGCATTAGTTGTCGATTCCGAGCTGCCGGCCTGAACTTTGGCGCGTCGAAGCAGCTGAACAAGCTAAAAAGCAATAGCCTCAGGAGGCAGCAACGCATAGGCCGCTTCAAGATGCGACTCAGTTACTGCCCAACTACGAAGAAGTTCTTCACTGGCCACGTTGCGCCCCCGAGGGATTTGAACCATCTCAACAAAATCCCGTAAACACGGAAAAAGGCCCCCAATTCGGGAGCCCCTATATTTCCGGTAGGTCGTTAAAACGTCCTACATCCGAGTGTGTGGCGTCCCCCGCGTTCATAACGTAGAACCCTAATGCTTCCAAGCCTGAGATGTCTGCCGCCCAAGGCATCCAAGGTCCGGCTTGTATTTTCCCCAACGTTTCTGGACCTATATCGGCATATAAGTGGACCAATGGTGCTTGAAATATGTGGAGCCAGGCGGCAGGGGAAGCGCCACTGGTCATCATTCCCTGCTCAAATCTTCAGCACCTCTAGTGGCACTAGGCAATGCGCACGCTGCACGCTCAGTCGCTCTACGGTCGCACGTGTCCCAGCTTGTGCCTCTATCTTAATCTGCGAACCATTCCCAGTCGCGGCGATAGCCCTTGGACGCCTAGCGCGCCAAAATTGCTGCACGACGAGGTCGCTAAACGGCGGCAAGCGCGGACCCGGTCGTTTTAGCACCCATGCCCTAATCCCACCCACGCCATCCTCATAGCTTGATTATGTACTACCCCGCAGATATCACAGATGTTTTCAAGATTACTTCAGATTTCAGACTCAGACTCCGAGGTTGTTCTCAACTAGAAAGCTAGGAACGATTTGCGGGCGGGTCAAGGTTTCCTTCGACCCGAGTGGGCCAATATCTATTTTGGGCACCCCTGAACAAAACGCTCTAAAAAGCGCGCTTGCTCGTAGATGCGTTATACCGCCGCCTTCGCGTAGTCATCGCACAGCTGCTCGTACCTGGCTCTCAGCTCCTCCAAGTAATTTTTCTCCACTGAATCGTTCGCGCTCTTTTCCGGCGTGTCGGCGGCCTGACCAATCAGCGTATCCAGCGCCACAAACGAAGTCGTCCCATGCCAAATTTCCCGCAGCAGTTCGATGAATCCGTCACAAATCGAAGGAGGCGGGACCCTCAAATCTGGGCCTGCGTCAGCAAAGATGCAGTACGAAGCGCGCAGTCCCACCCAAGGGCGGTCCAGCCAAAGCTGACGTACCAGCATCTTAAATGCTGCTCCACCTTTTACGCGGATTAACGCGGCAGCCGCCCTATCAGCAATGTCCTCGAAGGTGTCAGGTCCAGGCTCAAAAATCTCGTGAATCAGATGCTCTGCGGCATACCTAGTCATCAGGTCTTGAAAATCACGAATACAGGCACCAAAGTCGCTGGCCATTAGGCTTTGCGTCTCAGTCGTCGGTGTTGCCATTTTGAAACCCTCCTTTCGTAGTGATACGTGGAAGGTAAGGGATAAACATAGTTCGCACCACTATGTTGGCACCCGGCGATGGACAGCCGACAAATGTTTGGCGAGCCTAACACACGCGCGGACGACGAACGATTAATTCTTCGTAAGCGGTACGGTCCAGTTGGAAGTCGTAAAGGGCGATGGATAGCTGCCCGCAGCCACCTTCAACACCGGTGTCGACCCCGAAGCGTTTATAATCACCCTAATTGCGCCCGCCGAACCTACCCAGCAGTAATACGTCTGGTCGGAAGAGGACGATTTGAAGTTAGTATTGCATGTGCCAACTATAGGACCGTTTAGGTAGAGTTCAGTTC
>Ga0315291_10004849_pt1 | contig 16990 bp, 14 predicted proteins | sample YL17G12_20_MG_FD_203070 | JGI IMG/M metagenome (GOLD analysis project Ga0315291, IMG submission 203070) | Sediment microbial communities from Yellowstone Lake, YNP, Wyoming, USA - YL17G12_20 | ecosystem: Environmental > Aquatic > Freshwater > Lake > Sediment | place: USA: Wyoming | collected...
ATCCACGCCCTCGCGCGGAGGGCGACATTGCAATCATGCACTCCAAAAGCAAGCCTATGAGGTTTCAATCCACGCCCTCGCGCGGAGGGCGACTGCGCACCACTTAATCGAAAGTGCGACAAACACTACCAGAGCGTCTCCCGCGAACACAAACCTCCTGCAACGCGCGAGGCAAGCTCCGCGACCCCACAATCCCCCTTCTTGTTTCCCTATGCCGAGTTGTGACACCCGCGAAACTCCCCGGGAACTTGTGGTCGCTCCAGGTTCGCGGAAGTCCCGACTACACTACAAGCGGCCCCTCCGGATCGTAGGAAGGTTTAGCTCCAACGTGTTCAACCCTTGGCTTCCAGTTCTTTCCCAAGAAATAGAAACGCAAACTGTCCTCTTCGGCGTTGATCTCGCGGACCAACCTTTGACGCAAAGAAGCCCACTGCGCCGGATCCAAGAGACACTCGAATACTGAGTTCTGTACTCGTTGCCCGCGATTCTCACACGCCTTGGCCACGTGTCGGAGCCTGGTGCGACCTTCTGGTGTCTCCGTGTTGACATCGTATGTCACCAATACCATCATGTTTTGCTCACTTCCAAATGAAGGGAGGATACCCGTCTAGATCTCCCCGCAAGTGACGGGCAAGAACCAGCGCCTGGGAGTACGGCAAAAGCCCAAGAGCTAGTTTTTCTTCCAAGAATGGATGCTGAATCTCTTCTTGTTTTCGCCTTTGGTAGGCGACAAGTACTTCTTTTCTTGTGTCGTCATCCATCAAGACAGCTCCCGATTCCGTTCTTCTGAATCCTTTACCCCTGATCTGCTGTCTATTGATGAGGGAAAGCGCTAGTCTGTCCGCGAGAAACGCGCGAAACTCCTCCATAAGGTCCAAGGCCAGTCCTGGACGACCTGGCCTATCCCGATGTAAGAAACCGACTGCCGGATCAAGCCCCACCACCTCTAGCGCGGATGCCACATCATGAACTAGAAGTGTGTATAGGAACGAAAGAAGTGCGTTCATATTGTCCAGCGGTGGCCGGCGGCTCCGTTCGTGGAAGAAGAAATCTTCCTTCTGTGCGGTAATCAAGTGATCAAATACTCCAAAGTATGTGCGGGCAGCTTCACCTTCTCGCCCCCTCACAGTGTCGAGTGAAGCACAATCTCGCAGGTCTTCCGGAAGACGTGACAAGCCAGAAGCTGCATCCTGTAATAGAGCAACGTTAGGATTCCCTGGATGGTCCCGCATTGCTCTGAGGAGTACGGTCCTGCTATTCGCAATCTTTGCGATCACTACTGCACGGGCGATCTCAGCAGCGGATTCCTCATCATCTGCGCGGCGATACTGCTCGCGCCGTAGCAGCACGTTGCCGGACACGGGGCCCTGGACCCGTGCGAAGAACTTTCCGTGCTCGCTCAGAAAGGAAATCGCAACGTTTCTCTGTCCGCACAGTTCCATTAGTGGCGAGCTACAGGACACCTGACCGAAGCAGACGATCCCTCCAAGAGTGTGAACGGGTACGCGCAACTTTGTCTCGCCCTCCACGCGCACCAACACTGTTTCCCCTTCACGGGACAAATAGGCGCCATGACTCGTCACGAAGAGGGTGTTAAGAAGATGTTTCATGCTCTCTCTTCCCTTGTCACGGCAAGCGCTGCGGCCAGGTACTTGCTAACGCTGCGCTTGCCGCCCGTGGACTTGGGTAGACACAGGGAAAGAAGTGAACACCTGTCGCATTTCTTCTCATACACGGCGGACGGAGTTTTGCCTTCCCGAGACAGTTCGTGCAAACGAAGGGCCGCCAGCTCCGTTTCCTTTCGCAGACTCGCGTCGAATGTGACATCATACCTGCGACCACTCTTACCATAGAAAAGCACGCCGAATGGAACCGTGGTACTCAACATTTCCTCGATACAAAGGGCTTGTCCGCAGAGCTGAACTTCAAAGCTCCTTTCGTGTCGCATGATGCCGCGTTTGTACTCGACGGGGAATGGAGTCCACAGGCCGCTCACTCCGGTGAGCACTGCGCCTTGCGGTTTTACGGCTGGAGCCGTCTCGGACACACGATGGAACTCCACCACGTCCGCTTTTCCAGAAAGGCCAAGCCTGAGCGAGTGGAGACGCAACCCTCGCGCAATCCGCACATCTCCACGTGCCTCAGTGGGCAGCTGTTCGTCCACCCTCTGATGCAAAAGAGTGCCTTCCATCGTTGACAAGTTATCCTCCCATACTGCCTCAAGGTGATGCAGCGCCGCCCGACGCTCACAAAACACCAGGTCTGCCAGAGCAGATATGGGTAGAAGATCGTCTTCTGGGTACATGGTTATGTGCCCCTAACAGGCCCTCCACGTCAAACCGGGTCAACGCGAAGCCCGGCGGGTGAGCCACACTCGAATGGAAAGCGAGACCGAACGGAGATATCGCACCTCATTTTGCCACGTGCCGCGATTTCGGTCTCATCGCTTTGATTCCTCGGATACGGGTTATGACAACACTCTGCAGAACTAGGCAACTCGCCACATAGACAAGGAGCTATAGCTCATGGCAAAACAAATCCCCCCACTTCAAAAGGTAGCTCCCCAGAGATATCACACAATTGAGCCATGTTGTTTATGATCGAGTACTTGAAGAACACCGGCCATATAGCCCAGAAACTTGTCATATTCCAATGTCCACGCGCTCAAATCGGGAAATCTCGTGATCGATCTTAGCGCGTATTCCAGTTCGCGATATCGCCAGATCTGAACACTTAACCGCTGGATGTCGTTGAAATCAACCAGCGCGCCGGATTCCAGTGTCCGTATGAGTTCTTCATCCACGATGACCGTTACGGTACTCGAGTCTATCACCTTAAATTTGTCTGCGACGCTCGGAAATTGCAGGTATTGTTCGGCCGTTAGGAGTTCATGGCAGATGCTCTTCATTCCAGCCTGACGAATCTCTCTTTGCATCGCTTCCGTCGAGAATTCCGGACTAACCTGATTAGTTTTGAAGAGTTCGCCAAGGATACGAGCTGAAGCATCAAAAGCCGGATGAGCTGGAAGACGTGCGTCATGTCTAATTTCAAAATCCCAAACCGCTGCGGCAGGAAATTCACCTCTTCGATTAACGCGACCGCCAACCTGAATCAGACTATTAAGGCTGCATCGTTCTCGCAAGCCGGTGCGGAAAGACAGATCGAGCCCAGCTTCCACGCACGAAGTGGCAACAAGAGTCCAGTTCTTATCCGAGTCATCATCAAGTCGATGCACGACCTGGTCAAGGGTAGCTTTGCGATCGCGCGGGCAAAGTGACGTGGACAGATGTTCAACAGACTTGCGCCCCATACGTTGTGCAATCTCCCTCGCGAGGACAGCGGCCGATTGCACCGTATTGACGATCAGCAGACCCGGCCCGGGAAGTTCAGGAAGCCACTCGATAAGATCGTTCAAGGTCTCAGGCGTCGACCGCTGCACGTATTGAACTCGGGCGCGTTCGTAGGCTGAGGCAGTGCCCCTCACGTCAACAGACACCAAGTCGGGCAGGCGAGTCGGCTGAGGGGAAAACTCCTCAAGTTCCCAGAATCGGCTGAGGGAACCCGACCCAAGGACAAAGTGACAACCCCATCTTGACTCAAGTTCTCGCAGCCACCGCCATGCCTGTGGCCAAAGATGTGGAGGAAGGGCTGCGTGGGCCTCGTCTATAAACACCACCGAACCCGGCAGCTCGTGCAACTTGCGAAGGGTCATCGGATGATTGCCGGCGAGTGTCTCAAAGAACTGCACCGCCGTCGTAACGACCACAGGTGCACGCCAGAGAAAAGCAAACTGCCGAGACTCAACACTGTCGAATTCTGCGCGGTGATGGTGCGCAGCCACGACATCTTCGCCACGTTCTCCAATCCCGACCAGAGCGCGGCGGTATACGTCTACTGACTGCTCAATGATGTTAGTGAACGGCAGAATCACAAAAACCCGTCTTAGTTTCTTTTCAGAAGCTGCGCGGAGCAGGTGTGCCATTACCGCAGTCGTCTTTCCTGAACCAACTGGGCTGTCACACGCATACATGCTTGGGGACACGCTGGCATTACGGCACGCCTCATAGACTTTCTCTCGGATTCTAGTGCGTTCATCGGGCTTAGCCATCGCAAGGTGGCGAACGTAAGCATCCAACAATTTCAGCCGGTCAGCCGGGCGCAGTGACGGGCCGTGAGACACCATGGCTTGTCCGTAATGGCGTGCAGTATCCTGATGGTCGGCGTCAACGAGGCAGGAAAGAGCGATTCGGAATAGAAGTGGCGGCATCGGTTCTGGTTTATCCGACGCGCTGCGGCCACTACGATCCTCTAGAGGCTGCGCGGCGGACTGATGCAGCTCCAGGTAGTCCTTGAGATTTTGGTTGGTTCTCTCCCTAATTGACTGGCCTGATGGGAGGAAAGACGTATCTCTCAGAACGCAACCTGGCCTATTATTCCGCTGGTCCTGAAAATCCGGCAATCCTATGTGGTGAGCATAGACCAACCCTGCAGCAAGGACGTTCTGCTTTCCAAGGTTGAAAATCTGTGCAACCCCGGCGTCCACGTGGTTCACCGGCAGCGCCTCCTTCACCCAATCGGAGGTCAGAACGGTCTGATTGGCCTCGTCGAGTTTGCCGAAATCGTGAAACTCAGCGGCGAGCCGAACGGACTGAATCAGTCGATCGGCATCACGCGGACAATATCCTGCAGCTTCGCGGGCGTTCGCGGTAGCCCGGTCCGTCACCGCGATGACATGCTCCCTGTATAGCTGGGATTGAATACCCAGCTTCGGTCGGGCACTATGCGCGAGCGGTTCCATCATCACTCCCCACAAGATCACGGATAGAGGCGATTCTGTTCTTCAAGTCCTCCGGGAGATCGCTGCTCTCTGGGACATGGTATTCCTCCCAAGCCTTCGATGGTTTTTCCGGGTCCGAGCTCTTCTTGGGGGTGAGCGCTGCAATAAGAGCAAAGTCTGAACAAGAACCAAGTCTTGATTTGTGCTCTACGTACCAGGCATGTCGGATGCCAACAAAGGGTCGGACATAGGAAGCTGTGTGAGAGTAGGCATACGGGATAACCTTGAGGAGAACCTCGATATCTCGACTTGTGCAACCGGACTTTGAGGCAGCCGTGGGGTTTACGAAGAATGGCATGCAGTAAACTCCGTGTTGAACAATACGGTATCCCAGCGGGGCCATGCCGCGGTCCTTGCCTTCCTCAACCCCGGCCTTACTGGTATTCGTCATTCTCTCGACCAGAACCGGGGCAATAGAAACCCCCAGACCGAACTGAACAACACCAGTCTTTATCCAGCCAGGAGCCCCTTCCTCCAGAACTGTGTTGCCAAAAATGCGTCCGTCCCAATATTTCATTACAAATTTCGCTTCCTTGATGCCCTTTCCGCTTCCCTCAATTTCTGCCACTTCTTTGAGCTCCTGTCTAATCTGCGGCCGATTTCGCCCACGCGTTTCGAGGATATCAAATTCAGCCGGGGACAAGGGGGTGGGGAAACCCCTCGCCGCTTCCGTCCAAACTGGCCCATCTTTGTCCGCAACAAGGTCGCGGACCTTTCGCTTGAACGAAACCGGCGAAATCTCACCCCGTCCGTCAGGACGCTGCCGTGGGTCGCTTTCACGGTCTGGGTCGCCGTTGGGGTTGGAGTTAACAGCCTCAATTACGAGCAGTCCTGTGGCTCGAACAATGTGGTCTTTGACTCTGGTTTCGACTGACATTTGAAACCTCCTAAAACAGAAGCGACAACTAATTCTTACTGTGCGGAACCCTTGCTGTCAGAGCGCGCCAGATAGCCTAACAACATCTGAGCCTTTGCGACATCGTCACAGCGCTCCGGCAGTACTAGCTCGCCCAATTCACCCGCTGTTTTCCCGAGCTGCTGGAGTGTCCATTTAGCAAGCCCCACGCTATCGCCTGAAACAGTGTTGGCCCAAGCCTGATAAATGGGCATTCTTTCGGATAGTCTGGCGAGCCCGGCAGCGGGACTCTCAAGCGCTACAGGCATTATCGCATTTCCGATTAATTGTGGGGGCGTATCTTTCTTGCGAACGTGCTGGCAGTATTCCTTGTGCAACGTGTCAGCCAGTGCAAGCATCTGACCGACCAAAAATGGTGCGGCGTGCATATACTCTCCTTTTCTACAATCCAGTTTCGACAAAAGCAGGCCCAACAGACTCGGCACGAGCTTTGCTTGTTTGGCGTACTTGGCCGGTAATCTGAGTGTGCCGTCGTTTCGGTGGTCCGCGTGACCAATTGCCAGGAGAAGCGATCTCGCGCTGGAAGTTGCCAGTCGTAGGGCGTGTCGCGCTATTCGCTCTCCCTCATGGCCCGTCTCCATAAGCAGGGATATCCCTTCCCCAATGCTGACACCGTGAACGGACTTGGTCCTATTGTCTTTCTTGTCCTTGAGCCAGGCTACACTGAGACACTGAACGACTTCTGACGGGAATGGGATAAGAGGTTCTATCCACAGTGGCTTGCCTCTTGTACCGAGGTTGAGTTTGATCCTCGGAATATTATGACAACCATCTTGCCATGCCTGCGCTGCTTCCAACAATCGTTTCGCAGTGTAGTTGCGACTGACCAATACCTTCGTGCGATGCCCGTCCGGTTTCACCAACACAAATACACGCATCCTGGCGTCGGGGTCCTTCCCCACGATTCCTTCCAGAGCGGGTGCCACCCGAGCAGCGGCAGCCTCAAACTTCGCCCCATCTGCATCCGCCGGTTCATCATCAGGAACGAACATCCCCGCCAGTTCTGGAGGGTCGTTCTGCAGGACCGACGGATAGACAAACAGAAGCCCTGCATCGTAGCCGCAGGCATCAGAAACATCCTGCCACGTCTTGCGCCTCCGCTCTTCTGCGCCAAGCCACCACAATGAGTCGCTCATGGCCTGCCGCACAGCGGCCCCCGCCGGGAAGCTCTCCGAGTCAGCCTTCCCGTATCGAGACTGACACGGCGCCTCGCTGGACATCGCTCTGAGTTTCACACGGCCAAGCTTCGTCAATGACACTTCGTGGAACTTTTCCGCAGGAGAGGTCAAGGGCCATCCGAAAGCATCTCTTTCAGACGCGTTGACCACCATTCCCTCGGTTTCTGTTAAGAAGAGCTGGGCGTTCACCCATGCGTGAACCTTTTCGTGATTGGCCGGATACTCGAACGACGACCGGTCCGCCAGCTCCAGCACAAGCGAGAACTGCGTGATGCTCTTTCCTTTCTTTCCTCCAACCGAAGTGACGAGTAGGGTTTCGATCCAAGCCTTCGCGTCGATTGGAGAGCGCACAATGTGATCGACCACCAGCGACTTGATGACTTCCTGCATGTTTCCGGCGTCTGTCTTTTGCGCTCGCTTGACCAACTCGACGATTGCCTGAAAATCCCTCGGGACTCCGGGGGCAGTCTTCTCCAAGCGGGTCCAAAGGCCTGCCGATCGCAGGCACTTGCCAATCCTCTCGATTTTCTCCTTAGTCCACAGGGGTTTGCAAAGTTCCTGAAGATGGTTGACCTGTTTAGTCACCTCTGGCACGGTAGTAGTCTTTGATTCTTTGAACATGTTCTTGAGGCAGTTCACAGCCTCCTTCGCTTCCTGTTTTGTAGCACGAAACAGAGGAGGAACGTTAAAGACAGGGAACGAGGTCCCAGCCGACACCTCCCACTTTCTCAGAGAGCGTATCGTAGCAACGTCAAGTATTGCTTCAAGGTCAACGATCGAACCGTCAGCAGCGATGAGGAGGTAGAAGGTCTTGTGTATTGGACAGGTCTTGTAGTGCTTGTACGGGGAAGCTGTGACGATCCCGGCCAACTGCCTGCTTGTGTTCAGTTCGTAAAGTTCATTGAGCATAGTGCAGCACTCCCTTTTCAATCTTGACCTGTTGGTCGAATTTTGGCTCCCACTTTGACCGTTTTCCCAAAGGGAAACATGTTCGAAGCATGCTTGGAATCAGCAGACTAATATCCTCGCAGACTGATGTTTCCGGACGGAACGGCCCGACGTAATCGGGCGTAAACTCTCTCCATCCCAGGCATGGAATCCAGAACAGCTCGCCCCGTCTTAGACGACGCTCAAACACTTCGTGGTACGCGTGAGTACCGTCTGATGTGCCCATTTCTTGCATTCCCGGCCGGCCATGCTGGCGGTATCCAGTCGGATCGGATTGAACCGCAGCGTAGAGCCGGTAGCACACATCCACCAACACGGTCGCAAGAAGTTGGTAGCTGCTCCCTTTTCTCATGCTCTTGGTCTTCCGAAGCGGGCCGCCGTAGTTCGTGGTATAGTTGTGGTAAACAATGGGTCTGCAGATTTCAACCTTTGTGGGTACTACCTCTGCCCACTGACTCCAAAGGATGCACTCGAAGATGCCCTTGACGGCAGCAAATGTCGGAGCGGGATAGCTGACGGGTGCATCCCCAGTGTCGGGTCGCGTCCACATTGCTGACGGACCCGAGAGTTCGAGTGAGATATTGTAATTCTTCATGGGGAACCTCCCAACCGGAACGGACATCACCGAGACCAAGTGGCGCGCCAATCTCTCTACCGCGAAGCCGACTGTGTCCAAGCGCGCCTAGTAGCCATGAGATCAATCCGGAAATAGGTGTCCCTATTCCCACCTGAGCAAATGTGTCTATCCTGTCACTAATATCATCAACGCACCTCTTGCCGCATACAGCTGTCGAAACCCCAGCTATGCCGTGACGAGGTTACGGCAATACCTGCCCGAGAATCAATGGATTTTTTCTCAACCAAACTCGGACTTCATATGTGAATACACATGCGAATACAGAGCAACTACGGCTCCGTACGGAGATACGAAATGTATTGCTACACGCCCACCCAGACATTAGAATTTCGTCAACGCCCAGAAACGGCGGAGCGGTTACAGCTAGACTCTACGCTATGGGAGACTCTGAAGAAACAAACGCTTGTACCAATCTCCTGGGACCGATTACGGCCGTTTCAATGCTGTCTTTTAGGGAAACCGGGACAATTGCGGCAGACCGTTGCTACGGCAAGGCAGTTGCAGTGTTCACGCGAAGCGATCCTGACGATAACGGGCTAATCCGAAACGGAGGTACCATCGTGAGCAACGCACCAGACAGCAGAGAAGACAAAAAGGCAGCTCTCAAGGGGCTCATAAAGAAGCTCCATGAGGGAGCGGACCCCGAACTCTTGAAAGCGAAATTCAAGGAAGTCGCGGGGGACGTCGACGCCACTGAGATCGGCAAGCTGGAAGAGGAAATGGTAAAGGAAGGCATGCCGAGGGAGGAGGTCCATAGGCTGTGCGACGTTCATCTTGCGGTCTTCAAAGAGTCACTTGATAAGGAAAAGACAGTGGCGCCACCGGGCCATCCGATTCACATTCTCATGGAAGAGCACAAGATGATCCTCAGATTTGCAGAGGAGCTGAAATGCGTCACAGACGGTTTGAGAGACACGAGCGATCTTGCACCCTCCGGACAAAAGCTGTCCAGAGAGCAGATGAAGGAGCTGGAAAACTCTGCAGAGCATTTCAAGGATTCGGCAAGCCACTACGTGCGGGAAGAGAACGTGCTCTTCCCGTATCTTGAGAAGCATGGAGTCACCGAGCCACCTGCCGTTATGTGGATGGACCACAACAAAATCAGGGAGATCGAGAAGCGACTCTTCGGTCTTCTCGACACGCAGAAGACAGCAGCCGGCGATAGTTCTGTGCGGCAGCTCAAGGAAGTGGCAATCGCCCTCGGCCAGATGCTCTCAAACCACTTCTACAAGGAAAACAACATTCTTTTTCAGATGGCCCTTAAGGTCATACCGCAGGACGAATGGAGAGACGTTAGGCAGCAGTTTGATGAGCTAGGCTATTGTCCTTTCACTCCAGAAGCAGCAAAGACAGCCGCCGCTCAAGTGGCCGCAGCAGCCAGGCCAAGTGCAGGGGTTGAAGCGGGGGGCGCCGGGCCGAGCGCGGAGATTGAAGCAGCTTCCGCAAGACCGCGTGCGGGCAGACCGGCTGCCGGCATCGAAGCTGAGACAGCAATCCAACTCGAGACGGGTTCTCTACCGGCAGAAGCGATTCAGCCGCTTTTCAACACTCTGCCCGTGGACGTTACTTTCGTGGATGAGAATGACAGGGTGAGATACTTCAACGAACCCGAGCACCGTATCTTCCCGAGGACAAAGGCGGTCATCGGAAGGATGGTTCAGCAGTGTCACCCACAGAGCAGCGTGCACGTCGTGAACCAGTTGGTCGAGGATTTCAAGAGTGGCCGCAGGGACGTGGCAGAATTCTGGATCAACCAAGGCGGACGCGTGATCTATATCCGCTACTTTGCAGTCCGTGGCGACAAGAAGCAGTACCTGGGATGCCTCGAAGTCGCACAGGATATTACCGAGATTCAAAAGCTAAAGGGAGAGAAGAGACTGCTGACAGATCACTAAAGCAGTAACTCGCCAGTGGTCTTGTGCAACGAGACTAGCAGGGTATTCCGATCCACTTATCGGCAAGCAATAGGCCGACGCTTATGTTCCCTTATGGCCCTGATAAAAACACTATAAGGAAGCTGGCTAGGAACCGGTAGAATCGCTCGGGATCTATATTTCCTTACGGCCCTCGAATGCTTTCGTAAGGGTTTGCTCATCACAATATTCAATATCAGAACCCACCGGGAGCCCGCGCGCAATTCGAGTCACCTTGACTCCGGATGGCTTGAGCAGCTGGCTGATATAGACCGCGGTGGTTTCGCCCTGAGCGGTAGGGTTCGTAGCAACGATGATCTCTTCGAGCTTCTCTTCGTTCGCGCGCTTCACGAGCTCCCTGATTCTCAGTTCTTCGGGCCCGATTCCATCAAGCGGAGAAATCGCACCCAGGAGCACGTGGTAAAGCCCCCGATACTGTCCGGTTCTCTCTATCGCTATGATGTCCGAGGGCTGTTCGACAACGCAGAGCACCCCCGTCTCCCTCCGCCCATCGGCGCAGATGGAGCACCTTTGCGCTTCGGCAATGTTGCCACAAACTGAACAATATCCGACCTTATCTTTGACGTCCATTATGGCTAAAGCAAACCTCTGAGCTTCTGGCCGCGACACCTTGAGAATGTAAAGCGCAAGTCTCTGCGCTGATTTCCTGCCGATGCCGGGGAGTCTTACGAACTCGTCTACGAGTCTCTCGATTGATTCGGACGCAAACTTGGTGCTCATATTATTGCTTCTATCACTCTCGTCTTAGAAATCCACGCTGCCTCTGTTGGAACTCTAACTCACGCCACTCACATTCAAATCGTCGGGTGCCCTCACGAGGTGTGAGAGAACCCGGCAAACGCAAGAGAGCGCAAAATCAGAACATTCCCGGAGGAACGATCCCACCGGTAATCTTCCCCAGCTCCTCCTTGGCAAGTTCCTCCGCTCTTCTCTTAGCCTCATTCACGGCGGTCAGTATCAAGTCCTCAAGCATCTCGACATCGTCTTTGTTGACAACTTCAGGGTCGATCTTGATGGAGAGTATCTCTTGCTTGCCGCTGGCAACAACAATGACCATGCCGCCCCCCGAAGACGCCTCAACGGTCTTGTCGGCAAGCTCATCCTGGAGTTTGACAATTTGTTCCTGAAGTTTCTGTGCCTGCTTCATTATCGACGAAATGTTCTTCATCTTCTCCTCCGCCTCTAAGGCACTATGCAAGACACGGTGACTCTCCCGAATAGGGGAAGGTCCTCATTACATACGACTCGCTATTGTTTGCGTCTATCTATCGCGCGCCGTTCTCCGAAGAGAGGTCTGCATGCTAATCTTCAATAATCTCTCCGTCAAAATATTCAAGTATCGTCTTCAACGAATCATCTATAGTTGATTTCGTCTTATCTAAGCCAGTCTCGGCAGCAAGACTCTCCTCAGACGTCTCTTCAGACTCTACTTCAATTCTAGCGCAACTCACTCCAAGAGTCGCCTTGAAAACGGTCGCAAGCTCTTCCTGAAGGATCTTCTTGTTTACCTTCTCCTCGACAATGCTCTGCTCAAAGCTCTTGGCTTCCCTGAAACCAAGAATCACCTTACCTTGGGAAATCCCGCGGAAACGGGCTGCAGAAAGGCAGACACCCAGTGTCTTCTTACGCAAATTCATCCTGCGCAAGACCTCGTTCCACTTCTGCAAAGATTCTGCCGCAGTTTCCGCGCCGCCCGTACCGGGCTCGCGAGGGGTAGCCGGGACTGACTCAGTGCGTGATTGTCCTCCCGGTTCCTCGCGTGGTGGGCCGCCTCGCTCAGCTTCTACTTCTCGAGCCACGGCTCGGTCCTTTTGGGCTTGTCGAGCTTCGTCCGCGCCGGTTTCGGTTTGCTCCGTTTCAATAGGCCCGGCCGCACCGGTTTCGACTCGACCAGTCTCAGCTCGGCCAGTTTCCGCCCCGTCAGTTTCGACGCGCTCAGTTCCGCCAGCTCCGATTCGTCCGGTCTCATGGGGTTCGGCTTGGCTTGAACCAGTCTCAACGCGTTCAGTCGCACTTGAACCGATCTCAGCGCCAGAAGCTGCGTGCAAGGTTGGGCTCGGCCTGGCCGTAGCCTCGTCCGTTTCCGCGGCGCCAATCTCGGAAGCGACGGGCTGGCCCGCGGCTCCAACCGTGGAGGGAACAGTCTCGCCCGGGGCTCGCCCAGAGGCACGAGACTGATTGGAGATGCTCGCCTCAAGACTCTCCAGTTTCTTGATCAAAACGCTCAACTGAGTAGTTGAATCAAGGTAACTCATCTCCACAATTGCCATTTCTAGATGAAGCCTTGGCAGAGCGCTGCGTCGCACGGAAAAAGATGCTCGCGACCCGATGTTTATGAGACGGAGAATGTCTCCCTCGCTGAATTTTGTTGCCTGTTCTTCGTAACGCTTCACGTGGCCAGAACTTGCTTCCACAAGAGAAGTAAGATCCGGGTGAATCTTGATGAGAAGAAGGTTTCTCAGATGCTCCAGGAGACCATCTGAAAACTCATCGAGGTTTGCCCCTCTGTCAAAAAGCGAACCCAGAACCTCCAGAGCTTTTTTTGCATCTTTGGCCTGGACGGCATCAATTACTGAAAAGAAAGTCTCCGCGCCACTCAGGCCAAGCAGTTGCGCAACGTCAGGTTCGTCGGCCTCCTCAAGGCCTGCAGAAATAAACTGATCCAGCATGCTTTCCGCGTCTCTCAAGCTACCGTTCTCCCTTCGCGAAAGAAGCATGAGCACTTCATCTTTTACCTTGAACCCTTCCTTTGAACAGATGTGTTTGAGTCGTGTGAAAACGTCACGTGTCGGGATGCGCACAAATTCGAAGCGCTGGCAGCGCGACAGAATCGTCTCCGGCACCTTAAGAGGAGCCGTCGTGGCCAGAATGAATTTCACGTGAGGAGGAGGTTCTTCGAGAGTCTTAAGAAGCGCATTGAAGGCCGCGTCCGTAAGCATGTGCACTTCGTCAACGACGTAGACTTTGTATTTCCCGCCGGCAGGAGCGTATTTCACATTCTCTCGGAGGTTACGGATCTCATCTATACCCCTGTTTGATGCAGCGTCGATCTCGATCACGTCGAAGCTGATCCCGGATGTAATCTCGCGACAAACATCGCAATCGTTGCAGGGAACGGCTCCTTTTGCATTGGGGCAGTTCAAGGACTTTGCGAGAAGCCTCGCTGTCGTCGTTTTCCCCACGCCTCTGGGACCGGAGAAAAGATAGGCGTGCCCCACTCGGCCCGACTTAACTGCATTAGACAGTGTCCTGGTGACGTGAGCCTGCCCCACGACTTCTTCGAACGTCGTGGGCCTCCATTTTCTGGCAAGAACGAGATAGGACAATTTTGACTCCTTGCTGGTCAGGACAGCGCTCGGATGCGCCCGGCTCCTAGTTGTTTAGGCCGTGCACCCATCCTCGACCTCACTCTCCGGGTGCCCAGCGAACAGTTAACTCCAGTCAGGGCGGCCTACGGCACACCAGGGTGATCACTTACCGCTGCTACCTCCCGGTCCTGACGGGGTTCGTGAGCCATGGTTGCGCAGGTCCTGACTATCAACGCCACTTGCCCGCAAGAACTTCCCGGAAAAGAAAGCCTCGGGCTGGGGATTAAGCCCCGCTATAGCGGATTGCGGGTTACAGGGCACCGCTAGTTCCCCGCCTAGCACGGCCAAAGAACATTACTCAAGGAATGGCTGGCGGCCGATGTACCATGACCGGGTGTGCACGCCGGTCATCTACCAACACGCCTTGTCCATGGCGATCAGCGGAACAGCACAATCATCAACAACTGGGTCCGCCAATCATTACCAAAAAGCACTATTGGTGGAGATGAGCGGAATCGAACCGCCGACCTCCTCGTTGCGAACGAGGCGCTCTCCCAACTGAGCTACATCCCCACGCAGACACTCTGCGGAGAGAGGGGGATTCGAACCCCCGACCCAGTTTCCTGGGTACACGATTTCCAATCGTGCTCCTTCGACCAACTCGGACATCTCTCCGACTATAACTCTATCGTGGCGGAGAGAGAGGGATTCGAACCCCCGAGGCGGTTACCCGCCTAGCGGTTTTCGAGACCGCCCGATTCGACCGCTCTCGCATCTCTCCGCTTTGTTTCAAAACATCACATTCTAAGACACGCAAATCATGTTCGGCGAACTCAGTCTCGCACCTCTCCGCTTCTTCTCAGAAGACTAGAACAGCTCGTCCAGCTGGACGCCCAGCGCAGACACATCGATCAAGTTCCGTGCGCCTTATCGCGCACACGGCTCTGGTCTGCGCGCTTTCTTTCAAAAAACTCCTTCAACAGCAAAGCTGCTTCTTCTTGAAGCACGCCGGAATCTACAACTACCCTGTGATTGAGCGAGGCGTTATCAATAACCTTCATCACGGATCCGCAGGCTCCCGCCTTTGGATCCCGGGCCCCAAACACAAGCCTCTTCAGCCTTGCAAGTACGATTGCACCCGCGCACATCGCGCAAGGTTCAAGCGTGACGTATATAGTAGCATCTTCGAGACGCCAGGACCCAAGAAAACTGCCCGTAGCGCCAATGGCAATTATCTCCGCGTGGGCGGTAGGATCGTTGAGAGATTCAACCTGATTGTGTCCCCTCCCAATCACCCTATCGTTCAGAACAATCACGGCTCCGACCGGAACCTCATCCTTATCACGGGCCGTCTCGGCCTCGGCCAGAGCAAGTTTCATCCACCGGACATCATCATGTTCAGTGTTTGAATCCATCCCGATCTCCGGCGGCAACTGGTCTACCCTGCCAAATCGACAGTAAAAGGTGAGCCGCTACCTAGCAGGCTCCTACCTCTTAGACTCCTACCTAGGGGAACACTTTGAAAATGGCGTCCATCACACGAGGGACAACCTCGTCAAAGGTCGGAGGTTGGGGAAGTCCGCCGTATAATGCGGTGGCGCGACCGGTGACGTCGACGTGAACTCCTACCTTGGAGCCAGGATCGTACTCCACACTTTTCGCTACCTGCTCATCAGAAACTTCCCAGAGCTTTTCCCCGTTCTTGGTACTGACAAGCAACATCCTGATGCCGACCTGAGTTTGCGAGGCCCCTCTGGCATTAGGCTCGACCCATTCTCTGATCCAGATGTAAACCTCTGTGAAAAGAAGTGCATCTGCACCCACAGCCTGGCCCACAGAAATAGCATCCTGTGTTCCAACATCGCCTTTCTTCCGCCATCCGGAAATCAGCGCGTTGTAAGCGCCACTGACGTTCTTGCTCTGAGTAAGTCCGAGAACGTCTTCTTCAGAGAGAAACCTGTATGCGGTCATTGTCGAGACATGAGGCCTGAGAAAGCGAAGGACTGTGTCAGAAGCGTCATTGGACACAGTCCGGTCAGCAATGGGTAGAAGCGCAATAGTTTTGACAGCCCGGGCACTGAAATCCGGTACGACGTAACTAGACAGGGGGTGAGTTGCCTCTCTGGCTGCGCAACCCGTGAGCAGAAGTGCTGCAACAGCAACTAGTCCAACAAGAGCAACGAGAGATGCCTGCTTGTTCATGGGAACCCTCCGCGAAATGTTTGAAATGGCCGCTGCGTCCAGACAAAAATAGCATGCTAAACGAACACTGTCAAACGCTACGACCATACCGGTCCTCAGAGCTGACCACACCGGTCTGAAGCTTTCCTACATCCCGGAGGCTTGACACCGCCAATACTTCGAGAAGAGTGCTCCATCGTCGCCGGTCTAACGCTACCACCACCCCAGGAAGCTTGACACCAGGCTTCTTTGCTGGTAGCTTAAGGGTCACACGGGGCGAATTCGAGAGAACTATGAGTATGGAGGGATGGCCGAGTGGCTTAAGGCGACGGTCTTGAAAACCGTTGACCGTAAGGTCCGTGGGTTCGAATCCTACTCCCTCCGCCAGTTAGTTTTTTCCAAGTCGCTCTGGCAGGAGAGGTGGCCGAGTTGGCTGAAGGCAACCGCCTGCTAAGCGGTTGTGGGGAGAAATCTTCACCGGGGGTTCGAATCCCCCCCTCTCCGCCACGTAGAGCGCTCGAACAGCTTCAGTTCGGAACTGTGAACCGTCATCCCGTCCTAGGAAGCTAGCCTGGACGAAGAGGAACCAAAGAACATGACACCTACATCTTGGCCAATTCTATCAGTTCTAATCTTGATACTCGTAGCAGTCTTTGCAGTGATTGCGATTGTCTATCAGAGGAAGAGTAAGAAACCACCTGACTACCGAACGCTATTTATGATGGGAATAATCTGGCTTGCAATCGGTATTCCCATCAGGAACTACATAATGTCGGCCTTGGGGCTAATACTTGCTGCTCTTGGCCTCGCCAACAGGAAGAAGTGGAAAGAAACCAGCACAAATTGGGGGGAGCTGACCAGAGAAGAGAAAGGGATCAAGATATTTCTCATTGTTCTGCTCATTGTGCTGGTCATAGGGGGGTTCGTGCTATATTTCCTGGCCAGGAAACGTTAGCCTCTGCAGGTCAAAAGATACTGACGATTGCAGAGCGAAAGACGCTGCTCAGCAGACAAGATATCCAATCTCTCGCAACCTTGCGCCCATAGCTCA
>Ga0315291_10004850_pt1 | contig 16989 bp, 16 predicted proteins | sample YL17G12_20_MG_FD_203070 | JGI IMG/M metagenome (GOLD analysis project Ga0315291, IMG submission 203070) | Sediment microbial communities from Yellowstone Lake, YNP, Wyoming, USA - YL17G12_20 | ecosystem: Environmental > Aquatic > Freshwater > Lake > Sediment | place: USA: Wyoming | collected...
GGCGGCACGTAGACGCCGGCGCTGGCCAGTTTGTCCAGGCCCCCGTGTCGCGCGCGCACGTCGATCCAGGTCCAATCGGGTCCGAACTTGGTCTCGCCGTCGTTGACGATGACTTTCCACATGGTCTGTTACCTCTTTTTGCCGAATTCGTACTGACCGGATTTCGATGATGCAGCTTCGGCCATGGGCGTGATCATGTGGCCCGCGCTCTCCGCCGCCCCGTAGCCAAAACGAGCGCCCGCGCCCTCGCTCTTGGTCTTCGAGACCGTGGCCTCCAAATCGGCAAGTTGCTTGATGAACTCGACGCTGGACATCGGGTACTCCAGTTGACGACGGAGGAAGTCACCGATGGCCGCGTGGTGGCGGAGCAGACTCGGAGCGTAGGCGACGATCAACTCGAAGTACTTGCGCGCCTCTTGGGGCTTGTTGCGAATCTCGGGGTACCGTTGCTGCAGCTCCTTGAACATGCGCTCGGCCACGAACTTCTGGTAGATGCCGCCCACACCCCGAGCCGCGGCTCCCATGGCCAGACCACCACCGGCCATGGCCCCTCCGAGAGCCATCGCCCCTGGCAAAGACTTGAGCAGACTGCCCGCGCCTACGCCGTCGGCCTGCTTGTGCAGAAAATACCGCATGGCCTGCAACGCGCTGACTTTTCTCATCTCGGGTATGCCTCCAGCCGGCAGGGGCGCGCTGATGCGTGCGGCCTTTTGCTGGGCCATGTAGCCCTTGGTCTTGCTGCGTATCTCCGACGCGTTCGACGCCAGATTGAGCACGGTAAATGCTTTGCCCAACGCGCCCATCTATCGGCCCTCACGCACGGCCTGGCCATACTGCAACCGCGCCGCCTGATGTGAGGCCGACAGTTTGCTCAGACCCCGTCGGCTCTGAATGGCTGTCTGCACGTGTTTGGACACCTCGGCGGCCTTGATGATCAGCGGATGTTGTCTGTTGACCAGCGACCTGTCGACGAAGGCGCTCTGGCCCTCGCGCGCGCGCAGGCCCGAGGCGATCTTGGTCACGAGCACGTCCAGATACTTGGTCGTGGCCTTGTCGAGGTTCGCGGCCTTGACGACGTCACGCGCCGTCGCCGGCGCCACGCCCGATAGAATCTGGTCGTTGATCTCCTGGCGCAGTACCGACTCGGCCTCGTCCATGGCCATCTTGGCCAGATTGTGATCGGTGAGCGCCTGGTGCTCCAGCGACGCGAGCGTGGCACAGACGTAGCCGAGTGTGGCCGCAGTCGTCGTCTCCGCGTCCCTGGCCGTCTGAGCCGCGTCCTTGATGAAGCCCGCGGCCATGGCCACGTGATCGCGTGAGACGAACTCGTGGGCGTAGGGATCGCTGGCCAGCTTGCCGAAGACGCCGTCGACGACACGTTGGCGGTCGACTGTCTCCGGTTTGACGGTGAACAATTTCCTGACCGCGGCCGCCTTGTGCAGGCTCGCCTGCTTGTTGTCGGTCAGGGCCTCAGAGACCTGGGCGCTGCTGGCCAGGGGGAAGGTGACGCGCGGGTCCTCGTGGGCCTCACGGGCCTTGGTGACCAGGGCCCCGTTGACGAGAATGTTGGCATTCTCGACCACGCGATTGACCTGATGGCCGTTGAGCTCGTGTTCCCGCGCCAGCTTCGTGATAGTCTCGTTGAGGTCCTGGCCCTCATCGAGGTAGGCATTGGCGGCCATCTTGCCAAAGTTTTCGAGTTCGAAGCGATTCAGCTGTGTCGGCATTTGCTTTCCCTTCCTCGCGTAAAAGGGTATCTGCTGTTTTACAACGGGGCAAGAACTGATGCCAGGGTTACCGGTTGAAATCTACGAATGTCAGGTTCGAGGCGTCCATGAGGATGACCGGGTCATCGACGCGGTCAGTCGCACGGGGGCCCTGTTCCAGGGTGTGAGCTATCTCCTGCCCTGGATCAGTGCCGACGGCAGCGGCATCGACTTTGTGCCCAAAGTCGGCGATCAGTGCCTGATTTTGGCCTCCGCCGTCCCCCGCGCCAATCCCCGGGGCGCCCCGTTCCCCGGCCAGGTCGAACGCGGCCGCTACGTTATTTGCATCGGTTTCAAACTGCCTGTGACCAAGGGCGCCGCGGGCCTGTGTCTCGGCGGTCGCCTGGCTGGATTGCCTCAGGGATCGATGGGCTTTCGGGCCGTGAGCGAGGATGGCAACGAGGCCCTGCTGCTGCTCACACGCGGCGGCACGGCCATCATCGGTGCCAACGAGGGTTGCCGCACGCTCTACTCGCCCGTCGACAGTTCCATCATCCACATCTTCAACAACTGGGAGCTCAATGGCCCCGGTGGCCACATCAAGTGGACACGGGTCTCTGGTCAGGGCCACGTTCAATACGAGGCCGAGTATCGCACGGAGGCCATTGCCGAACAGTCGGCGATGCGCGTCAACGTCAACATCGGCGTCGACGATGCGAATCCCGTCGACGTGACCGTGTCCACGGGCCCGGGTGCTCGTCCCTATCTGCGCGTGCGCGTGTCCGCATCCGGTGAGGCCTTCATCGAGGGCGAGATCCTCAACATCATCGGACGCGCGGGCGTCAACATCGACGGTGCCGAGGTCAAGATCAAGAATCGGCAGGTCCTGGGGCAAGGAGACCCGATCTAAAATGGGCAGATGCGTGAACATCGGCGGTCAGCCGCTGCAGATCGACATCCAACTCCCGGGCGGCATCAAGATCGCGTCCATGGCCCACGCCACGCAGCAGATTCCCAACATCATGGACCCGTTTCAGTCGTTGCTCCAGGGCGTGCAGCCGGCACTGGGGGCCATGAAACCCGTCTTCGACATCATCGGCTTCGTCATGCAGCTGATGCAGTGCTGGCTCGCGGTCGTACGCATCTTCGCCGCCCTGGCCGTGCCCGTCATCGGTCCCACGGCCCCATCCAATCCCCTCATCGCCCTCTTCCCCCCACCGCCCATGCTCGGTGACGACGGCGAACCGTTGGACCCCTACATCCCCGATCTGCCCAAACTCTTCACCGACTTCCTCAACTGCATCGCCGGACTCCTGGGCAAGGCGCTCAAGCTCGCGGGCCTCGTGCCCCAGATCTCCATCGGCATCACGGTCAAGGACTCGATCATCGCCGCCATGGGCTTTGCCGACGCGGCCATGGCCCAGCTCAATAGTCTCGCCGATCTGTTCACGGGTCTACCGGCCGCGGACACGGGTAACGTGTCCTTTGACCTGACGTTGCAGTGCGCCGCCGACAACAGCACCGTCCAGTTGACACACAAACTCGGTCCCGTCGCCAACCTCGTGCCCCTGTTCGCCGTCATCGGCCTGCTCGTGAAGATCGCCAAGCAGCCGCTGCCGTCGGTGATCTTGGACATGTCCAAGCTCATGGCCAATCCGGCGCCCAACGGCTTTGGCGTCATCCCGTTCCCTGATCTGAGCGGGGTCGGGGGTCCGAGCGGTGACGAGCAGCGCGAACAGTTTCTGGGTCTGATCGAGGAGATGACCATCAGCGGTCTGCCCATCGACATTCCCGATTTCGGGGACCTGAGCAGCCTCGGGCAGACACTCAACGACCTCAAGGCCCAGGTCGAGCCGATTCTCCCTGTCATTCAGATGGTCCAGGGGATATTTAATAAGCTCACGGAGGCCTAGCCTTTGGTAATATGAAGGCCGCGAGGTGTCACATGTCCGTTCAGCCCCTCTTCTTCGCCCCACCGGTCCACGAGAAGGTGGCCGGATACAAGCTCCCGACGAACCCGCGATTCTGGCAGTCGGAGATCATCCGCTACCTCAAGAGTCAGCATCCATATCTGCCCATGGACAACGCCGAGATCGATCTGCGGCGCATGGACGCGGCCAAGGGTGCGGCCGTGGGTTCGGTGATCTTGGGCAAGGAGTTGGCGATCCCCATCATCATCAACCGCCCGCGACCGGGTTCCGATCCCGAGCTGGCGCCCATGGACGTCTTCTTCTACAAGGGCCGCTATCGCTACCTGGACCCGGAGGCGATCAAGAGCGTGACCCACACGCCCCAGATCGGAGAGCCGGAAAAGGACAAGGACTCGCGGGCCTTCGGCGGCAACCCGTACATCGGCGACGTCACTGGCGACGCCACGCCCCTGGAGTACAGCGGCCAGGCCAGTCCGTTCGCGGGCCCCTACGACGGGGCGAAGATGTCGGCCGACATCAGCCGCGAGCTGTTGCCCGAGTACATGCTCAAAGACGCGGAGAATAAAAAACGCTTCGAGAAGATGAAACCCGAGCATCGCGCGGCCCTGAGCTTTGGGACCATGGGCGCCATCGCCTCGCCCCTGCACATGGTCGGCGACTGGATGGAGGGCAAACCGATTGTTCATGGTATTGCCGAGGGTGCCAAGGCCACCAAGGGCCAACTTGCCAAGGCCCTGGGAAAAAAGATGGGGCGCGGCGCCGTCATCGGCGCCTCGGCCGCCTATCTGGGGACCAAGGTCCTCAGGCGTTTGGGCATGGACCGGTCGAAGTTGACACCGGAGCAGAAGCAAGAGATCAATACCATCATCAAGCAGTCCGACTTCACCGCGGGCCTGGAGTCCGTGCTCGCCGGCGGTTTCGTCACGGGTCTGATCAAGAACGCCTACATCGACCCCAACGACATCTCCAACTTCCGGCAGATGCTGGCCACCAATCCCCAGATCCTTCAGGGCCTGGCCAACAACCTGCGGCTGGTGGAGACCATCATCCGCCGCGGTCCGACGACGACCATGGCCACGGGCACGCTCGTCAAGCGCCCGAACATCATGCAGGTCTACAACCGTGACGGCGTGGTCTACATCAAGTTCTCCGGGGGTCCGGAGGCGGCGACGACGACGCGCGAACTCAAACGCGCCGTCGGCGATCGATTCCCCGAGGTCGTGTCCAAGCTCCGCGCCGGCGGCGTGTACATGGAGCATGACGGCGTCAACCAGGTGACCTGGGACGTCAAGCGTCCGCCCATGGAGGCCAAGCCCGTGACCAGCGACGGCCTCTACGCCGTGCGCACACGCGATGGCGAGAACCTCGTGGGCATGGTCGTCCAGGCGGTCATGGACACCGACGGCAAGACGCTGCCCGTGCGTCTGTTCGTGACGCCCGAGGGCAAGTACGCCATGACCAAGGAGATGTTCGGCGTCCGTCTGGCCAGCAAGCATCGACTTCTGGGCCAGGTGCCCCAGGGCGGACAGTCGGGCGTCTTCGTCAACTATGTCCACGGCACACCCATCGCCACCCTGCCCCTGCGTCTGGTCAGCGTGCGCACGTTCCAACCCGAGGACGGCGATGCGCGCGTGCTCTACATCGTCCAGGAGCCCATGACCGGCCTGCGTTTCACCCTCAGTCCCGTTCGCGGTGTCCAGGGCTTCGAGCGCATGCACGTCATCGAGGGCGGCGTGCGCGCGCTCGCTGACGGTCCCGTCTACTACATGCCCGGTGACAGCGAGTGGGTCACGCTCAAGAATCCGGTGAAGTTGGCCGAGAGCGCCGAGGAACTGCGCAAACTCAGTGCCGTCGAAGACGCGACCCATGTCCACTACAGCGCGGGCATGTGGCACGTCGACAACGCCCACGATCTCTCCGAACCCGAGGCGCGCGAGATGCTCGTGGCCATGGGCATGGACGTCGATGGGGCCGTGTCCGTCGTCAAGCAGGCTCATGTGCGTGACGGCATCGAGCGTGGGGTCAAGATTGCCGGTCTCCACGCACCACAGATGCAGGGTCACGAGGTCATAGCGGCTCCGCACGCCGTCTACGACCAGGAGACGATCGCGTTTGCCACCGACTGTCGCCCGGACGCCGAACTCCTCAAGGCCGCCGCCGAGTCTGGACACCCCGAGACCCTCGACGCGCTGCTGTCGCTGGAGTTCATCACGCCCCAGAACCTGCGCTACTTCATCGACAATGTCCCCGATTTCGACGAGACGGCCACACGTCTCGCGGCCCTGCTCATCTCCATTCGCCTGGGCCTGCCGCACGTGCCGGAACAGCCCGTCCGAGACGCGCTGGAGGGGCTGTCGAAGACCGTGGGCAAGCTGCAGCTTCTCAAGTCCTCTGTCGATCATCAAAACGAGCGCGCGACGACGGCGACGTGAGACCATACCCATACCATCGCTACCTGACCTATCGGGCGTTGAACGGCGATGGCGTCGAGAACATCGTCGAACATCTGCGGGCGTTGGAGTACATCCCGCCGCTGGCCGAAGACGTGGAAGAGGTCATCGGACGCCGGCGTCTGGTGACGCGTGAGCTTCGTCAGCGTCTGGGCGTGGCCTTCTTCGACGATCCGGGCATGGAGTCCGTCTACTGGCTCGTCGAGACGCCCGTGGCCCGGACGGCCGCCGAGCGCCTGCTCCTGGATCGCGTGCATCCCAAACACGTGGCCACGGTCATCGCCCTGCGTTTCAACGAGAAGATCTCCGAGTCCGTGATCGAGAAATTTCGCGACGGCTTCTGGGACACGGTGGCCCTGACGCCCATCGACTTCTCCAACTACTTTCGTCTGGCTCATCGGGACAAACCCGAACCGCCACCCGAGGCCGTGTCCCTGATCACGCGCCCGGCCTATGCGGCCTGGAAACAGGGTCTGCAACCCGATGAGAAGGAACTGAGTCCGGACACCATCATCCGCGAGATCCAGGTCGACGCGTTCATGCGCTTCAAGCAGATGTCAGATCGCAACGATCCGCACGTGGCCATGGAGTGGGCCAAGTTGGCCCTGCGCACGGCCCCCGCGCGTCGGGCGTTGACGGCGGGCAAGGTCGGTGGACCCATCCCCGGTCTCAAGCCCATCCTCGAATACCCTGGGCACAAGACGCCCACACTCGGCGAGCTACACACCGAGTACAGCCAAGAGCAATCGGGTACGGGTGTGGTCAGCGAGGCCATGGGCCGTCGTGAAGACGACGGAGATGACCAGGCATAACAGATATGTGATGCGGAAGATCAAGTCCCTGTACGCGCGCGCGTTCAGGGCCTACTTCCGGTCGGTAATGGGTCTCTGCTTTGGTCCGAAGATGGCCAAAGAGGCTCATGACGCCGCGACCATCGCCCTCAGCGACTGGTTGTAGGCACTGACCGAGGTAGCCTGACGTCTTCGGGACGTCGGAGTGGGCCACACACTTGGCAACAGAATGTGTGGCACGGGCGGCTATTGAAGCCCGTTTTTTTAGCGGCCGCCACGCGCGCTGGCCACGGCGCCGCCGCGGAATACTTGTGCGTAGGGCGTCGACGCAAAATCACCGCCCCTGATCCTTGGTCCCTGATTGTACGCGCCCTCGCTGATGCTCTTGCGGATTTGCTCGGCCATCTCCTTGGCTCGCCGCTGGAGTCGGGGACTGCTGTGTCGGGCCAGGATCAGGCGCTTGTAGACGTCCACGGGCATACCCGGAAAGCGCTTGTTGGCGGCGCTGGCGATCGTCGATGCCTGCAGGGCCAATTTCTCGATGGCGGTCAGGGCACCGAGTTTCCACATCTCGTTCATCGTCCACCTCCGTCAGAAAAATAGCACGAGCCCGTCGGGCATAACAATGACGGAGGGTAAAAATAACGCGCGGGACTCCACGCGCAGGAGGAGACCATGTTCAAACACGCCGTGATCCATGGTGGTGGTGCTCACCGTGACGAGGCCCTGGCTCTGGGTCTGGCCTATGAGGCGGGTCTGCTGCCGATCATCGCCCCCGTCTATCGCAGGGAGCCGACGACGGCCGAGCTCGAAGACCCCCAGGTCCTCGTCCTCGACGTCGGCGATCGGTGGGAGGCCACGCTGGCCAACTTCGATCACCACCAGCTCGCGCGGGGCACACGCGCGTGCGCCCTGAGCCTGTTGGCGCAGGTGTTCGAAGTGCGTCCGGGCCTGAGCTACCACGAGCTCTTCGCCGATCGACCATGGTATCAGGCCACGGTGGCCATCGACAGCCTGGGCCCCAACGCCTACGCCAAGGAGCTGGGGCTGAGCGAGCTGCCGCCGGGTCTGCACTCGCCCTTCGAGATGGCCATCATCGACATGATCGGCAAGTCGACCGAAGTCGATCTGATGGTCAAGGTGCTGCTGGCCAAGGTCGTCGGCGACCGCACGCGCCAGGCGCTGGAGTTGCGCGAGCGCGCGCTGTGGCTCAAGGCCAACGCCAAGCTCATCCCCCTGCCCGGCGGGTTGACGGCGATCCTGGTCGAGAGCAAGAACCAGTTGGGACTGGAGGACTTCAAGAAGTCCCTGGTCGCCTCGGGTCTCGACGTGGCCATCTCCATCACCCACGACGACCGCGGCGCCGGCTGGTCATTGTACCGCTTCGACGACCACCCGGCCGTCGACTTCTCGCGCCTCGATGGCAACCTGGCCATCAGCTTCGCGCACAAGTCCGGGTTCATCGCCAAGACCCGGGAGATGCTGTGCGAGGGCGCGGTGAAGGCCCTGTGCGAGCAGGCGTTGCGGTAACCCACCATCAACACCCCCGGGGACCCGAAGGCAACCGGGGCACACACGGCGACTGCAATGGTCGCCAACCGAGAGGAGAAGAACATGGACAAGATCATCTTCGTCATCCGATGTCTGGGGCTCTTCATTCTCGCCGCATGGAAACTGGGGCCAACAGAGGCCTCTCGGCGCATGGTCAAGACCGGCCATGCGTTCGCCGTCATCGAGTCCGACATCCTCGCCCGTTGCCGACGGGAGGTGGAGCGGCTCGACGCGAGACGCGAGGGGGTGTTGCAAGAGCTCAGGGCGGTGAGCGATGAGATTCGCGATCAGATGCCCGAGGGCGACGAGCAGACCCTCAAGCGCCTGTTCGGGCGCTACGAATTTCTCCTGCGCGCCGACGACGATCTCCATCGGCAGATGCAAGAGACCGCCAACCTGGCCAGCGACGACCACATGATCGAGGTGGTCAGAGAGTCGCTGGGCATCTAAGACGTCCATGGCCGTGACGTGAAACCGGCCCGTAATTCCCGGGGGCGGCTCCCGGGGGCGACAGAGTCCGTCGCCGTCAATGGGGACATGGGAGGTGGGTCATGGAGGAAATGTTGAAAGAGGAAGTGCGCAAGGACCTGGAGTATGCAGGACCCAGATTCAATATCGACGACGTGTGTCATGTAATTGTTGCCCGTGCCGAGTGTATGAGCGCCGAGGCACTTATCACCCCCTTGGTCCGCTATGCGGAAAATCGCATCAGGCGCGAAAACGAGCGCTGCCAATTGTAGGCGCCCCGCCAAGGCCCCGTCCCGGGGTCGGCAACCCGTGATGCCCGGGTTCTTTTTTTTAGACACGGTACATAAACGATTCCTGACCGCGAACGAACTCGATACCCTCTCGGCCGTACTTCTCAATACTCGCCCTGAGCCAGACGTAGCACATGGCGTGGAGACTGTCGTCGGGCTCCTCGGGCTTGTGGTCGAAGATCATCGCGCCGTCTTTGCGTTCCTCGCGAAAGACATTGAGTAGGTCCTGGGCAAAGGGATGGAAATGGGCCCAGGACATCTTGGCCACCATCTGGCGCTTCTTGACGGCCTGGAAGAAGCGGGCCAGGTGGGCGCTACGGTTCATGACGTAGGAGTTCATGTCCGTGTTGAACTGGACCTGCTTGCCGCGCACCGAGCCCCAGAAGTTGGTCGTCAGAAAATCTTCGCCACGCGCGTCACGAATCTGCGAGTTGAGTCCGAAACCCGCGCCCCAGTCCGCATGGGCGCCAGAGACGCGGAAGACGTCCATGAGCCGGAGCATATCGGGGATGCAGATTTCGGGCTTGGTGTCGCGCTTGCTGTAGCGCTTGAGGAAGACGTAGTCGAAGATGCCCGGGGTCGTGGGACTGAACTGGCCGATGGCCAAGATCGTCGACGACTTGAGTCCGTAGCCCCAGTCGATGCCGGCGAACATGTGACTGCCCCGCATCCAATCTTCATAGGACTGGGCCATGACCATCTTCTCGTCGCAGATGGCCCTGAGTTCGTCCTCGGCGATGGGACGCTCGTCGCTGTCCGCGCTCTCGCCGAATTTTTCGTTGAGGATCGTCGCCTCGTCCTCGGAGTCCAGTTCCTCCAAGAACTCTTCCCAATCCAGGAAGCCGAAGATGCCCGGTGCCACCTCGCGCGTGGTCGTGGGGAAGATGATTTGCGGCAGATGGTAGCCGTGGATACGCGGAGTCTTGCCCTTATCGGTTTTCGTCGACGTGATCACCCACTGACCGTCGAGAGTGTCGAGGAGGGCACCGCATTTTTTACAGATGGGTCCCGTCTTGCCAATGCTCTTCAGGTCCAGTTTCTGGTGGAAGGCCTCGGGTCCGTGACGTCGGCAACGGACCATCCACTCCCTCTGGTCGCTTTGACGCCAGACTCGTTGTTCGATGCCGTTGGACATGGACTTGGGCGTGCCACTCCACCAGCGGCGTTTGACGTGGCTCGTGAACAGCGACTCGCGGAGCACGGGATCGACGAGACCCAGGATCATGTCCTGGACCTCGTCGAGCTTCAACTCGTCGGCGGTGATACCGCGCGCGCGGTCGGCGTTGTCCTTGGCGTAGGACAGGTAGATCTTGGAGCCGCTGTAGAACTCCTTCTCCAAGACGTTGGACAGCTCGTCGCTCGTGATCTGGGCCTTGACCGCGGGACTGGTGGCAATCGTCGGCCCCAGACGATCGTGGCTGAACTTGCGCGTCTGGTCCTGGGTCGGGGTGACGATGAGCGACGTGTAGGGCGCCAGGGCCTCGCAGCGGATGATCGAGTCGGCGCCCAGGATCGTGCTCTTGGACACCTGTCGCGCGGTCTTGAGACCAATTTGACGATGTGGGTCATCGAAGATGTCGGCGACAAAGGGTCGGTCCCAGAAGCGGTAGGGGACGTCTTTCTTGATGCAGATGCGGTTGGCGACGAGGTTTGCGGGCGTCGTGTGTGTGGCCCCGTCGTCATCGTCCCAACAGCTGACTTCCATCGCCTAGCGTCCGCCCAGACGCGGCGGCACCTTCATCCATCCCTGACCCTTGATGTAGGTCTTGACGGCGTCGCCCAGCTTCTTGGTCTTTTGTCCCAAGAGGGGACGGGCGATGTTCTGGGCCAGGGGAATGTCGGCGATCTTTTCCAGGGCGCTGCGCACGCCCGCGTCAAAAGCGGTGGCCATCTTCTTCTCCCATCGTCTATTTGACTCTCTCGACCCTGGAACGTGCAATTGGTCCATGGAGGGCAGAGCGCAACGTCACGGACGACGATGGCAACATCCAATGACCTTTTCTGAAGATCCTGGTAACGCCGTCGACGACTTTGACCGCGCCCTCGGGTGTCGTCGGCAACTCGGCGACTTTTTGTAGCGCCGACATGATACCGGCGAAGAAATTGGAATCCTTTTCCATGTCCATTGAGTGACGACCAAGACCATAGGCGCCGCCGAGAGACGCGCCAAGTCCCGGTCGTCCAAATGGCAGACCAACGACGGCACCCAACAACGCACCCCCAGCCATTCTCTCCAGACCCTTACCAAAGTTTTCTTTGGCCCGTACCCGTGACTTGTTCTTCTTGGACATGGTTTTACCTCACCACGAACTTGTAGCCGGCGCCCGGAGTCCCGACCCGTCTCCTGGGTCTGACGACGCGACGCTGGACCATGCGCCGATAGCGACGTGAATGGCGTCGAATCTTTTGCAGGTTGCTGATGCGATACAGACGATTCTTCTGCTGAATCCGCGCCTTGTTTTTCATGTAGTACTGGTGGCCCGCGGTCTTGCCCATCATCAGCTGGTCGACGATGGCCTGCTCCAAATCGGCGACCGTTCCCTGGGCGAAGAGACGGAAGACGACGTCGCTGGGCAACTGGATTTTGAAGTTGTCCTCCAACGTCGCCACGGTCTCTTCCAGGGCCCCATCGCCCGGCAGCGTCTTCTCCAGTTCGTCGCCGAGCGATGCCTGCTTGGGCATGACCGCGACGACGGCCTCGTGGACCTCTTGATCGAGAGCCGCGATCTTGGTCAAGGCGACGGTGACGCCGATGTCGAAACTAGCCCTGGACATTGACTCCCACCTGGATGAAACCGGCACCCTTGACCTTGACCTCGGCGCGCACGTAGCGCCAGAGACCCTCGGTGGTGAAGGACAGGTTCGAGGGTGTCAACGTGGCCAAGACGGCCTTGTAGGCCGCATCACGATCGGCGACCACGTCGGGCAACTCCATGCACGCCTGGATCTCGACGCTGGCGCCGACGATGTCGGCGGCGGTCTTGCGATCCTGGGGGTAGAGAAAGAAAGTCTTGCGGATGGAGTTGCCATGGAGCCAGTCGCCGACGCCCACGTCGTCGGCTCCCGCCTCGCCGAGCATGCGCTTGCCGTGGTACATGAAACCGGACGGGCTCACGCCCGTCGCCACGCCCCGGACGCTGTCATCCGGCATCTTGATGGGATTGAAGTCAGCCACTTGTCAAACCTCCCTGCGCCCACGGGTCCTGTTGAATCCGCTGGCCGGTGATGAGGGCGGCGAAGGGACTGCCTCCTTGCAGCGGGGCCTTGGCCCCCATCGCCGGCGCCTCCTGCAGCACCTGGACTATGCGATTATGGGCCAAACGCTTGGCCCAGTCATCACTTCTGTGGGGCAGGTACTCGCTGCCCGGTAGCTGATGGGTGTAGCTCGCCGGGCGCTTGTCCTTGTTCTCGCGGTTCCAGGCGTCGATGCGGCCGTAGGTGCTGTAATCGCCGGCCACGAGGCTGGGATGGTCTCCCGGGTCGGAGATGCGCACGGTCTCTGTGAGCATGCGCACGGGCGTCTCGATGCTCTTGTGAGAAAAATTTTCGCCCGTGGCCGTGTAGATGCCATGGACGTCGTCACGCAATTGCATCTGCATGGCCCTGAGACCGCGGAGACGCAGGATGTCCTGCGGCTGTGCGTCGCCGTCGGTGATCTTCTGGCCCTTTTCCACCGTCTCGCCCACCTTGACCGTGGCCTTGCGTCCGCGGACGACGTTGTGGAGGCGGCCGGCGATCGTGATCTTGGCGCCGCCCTGGGGCGACACGTTGATGGTGTCGACGCGACCACCGACTTCGGCCAACGTGGCCTTGGCGTGGGCGTCATCGGGCATGGTGAACAACTGTTTGACCCGATCGAAGGTTGTCAGCAGGTCCTTTTTGCCCGTGAACACGCCGCCCGTGTGGAAGGTCTTCATGGCCAACTGGGTCGTGGGTTCGGTGAGGCCGTGGCTGTCCTTGATGCCCACGTGCTCGCCGATCGGCGGCAACTTGCCCTCTTCGTCGAGACCGTAGCATCGGGCACAGACACCCACCGACGCCTTGCAGGTGAGGGTGCTACGAACCTTGATCTCCTTGAGGCCCTTGGCGCGGGCGGCAGCGAGAACGGAGGAGGTGACGAGAGTACTCGGTGTCCCGACGCCGGCGACGCTCTCGGCCAGATAGCGATCGAGGGCCTCGGTACCCATCGTCGAGGCGGCGATGCCCTGTGTCGTCCCGCAATCGATCATGGAAATGCGCATGGCCGTGGCGCTGACAATGACCTGCTTGGTCAGCGCCCCCGGATCACGTACCGATTGGCTCTTGTCGATCTCGCCCTTGCGACTGCCGTACATGTGTTGGAAGAACTCGGCACTCGGCAGACCCTCGGCGTAGGTTCCGCGCACGGGCACGGGCATGGGCTTGTTTTCGTGATTGAGCATGACCCCGACGTTGGAGACCATCTGTCTGATCTGACCCGGGCTGCCGCGGGCGCCGGCATCCATCATGTCGAGGATGTTGTTGCTCTTGCCCGAGGCGTTGTTCTTCAGGTCCATGCGATGTTGTAGGCTGCCGCTGACATCGGAGTAGATGCCGACGATCTTCTTCTCCTTGTCCTCGTCGCTGCCCGAGCCCAGACGCACGCGGTCGGCGAGCATGTCCGCACGTCGGAAGGCCTCATCGCGTTGCTTGGTCATCGTCTGCAGATCGCTGAGGAGGAAACTGGAGCCGGTGATGTAGGCGTAACGACGACCAATCTCGGCCCAATCGCGCAGGGTCTTGACGAAGGCGTCGCGGCCGGCGACCTTGTCGACCTGCACGAGTTTCGCCTGGATGGTCTGATCGGTCCAGATCATCTGGTAATCGCGCAACTTCGGCGGCAACGACTCGTTGATGAGTACGCGTCCGGGTGTCGTCGAACCGATACCCGTGACACTGATCGAGGCGTTGGGCTCGATCTTGCGCGCCTGCAACTCACTGAGCACGGTGCCCACGGACATGTAGCGCGTGGCCCTCGCCGGTCCCGGGCGCGAGATCTTGAACAGACCCAAAACGTACTCGTGTTCGATCTTCTGCTGCAACTTGCCCGAGCCGGGTTTGTAGAGGTTGCGGCTGGGCAACATCTTCGCCGCCTCGGCGTTGGCCTCGGCGCTCACGGGCACGTGGATGCCCATGGTGTCGCCGTCGAAGTCGGCGCTGAAGCCGCCGACGATGACGGGAGGAATCTGCAGCGCGTAGCCCGGAACCAACTTGGGCTTGAAGGCCATGACCGAGAACTTGTGCAGCGTCGGCGCGCGATTGAGGATGACATGGCGTTCGGAAACGACCTTCTCCAGCGCTCTGCGGGCAATGGGCATCTTGTCATCGGCGGCCTTGCGCGCCTGTATCGGCGTCATGCCCATGACCCGGAGTTCTTTGATCATGAACGGCCGGAATGTCTTCCAGGCCGTGGCCTCGGGGATTCCGATCTCGTCCATGCCCAACTTGGGGTTGGGGACGATGACGTTGGTCGCGCTCACGTCCTGACGCTTCTTGAACAGCCGCTCCTGAATGTAGCCACCCTTGGGGCTGCCGACGCCAGCCAGGGTCTTGGCAATGCCCTGGGGAGGTGTGGCCCGTTCGACGATGCCGTCGTTGAGACCCATGACCCCGCCCACGGACTTGTAGAGCTGGGAGGTGAGTTTGCGTCGCTGCTCCTCGAACTCCTTGCCCTTCATGGCCTTGAGTTGTGAGGCGACCTGGAGCGTGGACTGGTAGTGGAAGTTGACGTGGCTGACGTTGAGGTTGCCGTCGGGCATCGTGTAGATGGGACGGAACTTGGGCGGCAGCACGGGCAGCAGGTCGATGACGTATTCTCCGGGCTTGATGTCGTTTTCCTTGAGCGTCCTGAGGAAACGAATCTCCTTGTGCAGGGCGTTGAGCTGGGCCCCCGATTTTCCGAGGACCTCTTTCTGGGCCTCACCCAGACGCTGGGTGACGTTGATCGCATCGAGCATGGCCCTGATGGCCTTGCCTCCCGTCTGTCCCTTGACGGTCTTGCGACCGGCGACGATGTCCTCAAATTCCTCCTCCTTCATGTGCAGGAGGCTGAGGATGGCGTTCTTGAACGTGGGACTGGGGATGGGCTCGGGCAACTTGATGTGCGACCAGCGGTCACCACGTACGCCACCCGTCTTCTTGGTGTCGAAGAGGCCGTTGGGTTCCTCGTGCAGGTCCTTGGCCCTGAGGAGTTTGTAGTCGGTGATCTCGCCCGAAGAGATGGTCTTGACGTCGCGGTCCAGGAACGGGAGCATGGTCAGGTCATTTTTGTCCTGCTTCAACCTGATGCCCATGCCCTTGAGCATGGACTCGAAACGCTGATGCGAATACGAGGGCCGAGGGGGCGGCAACGGGGCCCCACTCTCCATCGCCCTCCAGACCTCGGGGTCGAAGGAGCTCTTGATGCCGTACATCTCGTGCACGTTCGCGAGCGCACCGTGGGCGAGAAGGGCATAGAGTTCCATCGAGCCGATGGCGCGACCGCCCTGGGGACCCCGAGTCGGTTGCTCCTCGCTCGTGTACTCCTCGTCGACACCGGCGCCACGTGCCGACATCTTCTTCGTGGCCATGTGTTCGAGCTTGTAGATGTACTGTCTGCCGACGAGAATGCCCGGGATCTTGATGTTGTCCACCGGGTCGTAGATGGTCTCGTGGTCCTTGAGGCCGTTGGCCTTCAGCTCCTTGGCCAGGCGTTCGGCTCCGTTTTCGGCGAAGCCGCGGGTGATGTAGGGTTTGCCCGTTTTCTCGGCCACCTTGCCCGCGGTCGTCTCCAGAATCTGACCCAGATTCATGCGCGAGATGACGCCGTTGGGGTTCATGATCACGTCGATGGTCTTGCCAGCCTCGCTCTTGGGCATCTCGTTGTCGTCGAGGATCTGGACGACGATGCCCTTGTTGCCGTAGCGCCCGACGATCTTGTCGCCGATGCGCATGGGCTCCTGGGTGCGAATGTGCAAGACGACCTCGTTGGACCGCCAACCGATTTCCTGCACCACGCCCGGGACGCTCTTGTCCCAGATCAGACTGTCATCGCGGTATTCACGGGCGAGGATGCGACTGATGCGAGCCAGACGTTGACTCTCAGTGCCCTGGGCCTGGCGTCTCATGGCCACGACGAGTAGATCACCAGGGGCCACAACCTGACCCTTCTTGACCACGCCCTTGTCGTCGAGCTTCTTGGCCTGCTCTTCCTTGACCTTGGCGGGAAAGTAGGCGCGAAACTTTTTGAGATCGAGGACGGTGTCGGTGTCAAAGGCGTAGGGTTGTTGGTACAGGTGTTCGCTGGTCATCTTCGCCGCGGCCTGGGTGCTGACGACGACACCATCCTCCACGTTCAGGCCCTTGTAGGGCATGTAGGCCACGGTCAAATTCTTGCCCATGGCCAGTTCGCCGTCCTTGGTGTAGTTGGTGTCGGCGATCACCTGGCCCTTGCGCACCCGCTGGCCCACTTTCACCGAGGGACGGGCATGGACAAAATTGTTGCTGTTGAGCGGGAAGTAGTTCGGGATCGGGACCTTCTGTCCGGCGATGGTGATGTAGTCGTCACCGATCTTTTCCACGATCCCGTCGACGGGTGACTTGGGACTGAAGGCCTCTCCCACGACCCGCTCGATCGTGCTCTTTTCCGTGGGCACGGCCACCTGGATCATGGGCTTGTCGGCGTCGACAAGTGGCTTGGCCTGTAGACTGAGTTTGGCGCCCATCATCACCCGCACGCCGTTGTTGTGGGTGACAAAGGGGATACTGGACGTGTTGACGTCGAGCATGTGCTCGGGGGCGATGAA
>Ga0315291_10004855_pt1 | contig 16978 bp, 29 predicted proteins | sample YL17G12_20_MG_FD_203070 | JGI IMG/M metagenome (GOLD analysis project Ga0315291, IMG submission 203070) | Sediment microbial communities from Yellowstone Lake, YNP, Wyoming, USA - YL17G12_20 | ecosystem: Environmental > Aquatic > Freshwater > Lake > Sediment | place: USA: Wyoming | collected...
TCCGTGTCCAGGGCGTACAGGAAGGCCTTGGCTGCCTCTCTGACGGCTTCGAGGCGTTCGAGCCTGTCGAGGGTCATCCCGTCGGTGCGGAACGGCTGGAGAGGCTCCTGAGGGTCGGGCGGGGTCATGGCCGGTTGGGGTCGACGTACACCCAGGACTCACGGCCGCGTGCGTCGGTGGTCTTGGAGTGTCGGGTGCAGGTGCACTGGACCGGGTACAGAAAGCCTGCGTCCTGCCTCATCTGCTCCCAGCAGCGAAGGATGGTGAGGCGATTCCGGGCGCGTAGATCGGCCGCCTGTTTGCGGGCAGCCCGACGAGAGCGTCTCTCCGGCCACGTCAGGATGCGTACGAGGAGCGTTGCACCCCAACGTGAGGGCGGTGCCTCGATACGAGCCGAGAGACGATACGGGACGTTCACGGGGCAAGCAGCTCTTTGAGCGTCACGAGGGCCTTGAAGGGAATGCCGTACGCTTCGATCGCCTCCTTGCCTCCGCCCTCACGGTCGAGAACGGTGACGACGCCGACCACGCGGAGGTCCCAAGAGTGCAGAACCTCGATGGCCTTGACGGACGAGCCACCCGTCGTGGTGACGTCTTCCAGGAGGACAACGCAGTCGTTGGGCTCGAATTGGCCTTCGATGAGCTTGGCGGTCCCGTGGTCTTTGGCCTGGGGCCGGATGTAGAGAGCGTCGTAGACGGGGTAGACGTGCCCTTCCTCATGGTGATCGCCCATCCGACTGAGCGCTTGACCGTACATCGAGACTCCGGTTGCGAGCGGGCAGCCTCCGAGGGCGACCCCAGCAACGCGTCTCACGTCAATGCCGAGGGCACGGATGGTCTGGAACAGGTCTTGGGAGAGAGCGGTGATCCCATCGGCACGGAGGGCAGTGAGCCGAACGTCCACGTAGTACATCGACTCCTTGCCCGACTTCAAGACGAACGGCTTACCCTCCGGCGCGTGGAGGACGGAGTGTTTCTTCAGAAGGCGGATCGCGTCCGTACTCATGGGTGAGAGGTCTTGGCGGCTTCGGCGCGGGCGGCCAGCTTGGCCTTCTTCTTGGCGGTCTTGCCGGTGGACCTAGGGCCGTTCTTGTCCCTCACGGCCGCCGGGCCGACGGCTTTGATGGCGGAGCCCGGCTTTGCAGCGAGGGCTTTGACGCGATCGGCTTCGGCCTGGTTGTCCTTGGCCATGTCCAGCACGACGGCCGCGTTCGCGTCGAGCAGCAGTGTCCCGAAGATGGAGGGATCGACCTCTCCGAGCGGGAAATTCGGTGAGAGGTACGTGCCCTTCTCGTCTGTCTTCTGCGTTTCGAAGCGGAAGGTATACGTCGCCTTGTGCTTGATGAAAGCCTTGGCGACGGTGATGACGACGGCTTTCTCGGTCTTGGTGAAAACGTTGGTCCAGGCCATGGGGTCCTATTACACCGGAGGGCGGAAAGTCGATGCGAAGCTAGCGATCCGGTGGGCGCATTCTTCGGCCGCCCCAGCTTGGGCGGTCTTCCCGACGAGTTCGTACTCTTCGGAGGTCTCACGGCAGATGTTCTCGGCGGCTTCGAGGACATCGAGCCTTGGGTCGACGAAGCTATGATTCTGATCGTCGTGCGGTGGGAGGACGCAGCGGCGATCGGTCCGGGCGTCGGTGACCATGCAGCGGGGAGGGGCCGGTGATTGACACTTCGGGCACGGGCCGAGGTCAGTTTGCTCTCCCTCACCGGTTGCCACCACATGCTCATCGTCGCACTCATCGCATTCGACGGGCTTGTCGTTGTTGTCCTCGATAGCCTCCGCAGCATCGTCGAGGGCGCTGAGACGCCAAGCGTTCATGGTCGCATCGTGTTCGGTTGTGGCCCGTGCGGCCCAGATGCTCGTTTGACGGGCCCACGCACGGAGCACGGTGCCCCACCTCTTTCGCTCCTCTTCGCGGACCCGTTCCACGAGCTTGGTCAAGAGAGGGACGCCGGGCTCACCGTTGATGCCGATCGAGATCGAGAGATCGTCGATCAGCTTGTCGAGGGGGACATCTTCATGCCAGAGAGCCATGGGGGCCTTTCAGAGTTCGAGGTTCTTGAGCCGAGCTTCCGCACCCTCGCGTGTCTCGGAGAGCTTCTCTTGCTCGACGAACTGGCGGAAGCAGCCCTGCTTCACGAGCCAGCCACCTTCGACGGGGCGGGCCTGGATGGGGATGATCTCGGTCCCTTGAATGCCGTAAACGGTCTTGTACTCGTCGCTCTCGCTTGGGAGGATCATGCCGTCTGCACACCGCAGAAGAGGCAAGCATCCGTGTGCTTTGCACACGGTGTTTCCCCACGCTGCCCAGGGAGCGACACCACACGGTCGCTGTAGGCGCAGACCCCGATGGGGCTCTTCTCACATTGAGCATTACCGAGAACCACCTCGCGGGACTCGACAGTGATTCCGTTGATGGGTGCGCTCTCCTTGTTGAACGCCTCGACTACGATGCGAGTGAGGCTGTTTTGCCGCTTTCGGATCTCGTCCATGAGCGTGCGAACCTGTTCACGCATCGTGGCGATCTCGCGTAGGGCCTCAGCCGCTTTGGGGTCCACTAGGACTTGACCGCTTGGACGAGCATGCGAACACGAGCAGGGTCGAGTTCAGACCAGGACGAGCCGATCCCAGACGCGACGAGGAAGCAGTTGGCGTAGGGCATGTACGACTTGACGTTCTCCGGGGTAATACCAGAGGCGATGCCGAGGAGAGCGTCCCCGGCGCCCCCGCGCATCTGCCGGATCTTATCAAGGTCGGCGGCTTTCGCGGTCCCAGGGCCGCTGGTGGTGACGACGTCCATGTACGGAGTGGCGAGCTTGGCAGCGAGCCACGGGTTCTTGCTTGGTCGCTGCGTCTTGAAAGCGACGCCCCCGAAGTACATGACGCGATCGGTGAGGATCTTGCGAATGACGTCCGCACGCTCTTGCTCCCGCATGGGCTTGTCTTCGTCGATGTGGCCGTTGTCTGCCCACACGCCGTCGAGTCCGAGCAGGGTAGCCCGCTCGATGGTGCGCTCGTTCGGGAAGTCGAGACAATTGATGCCGATCCATCGCTTGTCGAATTCACCTCGGAGCTTATCCGCGACCCCCAAAAGTTGCTCGCCAGAGAGCCCGTGGTTGATGAGGAAGATCCCATCGGCACCAGCATCGAAGGCGACGTGGGCGTTGCGGCGGGCCTGTTCGAGCGACTCCACGTGGATGACGGGGAGGACCGCGTGGGAGGTCTTCCAGGCTTGGGCGTAGGTGTTCATGGGATCTCTCGGAAGGCTGTCGATTGCATGTCCGGGTAGAATTTGCACTTCGGGCAAAGGCCCTCGGGAGTGAGGAATTCTCCGCAACTGTCGTCATGGACGAGGGCCATAGGCTTCTTGGGCTTTGGCTTGGGTTCGTCATCCTCTTCGGTGATGCGGTCCCAGATGGTTCGCGGGCTCATCGGCGATGGGGCCAGGGTTGGACTGTCCTGGAGCACGTGACGACGGCGAAGAGAGACTCCGCGTCGTCGCGAGCTTGACCGAGGGTCTTGTGGCCTCTTGGGCCGGCGGCGGGGACGACGGCTCCCGTGTGCTTCTCGAACGCTTGGACGGCGACGTCGTTCCACTCCGGGCGGGGCCAGATGCGGACGGTCCACTCGGTGGGGAAGGGGACTTGCCCGTCTCGGTAGACGAGGTCGCTTGGGCTTTCGGCGGTGCGCTCTTCGGGGGCCTTCATGACCGAGTTTGATTGGCTTTAACAGCAGCCTTGCAGCGAACATCGGCTCGGGTCAAGTGGGCCTGCCAGAAATCGGCAACTGCACCTGACGTTGTGGCGAGACGTTTGACATCGGTGTTTGCACCACGTAGGTCAAATCGCATTTTTGAGCGACTTGTGGAGGGGCCCACGTAGAACGTCCACGTCCCCATGGGAGAGCCGAAGGGACTACCATCCGGCGAAGAGGCGTAGAGGACGGATTGCACGACCGTAACTTGATGGACCGTGGCGTCACGGACTTGTCGCAACAAGACGGCCTCGCGGTCTCCTGGCCTAACGTGCTCGCGACCTAGGAACAGCGTGACGCTTAGCACCGAACAAGAGGGTAGAAGAGAAACAACCCGACGCGTCGTACTTGCGGTGCCGAAAACGGTGCCGCAGTAGTCGAGATACACGGACCGAATGTTCGCGTCGGTATGGCTTGTCATCACGGTCTCGATCTTTTGGGGAAACAGCCGAAAGCCCTCCCTCTTACGTCGAGCGAGCAAATGTTGGTACTGCTCGCGTTCCTTTTCAACAGCCCAAATGTGGGAGCTAGGGACTCCCATGCCACTCAACGTGGCAACATCACCGGCGACACGAGAGGCGAGGAAGACGTGAGGTGATGCTTTGAACGTCCCCGGCGGCAGTAAATGCGCGTGCTGCTTCCACACCAAAACGCGGGCCACGCTCTTGCTCGTGGTCTCTCCCTTATAGTGGCCGTAGGCATGGGGGTCACTTGCCATGGGGTGCCTCGCGTTTGAGAGCGGACCTACTCTTTTGCAACTCGCTACGAGTCTGTGAGGAGTCGATCGTTTTGATAGCAGCGTCGAAGATAATCACCTTGCCTTTACCGTCCGCGTCGAGGGGGACGTCGACCTCGGGGAACTTTTCGATGAGCTTCTGAAAGCTCGCACGGTTCCGGCGAACCCACCCCAATACAGTCTTACGGGACACATGGGGACGCCGCTTGAGGAACTCTTCGACAGCTTCTTTCGACACCGTCCCATTCACGTGGATACCCTTCGTGGACCCGGAGTCACGCCGCCCTTCGAGGAACATACCCGCAATATCGAGGACCAATTGGTCCGTTGATGCGAGCTGAGCGCGGTAGCGGGACCTCCCATCCGTGGTCTCACTGCCGTGACCCCGCCGCCCGGCGTTTCTGTCCGGCAAGACGTATTTGTCCCATGCCGCCTTGTGGCCCATGATCCCCAGAACCGGGTAACGATTTCTGGACCGCATGCCATGGTTTTGACGACCAGAAGGAATCGGGACACTACGGCTTTCCGAGTCGAGCGTGTCGTACGCTTCGATCCAGCTATCGACATGCCGAAGGTCGCAGTAAATGGGGTAGGTATCTCCGGTGCGGTTGTACCCACAGGCGCGGCCTGCACCGGATTGCGCTACGGTATCCGACGTGGCCGATTCGGTCTCAACCCATCCTCGGATGTGGTGCTTGTGGTCGAGCGTGATACCCGCTCGCATCGATCCACGAATGATCACGATCGTCGGCTCGGCGGGTTTGGTCGAGAGATAGGTAGTGAGTCCGTCGATGTTCTGGCTCATCGAGTCGAATTCCCGGCATTCGACCTTCCGTCCCCGACGGTTAATGTAGCCCATTAATTGGGCGTGCTTCTTCCCTGTCGCACGCACGACCAGGTGTCCCGGCCCATCCGCTTCGCATACTTTCAAGAAATCGGTGTGCACCCGCTTCAGAAAGTCGGTCGGTGTCCCATCAGCTAGGAATAGCGGGTCGGTTTGCTTGAGGCGGTCCTTCGCCCGCATCGTCTTGAAGCTGTTGTAGTTCGGCGGTGGGGTCTCGTAGATCCAGGTGAACAAAGACGGCCCCTGCAAGTCGATGTTGTCACTCATGGCCATGTGGGCCGAAGGCGTGGCCGACACCCCCACGAGGTGATTTATGGTTTTACTGTTGTCCCACGTATGGATCTGCTCGTTCTGCTTCACCCCGTGGTTTCGGAGCAACGTGTCGATGTTGCCGATCTTGACGTTGCCGATGTGGCACTCATCACCGATCCAAAGACGGACATCTACGGGGATATTGAGGTCATACTGTCGCAGCTTCACGCTGTTATGGAGTATAGGGATCCTCTCTCGGTGAAGGTCCCCAGGGAGCTTGGGGAGGCGGAGAAGCCGTGATGTGCTGGCTTTCACATCAAGCTGAGCACCTACACCAGTCGCTCCGTCCGATGGTTGGGTACTTTCGAGGAGGCGATCCTTCGTCTGGCTCGCAAGGACCACTTCCGAAAGCCCGCAGAGCACGATGATTTGAAACGTGCGCCCCCGTGCTATGCAGTCCTCGATGAAGAGAGAGATGATCCAGGCGATCACTCCTGTCTTACCTCCCTGGGGTTGTAGAAGGATGAGCGGAGACCGCTTGTTTTCCGTCGCTGCCTTCTCATTCGCCAGGAGCTTGTCCAGTGCTCGTTTGCCGACACGCTGTTGTTGAGGGTGGATCGTCTCGAATCCGAGCTGGATGGGTTGAAGGGTTGGCTTCCGCAGGGACAACGGAGACGACAACGGCTTACGAGGCTTCCTACGCTTCTTCATAATTGGTCAACAACCGAAGAACGAGTTGATCAAAACTACAACCACCGCCAAGAGGAGGTCCCATCGGACGCGACCCCCACTTTCTCGGTGAGCCCACGGGCGCGAAGGGCAGCGGTGATGGCCGTAGCGTTACCCACGGCGGCCCCGAACTCTCTCATGATGTCACCTGTGGAGAAGCTCTTCCGCCCACGAAAAGCCTTCCGCACCTCATTGGCGTCGAGCTTTGCGCAACTACCGCCGGGATGCTCCTTCTTCCGGGTGCGGACGGCTTTGGAGGCGATGATACTCAACGCTGCGGCGCTTTTCTTTTTGGGCATGTCTGTATCTACACCGGAACGAGGTACTGGGAGGCTCCCTGATCGGGCCGGACGTGGAGGTACCTGGACGTCGTGCTCACGTTTGAGTGACCCAACGATTTCTGCACGATGTGTATGGGGCAGCCGTGATCGAGAGCATGCGACGCCATCGCGTGCCTGAGCCAGTGAGGCGAGAGCTTGAGCCCGGCCTTCCGAGCCGCCTGGTAGATGATCTCTCGGGCGTACCGGACGCCGAGGGGCTTGGAGCGGTACGACTGAAAGATGGGGGCGTAGGGGTCGTTCGTGCAGAGGGCGCGTAGCGGGCCCAGGACGGTCTCAGGGACGACGATCGTGCGTGCCTTGGAGCCTTTGCCCAGGACGGTGACGCGACCCACTCCGAGGTCAATAGGACGAAGGGCGATGGCTTCGGAGATCCGGAGCCCGCCGACATAGAGCAGGCGAACGAGGGCGCGGTCCCGGCCTTCAGGGGCCGCATCGACGAGCGCCTTGACGTTGGCCTCATCGATGATGCGCTCGTGTAGCTTGTCGGTGACCTTGACGCACTTGAGCACGCGGCCGACGTTGAAGAGCGAGTAGCCGGTCCGCCAGGCGAAGGTCAGGAGGCTCTTTACCGTGGAGACACGGCGGGCGATCGTGGCCGTGGCGCCGGTCAGGGCCTCGAACCACTCGATGATGTCGGCGACGGTGGCCTCACGAACGGTTTTCCCCAGGACTGTGAGGAACCTGTGGGCAACGGGCTTGTAGACCCGAATGGTCGAATTGGGGCGTCCGGCGAGCCAAAGCCTGACGAGGTGGTCGTCATCGACTGCGCCAGAGAGATCGGTGCGGGCCATCGGGGGCCCAACAACCAAGGCGCGGAACGATCAACGCAGGGCCGCTTCAAACACACGAGAGACTCAGTACGTGAAGCTGCCGCCGGCAACCAACCCGTCTACAACTCGCGCAAGCTGATCGGGGGTGGACTCCAGAGAGGCATTGCCGCTTCCGATCTTGGTCATCTTTCGGTCCTCAAACTTCTCGATGAGGCACTCGATGCCACCGTGGGTCAGGGCAAAGGAAACCTTGCGGTTGAACGAAGAAGTATCCGGTCCGACGACGATCTCGACCGTGTGGGTGAGCCCCTGCCCGCGTTCCCTTTTGACGCGGAGAGCGGGCGCCGACGCGCCCCACGCTTTTTGGAGTGCTTTGCCGGTCTCCTCGAAGAATGAAACTAGCTGGTCGGCCAGGGACGTATTGGAGGACGCTTGGCGGTCGTAGGAATACATCACTAGCTCCCGTAGAAACTCAGTAGTTTTCGCCCTGTGTAATCTGGTTGGCGAGCCCTTGTGCGAGGGTCTTTTCCATCCCGTAGTTGGCGAGAAGGTACTTCACGATCATGCCGTTGAAACGCCGTCGATCGTACACCATGGTGCGTCCGGCAGACTCCTCCCCGGCGTCCACCTGCGCCTGCCACCTTTTGAGGAACTCATCGAGGGGGCCTCGATACGCTTTCACCAGTGCATCCAGCACTGGTTTGGGGCTCTGCTTGACGTTGTAGAAGCCTTCGAAGAGGTCTTCGGTGTCGTCGCCGGGTTTATCCGCCATCGCGCGACGATCGTAGGTGTACGATGCAGCGAGCCGGTGCCAGGTGTTTCGACGCACATCCGCATCGAACCCCCATCCAGTCGGGTTCATCTCCCATACTGTCTTGAGGTTGACCTTGTACGCGAGCCCGGTCCCTTGAACGCTGACATCGCTCTTCTTCAACGTCCCACCCCAGCGGAGATAAACCGATGGGTACTCAGGGAGTTCGACCTTGGGGTTGGTCTCTGAGTAGGCTTCGATCGACTGATGGACCGACCCGTCCAGCTCGGACTCGAACGCTTCCTGTGCTCGACTTGACAGGGATCGGAAGTCACCCGAGAAGAACTCATGGTCCGTGACCGCCTGTTCGATCATCTTCGGAACGTTGAGCCGCTCGACGACTTCCTTGATCTCGGCCGGGGACGGCGATAGTTCGGCGTCTGCCAGCTCAGCGGCCAAGCCCGATTCCCAGTCCCGGAGCTGGAGCGAGAGTACCCCTTTCGCGACGATACCTGTCGCGTACCGCATGGTGAACGCGTAACCGAGGCCATTGTCGCGTGGCTCCACGCCATCGGAGAAGTGGTCCGTCTGACCGGGGATGATACCCACATCCGTAAGGTGGTCGTCTGCGTTCTTGATCGCGCTCAACGCACCCGAAATCGCACCCGAAATCGCATCCTCAACTAGCTCCGTAAGCGATGGGCCACGACGTGCAGGCGTGGGTGCGGGAGGTGGGGCTTTCTTCCTGGCGGCCATCACATCGGACTCCTGACTAAAGGAAAAACCGGGCGGAGCGTGGTGCTCGACGCCCGGTTTGGGGTTCACTCCGCCGCGTAGGCGAGGTTGTTGAGGGCCCGGATGACCTCCTGGACGGCCTCACGCTCCTCGATCAGACGCACAGCCTTGTCCGCCTGAAAGACAGGGAGGCTGACGTCGAAGGTGAACGTGACGATCGGGAAGGTGACGGCCGGGAGGGTGTTGGTGTTCATGGTGTCTCGGTTACAATCGGGATGTCACCCGATCAAAACGGGCCTGCTCAGCCCTGTGTTCGACGAAAGGCGATGAAGGCGTCGACCTCAGCCTCGGTCATCTCCGAGACGGGCTTGGAGGGGTCGAAGCCGGCGTTGCGAAGGACCGCCTTGGAGGCCTCCTTGCGGGCGTTGAGGACGACCATGACGGCCCGGCCCGCATCGGTGAGGCGGTGGCCCCAGGCGTGGCGAACGGGCGTGATGACGCCGGCAGCGACCGCCGCTGCGAACCGGGCGTTGGTCTCCAGGCTCGCGACCGGGCGGTAGCCGCGTCCGTCGTCCAGGCAGGCGACTGTGTGCACGACGTTCTCGATGATGTCCATGAGGGGACTACAACGAGAGCCAGACCCGATCAAAACGAAGGGCGTTTGTCAGAGTTGGCCGCTCGTCACCGTCCCTTCAGATCATGATGCGATGTCAAGTTTGCGGGGGTTCTGGACTTGAATTGTGGGACATCTGCGTGGTGTGCCGATGGGAGCAGGACGTTCCCGATCCGCCGGAGACGCGGTACCCTGGACTCGTGGGGCTCCACTGGTCATCAGCGAACGGGTGCGCCTTCGAGGTCGCCCGTGACGTGTGGGCTACCCGGTTCATTGCCCGGCAGGGCGTCCGGGAGAAGCTTCAGCAGCTCGGGGCAGGGCACCTCTGGGCGAAGTACGACGCCGATCATCCGTGGCGGAGCGATTGGGGGAAGGTCTGGGAGGCGTACCTCCGGGGCCGCCTCGACCGGGACATTTACGGGGACTTCCGGCCGGTGCTCGGAAAACTGCCCCGACGGCGGGCTGCTTCGGGGGCGCGGGCTGGGTACGAGCCTACGGCCGACTAACGGCGACAGAAGGCTTCGACCAGCCGAGCCTGCTCTTCGTACGGGAGAGCCCGGAACGCCATGAGGCCGACTTGGTGCTCCTTCGGGACGTCCCTTCGGTTGTGGTGAGAGACGCTCGGGTCTGAGCTGAACTCCGCCAGGAGGAGGTTTACGAGGTCATCCCCGTAGCGATCCGTCGCACCGTCCCGCCAACGGAAGAGGGCCTCGATGGCCGGATTCACGGGTGGTTCCGAACGGGCTGCCCTCTCCGCCATCACATGCGTCAAGAGGTTCCCTGCGATCACTCTCGTTTCGTCCGCAACACCGGTGACGCGGATGCCCCCGTCGTTGTAGGTCATGATCCCTTCTGAGGGATCCCGGAGGTAGCTCAGGAGCGCCTCTTCGAGAGGGCCGAGCGTATCCTGGGGTTCGGCAGGTTCGAGATCGTCGGCATCACCCCACGGCGCCTCCTGGGCCAACTCCGCTGGGACGGCGAGGGCGTAGACCCGCTTGGGATCCTTGGGGTTCCGCACAAACATCGTATGCTTCGTGAGCCCGATCGCGAGTTCCTCCGTCACCATGTCCCCACCGACCGGACGACGGTTCATGGGGATGATGTCGCGATTCACTTCGAGGAAGATCACGTCGAGCTGGCCGAGGGGCTTACGAGGTGTTCGGGGCATGGTCCTACTCGTTGACGAGGGAGACGTCAGAGGGCGTGGGTGGTTCGACGAGGCTTCGGATACACACGTGGGCGGCCTTCCACGCTTCGACGATCTTCTCCGTCATCGGAGGCTCGTTGAACTTCGGGATCGGCTTCCCCTCGAAGTTCTTCCACTCCACCACGTCACCGTACGCCCCATAACCCTCTTCGACAGTGCCGGCCTTCTGGACGCGAGCGGCGAAGGCGGTCCAGGCGGCCTGGATCTTGGGCGGTAGCTCGTCGAACTTGGGCATCGGATCGCCCTTGTAGTTCTTGTGATCGGTGATGCCACCGTACGCGTGGTAGCCCTTACGGGCGAGGGATTCGCTCATGGTGTTGGGATCCATTTCTTCTTGGCGACCTCTTGGACGACCCCCGTTTTGACGAGGTGATCGAACCGATACACCGTGACGCATGAATCGCATACCGCGCGATTCGCCGGACTCATACCGAACTTCTTCCTCAGCAGGCTCTTGAAGAAGCGGGTGGCATCATTGCGGCAGAAGCCACGTCCAGGGGATTTCCCCCAGCAGGGAACGGCGGTCATGGCGCCCAGGCTACACCGGTTTGCGAAAGGGCGAGTAGCCAGTGGCATCGAAATACGCTTGGTCCCACGCATCGAGGAGCTGGGTGATCGTGGTTGTGTTCGGATCGAGGGCATCCACGGCCTTGTCCGCAGCGGCTCGTCCCATCGGGCTCGGGTAGAGCTGTTCAACGCTCTTCGGCTTCTTTGACTTCACCGGTCTTCGGGCTTCTTCTTGGGTTCGATAGGAGGCTTGTTCCGCCAAGCGGAGCCGCGTTGCGGGGGCCTGATCGGGCCGACGGGTTGGACGCGGGCTTTCCACTGGCTGCTTTGGCGTTCGAGCTGCTCTCGAACCTCTTCTTCCGTGCCGTAAGTTCGATGCTCGAAACCCGTGAAGGTGTTCTTGCACTTCCACTTGCCTTCAGAGACCTTCGTGACCTCAAAACAGCCGATGACGATCATACTATCCTCGGGGGGAGAGGCCACGACCTTGAGGTCCGGGCGTCCTTGTGCCGGATCTGGATGTCCTTCCGATCAACCCCCGGAGTTCCCTTCGTTTCCACATCGTCCTCCTCGACGCGGGCGTCCGCGTGGTGGCCTTCTTCCGATCAACCCCCGGAGTTCCCTCGTTCCCCACTGCCGCAGGGGGAATCGGCTCACGCACAACCTTCCGATCAACCCCCGGAGTTCCCTTCGTTCCCCACACCCTGACGACCCCGAGAGGTCGGGTCTACGAGAGTCCTTCCGATCAACCCCCGGAGTTCCCTTCCCACTGCGTGAGGTCACGTGCTCCGCTACACCGACAGTCTTCCGATCAACCCCCGAAGTTCACTTCGTTCCCACTGGATTGCGGCGGGCCCCGGTATTCTTCGTCACCTCGGCCTTCCGATCAACCCCCGAAGTTCACTTCGTTCCCACCTCGTGAGCGGCTGGAGGAGATCAGCCAGCTCCAGCTTCCGATCAATCCCCGGAGTTCTGTTGTTCCCACCCCGTCCATCACCGGCAGGAGATCGATCGTCGCGTGGCGTTCACCTTCCGATCAACCCCCGGAGTTCCCTCGTTCCCACCGAGGACCTCCCCGGAGTTCCCTTCGTTCCCACCTGCTGAAGCTGTTGACCAACATCCTGGCGACCTTTGCCCTTCCGATCAACCCCCGGAGTTCCCTTCGTTCCCACACGCAAGACGGAGGAGGATGTCCGCGTCTCGCTTCCGATCAACCCCCGGAGTTCCTTCGTTCCCACCGCCGTGTCCAGCGACGTCACCTGCGGAGGCAAAGTCATCTTCCGATCAACCCCCGGAGTTCCTTCGTCCACCACCGAGCACATCATGAGTTCAAGTGCTCTTCTTGGTCCTTCCGATCAACCCCCGGAGTTCCTTCGTTCCCACCCGGCCGGACCTCGTGATGCAGATCGAGGTGGAGCCTCGCTTCCGATCAACCCCCGGAGTTCCTTCGTTCCCACCCTCGCCCCAGTGCTTCAGTGCGCAGCAGCTCCCTTCCGATCAAGAAGCTCGTGTGACCGGAGAATCACGGGTCACTTCCGATCAACCCCCGGAGTTCCCTTCGTTCCCACGAACGACTACCGATCGGCCCTGACGCAGCCGGCTCTTCCGATCACCCCCGGTCCCCACCACCCTCTTGGTCCTTGCGAGGAGGCAGCGCATCTTCCGATCAACCCCCTTCGTTCCCACGATGGCCGCTACGCCGGTCGCCATCCTCGCCATTCCTTCCGATCAACCCCCGGAGTTCCTTCGTTTCCACCATCTCGATGACTTGAAGAGCGCGATCGATCTTCAGGTGCTTCCGATCAACCCCCGGAGTTCCTTCGTTCCCACCCGGCGGATGGACGGGAGGCCATCGTGACCCACCGAACCGCTTCCGATCAACCCCCGGAGTTCCCACCTCGATCAACTCCGCCGGCTCCGCGCTATTCACTCCGCCTTCCGATCAACCCCCGGAGTTCCCTTCGTTCCCACACGGCTTCGAGAAAGAGTCGAAACACGCGTTCTTCCGATCAACCCCCGGAGTTCCCTTCCCACGGGTCGGAAATGGGCTTCAACGTGTTCGTCCTTCCGATCAACCCTTGTTCCCACCGTCCACCTCGGGCCCCCCGGAGTTCCCACATTGGAGGGACATGAACGTCGCGCCCCATCTCTTCCGATCAACCCCCGGAGTTCCTTCGTTCCCACCCCGGACCGCGCGACGGTGCGCCAGACGTAGTCGTCAACTTCCGATCAACCCCCGGAGTTCCTTCGTTCCCACCCCTCGGCCTGGTCCATCGCAGTCTTCGGTCCATCGCAGTCTTCCGTCACACCATCCTTCCGATCAACCCCCGGAGTTCCTTCGTTCCCACCGGAGTACCGGGGAGAGGGAGAACGGAAACGGGAAGACAGCTTCCGATCAACCCCCGGAGTTCCTTCGTTCCCACCGGCTCACGAGTGCCTGCCGGTCGTGCCCTCAGCGGTGGCCTTCCGATCAACCCCCGAAGTTTCCTCGTTCCCACCAGCGACCGTTGGGATGTCGAATCACAAAATCGATGAGCCACTTCCGATCAACCCCCGGAGTTCCTTCGTTCCCACCGAGGACAGCGCTCCTGAGGCGGTCCGCTATCAGGTCTTCCGATCAACCCCCGGAGTTCCTTCGTTCCCACCGGCTCGAAGCGCTGACATCACACGCGGACCCCAACGTCTTCCGATCAACCCCCGGAGTTCCTTCGTTCCCACCGCGAAAGCGGAAGCGAGAGAAGCGCCCCCTCCCACTTCTTCCGATCAACCCCCGGAGTTCCTTCGTTCCCACCTCATCCCGCAAGTCACAAGTTACTCCAATGACTTAGCCGTGGGTTTGCGAGCGGTTTCCAAGCGTTCACAAGCCCACAAGGCTAAGTCATTGAAACTGTTATTGAGCGGTAAGGCCGTCACCTCACCGCTCGCGTGTTCTCGTCTGGAGTCGAGCCCGCCCCGCGATTACAATGGGGGTTGACCAGGTCCAAGGACCTGGATTGGCTAGAGGCCGTCGCCTCGCCTAAAGGTGCAGTGCTTGCGCACTTACCCGAATTCACGGGCCGGAAAGCACCTATTGCGGGGCGGACCCGACTCCAAACGAGAACTAGGTTGTCAAGGATCTGGGTTGGCCGTGAGGCTGTTGTCAGGCAGCCTTGCGGCGGCTTTCGAGCTTCTCGATCTGCTTCTTGAGCTTGGTGTTCTCCTCGGTCAAGGCACGCACCTTGGCCTGCTCGGCAGCAAGGGCAGCTCTCAGTTCCCGGTTCTCGGCCTCCAGCGCTGCGTAGTCGCGCCGAGGTGCGCGGGTCGGAGTGGGTCGGGACGCCTTGTGCGCCTTGATGGCCGCCTCGACCCCCAATTCCCGAGCCGTGGCGCCTCCAAGGTCAGCCCGTGCTCGCTTGTAAAGCTCGAACCTCTTGATCTCGCCTTCGGAGGCCAACCCCTTGGCGGTCAGGAAGAGGCTGAAGCGAGCGAAGCCCGCCTCGATCCAAAGCTTGCGGTACTCGCTGTCCATCTTCACGAGGAACTCGAAGTACTTGCTCTCGGTGCCGTGCGCCTTCTCGCGCAGCCGTTGGCACTCCTGAATCAATTTGTCGAGGGTCATGTCCTGTCCTTTCCCTACTCCGCAGCCTTGTCGGGTTGCTGGTCTTCGATCGCCTGCTGAAACTTCCGGAGGGTCTGCTGGAATCGGTTGAAGGTCTCGGGACCGAAGCCCTCTGCGGTTCTGAGCATGTTGTAGGCAGCGACCGGATCCACATGACGGTGGAAGTCGCACGAGACGCAGTGGAACATGTCCCCGCGACCCGGTGCGATATCCCCCGTCAGGCGTGCCGCAGCCGTAGACGCAGAAGCGCCGCTACCCCACCGACGGTTTTCTGCCGAGATGTGTCCACAACACGGGCACGTCTGAGAGATGTACCCGCTGGGAACTTCGCGGACCTCGATCCCGGCCAAGAGGGCTGCTGCGATGATCGTGCTCTTCAACTTGGCCCACGGCCAGCTCGGGATGAAACGAGGGTCCTCGTTCTTGATCGTGCCGTAGTCCTCGATCAAGATGACCCCACAACCTTGGGCTTGAGCGGCGTGGATCGCTTTGGCCGCCCATTGCTGGCACTGGGAATCCACGTAGCGCTTCTCGCTATCCTGCATCTGCCCGTACTCGCGATGTGTCCGATCGGTCCCGTGGCCAATACCACCGGGTCCTCGTGCCCGCCGATGCCTTCGGAACGAGTCACGCCGTGCCTGGAACCTTCGCTTGTGTTCGAGGATCGCATCCCCAGGGATGAGGATGCTCGACGCGCCTTCGAGCGTCGCATACGTCAACAGCGAGTGCATTCCTCGGTGAATGGCCATCACTTTCGATCGGTCGAGGACAGCCGGAAGGTGTTCGCGGGTGTACGTGGCGTAAGCCATCCACATACCCTTCTTACCCTCCCGCTTCTGCTTCTTCGTAGCCTTGGCGCGAGCCTCGACCCATCGGATCTGAAGGTCCCCACGCTTGATGGCGTTGGGTCCGAGAGGGACGTCGATTGTCGGTGCGAGAGCTTCGAGACGCTTCTCTTGCTCGGGCGTGAGAGGGGTGTCCTCCCCCTGAGCTTGGAGCGCCTTGCGTTCGGCCAACTCCTCGGGGGTGAGCTTGTTCTTGGAGGCCAGCTTGTCGGCGTTTTCAAGAAGGGCGATGCGGCGGAAGTGCTCGTACATCGAACCGCCTTCGATGCCCAGTGCGAACTGCGTCCACGTCGATTCGCCACGGCCACCGTGCAGCTTGACGTGCAGGATGTAATCACGGCCATTCTTCTCGACTCGCCACGCCTTGTCCCGGATATGGAAGGACGTGTGGTCCTCGAAGGAAGGGATCGCCCGCGTCCCCTCATTCATCGTGGCGGCGTAGACCTTCCAGGCTTGTTCCGCACGTCGATAGGCAGCGTGGCAAATGAGCGAAGGTACTTCGATCTTGGCACGGCGGCCCCTAGCAGCGATTTGTCCGGGTTGGAGCTTTTTCCGCTTGACGCTCGTGTTGATCGAGCATGCGTTCCAGCGCTTATCCTCATCGACGAAATCCACCACCGCCTTGTAGATCATGTCGCCGCGATCCTTCGCCGACACTCCCAGGGAGATGGACAGGTGTGCCGCACGGATACCGTCGTTGAGCATACGGAACCACAGGCGGGTGAGGTCGCGGAGGTGGGTTCCGTGTTCTTGCCACGTGCCGTCGAGCGGTTTGATCAGCTCGGCTTTCGCAACGGAGGTGTGATTCGCCATCTATTCCTCTTCTACACCGGGCGCCGAATCGTGATCGTCCGAAATCGTATCTACAGGATCAGAAAGTCGAGCACATGAGAGCCAGAGGTCAACAGGGGTCGTCATGGGGAACTAAGCTCGGGGAGAGAAACCACGACCTTGAGGACTGATCTGGAGGGTGACAGTCCGGGCGTCCTTGTGCCGGATCTGGATGTCAAAGCCGGAATCGACGATAGCTTCGAGAGCATCACCATCGAGGTCGTACTCTTCGTTCAGACGATACCCGAAGCGTTCCTGGATTTCTTCGGCGACTTCGGGCCAGGGTGCGACAGTCACCATCATGGGATCTTCTCCTCTGCCTTAGCCCGAGCACGTTCCTGCTGAGAACGAATCTGCTTGCGCTTCGCCCATGCACGTTTCTGTGACCGGGACGCCAGCACGGTGTCCTTCCTCGTCGTGCAGTTAGCCCCGAACCGGGACTTGCTCGATCGACTCATCGT
>Ga0315291_10004856_pt1 | contig 16977 bp, 12 predicted proteins | sample YL17G12_20_MG_FD_203070 | JGI IMG/M metagenome (GOLD analysis project Ga0315291, IMG submission 203070) | Sediment microbial communities from Yellowstone Lake, YNP, Wyoming, USA - YL17G12_20 | ecosystem: Environmental > Aquatic > Freshwater > Lake > Sediment | place: USA: Wyoming | collected...
GTAACCCTTTTCTCCTCGACAAGATGCTTGTGGTAATCGTTGACGGCCTTTGCGAACAGCTCGGCGGGATTCTTGCCCTTGCAGCGCGGGCACTGGCTGTCGGCGATGAGAAAAACCTCGTCCATGTCGGCGGCTGGACGGCAGGAAGCCGCCTCCGCGCCCACGTGAAATGCATCCGCCTGGAACGCGTCTATCAATTCATCCATGAGGGCAAAGACAATCTCATTCACTTTGGGGTGAAGAGGGCGCCAACTGCGGCAATAGATGCCCTCGTTGCTCGGGGGAATGTATGGCGTCTCGTCCAGTTCCGGGTACTTCGTCAGGAGAGAGAGCGTTCCGCCCTTGTTTCCCCACGATTGGCGCCCGAGACAGTTGAACTCGGGGATGAGGCGGATGCCATGGCTGCGGCACAATTCGGCCAGTTCCTGCGCGTCAGCCTTCGTCAAGGGCGCGCTGCCCATGGCCAACTCGGGGTGCGTCTGAAACGCAAAATGGTAGTTGACCTCCAGGACAAGCACATTAACGCCGTTAGGCGCGAGGGATTCGCTTATCATTTTCTTCAATGCGGGAACCAGGCCGCGTTCGCCGATGAAGATGTGAACGCCGAACCATGGCGCCCCCTCGACCTTGGCTTCCGTGCGTTTGGCTTCTTGCGTGGCGCAAGACACGGCAAGCGCGGCCAGTAGAATGGACATGATAGTGTACGCATGGGATCTCATTCCCGTTTCTCCGTGCCAGCGCCATGAATCTCAGGTTCTTTGAGTAATCCCCGTCCCAGAAACCCATCTTGGGAGGGCGAGGCTCCTGCCGAGCCGGAGGTCTAATCCGGAGCATGCCCGGCTCGGGCTTGGGCTGTGCGGTTCGTACGCCGCCCGCATGTTCCGCCGAGGGAAGCTGGACGATAAAGCAAGCGCCTGACGCCGCCATTTCATCCAGATAGAGGAGGCCCCGGTGCTCCTGGACGACGGCACATGAAAGGCATAGGCCAAGCCCGATGCCGCCCTGTTCTTTCCGGAGGGCGTTTGTTCCAAGCCGCCCCATACAGGGGCATTTCTTCGAAGCCGCCCCATATCATCCGCACTTACCCTGACGCTCAAACAGAATCATCCCCGCTCATCCCGACGCAAGAGCCGAGACGATCGACTGGTTGCAGGTCATCATTTCACCACGTTCGAATGTAATTCAAGTCGCGGGGCGGGGTGGGGAGCAACGGGACGTGGACGATCGATTCCTTCACAATCGCCCGGTTACTATGGGACCACGCCCCTCACTTCAACAATGGAAGAACCTTCTTGAACTCCGGCGTTCCGGCGGCGCCAAGCACCTCGAACATCGCCATCTCCGCCGTGACGATCTCGCCGCCGTGCGCCTGCATGCGCGCAAGACCCGCCTCATAGTCGCTCGAATAGCGGGACCCCACCGCGTCGCGCGGAACGTAGACCTCGTACCCCTTCGAGAGCGCAACAAGCGCGGTTTGCATCACGCACACATGCGTCTCGATGCCCGTGACGAGAAGCTGGTTCCGGCCTGTCGCCACTAGGGCGTCCTCGAAGCCCGGCCCATCGAAACAGCCGAACGAAACCTTCTCCAGCGCCTTCAAACCGCCGAGTTCCCTGGCGACGCGCTCGTTTGTCACCCCGAGCCCCTTCGGATACTGCTCCGTCCACACGACTGGCAGGTCGAGCGTCCGCGCGAACCGTATGAGCTTGACCGCCTTCTCCACGACGTCGTCCCCGCCCGAGATCTTCGGAAGCAGCCCATCCTGCAGGTCTATGACAACCAAGACCACGTCATCTCGTCTGAGCATCGCTGGGAATTCCCTCCGTTCCGCTGACAAGCGCCGCGTGAAACATGATATCCGATTGGTGACCAGATCGCGAATCACCTCCAGGTCCCAGCCTATCTTGAACGCACTTTGTGTCCCCCCTCGTGTTTTGCTATTCTTGAGACTGCTGAGAAGGCTCACTGACAGCGGGCCTTCGCGAAGTGGCCAAGGCAGGGAAAAGACGAGACGCTCGGAGGTGCGAAATGACAGCGGAAATGGCGAGTGGCTCAGGTTTCAACCTTGATAGACAGCCGGAAGACGTCAGACGAGCGTTCGCCCGAGCCCATTCCTATCGCGCAACCACAACTCCACACCTCACTCCGAATTCCATTTACCACGGCGATGCGAGGCAGTTACTACCGAGAGTTGCTCCGAATAGCGTCGCCCTGAGTGTGTGGTCTCCCCCGTATTTTGTCGGCAAAACCTACGAGTCACACCTGAGCTTCGAAGACTGGCAGGAGCTTCTCGCCGTGGTCATCGCTCAGCATTTCCCTCTCACGAAACCGGGCGGCTTTCTTGTCGTGAACATCGCGGATATTCTCTGTTTCCGGGATAGATCTATGCCGCGCATACAAGCGGATGCGGTCAATCGAAAGCGTTCCTCAGTCATGAGGCAGGACGTATTGAGGGCGATGAAGGAGCATCCTGGTTACAACCGCTATCAGTTGGCGAAGGCCCTGGGTTGCAGTGAACAGACCATCGACCGGCGCCTAAACGGCAACAACATTCGGGGGGGAAAGTACGGTTCCCAGACCAGAGTGAAGATCGTGGGGGGCATGGTGGAGGAATGGGCCCTGAAGGCGGGCTTTTATCCATATGACCGCCGTATCTGGGTTAAAGACGCCGCATGGGAAAACTCGCGGTGGGCAAGCCTATCCTACCGGTCCGTAGATGAGTTCGAGTACCTGTATTTCTTCTGGAAGCCGGGTGTTACGCGATATGACAGGAGTAGGCTTTCTGCTCAAGAATGGCGGGACTGGGGATCGAGGGCTGTCTGGTCCTTCCCTTCCGTTAGGTCCAACGACGACCATGAGGCGAAGTTTCCCCAAGAGCTTCCGAGACGAACTATCCGGTTATTGACAGACCCGGGTGATATCGTTCTTGATTGTTTCCTGGGCAGCGGAACAACCGCTATCGCCGCTCTGGAACAAAAGAGGCAGTTTATTGGAATGGAGGCCGAGGAGGAGTATGTCGCGTTGGCCCAAGCGAATATTGGCGAGGTGCAGATGCGCCTATGCTGATTCGACCTCAGGACCTGAAGCGGGATCTCAACCGCCTCGAAGATATTGAGAAGGCGTCGCTGCGATTAGTCGTGCAGGCGATAGTCGATTTCAGGCAGGATGCAGTAGCCATTTTCCGCGAAGAGAGCGACTTGGTCGCGGATATCGGGGAGGATATCACCCGCGAGGCGTTGGATAGACTTGGGATGTCGAAAATCGATCAGAGACTTTTTGGGAAAATCGACTATAAACGTGCGCGCTATCTGTTCCATCCCGAGTACGCCGTGAAGCAAGCGTTGTTCGTTGACTCGAAGGCGGAGAAGACGAGCGGGCAAGGGACGGCCACGTTACAAACGTCGCAGTTCTCGATGGTGGTTCGGCAGATTCGAATGGACCAAGCCACGGAGGTGGCCGGGAAACTTCCGCCTGTACTTACCGTCCGCGACGAGGACTATATCACTACGACCATCTTCGTGAAGTACAACTACGCCGAAACGGGCGCCAATAATGTCCTGGATTCGATTACGATCGCTGCCTTGCCTAACGGCTTCTTACAAGATCGATACAATCCCGATTGCAGGGACACAATCTGGATTGTGGGCCGGAACGCCCCGACTTTGGGAGAGGAGTTCCGGGTTCGGCTGTCGTTCCACCGCCTTAAGGAGAAAGCCCATTGGCGGGTTCAAAGGATTCCACTTGCCCCTGCCGAATTTGCGTGGGATGACTAGACTGTAGCTCCGCCATTCACGAAAACCTAGCTGAAATGAGCTTGCGGCTGTGGTTTGATGAGCCGCTTTGGCCATTCAGGGGAAAGCGATGTGAGAGCGTTCGTTCTGGCTGCATGTTTTCTGTCCATATCCTTGGGCGCAGCCGCATCCGAAACGGTTACGCTCTATTACTGGGGAAGCGAGAATGACGCCCTGGCGCTCGACCTGATCCAGGACTTCGAGACGACGCACAACGGCTCCGACGGCAAACCTGCCATCAAGGTCATCATGGGCCAAAGCGCCACGATCAACAAGACGGATGACCCGCAGCGGCTCCTTACGGCGGTTGCGGGCGGGAGTCCGCCCGACGTGGTGTGGTTCGACCGGTTCGCGGTCGGCGAATGGGCGGCGCGCGGCGCCTTTCAATCCCTCCAACCCCTCCTCGAACGAGACCTTCGCGAGAAGCCGGATGATATCCTCACGCTCAGACCCGAACAGTTCTTTCAGCCCTGTTGGGACGAGGCCAACTATCGCGGAGAGCTTTTCGCGGTCCCGTCGGTTACGGACAATCGCGCCCTGTTCTACAACATCGACATTCTCGAGAAGTTCGCCGACAAACTTATCCCGGCAGGATGCGTGGACCCGGATGACCCCACAAAGGTAGGCCCGCCGCGCACCTGGGACCAGTTGAAGAAGTGCGCGGAGATCCTCACGGAGTTCGACGCCAAGGGGAAGCTGATCCGCGTGGGGTTCATCCCGAATTTCGGCAATTCCTGGCTCTATATCTACGGCTGGCTGAACGGCGGCAGCTTCATGAGCGCGGACGGTCTCACGTGCACGCTCAATGAACCGGCCGTCGTCGACGCGCTCGTTTTCATGACGGAGATCTACGATCTGATGGGCGGCGCCGAAGCCGTCAATGCTTTCCAGACCACGCTGCAAACCGGCGACCTTGACCCTTTCCTTTCCGGCAAGGTTGCGATGAAGATCGATGGCGATCTTTTCATCGGCACGATTGCCAACCAGAAGCGCGACATGCGGTTCGGCGTTACGCTTGCGCCCGCCCCGGAAGGCAGGAAGCGGCTCGGCTGGTGCGGCGGCTGGTGCTGGGTGATTCCCTCGGGCGCGAGGCATCCCGAGGAGGCATGGGAGTTCATCAAGTACTCCGCGTCCTTGAAGGCATACAAGATCCGCTCCGACGCGAACCGGCAAGCGTCCCGCGCGGCAGGAAACGTGTTCCTGCTCGAGCTAAGCGCCAGGAAAGACATCACCGACTGGGCGATGAAGCACTATCTCTACGATGACCCGGCCATCGATGAGAAATTCAAGGTGGCCAAGGGCGCCTTCGTGGACGCGATGCCATTCTCGAAGTTCCGCCCGGTGACGCCCGTGGGGCAAGTGTTGTGGAACGCCCAGGTCCGTGGAATGGAAGCCGGGATCTACAAGCGGTACGACCAGAAGGACATTCGGCGAAACGCGAAGATCGCTCTTGACGACCAAGCGGCGATTGTCCAGAAGGAACTCGACCGCATCTTCAAGCCGAAGCACTATCCCCAGTTGAGCTTCACGCCGGTCGTGCTGGGCTACGTCATCGTCCTCCTCATCGCCGTCACGGTGATGTACTTCTATTTCGATCGCAAGATGCACGCCAGCGGCTATTTCCGCCGCGAGTTTTACGCAGGCTACTTCTTTGCCTCACCGTGGTTTATCGGGTTCCTGATCTTCGGCGGCGGTCCCATCGTGTTTTCCCTGTTCATGAGCTTCTGCGAATACGACGTGCTGTCGCCGCCCAAATTCGTTGGACTCGCGAACTACGTCAGCATGTTCGCGGACGATCCCCTGTTCTACAAGTCGCTCTGGAACACGATTTTCATGGCCTTGGGGATTCCGCTGGGCATGATGGTCAGCCTCGGATTGGCAATACTGCTCAACTACGAGATCAAAGGCATGGCCGTCTACAGGACCTTCTTCTATCTGCCGGCGATTATGCCCGCCGTGGCCGCGTCGATTCTTTGGATCTGGATTTTCAACCCGCACGAAGGCATCTTGAACAACCTGCTCGTAAAGTTCGGCATTGCCGGACCCTCGTGGCTCCAGAACCAGCACTGGTCCAAGCCGGCACTCATCATCATGGGCTTGTGGGGCGCGGGCGGCGGGATGATCATCTGGCTCGCAGGTCTGAAAGGCATTCCGACGCACCTCTATGAGGCCGCGAAAATAGACGGCGCGGGCCGCTTCCGGATGTTCCTGAGCGTCACGCTTCCGATGCTCAGCCCGTACATCCTGTTCAACCTTATCATGGGACTCATCGGCGCCTTTCAGATCTTCACGCAAGCCTTTATCATGACCCAGGGAGGCCCCGTGGATTCGACGTTGTTTTACGCCTATTTGCTGTTCAACAACGCGTTCCGGTACATGAAGATGGGTTATGCTTCCGCGCTGGCATGGGTGTTGTTTGGAATCATCCTCACCCTGACGATCCTTCAACTGAGACTGTCCAAGCGCTGGGTCCATTACGAGTCGGAAACATGAGACGGATCACTAAACCAGAGCGAGCGTTCCGGCGCGTTTTCCTGCACGTTGTCCTTGTGGCGGGGTGTCTCCTTTTTGCGGTTCCTTTCATCTGGCTGGCCAGCACGAGCGCGAAAGTCCCCGACGAGATGTACCCGCCGAGATGGAAGCCCCAGGTCCCTGCGCAGGTCGTCCATTCACCCTACATCCAACTCCGGGACAACGAACGCGCCGCAAAGCCGCTTCGCGTATCCGACGAGAACTGGGAACGGCTCGCGGGCCCCATTCAACAGGTCATTGCGGACAAGACGATTTCGTTGGCGCCGACGTTGCCCGAATTCTTCCGGCCCTATCTTTCAGACCCCGCCATGTCGGAGGGTATCTTCGCGCGCCTTCTCAAGCGCACGCCTGATGAGCTGTTCGACAAACCGGAGGCCGAGGTCGCGGCGTGGTTCACGCACGACGTCGACGAAGCCATCGTCCGCGAGGTATTCGACGCCGTCTACCGGCGTGTGGCGCTCTCGGACGTTGTTTTCCACGGATGGGATGTAGCGGTCGAGCAGCCAACGGCCGAAGAGGCCACGTTCCCATGGGAAGTGTGTCGGGGGGACACGGAAATCATCACCCGGCTCGAAGGGCTGAGACGTCCCGCCCAGGAAGTCCATTACTCGTTTGAGAAAGAAGATCGCTTCGCGCTGTGTGCGGTGCTGCCGCTGCACATGCGCCCAGAGAACCTCAAGAAGATTGTCGCCAGTAACCACGCGGATCGGTCGTGGCACAAGATCCGGCTCACCGTCGAACTTGCGGGGCGCAAATGGGAAGCCGCCCAACCCGCATTCCTGGGAAGCGACCGTTGGCAGGACACCACCTGGCAGTTCCGAAGCGAGGACGACAACTCGATTATGATGAAGACGTGGCTGCGGCTCGACGACGCGGGCCCTTCCAGCTTCAACGAACCCGGCAGGATCAAGTTGACCCTCGAGTACCTGCAGGCCGCGGGCATCTGGGCCGGCTTCAATAAGTACGTGAACAATTACCGCGACGCGCTGCGGATGGTCCCGTTTTGGGCTTACGTGAAGAACAGCATGATCCTTGTCGTGCTGAACATCATCGGGCAGGTTCTCGGCTCTTCGCTCGTGGCCTATTCCTTCGCGCGGCTGCGTTGGCCCGCGCGCGACTTCTGTTTTGTGCTGGTGCTCGCAACACTCATGATCCCGGCGCAAGTCACAATGATCCCCGTGTTCCTTATCTTCAAGAACTTGGGCTGGTACAACACGCTGCGCCCGTTGTGGATCGGCTCCTTCTTCGGCAGCGCCTTCTACATCTTTCTCCTGCGCCAATTCATGAAGAGCATCCCCGCCGACCTTGAAGACAGCGCCAAGATCGACGGTTGCGGCTACCTCGGCATTTACGCGCGGATCATTCTGCCCCTGATCAAGCCGGCCCTCGCGGCAATAGGCATCTTCACCTTCATGAGCGTCTGGAACGATTTCATGGGTCCCCTGATTTACCTCAACGACCAGCGGCTCTATCCGCTCAGCCTCGGCCTGTTCGCGCTTCAGGTCTTTCAGTCCACCAACTACGGTCTCATGATGGCCGCGTCCGTGCTCATGACGTTGCCCGTGATACTTCTCTTCTTTGCGGCCCAGCGTCACTTCATCCAGGGCGTAACCCTCACCGGACTAAAGGGCTGACAATCCCATCGGGCTCGAGCCTTGGTCCGCAACAAAGCTCTCCCGAGGGCATTCCATTTCAAGCTCAAAAAACAACTCGCGGGGGCAAGACCAACCTTGCCCCCGCGTTGGGATCTTCAATTACAGGAGTTCCGCGATCTGGACTGCGTTCAGCGCCGCGCCCTTCAGCAGATTGTCCGACACGATCCACATGTCCAGCCCACGGGACTGAGAGATGTCCTCGCGGATGCGGCCCACGAAGGTCCCGCCCTTCCCGACCGCATCGATTGCCAGCGGGTACAACTGCCTCGCCGGATCATCGACAACCACGACGCCCGGGGCCGTCGACAGGATCTCGCGGGCTTTCTGCGCCGTGAGCTTACGCTGCGTCTCGATGTTCACGGACTCACTGTGGCCCGTATGCACGGGAACGCGGACGCACGTGGCCGTTACGCGGATCGAATCGTCGCCCATGATCTTCCTGGTCTCGTTGACCATCTTCATTTCCTCGGACGTGTACCCATTATCGAGGAATGCATCGCTCTGCGGGATCTGCGGAATGCAGTTGAAGGCGATCGGATGCGGAAACACCTTGCATTCCGGCGTGTGACCGTTGAGCACGGCCTTGATCTGCTCGTACATCTCCGTGAGCGCCTTCACGCCCGCGCCCGACACCGCCTGGTACGTCGACACCACCACGCGTTCGATCTTCGCCGCGTCATGCAGCGGCTTGAGAACGACCACCATCTGGATCGTCGAGCAGTTCGGGTTCGCAATGATCCCTTTATGCCACTCGATGTCCTCGGCATTGACCTCCGGGACGACCAACGGCACCTCCGGATCCATGCGCCAGGCGCTCGAGTTGTCGACGACGACACACCCGTCCTTCGTCGCGCACGGTGCGAACTTCCTACTCATGCCGCCGCCGGCGCTGAAAAGCGCCACCTCAACGCCCTTGAAAGAGTCCTCCTTCAGGACCTCCACCGGAATGTCTTCGCCGCGGAACTTCAGCCGCTTGCCCACCGAGCGCTCAGATGCCAGCAACTTGATGGATTTCACGGGATATTCGCGCTCTTCCAGCACCTGCAACATGTGATTGCCGACCAGACCCGTGGCTCCGGCAACCGCGACTACCTTGGGTGTCATTTTCTCCTGCTCCTTTGTGAAACTACTATCCGCCTTGCTTACAAAGAACCCGGGCATCGCCCGGGCTTGCTTCACTCCAATCTGGTTCCAGGTCGGCGGCTGGACGGCAGGAAGCCGCCTCCGCGTTGTACCGTCAACCGGATGCCGCATCGAGCCCGCGCGCCAGTTCGGCCTTCGGCGTCACGCCGATGTAGCGGTTCACTTCCTGGCCGTCCTTCATGATGATCAGCGTGGGGATGCTGTTCACACTGAATTCCTGCGCGAGCTCGCCTTCATTGTCAACGTTCACCTTGCCGACCGTCACCTTGCCCGCGTATTGTGCGGCAACTTCATCCAACACCGGGGCCATCATGCGGCAAGGTCCGCACCACTCAGCCCAGAAATCTACAAGCGTGACGCCCGTCGCTACGGTAGAGCGGAAATCGGCGCTGGTCAACTCCTTCGCGTTACTCATGTCTGCCGTCTCCTCTGCGTATCATAAAGGTCACTCATTATAGCGTGTAATGAGGCTTTTCGCAAAAGCGTCACGCCAGAGGGCTTTGTCCTTGCAGCAGTGCGGTTCAGCCAGACGGATCGTGTATCGGAGCGCGGGAGGAAGGCATGCAGGCAAGGTGCCTGAGTTACGGCGCGGGTCACACGGGGAGCATATTTCCCCTTCAGGGGGCACTTTCTTCCCGCCGACAGCGGCTCTTGAGATCCATCTCGCCTCACAAGTCACCAGGGATGTGTTAGTTGCGCGAAGGCGCTTTCGTGGCATGGCGGTTGCTTCTTTTCGGCTGCCACCTTTCCACTCTTTAAGAAGGGTCAGAGTATGGCCTTGAAGATAGCGCCCCTATCTCTTGAACATCCGGCGCCCCGGCAATCTCTGGGTTCTACCTCGACTCCGTCCGCATCGAAAGCGTTCCAAGCCCTTCTGGACAAGGTGCGTGAGTCCCTCTCAGTCAGTTCGCCGGCAACGCGCAAGGCTTCGGTCTACACCGTGCGCCAAGGCGACACCCTCTCGCAGATCTGCCAGAAGGCTATGGCTCAACAAGGGCTTTCTACGTCCTCGCAGGATATCGCCAGGGCCGTGGCTGCCGTGGCCAAGACGAACAACATCGCGAACCCGGACCTGATCCTCATCGGGCAGACCCTGGACCTCAACGCCATATCCTCCTCCCACCGGGGTGAGGGAGGGCCTGCAGGGACGCAAGCGCTCTTTGCCGAATCAGGTCCCTCAGCGCGACTGACCAGGCTGATCCAGTCTCTCTACACCACTGCGTCCGTCGAGAAGAAAGACCAAGCTCAAGATGGTCAGGGGTTGGAGCGCATGCTCGGTGCGCCGTCCGAGGTAACCTCCGGCTATGGGAACCGTACGGACCCGTTCACACGCCGGACCTCGTATCACTCTGGAGTGGACCTTGCCGCAATCAAGGGAACCACCGTTTACCCGTGGAAGACCGGGATCGTCAAGTTCAGTGGGTGGCAGCCTGAGTATGGGAAAATCGTCGTTGTCGCCCATGACGATGGCGCCGAGACCGCCTATGCGCACAACTCCAAGAATCTCGTGAAGGCCGGAGATCGCGTCGAAGCGGGCACACGCATCGCCCTCCTTGGATCGACGGGCCGCTCCACGGGTCCTCACCTGCATTTTGAGCTCCGCCGGGACGGACAAGCCATTGATCCGGCCTCACCGCTTCAAGGCGGGTCACTCCAGATAGCCAAGGCTCTTTAGCGCTTGAACGTCGTCCTCGCCCAGATGCGCCGCGGCTGCCTGGCCTCGCGGGCACTGTGAATGCCACTTCTCGATGAGGTCCGTCAATTCCTTCACCCGTTCGGGATGTTCTTCGGCGAGATTCTTCGTTTCGTTCGGGTCCTCGGGCAGGTAATACAGTTCGGGGCCCGAACCCCGAATCAGTTTCCATCCTTCATGGATCACGCCGTGCCGCTGGGGACCCGCGTCGCGCAGAATCGAGCGGATTCCAGGCAGCTTCGGCACAGCCCCGCCATACGTCTCCACAAAACGCGTGTGCGGCACAGAACTGGCCCTGACGAGCACGTTTCGGCCCAGCATGCCTTCAGCCGGCGATAGTCCAGCCATAGAAAGCAACGTAGGCGCGATATCAAGGGCGCATACGGGCGTCTTAGCGCGTCCGGGCTGCACGCCGGGCCCGCGGATGATGAGAGGGATGTGAAGCATGGCCTGATATATGCGTCGGCCGTGCCCGAGGTAGTTGTGCTCGTAGAGGCTCTCGCCGTGATCAGCCACGAAAAGGATGATCGTATTGTCTCGAGGCAGTTCCTTGAGCAAGCGGCCGACGTGGAAGTCCGTGTAGGCGACTTCCGAATCGTATTTCGCCCGAACACGATCCCGCGTGATGATCGGCAGCGGACGCCTGCCCCTCGGGTTGAACTGCTTGTGGAACTCATAGGGCGCGTGCGGGTCCGAATAGTGCACCCAGAAGAAAAACGGCTTGTTCGGGTCCCTCTGGCGCAGGATCTCGAGTGCCACGTCCGTCACGTTCTCCCCGTCCCGCTCGCCCTTTATCAACCCCCATCGTTTCCGGTTGAAATCGTCCCGATATACGTCAAATCCCCGGTTCAAACACGACAGGCGGCCCTTCAACGTCCAGTTGCTTTGGACGCACCAAGTCTGGTATCCCGCGGCCTTGAAGATCTCCGGCATCAGAGGCACGGACTTCGGCATCCTAAGCCCGTTTTTCGTCGTTCCCGTCATACGCGGATACAGCGAAGACAGCATCGCCCCAAACGACGGGTTCGTGAGCGGCACCTCACAGACGCAGTCCTCGAAAAGAAGCCCCTCCTTGGCGAACGCATCGATATTCGGAGAGCTGTTGAACTCGTGGCCGTAACACCCCAGGTAGTCCGCCCGCAGCGTGTCCACCGAGAGCAGCACCACGTTCGGCGCCGCAAACGGCAAGACGGCCAACAATGCACAAAAAGCAACAGACATTACAGCAACACTCCCCTTGATATGAGGCTTAGAGGCTGGCCAGCCTGTCCGATCCGTCCGATCCGTCCGATCCGTCCGACCCAAAACCCAACAGCCTGCGGCCTACGGCGCGCCGATGGAGATAGGAACGGTCACTGTCAGCGGAACGGCCTTGCCCTTGTGTTTCACAGGAACGGGTGTGCCGTCGGCCCGGTACGCAGTCAGATCGAGATTGAAGCTCCCCGGAGGCGCCTGGAAAGGCACGTCCACCTCGAGAGACCACACCCTATCCCACGCTTTTGCATCCGGACCTTGCCCATCGTCCCGCAACTTCAACTTGATCCGCTGATCTTCCCGGACGACCCCTTCCACACGCTTGACGATGTGGTGCTTATCCGCCACGTGCACGGTGACCACGGCCGTATCGGCGGGTTTCAACTGGGCCGGCGCGATCATCGCATCGTAAAGCTTCGGGCGTCGCCCAAACGTGCTGCAGCCCGCCAGCACGACCAGGATCACCAACAACGCAAGTGCTCGATTCATACCCTTCATGTAATGATTCTCCAAACCCGCGGCAGTAGCCCACTCCCTACCAAGGACAAACGAATCCCAAAGGGACTACGATGACCCTTCATCGCGACAGGATCCAATTGCGCCAAGCCTAGCCGACCCACCAATATCCTGTCAAACAGACAGGCAATGGCGCCCTCGTTACCGCACACTGACGCCGCAGGCAATGGCGAGAGGCCGGCGCATTTTTGCCTAACCGTGAGGATTCCGGTATCATCCTCAACTTTGTAGGGAAGCTCCGAAGCGGATGGCCCCAGCTTGCGGCGTTCGTCCAGGGCAAATGCGAAAGGGAATATCATGTTCGAGGCAATAGAAACGGCGCCCCCCGATCCGATCCTGGGTCTCACCGAAGCGTTTAAGAAGGATGCCCGGCCGGGAAAGATCAACCTCGGCGTGGGCGTCTATCTGGATGAGAACGGTGTAACCACGGTCTTTGAGAGCGTGAAACGCGCTGAGAAGCGCCTTATCGAGAAGGAGATCTCTAAAACATACCTTCCCATTCCCGGCGCGCCGGAGTACGGCGCCGCCGTGCAACATCTCGTCTTCGGCGCCGGGCACGAGATCATCGCCACAAAACGCGCCGTAACGGCCCACACGCCGGGCGGCACGGGCGCACTGCGCGTGGGAGGGGATTTCATCAAGAGGATGTTCCCCAAGGCGCGGGTCTGGGTCAGTTCGCCCACCTGGGAAAACCACGCCGGCGTGTTCAAGGCGGCCGGGCTCGAGGTCCTTACCTATCCCTACTACGATGCTGATAAGAAAGCGGTGGCATTTGATGAGATGATGAACGTCATCAACGCCGTTCCAGCAGGCGACGTCGTGTTGTTCCATGCCTGCTGCCACAATCCCACCGGCATGGATCCGAATCCGGACCAATGGAAAGCGATTGCTGACGCGGCCGGCCAGAGCGGGTTTCTCCCGTTCATTGATTTCGCGTATCAAGGTCTCGGGGATGGTCTTGAGGAAGACGCGTTCGGACCGCGCACCCTGTGCCGTCCAGGGCAAGAGATGATCGTCGCGAGCTCCTTCGCGAAGAATTTCGGCCTGTACAACGAACGCGCCGGAGCGCTGACCCTTGTGACCGGCTCTGAAGAAGTAGCCCAACGCGCCTTCAGCCAACTCAAAGTCTGCATTCGCACCAACTACTCGAATCCGCCGGCTCACGGGGGTCTGATCGTCACGACCATTCTCAATGATGCCGAACTCCGCGGGCTGTGGGCCCAGGAAGTGAAAGACATGTGTGCGCGGATCAACGGCATGCGCTCGCTCTTCGTCGAGACGCTGAAGGCCAAGGGCGTGGCGCGTGATTTCTCCTTCATCACGCGGCAGAAGGGAATGTTCTCATTCTCCGGGCTCAACCGGGGGCAGGTGGACACCCTCCGCGAGAAGTATGCGATCTACATCGTGGGTTCCGGACGCATCAACGTCGCCGCAATGACGCCCGGCAACATGGATCGCCTCTGCCAGGCCATAGCCAGCGTACTTTAGTCTCGCGCACTTGGGAGGGCGAACCTCCTGGTGAGCCGGGGCTGCACAAAGATCCACGGCTCGGCGGGAGCCTCGCCCTCCCGAGACACATTACGCCACTTGGAATCACCCAAAGGGTCTCTTGTTCGGGATTCTAGCGCGGTGTGAGATGGCCGTCTTGGGCGGGAGGCTGCTGAATTCCTACCGTCCCGGCGTCGACGCGTTTGTCAGGATTCTGCGCCTGGGGTTGGAAGACGACGGTGTATGTGACCCAGCCAAGGACCAGCATGGCGGTGATGACTGCCCACGTCATGAGGTCGTGCAGCCATGCGGGCGGCTTGCGATTGTCGCCTTCACGGGTGAGAAATCGGACGACCGAAGGACGGAAACACGCGCGGAAGCTGTCCACGTAGCGATCCGCATCGAGGCCAAGAAACTCACAATAGGATTTCAGGAAACCGACCGCGTAGCACGGCGCGGGCAAAGCCTGCACGTCGCCTCGCTCCAATGCTTCGATGTAGTTCGCCGGGACGTGCGTTCTTCGGAAGGCCTCGTAGACCGTCAACCCGAGTTCCTCCCGCCGCGCACGCAACTCCTCGCCTGGAAACGAAGTCTGTTTCATGTGCTCCTGTCCGCAGGCGCAAAGTCCACCAGAATCTCGCGGGCCTTGCTGCCCAAGTGAGGTCCCACAATGCCTCTGACTTCCATCATGTCGATCAGACGAGCCGCCCTAGTATACCCAACCCGCAACCGCCGTTGCACCATCGAAATCGACGCCTGTCCCGTTTCTAGCACGACGCGGACGGCATCGTCAAACAGATCGTCTGTTTCGTTCACGAGGTCTTCCAGTTGATCCGGTGTCTTGCCGTAGTTTTCGATCTCGTCCCGGTACTGCGGCGGCGCCTGCGTCTTGAGATACGCGATCAACGACTCCATTTCGTGATCGCTCACAAAGGCGCCCTGGATCCGCGTCGGGGTAGCCCGGCCCGCCGGAAGGTACAGCATGTCGCCCCGCCCGATCAGGCGTTCCGCGCCGATCTCATCCAGGATGCATCGCGAGTCGACGCGGGAGGAAACCTGGAACGAAACGCGCACGGGGAAGTTCGCCTTGATAACGCCGGTCAACACATTCACGGACGGACGTTGCGTCGCGATGATAAGATGAATGCCGACCGCTCGCGCCAACTGGGCCAGCCGCATGATGGCGTCCTCGACCTCCGCGCGCGCGAGCATCATCAGGTCCGCCAACTCGTCTATGACGCACACAATGTACGGCAGCTTCCGCACGATGTCCATCGACTCAGTGCCGTCCCCCTCGGCATCGGCCATCTCGATCTCGCCGTTTTCGACGCTTTCGTTATAGACCTCAATGTTGCGCACGCGAAGTTGCGCGAACAGCCGGTAGCGTTCCTCCATTTCAACGATGAGCCAGTTCAACGCCGCCGCGGCCTTCTTCGGATCCGTGACGACCGGCGTAATCAGGTGCGGTATATCATTGAAGATTGAGAGCTCCACCATCTTCGGGTCGACGAGCATGAGCTGAAGCTGCTCGGGCGTGTTCATGAACAGCAAGCTCGCCAAAAGCGACTTGACGCAGACCGTTTTTCCAGTCCCCGTGGCCCCGGCGATAAGCAAGTGCGGCATGGTCGTCAGGTCCGCGGCGATGACATCGCCCGCAATGTCCTTGCCCAGGGCAAGGACCAGGCGGCCGCCGTGACGCCGGTGCGTGCGAGACTCGATCAACTCGCGCAGCATCACCGGTTCGCGTTCGGAGTTCGGCAATTCAATGCCGACCCGGCCTTTTCCAGGTATCGGCGCCTCGACGCGGACCCCGTGGGCCTTCAGTGCGAGAGCGAGGTCATCCGCAAGGGCAAGGAAACGGCTCACCTTGATCCCAGGCGCGGGTTCAAGCTCGAACCGCGTAATCGTCGGGCCGCGCGTCACGTCCGTCACCCTCGCTTCGATCCCGAACGTCTCAAGCGCCTTTTCAAGCAGGACGCTGGTCTTGCGCAACTGGTCCGCCAATCCCTCCGTGGCGCGGGACGGCGGCGGGTTATCGAGGATCTCAAGCGATGGCTTGGTATATCTGCGCGGATAAACATAGTCGGGCGGTAGCTCGTCTATTATCTCGCTCGCCTTGCGCCGCGGCATTGCCGGCTTAGGGGGCGCATGGCGCGTCTCACGGGACTTGACCGCCAGCCCATCAATGACCACTATGCCAGAAGCATGGACGTCTTCCGGGGCCGTGCCCACCGGCTCGGCGGGGGCTTCGCCCTCCCCAACCGGGCCCGGCAACGCCAGCTCGGACGGTTTCCCGCCGAGAGCTCCATGCTGATTTTCTTCCGCCACGGCATCAAAGGGGATCTCGTCCTGAAGCGGCTCCTCAGCTTTCCGTTGAGTTACGACCCGAATGCGGCTGAGCTCGCGCGGCTTTTCCTCCAGCACCTCCGCCGAGATCAACGGTACAGCCGACGACCGACCGGGCTCCGTCTCTGCCGCGGAATCCGCACTCGATGACTTGCCCTTCGATCTGGAGGAGAGGCTGCCACGAAGAACTTGGGTCGCCACGCTCATCTGGCGACTGCGCGCGGCCAGGTGTTCCTTCCGGCGGCGAAAGAACTCACGCAATGCCTGGTACAGGGCCAGACTCGCCCGGAGCACATGCACGGCAACGAAATAGAGACCTCGGAAGAGCCTCACAAACAAGAACTCCGATGCCAGGAGAACGCCTACGAACCCTAACGTCGTCACGATTACGTAAGAGCCAATTCTCAAGAACGTGGGTACGACCAGGTGGGCGACGTAAGCGCCGATGACGCCCCCCGGAAGACCCTCGAGGGGAATCGTCGCAAACTTGAGATGCAGGAAGCCCGCCGTCGATGCCGCCACAAGCACGAGGCCCATCAGGCGCAACGGGAAACGGTCA
>Ga0315291_10004857_pt1 | contig 16976 bp, 13 predicted proteins | sample YL17G12_20_MG_FD_203070 | JGI IMG/M metagenome (GOLD analysis project Ga0315291, IMG submission 203070) | Sediment microbial communities from Yellowstone Lake, YNP, Wyoming, USA - YL17G12_20 | ecosystem: Environmental > Aquatic > Freshwater > Lake > Sediment | place: USA: Wyoming | collected...
CAGGACGCTGATAAGGTTCAGACTGTCCGTTCCGCTATCGAAGACGGGGCTGGCGTAGTCCCCTGACATCCCTGTTATCTGCCATTGAGAGGCGCCATGAGTATCGCCGGCATCCGGATCAGAGAAATTCGATGCCTGCAGGGTAGGCGTCAGGCTGAGACCCGTGGCCCCATTGGCCGGTGACACATTGCCCGGCTGGTTTGGCGGCTGGTTGGGCGCCGACATGGTGGCCAGGGAGGTCTCTGACGACCAGCCGGACCAGTCTCCATGACTGTCCTGATACCGGACGTGCCAGTAGTAGGTGGTGGAATAAGCCAGCTTGCCGGAAGGGACCAGGATGCTGATAAGGTTCAGGCCGTCCGTTCCGCTATCGAAGACGGGGCTGGCGTAGTCCCCTGACATCCCTGTTATCTGCCATTGAGAGGCGCCATGAGTATCGCCGGCATCAGGATCGGAGAAATCCGATGCCTGCAGGGTAGGCGTCAGGCTGAGACCTGTGGCCCCATTGACCGGTGAGACATTGCCCGGCTGGTTTGGCGGCTGGTTAGGCGCCGACATGGTGGCCAGAGAGGTCTCTGACGACCAGCTGGACCAGTCTCCATGACTGTCCTGATACCTGACATGCCAGTAGTAGGTGGTGGAGTAGGCCAGCCTGCCGGATGGGACCAGGACGCTGATAAGGTTCAGGCCGTCCGTCCCGCTGTCGAAGACGGGGCTGGCGTAGTCCCCCGAGACACCTGTTATCTGCCATTGAGAGGCGCCATGAGTATCGCCGGCATCAGGATCGGAGAAATCCGATGCCTGCAGAGTAGGCGTCAGGCTGAGACCCGTGGCCCCATTGGCCGGCGAGACATTGGCCGGCTGGTTGGGCGGCTGGTTGGCTGGAGACGCGGTTGACACCGCTGCGAATCTGACATCGTAGGGTGACGCTGTGCCTGTTTCCCACGCCAGACCGACGTACTCAGAGCCGCCCTGATCATAGAACGCAGACACCCCCGCATTCGCCGTCAGATTGGGCTCGGTCAGCCAGTCTGTGTAGCCCGCGTCCCAAACGTCAGAGATCATTCTGCTGTAATAGACATGGCCAGTTGTTGGGGTCCCAGGCCAGAAACAGTAGAGATCGTTGTTCGAAATCTTGGTCAGAGCCGGATACGACGAGGATGTTGCTGAGCTCAATAGCGTATATTCTGAACCTAACGTGTTTGTGGAATAGGTGTACTTGCAGTAGAGTATGTCAAAGGTGCCCGTCTCGAGCAGTGCGATGTGTACATCATCGCCCTGGGCCACTGCGCTGTAACCACTGCCAAACTGGGGGTTGGATACGGTAGTCTGGATGGAGTTCCAGCTAGCTCCGTCATACGTCCTGACAGAGACACCTTTGATATTTGTATGATCTGCAAACGTGACTGCTATCTTGTCTGCAGTCAACCCGTGGACCGTGGTGTACCACTCTGACTCTGAGTCAGCGGTCAGTTCATAAGGGAACCCGGCGGGAGGAGACCCCCACGTACCATCGTTGTTCCCTGATTTGGTGATGCATGGGCCCTCTCCAGACTTTCCATTCTGTTTCTCACAGTGATAGGAGATCAGGGCATGCCCGCTGGAGTCCGCAGAGACGCTGGGGTACATATACCTGACACCGCTAACCCGTGCAACAGCCACCTGTTCGGCAGCACTCCAGGCAATCGTGCCATCGGCATTGGGGACACCCCGCCCATAGTATAGGGGCTCATTGTTGGTGCTGGTAGTCCGGGCATAATGAACATAGGTTCCGTCAAAGTGGATGCTCAGGCCATCGCCACTGCTCAACGCCCCCAAAGAGGCAGACCTGTCAGACCAGGACAGGCCGTCAGAGCTGGACTTATACACCAGTTCACTGCCATCTGTGTAGAAAACCCAGAATCGACTGGCGGCATAGAAAAGCTTGCGCTGGGTCGGGGAACTGAGAGCCATACCAGAAGTTGAGTTATCGACGGTGACGGGGGTTACATCGGCGGCCTCGGCTTTACCAGACCCCAGACCTCGACCTATTCTCAGAATGTCTGCCTGGCTTATGGTTTCGTTGGGAACAATGAGGCAGAGCAACGACAGCAGCACGGCCAGCAGGAAAGCAATCCGGAGTATTCGGGAATGTCGCGCTCTATTCGCTGACATGAACTGTCTCATCTCTGGACTCGGCGCCTCGGTCGATGAAGCATGGTTTGTCTTCCCCCACTATATCAGACATTGCGCGTACTTGATATTCGTCACGACTCGGTTCGGCAGCCTTCATTGTTTCAGCAGTCAGTCGCATGGGCCGGTGCGTACTATAGTCAAGTCTAGTTCCAATCTACCAGAGTCCTCCACCACAGACCTTTCACAAGGGGGACCTGAGATCACAAATAATTCTCAGTCAATGGAGGTCTGCTCGTGGTGACCGGAAGATATGGGCTGATACCACCGTTGAGTTCCAGTCAGCAACATCGCATTTCGCTTGCGGTGACCGTCCTGTGGGCTCAGACTCTCGTCAAAGAGGGATTCTTGACCGGAGATGCATATGGCTGGGAATAAGGGCTCGAATCAGGAGGCCACGGGTTCAAATCCTGTACTGCCCACCCTGCGGGGATCGAACATTTTCGACACGATGAGCGTTAGGCATGGGGTCATCTCTCTATGCTTGGAGTTGACATAATCCTGGTTTTCGACTCGTTGACTACGCGTTTGGCGTCAATCGGGACGGGCGGGGGAAGACTTCACTTCCCCCTCTGTATCCAAGCTGAGGTTGAACTGGTACAATGAGTGGGTGCAAACGGGTTGGCCAACCCGCCATGACTCCGACACCAGCAACCAGTTAGGAGCAGACAAAAGAATTTCAGGACGGTTCGCGGATATGACTGAATCTCTTCCGTGGGCCTTCCTAAACTCTCAACCCTGATAAAGCCAGTGGGCAAGGCACAAGTGGAAAGGAGTTAGACCTGATGACGACCAAGGCAGAGAAGATGCTCCAAGACTGGCGCGGAGCCTGGAACGCTCACGAGGTCGAGAGGATTCTCTCCTATCTCACGGATGACATCGTTTACGAGGACTTGGGGGGAGCAAGAGTGATGCGTGGCAAAGCCGAGCTGAGAACCTGGCTCAATGAGACGTTCTCCGCCTTCCCTGATTTCAGGGTCGACCTGAAGTCATTGTTCGTCAGTGGGAAGTGGGCTGGTGACGAATGGGTCACGAGCGGCACTTTGAAAGGTGAGCTGTTTCACCTGAAGCCCACAGGCAAGGGTTACTCCGTGCGAGGCGCTTCCATAATGGAACTCCGGGGCGATAAGATCAGGCGGAATACTGACTACTACGATAGCGCCACAGTGATCAAGCAGGTTTGGCTCACTTAGGTACAGTCATCAGTGGCTTCAACCATTGGAGAGAACTCCAGGCTGCCCCACCCCTTCAGCCCCAGATGGTCACATGGGCTGGTGGTCTTCCCCACATTGGCGGTCTGGTGGGATGGTAGCCGCTGCTTTTCGGCTCCCTACGCTGCCCGATGAACCTATTCCCTTCTCGCCTTCACTTCTTAATACAACCTTGTACACAAAGGCCATGTTATATAGGCTGGGATCTCGATTCTCTCCTATGATTAGGCTCTCAGGGCCTACCTTCAGGAGTATGCCTACATGGGGACCCATAGCCGAGTCTTGGGTAGTGTAGCACCCGATTTCCTTTCCAACCCATTCTCGAGGTATGTCATCGGTGAACATCTTCGCCGCCTCCCTTCCTGCGTATTCTACCCCTTCAACTCCGGTGGTCACAGGGGGCTGGTGTTCCTCCCGTCATTGGCGCCCCCTCTTGACCGTTTGATTAGACGACAATGCATATCGCAGCGACATAGCCTTTTACTTGGCAGCAACAGATGTAATGACCTCATTGAGGTCTGTGCCGGCCCCTCCCATCACATCCGCGATGGTACCGCCGAACATCCTACCCAAGAGCTTGACATTGAGCTGTGAGACAAACACCTGCCCTTTCTTGTCTTCGTAGACCCCGATTGCCAATGGCATGATGGCCGTAACGCCGCGGTTCGCATCATCAGCTAGGATCTTCGACGCGGAGCGTGGATTGCAGACATTCACGCTGCAGACTCGTTCCATGGCGCCGAAGGCAGCCGTGCTCTCCTGGTAATCGTTTATCTTCAGGATCCGCCAATCCTGTTTCTTTTTGAAGCCTTCGCTCAAGGTCGCAACGGTATCGTCGTAGCTCCGGTTACTCCTGCGCTTGATCAGCATCAATGATGGCATGGTGAACCATACGATGATCCCCATAAGCGCCATGCCAACGAGCACCCCACCTGCCGCTAGTAACGCATCGGTTGTCATTTCGCCCTCCTCGTTTAGATATTACGTCTAGGATTCTATGCAATCATTGGAGCAGGGTCAAGATTCTCACGTCTGTATCCAAGAGATGCAAGTCACATACAGTATGGGCCGACCGGAAGATAATGTGGTTGTCTCCGACAGGACACCCCCCGGTCTGAGGCAAAGAGAAAGAGAAGCCTACCTCCCCAAGGTAGGCTTTCTTCTTTCCCCGTCTATTCAACCCAGCGGGGCCTTGGAGCACTTCAAGCCATGAATGGAGAAGGGCGCCAGAAGCACTCGGCTCCTATCACCCTTCCCACCGCAAGGGTCCCCCAGACTTGCTGTGCCCCACAGTCTTAAGATAATGGTACTGGGCAAAACCTGGTCTGTATGTGAGTTCTGTCACGATGCATCACGGTGCTTGAAAGAGGTCGGAAGGAAGAGATAGAGGTGATTTTCTCCCTCAGTAACCAAGCTGAGGTTGGGACTGGCCAAGAGACCTTGTTCCCTCCCACGTTTCCCTGCTAGGATAGGTCTGCTAAGGTAGTCGACCATTGCTGACTATCCCAGTCTCGGTGGTCAGGCATGAGGAGGTGTCGGATGGCGACGACCCGGTTGGAGACATCTTGGTCACGGGAGGACCTCTTCGGGCAAACAATAGGACTTTTTTCTAATGACCGGGATTGGTTTGTTCAAGTCCGCTCCGGGGAGACCCTCTTGCTAAAACGGGAAAGGGCCATTGAGCCCAGGAGATGGCTGTGGTTTGCAGCGATTCTGCTTCTCGTCGTTCTCACTCTCGGGCTTGCCTTGCTCATTTTGCCAACCTTGTTCATAAATCACACGAGCCAGTACGTCTCCATTAGCGCAACGGAAAATGGTGGCAAGACTAAGGCCACAATCGACTACACAATCGGCGCCAGAAAGAGAGTGACGACTCTAGTCGGTCTAGCCCCCAGATGACAGGGGGCCTGGAGCCAACTCCGACGAAGTGGAAACACATTCTAGGACTCCTGCGTGTCCTCCCCCAACCCCTTCAGCCCCAGATGGTTACAGGCGCTACTGGCAAGGGTATCGGCATGGCGCCGACGACTAATCTGGCAGAGGGGGCACGAAAGAGGCAATAGCGCAGCTTCTCAGTAGACCGAGCAGGGGACGCTGAACCACTGCCTGTACGTGGTCACTTTGGCAGTGGGGAGTCAATAGTGAAACCGACCTTTTGAGGTCGGTTCTTCTTTTTCTGTCCTAGCGTGCAGGGTTGCTGCGGGAAAGGATGAAGGATATGAGCAGAGCTGAACACAGCCAATTCCAAGAGATACTCGACGATATCGAAGCGGCGCTCGATGCCGAGGAGGATCTGCAGGAACGATCCAAAACCCAGATGGTCGCAAGGGGCGTGCGCAAGGTCCCGCTGGACTCTCGGATACCCTGTTGACCTGTCCCCCCACCCCTTCAGCGCCACATGCTCACACGGGGCGTCTGTGAGGTTCCGCACGATATCGCCTGTGGACTCTAATCGGTTGCCATGTAAAGCGCACAAACAGTACCTAGAACTGCAACAGCGGCTATCAGTACCATAGCGACGATTGCCTTAAGGGTGGCGGAGCGCATTTCACCCCTCCTCGTTCAGGTATTGCCCCTGAGATTGTATGCAACCATTGGAGCAGGGTCAAGGGACCCGCAGTCTTACCCCTTCAGCCCCAGATGGTCACAGGGGGCGTCTGTGATACTCCCATCATTGGCGTCCCCTCAGTATCCAAGCTGAGGTTGGGGTGGTATGATGTCGCGAGGGACTCGAACCGATCGGATGGCAAATGGGTGCACAACCTGATGATCCAGAATCGTGAGGGGAGGGATGATCATGTCATTCTTTGACTTTCTGCTCGATGCTAATGCCCAAGCCGTGGCGAGAGAGGCAAGAGAACTTGCCAAGAACGAGGTGGCCCCACAGTACCTCAAGGCAATGGATCGCGACGAAGTTAAGTTTCCCAGGGAAGTCTACGAGAAATACGCTGAACACAACCTGCTCGGGGTCAGGTTCCCCAAGGAATATGGCGGCAGGGGACTGAACTGGATAGCTTCAATTGCCGCGCAAGCGGAGATCGGGTGCCTGGGCAACGCTTGTGGCTGTGCCTTCGTTATGCCTGATATAGTCGGCGAAGCACTGTCCAGGTTCGGCACTGAAGAGCAGAAGCAGAAGTACCTCAAGCCAATGCTGGAAGGGAGGCTTGTAAGTGCCGAGGCTCTCACCGAACCGCGCGGCGGCTCTGATTTCTTCGGAGCCACCAGCAAAGCAGAGGACAAGGGCGATCATTTCTTGGTCAACGGTCAGAAGCGATTCGTTGTCGGTGCTGAAGGGGCGGATTTCTTTCTCGTCTACGCCCGCACCAACATGCAACCCGATACTGACCCTTATCAGCGCATTAGTACCCTTATCATTGACCGGTCTCCAAACGTTCAGGTCAGCTACCTATACGGACTGTTGGGCACGCGTGGCGGTGGCACGGGTCGACTCACCTTCCGCAACGTTGAAGTGCCTAAGGAAAACCTCCTTGGATCACTCCATGGTGCCGCCATAGTCTTCAATCGCATGATGATACCTGAGCGCCTGTGTAGCGCCGCCCCGGCTATTGGCGGAATGCGTGCTGCGCTGGAAATCGCTGCGCGTTACTCAGATCGGCGCATAGCTTTCGGGCGACAGATACGCAAGTTTCAGGCGGTGAACTCAATGTTGGCACGCGGTGTCACTCTAATGGACGCCAGCGCAGGCATGGTCTACCAAGCCGCGCTTGCCGCCGACAGGGATGACCCCCGACAGCGCCGCATAGTCAGCGAAACGAAGAGATTTGCGACTGACAGTCTGTGGGAAGTGGCCAACATCGCGATGCAGATTCTTGGAGGCATTGGCTACACCGACGTCTATCCTGTAGAGCGATTCCTCCGGGACGCCCGTCTGACTCAGATTTGGACCGGGACCAACGAGATCATGGACCAACTCGTCCAGCATGAATACTACAACGAGGTTCTGACTGAACAAGACAAGTACAGAAACACTGAAGAGGACGCGTTGAGTGCAAGTGCTCAGCTTGAAAAGGTGTTTGACGATGAGGGCATGTGGCTGGCGCACGATAGCCCCAGCAGTCTCTGATAGCCGTTAGGCAGAGAGCATTATCCATCTGCGACTGAAGCAAGTCTCTCCTCAGCGGCACCTTTGTAGGACCTCACCCATTCCCCTTTCTGCATCGAAGCTGAGGTTGACAGCCTCTTTCACTCCATGATATTGTGCTCGGCGACTCAGAGATATACCACTACGAAATACGCGCCCAATACCGCAGGAGGTGGCATGTATGCTGGCAAGTAGACACCAAGACTACATGTTTGGCCTTCTGAAGAAGGTGATCGATGAGATCGGCCCTCGCCCGCCTTGCAGCGAGGCTGAAAAGAAGCTGGGCCGCCTTCTAGTTGAGGAGTGGAAGCCGATCTGTGACAGGGTGGATGTGGAGCCGTTCACATGCAGTCCAACCGCACCCCTGGGCTCCTTGTACATTATGGTGTTGTGCTATTTTGTAGCTGTCATTCTCTATTGGTACTTCCCGCCGGCCGCTCTCGTAATGGCCACCGTTGGTTGCAGCATACTTCTCCTTGAGATTCTGTGGCTGCGAGAGTTCATGGATTTCCTATTCCCGCTCAAGCAAGGCGAGAATGTGATAGGGACAATGCGACCCAGGGGCCAGCCCACACAGCGGGTTGTTGTCAGCGGACATATGGATTCTGCATACGAGTGGAACCTGTTGTTGTATCTGAAGAGCGCTTCCATCCTGGTAGTAGTGGCTGGTATTCTGGCGGCATTGGCAGCTTTTGGCGGATGTCTTGCCAAAACCATAGCCTATTTCAATGGTTTCTCTGATTCTACTGCTCTCACTGTGGTCGGGATAGCGCTGATTGCACTCACTCCTGTCATGGGGCTTCTCTTGTTCTTCACTTCATGGCGGCCAGTCCCCGGTGCCTTTGACAACCTGTCCGCGGTCAGTGTGGTTGCTGGCCTGGGCCAGTACATCGGCGAGGCAAAGAGGAGTGAGGCTTGGTTTCCGGAAGGAACCGAGGTAGTGCTGCTGGCAACATCGTCAGAGGAGGCAGGGCATCGCGGTGCCAAAAGATATGTGAAGAGGCATTTGGAGGAACTGAAGACAATACCCACGTATGGCCTCTTCCTGGAAATGATAAAGGATGAGAAGCATCTGGCGGTGTGGAAGGGAGAGTCTTCCACCGGGGCAAGACATGATCCTGAACTGGTCAGGATGGCTCAAGAGGTGGCCACAAGCCACAATTGGCCCATGTTTGTTGGGCAGTTGCCACCGCTACTGACCACTGATGCCGATTCCTTCTCCCTGAATGGAATTCCTGCTGTGTGTCTCACTTCTTGTGATCCCTCCAAACTTGACCCAACCTATCATACGAGGAACGACACTTATGAGCACGTTCGGCCCGAATCGCTCTCTGTGGTGCTTCAGCTTGTTATCGACATGATCCAGCGGATCGACGAAAGCAAGAAGATATAGGCAATAGTAGGCACCGAGCCACAAGCATCACACAAGGGCGGAGATGTCCGTCCGTATCCTGATCTCAACGGGATGGTGTGTTGGAGACGGAAGAACTGCTTTCAATGCTCAGGGCAGAGCCAGCCTGGCCTTCTGACCATCGGTTCACGGCTGTCGCATTTCAGGCGTCCGCTCAAGCCCCTGGAGTATGCGCTTTCTGTACCAAAGCCCATTCGCCTACCATTCCGCATACTTGACGTCTTCGGCTTCTCCTGAGTCTCCTAAGGTATTCCTTCTGAAGTCTGCTTTCTCATCGAGCATAGTTCTTCGTCGGCGTACTCCACAAACAGACCATCGCGGATGCCATACGGTCCATGCGTGATCCCAGGTGTGCCAAACTGCTGGAGGTGCTGGTACAGGGCATACATTTTTGGATTATACCGCCACCACCATACGCTCAATAGTGGAGTTGCCATGCCAACATCAAGGTCAAATTGACCCTGCCCAAATTTGAGCTTGCGTGTGACAGAGCACCAGCAGCATGTCTCTGTCTGTTGAGCGAAGTTGACATGATAGCAGTGGGGATGATCCTTGATGTGTACCTCCTCACGGGCATCAGCTTATCCACGCCATCGGCTGCATCCATGCACCGGCCAGTGCCATCGCACCCTGCAACAGTCTACCACCTAACCTCAGCTTGGATACATAGAGGTGGGCTGAAGTCCTATAGGTGTAGCAGGGAAGAATTCAGCATCTGTCCAGACTCTGCCTCAGCACCATCAGGTTCATGACATCTTCTCTGTTGTATTCCATTAGAAGGTGCAAGGCAGTCCGGTCGCCTTCGTTGATATACCTCCACCAGAGCATTACCGCCTCGAATCCACCAATGCCCGTCAGTTGCCTCGGGATGCCCAACTGTTGCTCCACAGCCTTGAAACCGCCGTAGAGATTGTTCCGCCAGCAGTCGTACATCAAATCGTGGTGGCCGAATTCTGCCTCAAGATCCAACCCAAGGCGAGCCCGTATGAAAGGAAGGTCAAACCTCTTGCCATTGTAGGTGAAAATGGTGCTCACGCCATCCAGCGCTCCGAGCACGCTCTCTTCGGTTATGTCTTCGCCCACAAGCTGCACAAAGCGTGTGTTGCTTCCCTCTACCAGGTAGATGCCCACGACCGTGATTTCGTGACAGTCTGCTGATAAACCAGTAGTCTCGATATCCAGATAGGCTTCGATCAACAGCGTCCTACCTAATGACCTATTCTCCCATTATGTCGACCCGACTCTCAGCTTGGATACAAAGGGGTTCGGCAAGCGTGGTTGCTAGGGATCGAGCCCTTCGTACCTGAACTCCTTCATAACCTCAGGGACATTTGTGTTAGCCCTTTTTGTTGATATGAGCCTGGCAACAGTGTAGGCCTGCATCTGACTGGCTTCATAGGGCTTCAGGAGGTCATCAATCTCGTTTGCCTCCAGGTTCTTCTCCAGGTACTTCTTCTCGTCTTCCCGTTTGAGAATCACCGGCATTCTCTTCCGGGTGTTGTGAATTCGCTCCAGCAAGGGATTGGCTCTTGTCGTGATGATGGAGAAGGTGTGCCTCAATTCGCCGGTGCCTTCATTGAGCCACTTATCCCAGATCCCCGCCAAAGCGAAAGCATCGTTGCTGGTCAGTGAGATGTAATAGGGGTACTTTTTCTTCGCTTGTTCCCGCCACTCATAGAAACCGTCTACCAGGACCAGGCACCGCTTCGTCATAATTGCAGCTCTGAATGACGGCTTCTGGTGAATGGTCTCGGCCCTGGCGTTCAGGGTTTGAGTTCTCATTCTCTCAGCGGCACTCTCGTCTTTGGTCCAGAATGGCACCAGGCCCCACTGGAAGAAGCTAATGGATTGGATGCTCTCGTCGGCTATCACGGGATGGAGAGGGGCTGAGAATCCCGAATGGTGATATATGGGTTCAAAGAGATTGGGACTCTCGAACTTGGCCTGAAACCTCTTCTCCAGGTAGTCCGCGGTCCTGGCTAGCGAGGTGTGGTAACACAAGGCGGTTTTCTCCTCCTGGGAACCGCGCTCCTGGCGACATTGTATCACCAGACCTCAGCTTGGATACAAGAGGGGGCGAATTGGATGGCAGCGAAATGTTGCGAGAATGGCAGAAGTTACTAGAGGAAATCGTCAGGGCATCATCTTTGCCAGAATGAAGAAGGCCCATCCACATTCAGGATGGGCCTTCTCTTCGGTCAATGACCTTGTCTACCTCTTGGACTTCTTCGCCTTTGCCTTAATTGCTTTGGCAGCAACCTTTGGTTTCGCTGCTTTCGCTTTGATCGCCATAGACTCAACACCCACTTCCGTTGGCCGAGTCAACCAACGGTACATTCTGCGCAGCATCAAAGATTTCGCAAAGCCCCAATTGGCTAGACTTGGTGAGCCAAAGCACTCAGTATGGCAAGGCATGACGGAGAACTGCGAACACCCAGCAATTGAATCTCATACTCCTCTTGGCCTGTTTTGCCCACCATTCCGGATTCGAAGCTTCTCGACTCCGTGACCTTCAAGCATGCCGTCATCGAGCAACGTGCAGTCGGATGCTCCAGAAAAGGCCATCCTCGCGCCCCAGTACCGTAGGGGCAGAATCATGTGTTTCCAAACGAGGTTCTTTCGGCGTTCTGCTCTTATTAAGCATTGCGCAATGCGATGTTGATCTATAATGAAGTCAGATGCACTGATGGCAAGGCAGATTATGGTCACAGATCGAGATTTCCAGATCGCATTCCTCGGCTCCAGTGCCGGTTCAGACAGGCCTCACAACAGCGACTCGGCTGTTCGAGAGGACAGTGAACTGCTTGACTCATACTCCAGAGCCGTTATCGATGTCGTGGACAGAGTAGGGCCGGCGGTGGTACACGTGCGCGTCAAGCAGAAGGCAAAGGCTGGCTTCCGGCAGTCGAGCCCCGAGGCTGAGGGAAGCGGCTCGGGAGTGGCGATAACACCGGACGGCTTTGTAGTCACCAACAGCCATGTTGTGGAGCATGCTGACAACATCCAGGTGACGCTGGCCGGTGGCACCTCATTTGGAGCCGTCGTCGTGGGACAGGATCCGGCTACTGACCTGGCCTTGCTCCGCGGCTCCGGCAGCGGCTTGCCGACCGCGCAGCTCGGCGACTCAGACAGACTGCGCGTGGGGCAGCTGGCCATTGCCATCGGTAATCCGTACGGATTCCAGAGTACAGTCACCTCAGGCGTCATCAGCGCCTTGAGCCGGTCACTGCGCAGCCGCACCGGGAGGTTGATCGAGAATGTGATCCAGACCGATGCCGCTCTCAACCCCGGCAACAGCGGTGGCCCCCTGGTAGATACTCATGGGGAAGTCATCGGGATAAACACCGCCATCATTCAGTTTGCCCAGGGAATCTGCTTTGCGATACCGGTCAATACTGCGCGGTGGGTCGCCATGCTATTGCTGAAAGAGGGCAAGGTAACACGAGGTTTTCTGGGGATCAGCGGGCAGACGGTGCCTCTTCCCGTTCGTGTTGTGAGGTACTTCAATCTACCACAAGAGTCTGGCGTCTACGTGATGAACGTGGCAGCCGGAAGCCCCGCGGGCAAAGCCGGGCTCAAAGAGGGTGATGTAGTCATCACTCTCGGCGAGCATCCCACGAAGAGCATCGATGATATCCACAGGCTGCTCACTGCCGATGCAGTAGGCAAGAGACTGGATGTCGCAGTGCTGAGAGGCTGGACACAAAGGCGCGAGATGGTCGTCAAGCCGGGTGAGGCTTCGGATTAGCCTTCCCGATCAACTGCATCTACACTGGACGCGTAATAGCTTATCGCGAACACCGAGCAAGTGAGCAGGCAACCTCTGCTGTTCTTCTGCTACTGGTCTACTGTTCTGGATCCGAACCATCTCAACCACTTGATCTACAGGCAAGCTATCACTGGACGACGCACAGTCTCGCGTTCCAATAGAGGGCCATCTCTGCGCCCTGGTACCGTAGCCGCTGGTTGGCGATCCGGCTCAGACGTGTGACTACTCTGGTAACAACGCTGCCTGAATCTTGACCAAGGCGTGGTAGGTATGTACTATGGTGGAAAACACAACGTAGTCGTGACCGGCTGTTCGTCAACATAGGATTGCAGAAGGGAGGATGGCGCATGGCAACCGTAGAGGAACTTAGGGCTTATATCGGCAAGAAGGGTGTACCAACTGTCTACGAGATTGACAAGACGATGATCCGCCAGTTCTGCGAAGCCATCGGTGATAATAGCCCAAGGTGGCGCGAGCTCGCGCCGCCCGGGTTGTTGACTGTTGCCATGCTGATGGGGCAGGGTGTAATGACGCCGCCTTGGCCCTATCCCGGAATTGTTGATGCTGGCCTTGAATTGGAGTACTTCAAGCCGATCAAAGCAGGGGATACCATAACTGTTGTCAACGAATGGTACAACATTGAGGACAAGTCAAACGAGAAGAGGAAGATGATCCTTTTCTCCATGAAATCCACGTCCACCAATCAGCGCGGGGAAGTGGTGGCAACAGCCATCGGCCGTGTGATGAATCTCGGCTAAGGTACTCCATCCAACCCAATAGCCAGAATTGCACGCCAGCCGCAGGCCCATCCCTTTGCCTCTTCTTTGGGCCCACCGGAGCCAGCCACGGCAAAGAGATGCGCGCTGCTCGTATCCTCACAATTCAAGGCAGAACTGAGGGTGATCCACAGCTCCTCAAAGCAGCGAAAACGGGCGCCGAGATCACCGTCGACGAGACACCTCGGTGTAGTGCCCTGTGCCCAGGCGTTGAGATTCCAGCAGCGCGCCCCAGAGTCCTCTGATCGCCTCCACCATCCGCCTCAGCCCATAGACGTTGGACTTAGCGTGCATCCTGAGTCAAGAAAGACCATGCCACTGACGTCCTGGTAGAGCAGTGACTCACCAACTAGGTGCGCTGAATCGAGTCAGTGAGTGTCTGTGGCGCATACTGCGAGGTAGATTTGACAAAAGCCTCTCGGTGGTGTTATATCTCCAGCAGACTGGGGAGAAGGCAGACTCCCGCAGTCTGCAGCCTCAAGCGGATCCGCCAGGACTGCCAGCCCATTCTACCAGCATCCCTCACATAACGGCAGACAGGAGGTGGAGACGTGAACCTCGACTTCACTGAAGAACAGCACATGCTCCGTACAACTGCCAGGAGTTTTCTCGCCAGCGAATGTCCCAAGAAGAAGGTCAGAGATCTCGAAGAGAGCGACAGCGGATTTGACCACGCCCTATGGAAGAAGATAGCTGAACTGGGTTGGATCGGACTGATCATACCCGAGACATACGGTGGCTCCGGAGCCGAGTTCACCACTCTTCTGGTTCTATTTGAGGAGACCGGACGGAATATCTTCCCATCGCCATTGTTCTCGACGGAAGTGCTCGGTGCTCTCCCTCTGGTGAGGCATGGAAGTGATGGAATGAAGCAGACCGTCCTTCCTCGCATAGCCCGCGGAGAGGCTATCGTCGCGTTCGCAGTCTTGGAGGCTTCAGCCAGTTACGAACCCACAGGGGTAGCTGCAAAGGCAGAGCGAAAAGGTGGCGGATACGTCATTAACGGCACCAAACTCTTTGTGAATGATGCCTTGGTCGCCGACTATTTCCTGGTAGCGGCCAGGACATCTCGCAGAGTAGATCCCAGGTACGGTATCACCTTGTTCTTGGTGGACGCGAAGAAGCCGGGGGTCAAGGTAGAAATGATGCCCACCATCGGCCTGGACAGGCAGTGCGAGGTCAATTTCGGCAAAGTGGCAGTATCTCGGGATGATGTCTTGGGTGAGGTGGGACAAGGGTGGGAGATACTGGAGCGTACCTTTGCTCAGGCAGCCGTACTCAAGTGCGCTGAATCGGTCGGTGCCATGGAAGCCATTCTGGAAATGACAGCCAGTTTCGCGAAGGAAAGGGTGCAGTACGGCAAGACCATCGCCTCTTTCCAGGTCATCCAGCACTACCTGGCCAACATGTCCGCTCGCACCCTGACAGCGAAGGGCATGACATACCGGGCGGCCTGGATGGTTCAGGAAGGCTTGCCCTGCGCTCTGCAGGTCTCTGCAGCCAAAGCCTGGGTGAACGAGGCATACAAGTTCGTCACCGAGAGAGCAGTGCAGATACACGGCGCTATCGGCCTTACTCGAGACCATGATGTAGGCCTCTATTACAGACGAGCGAAGGCCGCCGACGTGATATTCGGAGACTCTGACTCCCACTACGAGAGAATAGCCCGGCAACTGTGGCCCAATACTCAGCCCTTTGGCGGCTGAGATTCGGGTCATCAGCATGCCAAGTGACTGGGCCATATCCTCGAGTCTTGGAAGCCGTCTCAAAGGGGGGACGAGATGAGACACAGCAAGAAGACAAGAGAAGTCGTTCTAGTCGACTATTGCCGAGCCCCACAGGGAAGAGGTGCGGCAAAGGGAAAACCAGGGTTCTTCGATGCTTGCCGTCCCGATGATCTTGGCATCTTGGTGATCGAGGATCTGCTCAGGCGGACCCGGATAGAGCGGAAGGCCATAGATGGGATATATGCTGGCTCACCGAACTTGAGCTACGTACAGGGCAATATGGGAAGGGCTCTCGCTTTGATGACCTGCGGGTTTGAAACCCGCGCCCTGACACTGGACAGAGCCTGCACTTCTGGCATGACGACTGGGATGATGGCTTGCATGGAGATCATGCTGGGGTACGGGGACATCTACATAGCCGGCGGCATAGAGAGTTGCTCCAGTTTCCCCATCCCCACCATAACGCCCGATACGGATCTGGCGGTGGCGATGGAGAGATTCGGCCGGGAACGACAGATGCCGAACTCCAAGCTCTTCCGTAGCATCGACCTCAACATACTGGTAGGCATGGGGTTAACGGCCGAGAAGCTGGCGAAGCAGTATGCACTATCCAAGGAGCAGCATGACCAATGGGCATGGCAGAGCCATATGAGAGCAGCAAGTGCCCACCGAGAAGGGCGGCTTGAGAACGAGATCGTCCCCATGGAAGCCAAGTTGACCGACGGGACCGTCAAGGTTGTCGATTATGACCAGACTGTCAGAGGTGACTCGACACTGGAGAAGATCCGCAGCCTGCCGCCTTTGTATGGAGCTGACGGGGTGTTGAACGCAGCCAGTGCATCGTCTGAGAATGACGGAGCGGCCTTTGGGGTCTACATGGCCAAGGACAAGGCGAAAGAACTGGGACTGGTGCCGATGGGCACTATTGTCGAGATGGAACACGTGGCGTGCGATCCGGGGCTTATGGGCTTAAGCGCCATAAAGGCAGCACGAGGGGCTCTGAACCGAGCCGGATTGTCCGCCAAAGACATAGAGGTCTGGCAGTGCAACGAGGCTTTCGCCACTGTCCCGCTGGCACTGTGCAAAGACCTGGGTGTGGACCACGAGAAGATGAACGTCAACGGGTGTGCTTGTTCAGTGGGCCATGCAATCGGGGCCAGCGGCATGCGCGTCCTGGGAACCGCAGCCTATGAAATGAACCGCAGAGGGGCCAAGTATGGCTTGGGGACTATATGTGGTGGCTGGGGACAAGGGACCGCACTCATCCTGGAGCGGGAGGACTACTGGAATGGTCGCCGGCCGTGGGAAAAGGGAGGCATACCGACACCAGCGCGCTATCCATACACCGATCCATTCCCTGGTTTCAGCGCTGAAGTCTTGGCCCAGTGATTAGTCAGGGTTGTGCCCAACTGCGCGAAGTAGTCGACGAGACTCCGGACCAACATGTCACGCACACAGAGAAACGGAACGCAGGAAGTCTGAACAACAGAGATGGCCAAACCGCTTGAAGGCATAGTCGTACTGGACAACTCTCTTTATGAAGTGGGGCCAAGATCAGCCATGTTTCTGGCTGACATGGGAGCCACGGTTGTCAAAGTTGAGCCACCGGAAGGAGAGTTCTACAGGTCATACGCCAAGTTCCTGCCTTTCGCTGAAAGACAGATTTCAATCTCAAACAGGAACAAGAAAGGAATCCGCCTGAACCTGAAGTGCGGCAAAGGCATGGAGGTATTCAAGGATTTGGTTGGGAAGGCAGATGTCTTCGTGGAAGCCTTCCGGCCGGGGGTTGCGAAGGAACTGGGCATCGA
>Ga0315291_10004862_pt1 | contig 16968 bp, 15 predicted proteins | sample YL17G12_20_MG_FD_203070 | JGI IMG/M metagenome (GOLD analysis project Ga0315291, IMG submission 203070) | Sediment microbial communities from Yellowstone Lake, YNP, Wyoming, USA - YL17G12_20 | ecosystem: Environmental > Aquatic > Freshwater > Lake > Sediment | place: USA: Wyoming | collected...
CACAGATGCGCGCCCGTGGCGAAGAACCCGGTTTCGGGATGAACCGCCAGCCGTAGGAAGTCCTGCAGATAGGCGTCAGCGGCGCGGGCGTACCTGGGGTCGCCGGTGACGCGGGAGAGGTCATACAGCGCATTCAGGAACTCGGCGTCGCGGCCCAGGTTTCCGCTCTGGGGGCTTTCCTTGGAGTTCCAGAACTTTCCCCAGGCGCCGTAGTCCGTGTCTTCCTTCCACGACTTGGTCTCCGCCGCCCAGTCGGCGAGCGTGCGCTGCGCGGGAGCCTGCAGGGTGCGCAGGTCGATCATCTGCGTGAAGAAGTGGGTATGCACCGGCCCGTAGTGGTCGGCGCCGCAGCGGAGCATGGCGTCCGCATGGGCGCGTGCCAAAGCCAGGGCCTGCTGGCCGGTCGGGGATTGTGCGGCTGGCGTGCCGGCGGACAACTGCGCGGCGGCAACAGCAAGACCGAACACGGTCCCTAGGAAGACAGTACGCCGAAGAATAGGCATTGCCGAGAGGGCATCCATTGCTGGTTACTGCCCTCTGTATTCGACACGACGCGCGTCCTTCCCGCCCGTTCAGTGCGGTATTCCGCCGCCGGCCTCAGAACGTGACCTGGTAGCTGAGGCCCGTCGGCACTATCACGAGCTTGTCCTCGGCGTTCTCCGCACGCTCCAGTCGCCGCACCTGTCTTGCCGCCAGGAGGCCGAGCCCAGCGCCAGCAATAACATCGCCTGGCCAGTGACGCCCATCCACCACGCGCCCCAGGGCCGCCAGCGAGGCGACAGTGGGCGGGGACTGTCCCTACGTGGACTGTACCCGCCCGGAAGGGGACAGTCCCCACGGGGACAGTCCCTCATTCGGCAGCGTGCTCGGCCGCTTGTCGCTTGAGTTCGGCTACGTCCACGCTCGTCTTCCCGCTCAGCGGTGGCGCAGAGCCTGCCCTGAGCGAGTCGAAGGGTCCAAAACCTGCGCTACCGGCTATCTGCGTTTCAGCAGCCCGTTTGCCGCCTCGACTACGGCGTCGGCCGTAATCCCGAAATGCTCGTAGAGCGTCTTGTAGGGCGCGCTGGCCCCGAAGTGGTCGAGACCGATGGCGATGCCCTCCAGGCCGACGTAGTGCTCCCAGCCTACCCTCGCGCCCGCCTCCACCGACACTCGCGCGCGAGCCGCGGCCGGGAGAACGCTCTCGCGGTAGTCCGCGGGCTGCTGATCGAACAGCTCCCAACTGGGCAAGGACACCACCCGCACGTTGACGCCGTCTGCCGCCAGCTTCTCGCCCGCCTCCAGTGCGATGTGCACCTCGGAGCCGGTTCCGATCAGTATCACGTCGGGGCGGGGACTGTCCCTACGTGGACTGTACCCGCCGGGAAGGGGACAGTCCCCATTCGGGGACAGTCCCTCGCACCGCCACAGCACATACGCGCCGCGCTGCACGCCGTCCGCGGGCGCGTACTTCGTGCGGTCGAGCACGGGAAGGTTCTGCCGCGTGAAGACCAATGCCGTCGGCCCATCGCGCCGCTGCACGGCGGCCTTCCAGGCCTCGACCGTTTCGGTGGCGTCGGCGGGGCGAATGACCGTCAGGTTGGGCACCGCTCGCAGGCTCATCAACTGCTCGATGGGCTGGTGGGTGGGGCCGTCTTCGCCCAGCCCGATGCTGTCGTGGGTGAAGACGTAGATCACGTGCGCGCCCATCATCGCCGCCAGGCGCATGGGCGGGCGCATGTAGTCGGAGAAGATGAGGAAGGTGGCGGTGTAAGGGATCACGCCACCGTGGCGCGCCATGCCGTTGGCGATGCTGCCCATGCCGTGCTCGCGCACCCCGAAATGCATGTTGCGGCCAGAGTGGTCTTCGGGGCCGAAATCTCCCGCCCCGTCGATCAGCGTCTTGGTGCTGGGCGCGAGGTCCGCCGACCCGCCCATGAGCGCGTGGACGTGCTCCGCCAGCGCATTGAGCACCTTGCTTGAGGCGCTGCGGGTCGCGACCGGGGCCGTGCCCGGTGGAAAAAGCCCGTCGAGGCCCTGATCCCAACCCGGCGGCAGGTCCCCGCGCCGCTGTGCCTCGAGCTGTGCGGCGAGCTCCGGGTAGGCCCGGGCGTAAGCCTCCATGCGCGCCCGCCACTCCTTCTCGGCCGCCTCGCCGCGGTCAATGGCCTTGCGCATGTGAGCCAGCACCTCGTCGGGGACGTAGAACGTTGGCTCCTGCGGCCAGCCCAGGGTCTCCTTTGCCGCGCGCACGCCGTCTTCGCCCAGCGGTTCGCCGTGAACCTTGCCGGTGCCCTGCTGCGGACTGCCGTAGCCGATGATAGTCCTGCAGACTATGAGGGACGGCCGCAGGGTGTCGGCCTGCGCCGCCTTGATCGCGGCCTCGATGGCAACCATGTCGAAGCCGTCGATCGGCCCCAGCACCTGCCACCCGTATGCTTCGAAGCGCGCGGCGACGTTCTCGCGGAAAGTTATGTCGGTGTCGCCCTCGATCGAGATGTTGTTGTCGTCGTAGAAGTAGATGAGCTTGCCTAGCCCCATCGTGCCGGCGAAGCTCGCGGCCTCGCTGGAGATTCCCTCCTCCAGATCGCCGTCGGAGCACAGGGCATAGATGTGATGGTTGACGACCTCGTGACCCGGCTGGTTAAAGCGGCAGGCGAGCCAGTGCTCGGCAACCGCCATGCCCACGCCGTTGGCGAATCCCTGCCCCAGCGGGCCGGTGGTTACCTCCACGCCCGGCGCACAGCCGTATTCGGGATGCCCGGGGGTCTTGCTCTCCCACTGGCGAAACTGCTTGAGGTCCTCCAGCGATACGTCGTAGCCGGTCAAGTGGAGGAGCGCGTACAGCAGCATCGAGGCATGGCCCGCCGACAGGATGAAGCGGTCGCGCTCCGGCCACTCAGGATTGCGGGGATTGAACCGCAGGAAGCGATCCCACAGGGTGTAGGCGATGGTCGCCGTGCCCATGGGCGCCCCGGGGTGGCCGGAGTCGGCCTTCTCAACTGCGTCAACCGCCAGAAAGCGAATGGTATTGATGCACTGCTTATCCAGGTTGTCCACAGACGCGTTTCCCTCCTTGCGATTACATGGCGACCAGCGTTTGCTCTCCGCCGACCGGCACCCCCGACGGTGGTAGCGCGTGTTCGCGGTGCGGAGAGTTTACCAAAGCCGGGTAGGGTTTTCTGTGCCGCCATTGTGTCATATATGGCTGGTCGCTGACAAGCATCTGCGCGGAGCCACCACGGGCGCCCATGTGCCGGGTGTGAGGGGGAAGCAGCATCCGCCAGCAGCTGCCGAATCTTGCTCGTGCTGCGGTGAGGCCCATGCACCTTGAGCTCCACCATCAACTCCACCAATTCCTCGGCAACCGGCTCCCGCGGCCGGTTGACCAGCGCCTCCAGCCCGCACTGCTCGCGGTGCTCACCGGAGTGACAGGGGTTTTCCTGGCCCGCGACCTGCTGCTGTTCTATTTCTTCTGGGAGCTGATGCTGGTGCCGATGTACTTCCTCATCGGCATCTGGGGCCACGAGCGGCGCGTTTACGCCGCGGTCCAGTTCCTCCTCTTCACGTTCATCAGCAGCTTGCTCATGCTGGGCGCGATCCTGGCCCTGGTTTTCGCGCACTTTCGCGCGACCTCGGTGCTGACCTTCGACAGCGCCGCCCTGCTGTGTACGCCGCTCGCCCCGGCGGTCGAGACGTGGCTCATGCTGGGGTTCTTCGTGGCCTTTGCGACGAAGCTGGCGGCCGTCACTGCCCGACGGACTCGCCTCGCAGCGCCTTCTGCACCAGGTCCGGCCGATGGAACTGCTTCTCGTAGGCTTCCGCGGGAAAGAGTTGGTCGCCCACTCGCCAGTGGATGAACTGCTTTCCCCGTGGGGAGCCGGTATAGTAGCCCTCCGGCGTGAACGCGATCCACTCCGGAGATGGTTCACGTTCCTTTGTGAACTGAAGGATGACCAGACTGGCAAGGAGACGCCCGGACGCTGCTTCCCAGAGCTTAACGGTTCCGCCCGCGCTGCCTGCCAGGAGGTTGCCCCCGGCCGAGAAGTCAACCCCCAACACCCGTCCTTCGTCGCCCCGGAGCCTCATCTTCTGCCTGCCTGTCCGAGGATTCCAGAGGATCACGGTGCCGTCGCCGCCTCCGCTTGCCACGATAGTTCCATTCGGGGAGAAGGCGACTGAAGTCGCCGAACCACCATGCCCTTTCAGGGTATGCATCAAAGCGCCGCTCGCCGTGTCCCAGAGCTTCAGCGTCCCGTCGTCACTGGCGGTTGCCACGATCTTGCCGTTGGGCGAGAAGGCAACGTCCCATACCAAATCGGTGTGTCCTCGCAGGGTTGTCTTCACCTTCCCCGTGGTTGGGTCGCAGAGGTTCACGGTGTCGTCAACGCCCACTGCGAGAAGCCTTCCATCGGGCGAGAAGGCCAGCGCGAAGACCTGACTACCTTCATCGATCTCGATCCCGACCGGCGATTTTCGCCTCTCGGTCATCAGTGACACAGGCTGGCCGGCCGAGCCGCCGCAGGCCAGCGTCTTACCGTCTGGCGAGAATGCCACGAAGACATAGGGAGGCCCTAGTGCGGAGTAGCTGCTCAACATCTTGCCAGTCTCTGCGTCCCAGAGCATGATCTCGCCCGAATGAGCGGACATCCCGCCTCCAGAAGCGAGAGTCTTGCCGTCTGGGGAGAAGGCCACCGAATCCAGCGGGCAGTCGTGACCCTTGAGCGTTCGCTTCAACTCACCCGTGCGGAGGTCCCAAAGCATGACCGTGCTGTCGTCCACTCCGCAGGCCACGGTCTTTCCGTCAGGGGAGATGTCAAGTGCGTAAACCTTGGAGTCGTATCCCTCGAGTGTGTGCTTGGCTTTGCCGGTGTCCACGTCCCAGAGGATGATCTCCGGGAAAAACCACGTCGACGGCACGTCGCCGATCCCCTCCGGCATGCCGCTGCCGCTGGCCAAGGTCCGCCCGTCGGGAGAGAACGCCAGCGAGGCCACCCAGTCGGTATGTCCTTTCAGCCTGTGCTTGAGTCTGCCGCTCTTGGTGTCTCGGAGTTCCACAACCTCCCCGCTTGTCCGAGCGAGGATGGTCCCGTCGGGGGAACGGAGCTCCGGCGCGGGCTCGTAGTCCGGAGATGGCCTGGCCGATGGCAGCGAGGCCTGCCAGCCCTTGCCTGTCGGCGTCGGCTGGCCTGTCTCCACGTCCCAGACCTTCACTTTCCCCTCGTCGCTCCTGCTCGCCAGCGTTTTTCCGTCTGCGGAAAAAGCAAGCGAGACAACACTCTTTGTGTGACCTCTGAGCGTCCGCTTGAGCCAACCGGTCTCCGCGGCCCACAGCTTCACCGTGCTGTCGCCTGCGTCACCCCCACTCGCCAGGGTCTTCCCATCCGGGGAGAATGCCAGCGCGGTGACCCCAACGGCGTGGCCGATCTGCAAGACCAGTTCGGGGCGAGGCGCGGGAGCAGGGCCAGGTGCTTGTGCCGACTCCGGCCCGCGCGCCGCGGGAGTCGCTTCCTGTGCTCGACCCCGCCCCGGCCTCTTCAGGGCAACCACAACGCCAACGACTACCACGACCACAACAAGACCAATCACTACCCATCGCCATTTGCTCATCGCTGTCTCACCTCCGCTCCTTCTCAACCCTCTGGACCAGCGCCGGCACGCAACGGCACGACCGACGCCGCGAAAGAGCAGCGCGCGCCCGGCGCGGGCGCTAATGCATCTCCTCCTCGCAGCTACCGATGCCGGGCCGATAGAAGCTGAACCGCACATTCGGGTGCAGCGCCAGCAGCGACATCGGAACGGACGCGTCCGGTATCTTCTTCGAGATCATGAAGGCCGTGAGCCGCATCCCGAACGGGTTGTCGTGATTCCCCGCCTGCCAGATGGACACCCGCTGCGCCTTCCACGTCTCAACCGGCCCGACGCTGAGCGCTTGCGTAGGCACGTCGGCGACCTTGCCTCCGCCTGAGGTGCGCGCGTTCTGGATGATAGTCATGGGATGCAAGTCCACGACTCGCGCGCTCAGCTTGAGGTACTCCTCGGGTGGGGGAGGGGCATCGGTGTAGGCGCCCTCGCGCTTCGGCGGGTCGTTGAACGCCCAGTGCTTGACCTCGCCCTGGCCGCCCTGCATGACCACGCAGCGCACCCTGTCGTAGCTCGCCGTGTACTCCGCCAGCTTGTCCGACTTGGGGAAATGCAGGTTCTCATCCGGCATCGCGAGCTTCGGGTCTATGCGGTTGAAGCACAGCTCGCGGTCGGCTTTCTCGAATGACAGGGGATGGCTGGCCGCCACCTCGCGGCCCCCCATATACCATTCGTCCATGCCCCAGAAATGGGCATGTCGCAGGTCGAGCTTCAGCGCGTTGACCAGTTGCGCTGCCAGCGGCAACTGCTCCGTCGGCCCGATGGGCCCGCAGATCCCCGCCGGTTGATCCTCGGTCGCCTGCGACCAGGCCTCGATGTATTCCAGCGCTTCCGCGAGGTAGAAGCTCTCGAGCGTATCGTAGAACACCACTTCGAACCCGGGGCGCGATAGCTGCGCCAGGTCCTCGACGGTCAGCTTGGCGACGTCCTCCAAGATGTCGCGCTCGAGAGTCGTGTAATCCCACCAGCCGGGTGCTACGACGCTCACTGGTCTGGCCATGGTGCTGCCCTCCGTGTCGCTCGATTGCGTTAAGTTGGCGCGCGGCCGCACCTGCACGAGAACGGCCTCTCGCGCGGGGCGCGGTCTAATGTACAACAGTTGTCCGCCCCCGTCAATGCTGCCCGCGACGCGCTGAAGGCGACTCGGTTGGCTCTGCACGGCTCTTCTCTTTACACTTCCTGGTGTTCCCACTCCGGACGACCGTTGAGGGCGAAGATGATCTTCGCTCGCCAACAGTAGTGCTGATGTGAAGATACTTACGGAGGAAGTCGAAAAGCGTCGAGTGCTGCTCTGCGCAAGTATCGAAACGCGCAGCAGGCAGGCAGCGGCTTTTGTGCTCAGAATGGGGATTCTCTAACTGTGGACGAGGTGTGCGCAGTCCATAGTTTCAGAGAAAGAGGCGACAAGACGATTTCAGGGCGCGAGAACCGCGCAAACGCCGCCACCTCGTCCACGGTTTTCGCGGCCGGGAGATGCTTGGATTCTGCCGAATCACACGTGCGAATCGGCGATTACGGCCGATGGGCCTCTGGCTCTCGATTATCACAGAGAGAAATTTCGAGCGCGAAACGATCGGGGCGCTTGCCGAGAGAGCTGAAGCCATGGTGAGCCGTGTCACTCTGGCGGCACAAAGAGGCGCTTCCTTTGGAGTGCCCGCGAATGTATCGTATAATTGCTGAGTGTGAGTATCGCAAAACTCTCGTGGGCCACTCGACGTGCTGGGTGCGAATTGGGTGGGTGGTTATGACCTCAGCCGTACCTACCATGGTGGCGATCCTATCCTTGCGTGGGCGCGCCCCGCGAACGGAGGTCGTCCTTACCGTGTCGCGGCTGCGCACGGTGGCGCGGCTGCCGAAGGTGGAGGGCTAGAACAGCTAAGGGGTGAAGTTGGCAGTGGGAGATGAGAAGGTGGAGCAGAGGAATAACCTCGAAGTCGAGATCCGGATTGACGGCGTGCTCTATGTTCCTGCCTTCATCAACGAGGCTGGGCCGTTCTGGCTGTTGTTCGACACCGGCTGCACCGGCTGCTCAGTTACGCCCGAGGTTGCCCGAAGAGCGGGGATCGAGGTCCGTGATGGCGGCGTCGCATATCTCCGGAGGTTGACCATCGGAAGCGTAAGTTGGAACGATATCATGTTCGGTGTCAGCGATGAACCGGCCGTCACAGGGCTGCTTGGGCATCAGGTTGACGGCTTTCTCGGGAACGGTTTTCTTCATTATGTGAGAGAGCAGTTTGAATTGGTGATCGACTACCCTAGAAGATATCTAGCTTTCAGAGAGATCGACCGCCACCCCGAGCCGATCTTCGCCGATATCGAGAGCTGCTCGCACGCAGCTTCATGCGTGCCGATCCGACTGGAGAACTGGTACACGATAGTGCCGGTTCACATCAATGGGCAGGGACCATACCGTTTCCTGCTGGACACAGGCGCAGGCACTTGCGTCGTGTCCCCTCAGGTAGCCCAGTGGTTCTCGCTGCCCGAAGGAGATTCGGTCAAGGCGAAGGGCGTTGTTAAGTCCCTTGAAGCCTATCGCTCATTCGTGTCAAGACTGTCTGTTGGCCGAGCGACCTGCGAAGACCTGGAGGTGCTGGTCATGGACTGCTCGGAAGTGAGCGGGTACGTCCATGATCGCGTAGATGGATACGTCGGGAATGCCTTTCTCCAGCGTTTCGCAGTCATGTTGAACTACCGGGACAGGAGGATTGTGCTCCGTTGACAGGGTTTCGAGCAGCTCATCCGGGACAGGATGTGATATGTCCAATGGAAATGGGCCATCTGTCTGCGTCAGAGGCGCCCCCGGCTTCGAGTCGGCGCGGCACGTAGACGTCACGTGTCGTGACGCCCGGCGTCCGACGCGCTCTCTATGCACGGGCGAGATCGAGCGCGCCGCGATCAACCAACTCCGCGCGATCCTCCGCGCCCCGGAGTTCCTGGCGCAGACCTACCGGGCCGCGAGGGCGCAGGCAGACGAGCACATCTCCCGGCTGAGCCGAACCCGGACCGAGGCAGAGGCAACCATCCACACGCTCCGCGAAGAGGTCGCCCGCGCCGCGGCCGGCGACAACGGGCGGTCCGGACCGGTATCGGGGCGACTGTTTGAACTCCAGACGCAGATCACGGAGCAGGAGCTGGTTCTCGCCCGGGCCAAGGCCGAGATAGAACGCCTGGGCCCGGACCGGTTCACCGAGCGCGAAGTCGCGGAGCGACACTAACCGCGGACGGCGACTGCCTGGTAGTCCAGGTCCCGCTGCAGATCAAGCGCCGCCGGGGCCGCAAGGAGATCATCGCCCCGGCAGGGCTGGACTTGGCAACTGCCCATCAGACGCGCACCAACCGCGGCCTGGCGGTTATGATCGCCCGCGCCCATCGCTAGCTGGGCTTGCTCGAATCGGGCCGGTATGTCAGCATCCGCGAATTGGCGCTCGACGTCGGGGTCGACAACTCCTACCTGGCGCGCATGCTCCGGCTCACGCTTCTCGCCCCGGACCTCATCGAGGCCATCCTGGAAGGGACGGAGCCAGACGGCCTCTCGCTCGAAAAGCTCTATCGGCTGCCGGTGGAGTGGGATGAGCAGCGGCGTGCGCTGGGGCGAGATCCTGTGGGGACCGAGGTTAGCCCAGGCTGAGGACTCCACCTCAGCCCTTGGCAAGCACGACATGCCGGCGTATAATGCGGGAGTGCCGAGTCGCCGCAGGCGCGGCGTGACAAACCGGAGGTCGGCGAAGATGGTGAAGTGCTTTGTGTCCAGGGGTGATCGCATCACCCTGGCGCTCGCGCGCAGGTTGGGCTGGCCGACCAGGGAGATCGCCCTGAACGTCGAGATCGAGTTGCCCGAGGACTGGGCGGCCCGCGTGGTGGCCGAAACGCCGGTGCGGGCCGAGATCTGCCTGCCGGTGCTGCGCCGCGGCCTGGCCGCAGGATCGTAGGCGCGCCGGCGCCCAGGCTGCGCGTGGCGAGCGCTGGGGCGAGGTGAATAGGTCGTTCCGAACACCGACCGTGCCTACTGGGCGCTGACCGCCGAAGGCGTGAGGGAGACTCCAGCGCGATCGGGATGATTGCTCACAGAACCGGTTCGATACCCGTCTGCTACTCCGCGCCATCCTATCCGCGAACTCGCACCCGCCCCTCGAAAAAGCCATGATTTCCTCACGTTTCTCTGTATCGGACGGATTCGCGCAAGTCTCATGGAAACAGAGAAGAGAGAGGGGGAAGCCCGTTTGGGGGGCGAAAACGGCTTCCGACGGGGTCAGCTCGTCCGATGGCCGCGACAGGCCGAAACGCCCAGAACCTCGCCACACACGCGAGAATGGGCGGCAAGGCGCCCTCCGCTGAGAGCGCCAGGAACCAGAGAGAGACAGTCCCTCCTCAGGACGGTGGTGGAGGCGGTGGGATTCGAACCCACGTCCGAAGAGAAGTCCCCGCCGGCTACTACGAGCGTTTCCTGTGTTTAGTTTGTCACGGCCGGCCGAGCCCACAGGCGGGCGTGCCGGTCGCTAGCTCGTGGTGTTTCCCTGCCCCTTACGAACCTGGGGGGCTCGGTAAGCTGATCTGGTTGTCGCCCAAGTCCGCCCGATCAGCGAGGCGGAGAGGACGTCGCCACCTTAGGCGGTGGCGTATGCCGGAGTGTATGCTTCGGCAGTTATGGTTTTGCACGTTTTTTCGAGGTCATGCGCCTCGGCTCGCAACCGACGATTCCTCGCTCTCCGTCGAAACCTGTCGCCCCCTTTCGCCCGGACATTAACCGCAGAGACCACAGAGGACACAGAGGAGAATGAGAGGCGATTCTCTGCGCTCTCTGCGCGCTCTGTGGTAAAACCCGTTCCCCGATCTGCGAAATCTGCGGATCGCCTGTCCCCCTTCTAATACTTTCGGCTATATGTGGTATAAGCCCCTCAGGAGGGCTCGCGGCCGCGGCGGTTTACCGGCCCGCCGGAGGCAGGTGAACCTCTGGCGCGGCCACTGAGCTCGCGTTCCTTGTCGCGCTCTATATCGCGCTCGGCGATGGCGCGGCGCTTGTCGTATTGGCGCCGTCCGCGGGCAAGCCCGAGCTCCACCTTGGCGTACCCGTTCTTGAGGTACAGCCGCAGCGGGATCAGGGTCAATCCCTTTTCCTGCGACTTGCCTATGAGGCGGCTGATCTCGCGCCGGTGGAGCAGCAGCTTGCGTTTGCGCTTGGGCTCGGGGTTGTCGTAGCTGGCCGGCTCGTACGGCGCGATGTGCACGTCCTCGAGCCACAGCTCGTCCCGCTCCGGCCGCGCGTAGCCTTCGCGCAGGGTGACCTTGCCCGCGCGTATCGATTTTATCTCGCCGCCGGTCAAAGCGAGCCCGGCTTCGATCGTATCCTCGATACTGTAATCGTGGCGCGCCCTGCGATTAACGGCGATAACTTTGACGTCTGCCAATTGATGTATCGTCATTCTGAGCACAGCGAAGGGGCCTCAGGATGACACCGCTAATGACACTATACCCTAACAGGCGTTTGCTGTCAAGCGACCTCTCGCGACAGTGCCCACCTGGGGCAAAGGAGAAAGGGGCGCAGATGAGATTCCCAAGACTCAGTAAGGCGAACCTGGCGCGCATCGCGCTGGCGGTCGTGTGGGTGTTCGCCGTGGAAGCATTGACGATCGCCGGCAGCGACCTGGTGCGCATCACCTCGCCCGCCAACGGCCAGAAGGTGAAAGGAAGCATCCGGGTCGAGGCGCAGACCACGATTGACGACGCCGCGTACCTGATCTTCCGCCTTGACGGCCGGCGGCCCCACTCGACCAACGTCAGGCCGTATTACTACGAGCTGGACACCACCGCCCTGGCGGACGGCCCTCACGCGCTCGCCGTCGAGGTGTACGGGCGTGCGGGCGTGATAGCGGAATCGGCGCCTGTCAAGATCGAAGTGGTGAATGGCGGGGCACTGCCCACCGCCACTGCGCAAGTGGCTCCGGCGACACCGGCGGGCGCGAAGATGTCGTCGGTTGCCGCGACGACGGCGGACCCCCCCGCACCCAGCCCATCGCAGAGCGCGGTAGGGGAGGACCAGGCTCCTGCTGCGGCGCTGATCCTGGGGCCGCAGGCGGTTCCAACGCTATCGCGTTCCGCCAACTCGACGCAGAGGAAGATCGCCCCTGCCGCGGCCGAGGCGCTGGCGGTCGCGGACGCCGAGAGCCCGACGCTGTACGTGCGGTCAGAGCATGCGGTGCCGCCGCAGTTGACGGTTGTCCTCGATGGGCGTGAGCTTGCCTTCGAAGTGCCCCCGGGGGTGGAGGGCGGCCGGGCCTACGGGCCGCTGCGCAGGCTGATAGAAGGCTCGGGCGGCGCGGTCAACTGGCTCTCCGCGGCCAAGCAGGCGATCGCGAAGCGTGCAGGCGTTGAGCTCCGCGTGACCATCGGCGCCTCGGAGGCGCAACTGGATGGGCGCGCCGTTGATCTCGGCGCGGCGCCGCGACTTAGCGACGGCCGCACCGTGGTGCCGCTGCGCGCCGCCTGCGAGCCGTTGGGCTTGAAGGTCACGTGGTCGGCGGATTCGCGAACGGTGCGCCTTCACAGCGCTGACGCGCCGGTGCAGGTAGGCGCTCTGCTCGCGCGCTGAGGCTATGCTTCTCTGAGTCGGCGTGCAAGAGCGCATTGCTTTGATTCGAAGGCGACGCCCAACGGGCGTCGCCTTCACGCTTCCGCCTGCGGCGGGAAGGCACGGTGACAAGTGCGGCCCAGCACACGACCAGCGGAATTGCAGTATAGGCCTGAGCGTTAGCCGCCCCCGGCGCCAACCAACTCGGCCAAGGCATTCTTGAGTTCATCGACACGCTTGGCCGCGGCACGGTCCTGACGGCCTACTGCCTCCTGCGCTTGCCCCAGCGCAACTCGCGCCACCCGCACCGTTCGCGTCGAACTCCGCGGCGCGATCTGCTCGATGAACGTTAGCTCATCGCCCACGCGGTCAAGGTTCGTTTGCGCCAGGCCCCAGTTGCCCGCGCCGACATTGGAGGCTGCGGCGTCGACATGCCTCTCGGCTGCGGAGGCGGCGCGCCCGGTCGCCACGGTCAGCTTGCCCTGCTGCTCCGCAAGCAGCGCGGTCGCGCCCGCCCGCACGCGCACGGCGTACCAGACCGCAATCACCGCGATTACGACGAGCGCGAGGATCACGTACACGACGGTCGGCGAGCGCCGCGCACGCGGGCGCTCCATACCCTGCGCCGTCGCCGCCGCTTGTGCCTTGAGCCGGCGCACGACGTCGGCGGACAGCCCGGCGTGGCGCGCCAGCGCCTCAACATCAGCCTCGGCCAGCTTCTCGACCGTATCTACGCCGGCTCGCTTCAGCGCTTGCGCCTGGGGATCATCGAGACCAGGGAGCGCTCCCGCCTTCAACTCTGTAGTCATCCGCTTACCCCCGTTACGAGATGCATGTGAAGCTTTGGCCTGCAGTTTCGCCCTCGCAGGACCCTGTCCTGTTGGATTCGCGGCCCATGCACCCACATTCCTCCATCCGCGCTTCGAATGGGTACTTGATTGGCGGGGCGAAGGGATTCGTGGCCGCAGCCGGTATTATAGAGGACGAGGAAGATCGGATCATGACTCGTCTTGCGCGTTGCGCATTGCTGCTAGCCATGGTGACGGCGGTTGCGGTAGTGGGCGCCATGGCCTCCTTTGGCGCGGGTGCGTCCTACGTCACTCATCTCCGTGGCGCGGTGGACCTCCTCGCGCGCGACCTGCCGCGTCAAGCCGCCGACGAATTCGCCGCAGCCAACGCTGATGATTACGTGGACCCCCTGGGCTGGGTCGGCATCGGGGCGGCGAGGCTGGCGCAGGGCCACATCGAGGCCGCGCTCGCCGCGTTCGAGCGAGCCACCGAATTCGCCGCAGCGGGATCCGAGCAGGCGCGCACAGTCGCCCCGGTGGCGCGTTTCGGCCGCGCGGTGTGTGGGCTGCAGCGTGGACAGGCGGAGGCGGCGCGCGACGAATTGGCCGAGTTGGAACGGGAAGGGTTCGCCTGGACGTTGCCCGCGCTGGCGTACGCCGATCTCGCAGTGGGCGACAAGTCCGCCGCCCGCGACCGGGCCGACGCAGCCCTCGTTCACTTCCCCCACGACCCGCTTGCCCTTGCGGTGCTGGGGCGAGCGCTGGCTTCGAGCCAGGGCATCGCGCATCTGCGGGAGGCGCTCGAGGCGTGCCCGGGGGCGCCGTATGCGGCGCCCCTCACGGGGCTGGCGCTGCCCAATCGGGCGCAGCCCGGTGCCACCCGCGAGCTGGTGCGCGTGGAGGTCTCAAATGGAGTGCAGCGACGGGCCGTAGTGACGTGGCTCGGCGATGCTCGGCCAGACTACTTCCTGCTCAAGATAGACGGCGTCCCGGCGGGCATGAGCAACGCGCCGCCGCACGAGTTTGGGCTGCCGCGCGACCTCGGTCCGGGGCCGCACGGGCTGGTGGTCGAGGCGTGGGCGGACAATGCGGTGCTGGGGAGAGGCGCGGTGGTGCTCCCGGCGGGTTCGCCGGGGACGCCCGCAAATCGCTACGACGGCGGCGAATACGCCGCCGCCGCGGAGGCGCTGCGCGCCGCCCTGGCGCCCGTGCCCAATCGCGTGCATCTGCACTACTGGCTTGCCGCAGCCTACGCCGTGCAGGGTAACCGGGCCATGGCTCTCCGTCACTACGAACGCGTGGTGGCGCTCGACCCGAATGTCGCGGATGCGCGCCAGCGGCTTGTCGCTCTGTGCGCAGCGCTGGGGGTTAAGGGCTCGACCAAGGTCATCACCTCGGGGCCGGACAAGCGTGTTTACCTGACGTTCGACGACGGCCCTCATCCGATGTACACCGAGAGAATCCTGGGCGTGCTGCGCAAGGCCGGTGTGCGCGCCACGTTCTTCGTCGTCGGCACGCAGGCGCGGGCGCACCCCGACCTGCTGCGCGCGATCGCAGCGCAGGGACATGACATCGCCGATCACTCGTATTCGCACGACGACATGACAACCAAGAGCGCGGCGCAGGTGCAGCAGGAATTGCTGCGCACGGCGGTCATCGTCGCGGATGTGACCGGCAAGCGGCCGCGCCTGTTCAGGCCGCCGGGTGGAAAGCACAATGCCGGGGTGCGGGCCGCTGCAGCGCAGGTGGGCTTCACCACGGTCATGTGGTCCGCTAACGTTGGCGTGTGTGCGGGGCTTTCGCCCGAGCGGGGGCTGGCGCGGCTGCTGAGTGACATCAAGCCCGGCGGCATCGTGCTGCTGCACAACGGCCCCGACGAAACAATAGACATCTTGCCCGGCCTGCTCGCGGCGCTCAAGAAGCGGGGGTACTCGTTCGGGACGCTGTCGGAGGTCACAGAACGGAAACCGCCGCGGCGGTAACGAACGCTGGCTACCTGCGGGATTCGCCCAGGAAAGTTCGTGGGGCAGGAGCTCGCCTCCTGCCCGCCTGAGATGCACACTACTCGGCCCGTCCATGGCAGAACACGAGGTTCTGCCCTACGGACAGGCTCATGCGCGACGTGCATCCGGGCGCCATCATTCTCCTGCACAACGGGCTGGATAAGACCGTCGAGGTTCTGCCCGGCCTGCTGGCGGCGCTGCTGCTTTACGTGACCGGGGCGCCGCTGGGCCAGAGCGCCCTGACGATCTTCGTCACCGCGAACCTGGCGCATGAGGCGCTGAAGTCGTTGCTAGCATCAGAGCGTCAAAAACAGAGAGGATGCCGAAGACGATCTGAAGGACGACGAAGAAGGCTCCCCAGATCCCCCACCTGCGCTCAACCGCTTCGAAATGGGTCAAGTCTCTGAACGGCCGTCTGCGCCACGCGATTTGGTTGCCCCTGATGCCAAGGTAAATCGCAATAGCATAGAAGCCAAGGGTCGCAAGATAATGGCCGTAGGGTTGCCATGCAGGTTGCAGCAGGACGCCGAAGGGAATCAGAAACGCCGCCACCCACCATCCTAACTTATGGGCGCAGGCCCAGAGGATAGTCAGGCCGAAGGCGCCCCAACTCCAGCCGCGAATCGCCGCTATCACTTGGGGATCATTTCCCGAGGGGAATCCTCGCGCTCTTTTCAAATCTCGCACCACGAAGATCAGCCCCAAGACCGGCACCGCCAATATGGCACACCCCAAGATCAATAGGGCAGCTTCGCCAATCGCCGTCATAGTGTCATCCCCCTTGCGGCACGGCCTTCCACGGAGCATCTGAATCTCCTGCCTCGTTCAGGCCGGGCCACAGACCGATAGTATCGAATCCCGGTAAATAGGGTAAATAGGGACAGTTACCTATTTCTTCCGGCGCTAAGGGAGCGGGGTTATTCCTTCGCCACGCTGTCGGAGGCGCTGGGGGAATGACATCGCGAAATAGGTAACTGTCCCCAGTTTCCCAGTTTCCACTCTAACCCTCGAAAAGGGCCCTGGGGAGTCCGCTTTGTCGGATGATTGACTGCAAAGTGCCGGTTCGAAGTTCCGCGTGCAATGGCACCGGCACGGTAACCGTGCTGCCCCCGACCCGCTTCTGCATCACGACGTGACTGCCGCGCTGCCGAACCCGCGCAAACCCGTTGTCCCCAAGATGGCGCAGACCGCTTCGCCGGACAGCACCCGGAGCCTACGCACGAGTGACCTCAAGGCGAGTCACATAGACCTCTGGGTGAAGGCGCTCGGCTATCTCTTCCGGGCCGGCCGTCTCCAGGAATAGCTCCACTGCCTCGCGCAGATTCGCGTGCGCTTCCTCGACGGTATCTCCCTGGCTGGCTACGTCCAGCTCCGGGCACAGGGCGACGTATCCGTCTCCCTCTCGCTCCACGATCGCCGTGAAACTCACGTTCAAAGTCTCTTCCTCTTGGGCCGCCCTGTCTCTTCTGGGGAGGTTATCTCAGCGCATGCCGGGCCGTCCCACCAGAACACACCCGCCTGAAATAGGTAACTGTCCCCAGTTTTCCACACCACGCCTTTGCGGCCGCAAAGGCGTGGTGGGCGAGGCGGGTTTCGAACCTGCGACCTCCTGCGTGTGAAGCAGGCGCTCTCCCACTGAGCTACTCGCCCACCTGAACGTCGTAGAGAGCCTGCGGCTGAACTCGCCGCCGATTGTTATTCTACACAACGCGGCAGAGCGCGTCAACGCCCCGCCGACCCCGGCCCACCGGCCGTCAGACCGCGCGCCGCAGCATCTCACGCCCGATCCGCCTGGCTTGCGCGATGAGGGACATGACGCGCTCATAGGCCTCGGCTCCGCTCAGGCCGTAGGCGCTCACGTCAGCCGAGAGATACTTCTCGCGTGACGCGCTAACCCCCGCTTCCATCGCCTCCACCCACTTGAGGCAGAACTCGACCGCCTCCCGGCGCGGGCCGAAATCGGCGCCGCCGACGCGGACATAAACCGGGC
>Ga0315291_10004863_pt1 | contig 16961 bp, 16 predicted proteins | sample YL17G12_20_MG_FD_203070 | JGI IMG/M metagenome (GOLD analysis project Ga0315291, IMG submission 203070) | Sediment microbial communities from Yellowstone Lake, YNP, Wyoming, USA - YL17G12_20 | ecosystem: Environmental > Aquatic > Freshwater > Lake > Sediment | place: USA: Wyoming | collected...
AGACCTTGAGTTGCCCGAAGTAAAAGACTCTAAACTATCCAGAAAAACATGGAGGCGAATACTCTGGGGCATCATTATACTCCTGCTTCTTGGCATTGTAGCGCAGTGGTGCTATGAGTTCTACATCAACTCAAATGCTGCAACAAGCTGGCTTCACTCAAACATGTGGATGGTGATTGCCTTTGTCTTGTTTGCACTGGGAGACGACATCACGACAGAGATAGCTCTTAGGCAGACGAATGGGCAAGGAGAGTTAAACCCCTTTGCCAATGCACTCTTTCAGAAGAAGCATGGCAAGCTACTGATGAGGCTATACAAGTGGCCTCTTATTGCAGTCATTATAGTGGCAATGGCTGCTGCCCAAGACAATAAAGCCATGCTATTCATTACTTCAGCTTATGGGTTGGTCGTTCTGAATAACCTGAGGGCGATTACCGAATACATCCTATGCCCTGATATAACAAGAGCAGTGCGAGCCATCAAGACAAACACCACAATGTATGTAATCAGGATAGTCTTCCTGTTTACTATAGCTGCATTCGTTGCTTATGGGGCAGACCAAATTATTTAAAAGGAGAAGATTAAATAGCTATAGAGGCAACTAAAGGATGAAGACAAATCAAGCTTACAGGTACGAACTGAAGCCAAATAACAAGCAGCGGGGCTTGATGGCGAAACATTGTGGGGCAGCTAGGTTTGCTTGGAACTGGGGACTTTCCCGCAGGGAAATAGAATATTTAGTGTCTGGGCATTCGAGCAATGCCATCAAGCAGCATCGGCAATTGACTGCACTCAAGAAAACCGAGTTTCCTTGGATGTACGAAGTCTCTAAGTGTGCTCCTCAAGAGGCGTTAAGGAATTTGGATAGGGCTTATGCAAACTTCTTTCGAGGGCTCAAAACTGGGGAGGATATAGGCTTCCCCACATTCAAGAAGAAAGGCAAGCACGATAGTTTCACCTTGACAGGGGCGATTCGTGTTGCCCCTGATGCTGTGCAACTGCCAAAGCTAGGAGCAATCAAATCCAAGGAGTCAACCTCAAAGTTCAAAGGTAGAATCTTGTCAGCCACGGTATCTCGTGAGGCAGACAGATGGTTTGTCTCTTTAGCTGTTGAATATGAGAGACCAGAGCCCCAGCCAATTCAAGGCGCTATTGTGGGCATAGATTTGGGCATCAATAACTTTGCCACTATTTGGGATGGGAAGGAAGCGAAGAAAGAAGAGTCTCCCAAGCCATTGGCAAAGATGCTCAAGAAACTGAAGCGAGTTGACAGGCAGCATTCGAGAAAGAAGAAAGGCTCACAGAATAGCAAGAAAGCTGCACTGAGGCAAGCTCAATTGCATCGCAAGATACGCAATACTCGTAAAGATTTCTTAGCCAAATTGACGTCATCATTGGCGAAAACCAAGCCAGTGATAATCATAGAGGACTTAGCAGTAGCAAATATGCTCCGAAACCACTGTCTGGCAAGGTCGATTGCAGATTGTGGTTGGGGCGAATTCAGGCGGATGCTAGAGTATAAGTGTAAGTGGTATGGCTCAAGACTTATCGTGATAGGCAGATTTGAGCCTACTTCAAAGATGTGCCATGTGTGCGGTGCAGTAAACAAAGACTTGGATTTAAGTGACCGTACATGGGTTTGCCCATCTTGCGGGGCAATGCTTGACAGAGACGAGAATGCAGCCATAAACATTCGCCAATTAGGATTAGAAATTCTATATACCGAGAGTTCCTCGGGAATCAACGCCTGTGGAGAGGGTAGCTCTGGTTCCAGCCTTGATGCTGGAGCGAAACTATCCTCGGCGAAGCAGGAAGTAAGCACATTATTTGCACCTTCGGGATGTAATAAATGATAAGACTTATTGAACGGCAGTAAGAGCCATCAAGACGAACACTATGATGTATGTAATACGAATTGTCTTTCTTTTTGCCATAGCAGCTTTCGTTGCCTATGGGGCAGATAAAATATCATGAGATACTGGCACATCATAATCCTGGTGCTAATGATGGCAATGGTGGCTGTGCCGTTTGCGGTGGCAGAGAGAGAACACCCCATGCACAGCGGAGACACCATTGCCCATGTTGAAGCGACTAAGGCTCATGTGTGGCAATACCCAGCCCAGATGCTGTCGGAGATTCCTGTGACATTGGGCGGGAATAATCCATTGAAAGCCATGCTGTGGTTTGACATCTCGATGCTGCTGTTGGCGATGGCTACGCTGTACTTTGTATTCTCAAGACTTGTAAGCAAGTGGGCTGGAGTGATGGCTGTAGTGCTAGCTGTGTTCTGCTCAACTGGCATAGCATCCCTATTCTTTGCGGGAGCTATCTTTAGCGTAATTAATGTCTATATCTTATTGCCGCTCGGATTATATTTCTTAATCAGATGGCTGGAGCAGCAGAGAATATACCAGATTGCATTAAGCCTGCTATTCATGGTTGCAGCTTGTGTCATCCATCCCACAGGAATTTATATTCCCTTGCTCCTGCTCGTGTTATCAGGGGCTTTAATGCTAATAAAACAGTATAGGAAGAAGGGCTTGATAGTATTTGCATTTACAGTGGTAACAAGCTGTGCTGCCCTATTTGCTGTCGGCATCCCTTACATGGAGCACTATCTTTGGAATCCCGTAGCACCGCCTATATCAGCAGGAATCTTTTTAAAGCAATATCTTAGCATACCAACGGCTGTCTTGCTGATTGCTGGAGTATTCTTGTTTGCCGTTTCAAAGAAGGAAAGGAGTTTTAAGTCTAAGCTGACAATTATAGGCTTGCTTAGTTTTGCGGTGGTGTTAGTGCCTTTGGCTTTCACAGCAATATCAAGAGACCCTGGTAGACAAGCAATAGATTTGGCTAGTGTTGCAGCATTACTCGCCGCTTCTCTGCTCGGGATAGTTGTTAGAAACAAGCAATACCCAGTTCTATCCCCCGCCTTAATACTGGTCGCCTTTGTGGGAGCCATCCCAATAATTAAAGTGTGGATTACGGGAGGTACTGTTTAACTTTGGTTAACACCTTGGTGCTATACTCCTACAATGCTTATCCTCCAAGGACAACTCATCTCGAAAATCTCTACTCCTTCAAGAACTACTCCGCTAACCACCACGTCTACTACTTGAATCTGGCAACACACAAATCCATACCCAGATATATACATGACTTCCCATGGAGGCTCATTATCATTCACGACTTATTCCTATCACAGAGACATTCGAGGGGCTGTTTCCCAAAGGTGGCAAAGAGAGTGTCCGCCTTTCTTCAGTCAGCCAGTGCCACAAAGGTTATGACTGTGCAAGATGAGTTCATTAATATGGACTTGGTCAATGATTTCATCCACCAGAATGGAATCAGCCATGTCTTCTCAGCAGCCAACCCATCGGAGTGGTCAAAACTTTACAAGGATGCAGATAAGCTAAATATTGAGCAAGTTCTTACAGGCTATATAGACGATAATGCCATACGCAAAGCTGCCCAATATAACCAGGAGACAAGACCGATAGATATAGGTTATCGGGCTTCTCATCCTTCATTATCTCTAGGGGCACACGCTCTGTTAAAATATACCATAGCCGAGGCATTCAAAAGCAAAGCGGCAGGACTGAAAATTGATATCTCCAACGACCCCAAAGATGTCCTTACGGGAGATGACTGGTGCAAGTTCCTGCTTTCCTGCAAATATCAACTCGGGGTAGAGACAGGTGCAAGCATACTCGACTGGGACGGTAGGCTCATGCAGCAAGCCCACCACGGCAAAACACAATTCAGTGAAGAGGGCAATCTCAGCCTCAAGGCAATCGGCCCGAGACACTTCGATGCGTGCGTCACAAAAACATGCCAGATACTTGTCGAGGGTGAATACAGCAGCATCCTGAAGCCTTGGGAGCACTACATCCCACTCAAGAAAGACTTCTCTAATATAGACGAAGTCCTAAACTTAGTGCGAGAAGATAAGCTGAGAAAGTCTATAGCGGAAAGGGCTTATAAAGACATCGTAGCATCAGACAACTGGAGCTATAGAAAGTTCGTGCGGCAGGTTACCTTACCTGCGCAGGATTCTGGTGCAGATATAAGAATTGGCAAATGGCTTGATAGACGCCTATTGTTAGACGACAGGCTGTCATGGCTGACAATCGCTTTCAAGTCCCGCCTGTGGCAACCTGTGGCGATAGTCTATTATAAGTTGTCGCTTTTGCTATATTCTATATTGAAGAGGATAAATGCCAAAAACAATAGTTAGCCTTACTACACTGCCCGTGCTTCAAGACGGCAGAATATTAAAGATGGCGTCTTCTATCGCACGCTTTGGCTATGAGTCCGTGCTCATTGACAATAGCCCCTTTAACGGCAATTCATATCCTTTCCAGTTAATCAGCATTGGCAGCCAGCCATCAGCTCCGCAGAGTACTAAGTTTGAGCTAAAAAAAGCCCTGTACTATGCCATCTATAACAGATTGCCTTCGCAGATACGCCCTCTGCTTGACAAGTTTAAGAAAGATGACTATGTTCGTGGCTATATGTCATATTACAAAGACAGAGTGTTAAATGTATTGCCCGCAGCAGACCTGTATTTGCTGCGTTCTTATCTGCAATATCCTGCCCTTAAAGGCAAACGGTTCATCTATGATGCCAGCGACTTTTACCTCTCACTATGGGACTGCGCTAGCGAGTTTGAGAAGGAAAAGGTTATGCCTTTCCATCGTAAGATAGAGCAGCAGTGCATGAAAGAAGCCCTTGTGGTTACAACTTGCTGCGAAGGGGTCGCTTCGCTGATAAAGAAAGAGTTTGGCAGAGAAGCCAAGATAGTCAGAAACTGCCAAGACAAGAGATGCGATGTGCCTGTCAAGCAGACCATTAAGAAGATGCTGGGGCTAACGGATAAAGATTTCCTTGTCGTTAGTGTCGGGGCGGCAAAACCTGGGGCGGCAATAGCACAGGCAGTAGAAGCCCTTAATAAACTGCCTAACAATGTTCATCTAGCCTTCGTGGGTAAAGGACACAAAGATTACGGACTAAGAGCCCATTCCGTAGGCACAGTGCCAGCCAATGAAGTAACGCCTTTTATCTCAGACGCTGATTGTGCAATCATTCTCTATTTCAATTACTCGGAGAACTATCTGCATGTACAGCCCGCTTCGTTGTTTCATGCCATAGACGCAAGATTACCTGTGCTATATCCGCTACTGCCAGATATAGTATCTGTTACATCAAGGTACAGCATAGGATTGCCCATCGACCCGCTGGACTCGGCTAGTATAGCAGACGGTATAAAAGAAATGATAGAGACTAAGACATTGTTCCATTTAGACAAAGCCGCAAGGGAACTATCTTGGGAACAAGAAGAACCAAAACTAAAAGCTATTTTGGAGGAGCTACCATGACTAACCAAACCTGCACCCGCTGCGTAATGGATACCACAGACCCTGATATACAATTTGAAGAAAATGGAACGTGTAACCATTGCCGCAACTATGTAAAATATGTGTCCCAATATGTGCATCCCAACCAGCTAATCCAAACACTCAACAAATTGACCACAGGCAAATGCATCATCGGTATGAGTGGAGGAGTTGACTCTTCGTATGTAGCTTATCTCTTAGGCAAACGCGGCATTAAACCATTTGTTATAACATTTGATAACGGCTATAACACTAAGGTGGCAGATGGAAATGTTCAAGCAGTCCTGAAACACTTCGGCTGGACAATAAATATACAAAGGGTAGCCTATAGGGACTTCGCAGCCATGCAACTTGCCTATATGAAGTCAGGAGTCCTGAATATAGAATCCCTTTCAGACCATGCCATCTACGCAGTACAATGGAACACTGCCCACAACATTGGGGCTAAGTTTGTCGTCAGTGGCAACAACTACGCAGCCGAAGGCATACTCCCTAAGGCTTGGAGTCATAATGGCTCAGACCTGCCCAACATCATCGACATCCTTAAAAATAACGGAGTGCCCAATCTGCCACTAACTTATCCCACCCTGAAGGCAGAGACATGGGCTGGATACCGCAATACTATAGAGGAAGTAGACTTGCTCAATCACATGAGCTACAACATCACCAATGCTAAGAAAGAATTAATGGCTATCGGATGGAAAGACTATGGGCTAAAGCATTGGGAATCTATCATAACCCGCTTCTACCAGAGATATATCCTGCCGACAAGGGCAGGCATTGACAAGCGCAAAGCTCACCTTTCATGCTTGATTATGAATGGGGAGATAACAAGGCAACAGGCTCTGGATGAGTTGGCGCAACCTCTCTATACCCCTGAGCAATACAAGTGGGATAGAGACTTCGTGGCTTATTACCTAGGCATAAGTGCAGATGAGCTTGAGTCGCTGATAAGGAAGCCAGTAGTGGACTATGCCAACTACCATCACCAAGATTACCATCATCCCCCAAAGGGCTTCTTGGGACAGATACGCCAATTTTTTAAAGGAGAAAGCAATTAAACTATCAAGCTTGCCTCATAAAGCACAGGTGGCTATAAAAGACCCTAAGTATGCCATCAGGTTTCTGGGAACAAAATTCCTAGAAAGCCGATGGAACGAGCTGCTTGTCTTAGCCAATTGGGGGCTCGGTAGCCTAACCAATAAAAGAGGGAATCTGCCACCCATATCGGACTGTTCGCTAAATGATTCTACCCAAGTAACAGAATTCTGGGGCAGGCATACTGTTATAACGCCTCAGTTGTCCCTTATGCGAACAGAGGGGCAAGATAAGGCGTTTATTGAATGGCGAGCTAAAGAATATTCTTTCTTCCATGAACTAATGGGATTGTGGGGAGACCACAACGGAGAAGTAGTTCTGGATTACGGATGCGGGCCTGGAACAGACCTTGTCGGATTTCTGCTTTATGGAAATGCCAAGAAGGTTATAGGGATTGATGTTTCCTTAAAAGCATTGGAATTCGCTAGCAGAAGGATGTCCCTGCATAACATCGACATGCACAGAGTAGAGTTAATCCGTGTATCAGACTCCCAGCCAAGTATTCCCCTTGTAAACAACAGCGTTGATTTCATCTATAGCCAAGGAGTTTTGCATCATACCTCTCATCCAGAGGATATATTGAAAGAACTATGCAGGGTTCTCAAATCTGGCAAACAGGCTTCTATAATGGTATATAACAAGCAAAGCGCCTGGTATCATTTATATGTAGCCTATTACGAGATGGTTTTTCTGAACAGGTTTAAAGGAATGACTGTCGCAGAAGCTTTTGCCAAAACGACAGACTCGGTAGATTGCCCTATCTCAAGATGCTACGAACCAGAAGAGTTTATCAAGCTCTGCGAGCAAGCTGGTTTCAAGGCAGAGTTCAAGGGCGGATATTATTCTCAACTTGAGCTTCAGACGCTGACTCATTATAAAAGTGAGGCTATTGCTGATACCTCGTTGAGTATGGAACATAGAGACTTTCTGCTTGGATTAAGCAAAAACAAATATCCACAATATAATGGCAAATATGCTGGCATTGGTGGAGTGTACATTCTTGAAAAGAGCTAATGGGATTCTCTTAATTTATAATCACTTGCCAGTTGATGATGCTCCTACAATCATCGACCATCTGGAGTCATTCTCTAAATACTCCCAATTCAAAGTATGGAAAGTGAACGCTCTCTATGGCTTCCCCTCGTTCCTTAAGGATTACGAATTCTCAACCATCGTCCTACATTATTCCCAATGGGGCGGAGCGATGTCATCAGCAGCCAAGCCACTATACGACTGGCTGGAGCAGCAGAATAGCCACAAGATTCAATTCTGTCAGGACGAGAACTATAACTGCGGATATAGGTTCAGCTTCATCAACCGTATGAGAATAGACTGGATTTATAGCCCGCTAGCCCCAAAATACCACCAGCAGATTTATGGGCTGAAGTGTCCACAAGTCAAAAAGGTATTCCATACGCTATGCGGCTATGTTAGCGACAATATGGTTGCTAAAGCGAATAGATTCTACAAGCCTAATCTTGACCGCCCCCTAGATGTCGGCTACAGGGGCAGGGTATTACCACCCTATCTTGGCAGAGGCGCAATGGAGAAACAAGAGATGGGCTTGGGGTTCTTGGCTAGGGCTAACGGTTCTGGGCTCAAGCTTGACATAGACGTTAATGAGCAGCATCGACTCTATGGAGATGACTGGTACAGGTGGCTCAGTAACTGCAAAACAGTGCTAGGTGTTGAAGGTGGTGGTTCTATATTCGATGTTGATGATGAAGTCTGGAACGAATACTGGAAGAAACCACGCTCCTATGAAGAGATGCCCCAGGAGCTTATGAAGAAATATGATGGCAAGGTCTTCTATCAGCACTTCACGCCACGCCACCTTGAGGCAGCAGCATCACGAACCCTTCAGGTGCTGTTTGAGGGCAACTACTACGGCATAATGAAGCCCTGGGAGCATTATGTCCCGCTAAAGAAGGATTTCTCTAACTTTAACGAAGTTGTCCAGTCTATCAAGAATTTCTCGACACGTATGGATATCATAAGCAAATGCTATCGGGACTTGATAGAGTCGCAGAAATTTACATATCGGAAATTCATCGGGCAGTTTGACCAGAACCTGCTTGATGCTGGGTTTAGCCCTAGTATAGAGCCAGAACTTGCTAGCCAAATAGAGGCTCAATTAAATGCGTATGTCAAATCCCAACGAATACACCGTGCCCTCGAAACTCTGATAGCTGCAACATATCACAAGCAGTTCCTAGGCAGAAACATTGTCGCAAAAATTTATCATACTGTGAGGCAATAATGCCAATCAACATAGTGTTCTACGGAGACTGCATCTGCACTGGTCAATATGTTTCGGTAGACCAGACTTGGGTTGTGCACATAGCACAGAAGCTGAGAGAAAAATATCCCAATGTTGTGGTAATGAATCCTTCAACCAATGGTTTTACCACAAGGCAGGCTATAGACAGAATGTCATACGAGCTCTCTAAGATAAAGATAGATATTATGATAATTCAGTATGGTATGAACGACTGCAACTACTGGGAAACAGACAAGGGAATACCCAGAGTAAGCCCTGAAGTTTTTGAGGCAAGCCTTGTTGAGATGGCAAACAGGGCTTCCCTATTTGGGGCAAAGATAGTATTTTTCATGGTTAGCCAACCATCGGGAAGAGATGTAAGCGAATTGAAATATGCAGGCGGGAGAACATACCAACAATGCCTCGACTCCTATAACAATATCATCCGCAGGGTATCACAGAAGCACTTCGGCTTCGGCATAGGGCTGATAGATATGGACAAATATTTTAAAAAGGTCACAGGTGGAAACAGGGCAAAACTACTACCGCTTCTTATGCCCGAGCCAGATTTGATTCACTTAAGCCCAAAGGGGCACGATATATATGTTGAATATGTTTTTCCAATTCTTGACGACATGGTTGAGAGACTTGAATATCAGAAAAGGATTAGCCCATGATTAAAGATATAACAATAATAAATCAACAGATGCTAGAAAACTGGGTTAAAAACCAAGATGGTAGATTTTTGCACTTGTTGCAAAGTCAGACAAAAAATGGTGATACCAAATCCATCTCTCACAAGTGGTTGCTTGAGTCTACCCCTAAGCGAATGATTTACGAAATACTGTATGGGGATTTGCTTGTAGGCAACAAAGATAAAGTTGTGGTTGATGTTGGTAGTGGTTATTGCTCGTTATCTAGGCTCCTAACCATCCAACATCAATACTACCCTGTTGACTTCAGCCTTAGTGGAATAGATTGGTATAATTTCAACTGCCCTGATTGCGACATCGTGCTAGCCAATGACCTCTTCCCCAATGTTGACCAAAGGCTAGAACTATTTCTTGGAAAGTTTCTGCCGCACTGCAAGGAGATGAGATTATCACTTACCTACTTCAACAAACCCAAATGGTACACCCTCAAGAGAATAGATGGAGATGAGATATTAACCATGCTAGCTTGGACTGGAGAACAAGTAAGAGACGTACTTGAGGGATATAACAGTAATATGACCTCAAAGCAGCATGTTAATCTAAGCTGTCTTACTCAAGATGTTCCCAGCATATCCCCTAACGGCAGGCAGGTAGCAATAGTTTCCTTAAAGGGGCAAAATTGAAAATAGGCTTCCTACGACATCCCTCAAGCTCTATAGAGAGGAACTGCATAATCTCTCTCTCTAAGAGAGGTTATGAAATGCATGTCATATATTTTGAAGGCGACATCAACGCGACCAAAGATGCTACGAGCGATTTTCCCGAGCTCGTAAAGCTTCCGAATGTATATCTTCATTGCATCGGCACAGGCTCTCTAATGTCCAATGCTTGGTTGTCTAATCAGAACCCAACGGTAAAACGTCTCAACCGCGTAATGGGCAAATCAATCACCGAGCAGATAATGACACTGCCAAGAACCATAGCCATTAGGATGCTGCTCCAAAACATCAAGCCCGACATTCTTCATGCCCATACTGTAGACTACTTTGGATACTGGGGCGCAAAGAGCCACTACCGTCCCTTCATTGTCACAGCTTGGGGTTCTGATGTTCTAGTAACCCCTAAGAAGTCGCCAGAGGCAAAGCGCAGGGTTCAGTACACCTTGAATAAAGCCAATGTCATCACCACCATAAACGGCTACATAAGAGACTACATCATCCGAGAGTTCGATATACCAGCGCATAAAGTCCTTTCCTTTGAATGGGGTATCCCTCTTGATATCTTTCACAAGGGCTACGAGGCAGAGTCTACCAATCTGAAGCGGGAACTGGAACTGGGCGACGGTTTCGTGCTGCTCAGCCCCAGATATATCCGAGACCACTACAGGATAGAGAACATAATCAAGTCAATGCCACTCATCTTGCAGAAGCATCCTAATACTATCCTAATGCTGCTCAGGGGATTAGTGGCTGGCAACGACTACGAAACAAAGATGGTGAAGTTAGCTGAAGAGCTTGACATTATAAACAACCTCAGAATAATCAAGAGGGAGCTAACTCCGCACGAGATGGCTGTTCTGTACAATATCTCAGATGCCTGTATTTCCATTCCCCTTACTGATGGCTTCGGCTTCTCTAACCAAGAAGCAATGGCTTGTGGAGCTATTCCAATAGTAGCTAACCTTGAGGTCTATCACCAATACCTGACGGACAACTTCAACGCCCTTTATGTTGATGGTGGTAATGCAAACGAGATAACAGCGAAAGTAATATACTGCATCGAGCATCCTGAAATCAAGGACAAGTTCTATGAGATAAACAGAAGGATTATTGGGAAATATTGTGATTGGGAGAAGAACATGGATAATATGGAAGACCTTTATAGCAAGTTGGCAAGGAGCAAAAGATGAGTCAAGGTTTAAGTGGCAAAATCATACTCGTCTCAGGTGGGACAGGCTCTATAGGTAGTGAACTGGTGAAGCAGTCATTAGCGCTAGGAGCAAGAAAAGTCATCGTCTTTAGCCGCGACGAGACTAAGCACTTCATGCTAAGAAAGCGGTTCCGTGATGACAGGCTTTCAACTGTAGTCGGCGATGTAAGGGATATTAGAAGCGTGGAGAAGGCATTTGACACCAAGGCGCTTACTTTCAACTACCCTGCCAGTGTGGATATACTTTACCATGCAGCGGCAATGAAACACGTCATTATGTGTGAAGAAACTCCCTTTGAATCAGCTATGACTAATATAATCGGCACACAGAATGTGATAGATACGGCTGTCAAGTATGGTGTGCCAACAGCAATAACCATAAGCACCGACAAGGCATTCATGCCCACTACCGCAATGGGAGCTACTAAACTACTGGCCGAAAGGATAACCCTGAATGCAGGCTATTCATGCGTCCGCTTCGGCAACGTAGCCAATTCTAGGGGCTCTGTAATCCCCGTCTATGTAGAGGACTTATTAAATGGCAATCCACTGTACGTGTCCAACCCCGATGTTACAAGGTTTATCATGCGAATAAGCGATGCGGTAAAGCTTATTATCGAATCAACCGATAAGCTGCAAAAGGAGATTTATGTTCTACCCATGCCAGCATTCAGGCTCGGGGACTTAGTTGATGTCATGGTTAACAGGATAGCTCCCAAGCTCAAGGTGAAGGCACAGATTGAAAAGGGAGTGCCCTTCCCCAACGAAAAGCAACATGAATCATTATCCGACAATACTAGTTCGGAACACGCGGTTATGCTTACCAAAGACGAGCTTGAAGTAATAGTTGATGAGTATCTAAAGGAGAGATTGGTTGAAGGTAATCTTTTGCGGTAGGAAGAACTGGGCAGCACAGGCTCTCAAATATATTATTAAATTGGGCTGGGAAGTGCAGGGAGTAAAAACTGCACCAGAAGCCCTGTGGATGCCCGAACCACATCTTACAACCACGGCTGACAAACTTAACTTGCCTATCCTGCCTCCTCATTTACCCTTACCCAAGGATACTGACCTCGTAATATCATACCTGTATTCCTATCTTATAAAAGAGCCCTTGCTTTCCCACACCAAGCTGGGAGCAATAAACTTCCATCCTGGTTTGCTACCCGAATTTGCAGGGCTACGGGGATACAACTATGCTATCCTTGAGGGCTATAAAAGGTATGGATGCACAGCTCATTTTATGGATGATAAATTTGACCACGGAGATATCATTAAAAGCTATTCACTCCTTATAGATGACAATGAGACTGCCTTCAGCCTCGAACACAAGACCCAGCAAAAGATGTTTGCACTCTTCAAGGATATATGCAAGATGATAAATCGCGGTGAGCCGTTGCCAAGATTCGCTCAGACTCGCCCGCCACAGACAGTAAGTAGGGCAGAATTTGAGAAAGCAAAAGAATCACCTATGGGCTATCCCGTTGAAAGATGGGTGCGTGCCTGGTGGTATCCCCCGTACAGAGGTGCAACGATAGCGGTAGATGGCGAAAAACTAACCCTTGTCTCTGATAGCATACTCAAATCAATAGCACCGAGGCTACATGACAAATCCTTATGATGAGCTTTACCAGCACTACAATATGGCATTGCGGCCATACGGATATTCGGCGGGCTATGTGATGTGGAGAAACAGGCAAATCAAAGAGCCGTTTGTGAAGTATGTAGCTAGTGGAGCAAAGGTTCTCGATGTGGGAGGAGGCTTTGGCATCTTTGGCTCATTGCTACCCAAAGATAGGGCAGAAGGTTATCATAACCTTGATGTTAGCAGAGAGATGCTGGAGTACAGCCTATTCCGAAACATCCTCGGAGTTGGAGAGAGCCTACCTTTCAAGGATGATGCGTTCGACTGTGTCATCTGCTCTGAGGTGTTGGAGCATGTCAATGACAAAGAGAAGACTCTATCGGAGTGCCATAGAGTGCTGAAGCCCTATGGGCTATTCTGCCTATCCACGCCACGCACAGGATGGGGCAAAGACTTCTGGGCAAACCCTGTATTTAAGAGAATAATGCAAGCAAACGCACTTCTTACAAAGCCAAAGCTGCAAACGCCAGACCCTGAAGGCGTGAAGGATGAGCCCAGCGACGAACACTGGCTCAAGCAAGCAGTAGAAAAGGTTGGCTTCTTTGTTTTATCCCAATATAGAGCCGACAACCACTTGCCTTGGGGAGAGTCCAAATTCTGGATGTGGTTTGCCGATAGGTTCGTCAATCCTCAAACATATGGGCATTGCACGGTGTTAATATGTCTGAAATAAAAGCAACGCTAATTTCGCCATCCAGCAACAGTCTAGATTTGCGTGAGCTATGGCAATATCGTGGGCTGCTCCGTATGTTTGTATGGCGCGATATAAAGCTGCGCTACAAGCAAACTGTCCTTGGCTTGTCATGGGCTGTAGCGCAACCTCTTTTTACAATGATAGTGTTCAGTCTGCTGTTTGGTGCACTAGCAAAGATACCCTCAGAAGGAATCCCTTATCCACTGTTCTCCTACTCGGGGCTTCTCGCTTGGACTCTATTCTCTGGTGGATTGGGCAGAGGAGCATCTAGCTTGGTGACAGAAACAAGCCTTGTGCAGAAGGTCTATTTCCCTCGCATAATTCTTCCGCTATCTGGGGTGCTGTCTCCCTTGCTGGACTTCGCCATTGCTTTTGTAATCTTGATAGGGTTAATGATTTACTTTGGCTATTATCCATCAGCCATGATGCTCTTTATTATTCCATTGCTCCTGCTCCAACTGCTGTTTACCTTGGGGCTAAGTTTCTGGCTATCAGCTATAAATGTGGAGTACCGAGATATAGCCCAGGTTATTCCCTTCCTTATTCAACTTCTGTTGTTTGCATCGCCTGTGATATATGCTACTTCGCTTGTCCCTGCAAGATTCCATACAGCTTATATGATACTCAACCCGATGGCGGGAATAATAGAAGGTTATAGGTGGGCTATCTTAGGTACTGAACGCCCAGATTATCTTCTTGGCATATCAGCGTTGATGATAATTGCTATCCTTGTATCAGGAGCAATCTATTTCAAACACAGAGAAAAAGCATTTGCGGATGTAATATGAAAATCATTGAAATCGAGAGCTTAGGTAAAAAATATCGCACAGGACAAATTGTCAGTTATAAGACTGTTCAAGATAGCCTGTCGTCCCTTTGGAGAAAGAAAGAACCCATGGGCATAATCTGGGCCCTTAAAGACATCTCGCTATCTATTGAACAAGGCGAGGTACTAGGTATAATAGGGGCTAACGGGGCTGGCAAAAGTACGCTCTTGAAAATACTAAGCAAGATAACATACCCCACAGAAGGCAAGGCAATCGTTAGAGGAAAAGCCAGTGCCCTCCTAGAAGTTGGAGCAGGCTTCCATCCCGAGTTCACAGGCAGAGAGAATATATACCTTAATGGCACACTGCTTGGCATGGGGAAGAGCGAAATAGCAAAGAAGCTGGAAAGCATAGTAGATTTCTCAGGCATCGGGGAATATCTGGACACTCCTGTAAAGCGGTACTCGTCAGGTATGTTTGTAAGGCTCGCTTTCGCCGTTGCAGCACACCTTGAGCCAGAGATACTCATAATAGACGAGGTGCTATCTGTAGGCGATGCCCAGTTCCAGAAGAAATCACTTGCCAAGATGGAAAGCTCAGCCAAAGAAGGTAGAACAGTCTTGTTCGTGAGCCATAACCTTGCCGCAGTGAAGTCGCTCTGCTCACGCTGCGTTCTGCTGGACAAGGGCAAGATAGTCAAAGAAGGCTCCCCTAACGAAGTTGTAGCTCATTACCTCAGCGAGGCAGGGCAAGAGACGTTTCCCAAGACTGTCGAGTCAAACATGGGAAATGACCTGCTGAGAATAAATACGGTCTCCCTTATAACCACAGAGCCCACAGCACGGATAGGTCTTTCTCAGCCCATCATTATAGAGATAGCCTACGAGATAATCAGATACTCCCAAATCAAGTTAAACATCGTCCTGTTCGACCAAGGCGAGAATTGCCTGTTCGGCTCCATGAGCAACCACGACAGACCACTGCCTGTGGGAAAATATATTAGCACCTGCATCATCCCATCCAACTGGCTCAATGAGGGCAGGTTCAGAATATCAGTAGCAGGGTTTGGAGCCCAATGGACAGAACCTTTTAGAATCCATAAAGCACTTGTATTCCAGACTTACGATGATGGCTTTACCAAGGATTATTTTAGGGAATACAGTGGCCCGTTCAGACCTCAACTCAAGTGGAATACGGAAAGGGGAAATAATTGATACCACAAATTGACCTCTATGCACAATACCTGACAATAAAGCAGGAAATTGATGATGCCCTAGCAACAGTGATAGAGAGTGGGCAATTCATCCTCGGTAAACAAGGACAGGAGTTTGAAAAGGAAGTCGCTTCCTATATAGGCACTAAGTATGCGGTAGGAGTAGGGAATGGCACTGACGCCCTGTATCTTTCCTTGCAAGCGCTGGGTATAAAGGCTAAAGATGGAGTTGTGGTACCTACATTCACATTTATCGCAACGGCGGAATGTGCAGTGCGCTGTGGCGCTACGCCAATCTTTATCGACTCGGAACGCTCGGGTAATATAAATATTGCAGACTTAGAATCTTATCTTGCTAAGAACCACCGCTATGTCAAAGCAATTATCCCAGTACATCTCTATGGCAACCCTGTAGATATGGACAAGCTTATGGGGCTAGCAGGAAAATACGGGCTATATGTTGTTGAGGATTGTGCCCAAGCATGGGGAGCTACGTGGAAAGGGCAAAGGGTTGGCTCGTTCGGAGACACTGGATGCTTTAGTTGCTTCCCAACTAAAACCTTAGGCGCGGCAGGAGATGCGGGAGTGGTAACCACCAATAATAAAGAATTGGCTGATATGATAATAAAGCTCCGCAATCACGGTATCTATAAACATGCCTTCTATGATGAGCATGGCGTCAACAGCAGGCTTGATGAGATTCAAGCAGCTATACTCCGTGTCAAGCTCAGGCACTTGGATGATTGGATTGATATACGCAGAAGCAAAGCGCATCTTTATAATGAATTGCTCAAGCCTTTAGAAATAGCAGGGGTATATACGCCAGCAGAGACCGAAGGACATGGCTGGAACTACTACACATTCATCACACCCGACAGGGATGAGCTAAAAGCCTACCTCGCAGACCAAGGCATTCAAGCCCCCATCTACTTCCCTCAATCACTACACCGCCAAAAGGTATACGAATATCTCGACTACAAAGAAGGCAGCCTGCCCAGGGCTGAGTTTCTAGAAAAGAATGTCTTGTCATTGCCTCTATATCCAGAGCTTTCTGATATTGACATACAGTTCATATGCAAAGCGATTAAAGTTTACTTCAGGGCGCAGGGAGTGCAGGTTGATTAATGGAATTCTGCTTCTCTACTACCATCCACCTGTAGCCTATGCACCTACTGTAGCGGACCACGTCCAGGCTTTCTCTAAATATTCCCAATTCAAGGTCTGGGGCGTAAATACACACTATGGCTATCCTAAAGCACTCGACGACTTCCAGTTCAGCATAATCGTGCTACACTACTCTCTATTC
>Ga0315291_10004866_pt1 | contig 16958 bp, 17 predicted proteins | sample YL17G12_20_MG_FD_203070 | JGI IMG/M metagenome (GOLD analysis project Ga0315291, IMG submission 203070) | Sediment microbial communities from Yellowstone Lake, YNP, Wyoming, USA - YL17G12_20 | ecosystem: Environmental > Aquatic > Freshwater > Lake > Sediment | place: USA: Wyoming | collected...
AGCTGCTCCCGTAGCCAAGAGTCCATTCAGTCATGAATTCCAGTGATGCGTATGTCGTATTCGGCAAGATTCCGAACTCGGTCCGCGGCGCGGCCACGGCCCATGGCTTGACCGACAGAGAATGCCTTTTCAGCGCGAAGGCCGACCTCACGCTGGACGGATCTGTTCGGGAGACATGGCTCATTGTCACCGCCACGAGCGCCATAGCCATAGGGTCCGAGTTCCAGGTTCCCGCCCCTGAGCCAGGGGCGGAGGCGGTCGTCCGGGGGGGCGGCGTCACCGGTCCGTTCCCGTTGAAGGACGTGGACAGGTTCCGAGTATTCCATACGGTGGGCAGCGCATTCCTTCAGTTCAGGATCGGCGGGCTGTACGTCGACGTCGTGTGCTTCAGCAACAGCCTGGTTGACGTGTTCGATCGGGTTCGGGCACAACTCGAGCGTCTTCACCAGGGACGGGAGCTGCAGCCGGAAGCACTCACCAAGCCAAGGGAACTGATCTGCCCGACGTGCGGTCTGCCGCTGCCCGGCCGAAAGGCGCAGTGCCCGAAGTGCCAGGGAGGCCATGGCGCATTCTTCCGGGCCCTGCGATTGATGATACCTTACCGGGCTTTCCTCGCCCTGCTCCTTGTGGCGATGCTGATGCGTGTCGCGCTGAGCCTGTTGCCGCCTTACCTCACGAAGATCCTCGTGAACAATGTCATTATCGCGAAGACGCATGTCGAATGGCTCAAGTGGATTGTGCTTGCCCTTGTGGGGGCCGCGGCGGGCCAGATGGTGTTGAACGTTTTCATCGGCCTTGCGAACGCCAAAGTCGGCAACAGGATCACACGTGACCTGCGGGATATGTTGCAGGACAAACTTGTCGGTCTGGGCGTTGATTACTATGACCAAAACCCCACCGGCGCGCTGGTGAGCCGCGTGTTGTGGGACGTGGACTATTTCGGCAGCTTTGTGGACCAGGTCGCCCAGGGCTTTCTGATGAACGTCATGACGGTCATAGGCATAGGCGTCGTACTTTTCACCGAAAACTGGCAGTTGGCGCTTTGGGTCATGTTGCCGATTCCCCTGGTGCTGATCGGTACGCCCATCTTCTGGAAGTACGTGTATCCCAGGTACTTCCCCGTGTGGGACAGCCAGTCCAAGGCGAGCCAGTTGCTCTCGGGCATACTCTCCGGCATCCGCCTCGTCAAGTCCTTTGGGCAAGAGAACAGGGAACGCAAGCGGTTCCAGGGCTCCTCAGCCTACATGCAGCAAGCCCGCGTGGGTCTTGCATATAGTTTCGCCGTGTTCAACCCGGTCATGGGCTTCATCTTCGGGTTAGGCGGACTCATCATCTGGCTTGTCGGCGGCATGATGGTCGTAAAGGCGGAACTGGACATGGGCACCCTGATGTTGTTCTTCGGCTACGTCGCCATGTTCTATGGACCGATCTCGTCCCTGACTTCGTTTTCCAACTGGCTGACGGGCTTCGTGGCCGCCGGCCACCGCGTTTTTGAGCTCTTGGACAGCACGACAACCCTGCAGGAAGATCCCCACCCCGTGCGCATGCCCGAGTTGGGCGGGGCGATTGAGTTCCGCAACGTGACGTTCGGTTACGACCCCCATCATCCGGTCCTCAAGAACGTCAGCTTCAAGGTTAATCCGGGTCAGTTCCTCGGCGTCGTGGGCAAGAGCGGGTGCGGCAAGACAACGATCGTGAACCTCATCTGCAGGTTCTACGACGTGCAGGAGGGCGAGGTGCTGATTGATGATGTGGACGTGCGCAAGATCGCGCGGGAGGACCTCCACAACCACGTCGGGCTGGTGCTGCAAGAGCCCTTCCTGTTCCGCGCGGCGGTTCGTGATAACATCGCCTACGGGCAGCCCGACGCTGTTCCGCGGCAAGTCATCGAAGCGGCCAAGGCAGCGAACGCGCACGACTTCATCGCGCGAATGCCGGGAGCCTACGACCGCAAGCTCGGTGAACGCGGAGCCGGCCTGTCCGGCGGCGAGCGCCAGCGGGTCACCCTCGCCCGGGCTCTCATCAGGGAGCCCAAGATCCTGATCCTGGATGAAGCGACATCGTCCGTTGATACGGAGTCGGAGCAGGAAATCCAGACCGCGCTTGCCCTCTTGCGCAAGGGGCGCACATCCGTCGTCGTCGCGCATCGCCTCTCGACCCTTAAGAACGCTGACTACATACTCGTTGTTGACGACGGCGCGATCGTGGAATCCGGCTCGCACGAGGAACTGATGCAACTTAAGAAGCTCTACTACAAGCTCGTGCGCATCCAGACTGAACTGACGCGATTGGAGCTGGACTAACATGGCGGAAGGAACCACAGAAGAGGCGAGCCCTCGCGCCACGCTCATTGGTGTGCGCTGGCTTAAGCCCGACACGACCGGGATATTCGAAGGCAGCTACTCGCTGCTTCATTGCAGCGTGAAAAACGATGCGCTGTACCGGGGCGTGTTTGCAGTCCGGATGTTTCCCGTCACCTATCCCGACGGCTTCATCTCCCTTGGCTATACGGACACGGACGAGAAACTTCGCGAAATCGGTGTGATCGAGAACCTGTGGGAATTCCCTCCGGAGCAGCAAGCGCTCGTCCGCGCAAGCCTGGACAGGCACTACCACGAACCGGCGATCCGGCGAGTGTACGGGGTGAAGCTGCGGTACGGACAGCTCTTCTTCGACGTGGAAACCGAGCGCGGGCGGGAGAGTTTCATACTTCCTTGGCGCGGCGACAGGGCCGAAGACTTCGGCGAGCGCGGCAAGCTCCTGTTGGACGTGTTCGACAACCGCTACGTCATCCCGGACGTCCAGCAGCTTTCCCCCGCCGACCGCAGCCGCTTCACCAAATACGTCTACTGGTGAGCCGGTTCCCGATCCGCATCCTGCTGCAAGCTGCCGAATTGCCCGCTTGCACTACGGCCGCTTTCTTGCGGGTTTCTGCATGATGAACAGGTAGTTGAACCCCCGGAGGAAATAGCCGCCCTCCAGGGCGGACGTATGCCAGTGGCGCCGCAGCAGGGTCTTATTGTGGCGAGCGACGCATACTACGTCCACGGGCTCGAAACAGCGCCGCAGGCGGCTGAACAACTCGAGTCCGATGGGGCAGAAGGGCTTGCCCTTGTGGTATGAGTCGCAGATGTAGAGGGCCATGTAACTGCCGGGCCGCAGGATGCGGTTGATCTCCGCAATGACCTGGTCCATGGCTTCGTAGTAGGCCGGGCCGGACGCGTCCAGGCGGCCTATGCAGCGCGGGTCGTCGCTGTACTTTATGTGTGTCGAGTAGGGCGGATCCACGAAGACGAAGTCCGCCTTCTCGTCTTCGAGCGGCAGGCTGCGCGCATCGCAGTTGAAGATGTCCTTGCGCGTCACGTTGACGTCGTATCCGAGCGCGCGCCGGTCGAGGTCACGCGCCACGTCGAGCGTTGTGCCGCTCCCCGCCATGGGATCCACGACCAGGTCTTTGGGCTTCGTATAGCGTTGGAGCAGGTTCCAGATGACGTAGGCCGGTGTCATGCCCGGGTAGTCTTTGTCGCCCTGCTTCTCGTCCCCGTATTGCTGGGAGGGGAAGTCCCACAGGGTGGTCGTCATCAGTCTGGGTTTGTCCGCCATGATGTGCTCCGTTTGGTCGCGTACGGGTCTGGGCACGGATGGATGGGACGATGACCAAGAGTCTACCTGCCTTTAGCCGGGCGCGCCAGCGGCTCGTACCATTGCAGGACTTCGAGCGCCCTGGGGTCCACAGCCGCCGGATCGAACTCCTCCTTGCTGCCGAACGCCTTGCGGTAGGTGGCCATGAAGCTGGGGTCAAACCGGCTGTACCAGTACCGCTCGGGGAAGTTCCGCCCACTCAGGGACACACGAATCTCGTCGTCCATGATCTGGTAACCCAGGAACGCGAAAAGGGCGAGGTAAGCCACGACGGCAAGCCTGGGCACCGGCCGAGGAATCAGGCCGCGCAGCCCCATCGTCCATAGCGCAAGCAACAGGGGCACGAGGGGCAGCCAGAAACGATCGTCAGAATAGGGCCATATGGCCATGAACAGCGCGTAGAGGAGGACATAGACGTCGGTCGCCGCGAACACGCGGCGGCGTTTCCACAGCCCTCGCGCCGTCAGGCAAATCGCCGCCAGTCCGGCAGCCCTCATATACAGCGGCGCCTCCGCCGTGGCTGCGTTCATCGCGATCATGCCGAACTCGGACAGGCGCCAGTTGAGCGTACGGCCAACGACGGCAATGAAGCCGCCCTGGAGATACTTGTCAACCATCTCCCGGAAGTACAGCGTTCGCGTCGCAATCACCACAGCCACACCCACTGCCGCCAGTGCCGCGGCTGCCAGCACGGCCGTCACGCGTTTATCGCTCCGCAATTGTCGAATGATTTCCGGGACGGGCTTCCAACGAACGACGCAGGCCCACAGCAGGCTCGGAACAAGCACGATTCCGACCGTGCGTATGGAAGTGGCGGCGACGGCCATTGCGAATGCCAGCGCCGTCACGGACCAGCTCCGCCACCCTGTCAGCCGGTCGGCGGACGCGATGGCCGCGAGGCAGGCCAATGAGACGCCCATGTAGGGCATGTCGCTGAGAGCCCAGCCGTTCTGCCTGATGCAGGCGCCCGCGAGCATGGTCAGGCAGCACAATAGAAGCGCAAACCACGGTTCAAACCCAAATACCTTCCGCAGCAGCCGGTAAGCTGCGGCCAGCGCAACGGCCAGGAAGACGCAATTCAGGGCGACAAAAGCCGCGTTGGTCCCGAGTCCCATGAGGTCCAACGCTGCGAGCATTGCCGGATAGCCCGCAGGAAAGTGACTCTTGACCCCATCAACAAGGAAACCGTTGCCGCGGACGGCAGACTTGGTCATTTGAAGGTAAGCGATGGCGTCCGGCGTGAGCCGCAGGGGCGCGCGGATCTCAACCAGGTAGCATAGCGCCAGGATGGCCATGACGGCCGAGAGGACCCGCACGCGCAGAACCGGCGGAAAGAGCTTCTGCTCGGGTTTCGCCTGAGTGGGGGCGGCCTTCCTCACTCAAGATTTCTCCCACGCGGTGTCTTGGACACCCTCGAAGAACTCGGCGTATCGTTCCATCACGCGGCCGCGCATCACGCGCTCGAGGCCGGCGCGTTGATCGAACTCAGCGCGGGGCTCATCCAGGCGCGTTTTCAGGCCCAGCCCCGACGTCCCCCGTGAACCTCGTGGCGGTTAGCCGCATAGCGTTCGATGCGCTCATTGGAACATCTCTATCACTCTGCGTATTCCCGGATGTCTGCTGGGGAGTACTCTGGAGCCAATATTGGCACCTGTTCACCCAAGAGCACTTGGAGAGCACGGCCCTGCAGGTACTCACGCAGGGCGTAGCGGATGAAGTCACGCGCATAACCCGCCACCGTGAAATCGACCTTTGATGTGCTAGTATGTCGAAGCGCAAGAGGAAGGAACTTGCCCTTCTGCCGGTATGTCACAATTATCGTGAGCGTGTACTTCCCTGGCTCAATCTGAACCTTGTCCATGATGCCCGTGAGAGCCTCCTGGACCGACGCTTGCACTTCCTGCTCCAATTGGGCCAAGACGTTCTGGTCAGGGTTCGTTGGGGTCGAGTAGCGCTCCTTGATCTCGTAGAGGGCTTGTAGAAACCTCTGGAAGTACTGCTGTGTCTCTCCGGCATAGGACTCGTGCTCGCAGACATACACCTGACGTTGGGGATTGGTGGGTGGCACGAAACTTAGTGGGCTGGTTGAGTGAAAACTGAACTGGTAAAGCCCTTCCGGCGTTCTGAACTTTTCTCCTATCTGCGCGACGCGTAGCGTGAATTCCTTGGTTGCTCCGTTCCGCTTCGTGAGGGAGGCTTTGATCTCCTGAATAAGGGCACCCGTGTCGTATGCGACAAGCACTGCGTTGGCATAAAGCGATTCGCCGGTTTCCAGGATCCTGAAGAAAACTTCCCTTGTTAGAGCAATGTCAAGAGTGGCTTTTCCAAGTGAGCGACAGATTCCCTCCGCAATCGCCAGAAGCGTCAATGCCACGCTGGCGAGGAAAGAGAAAAGTAGCATCCAGTAGGGAAGGTTCTCTGGCTGTGCCGCAGCGTTGCTCATGACAGCCTCCCTATCGGGTCTCCCACGGACACTGATGTTGAGAACTTCACATTCAACATCTGCTTCTCGTTTAGTTCCGCGGACCATTCGCCGGGGATCTCCTCGACGATCTCCTTGGTCTCTGGCTGCAAGTGCGCCGCCAACCCGAGAAGGCCTCGCGCAAGAGGGCTGGGCAGCGTGATGCGTTTGGTGGTTCTGTGGACCTCGCGGAATCTCTCAACCAAGTACACCATATTCCCTTGGGGACAGATCACCTTCAGTTGGCCCTTGGGGAAAAGGACAGGCTGGTCAACGCCAGCGGCCTTGAGTTCATCGTTTTGCACACAGTCGAATACTGTGACCTGATCATCTGGCGATAGCTCCGCCTCAGATGTCACAAGTAGAAGGCGCTCATTCAGGATTGCCTTGACCTCTCCGAACTTTTTCATTTCTCGTCGTCCTTCAGTTCCAGAACTCTGTAGGATGACCAGTATAAGTCTCCCGGTCGCCTCGGCGGCCAGCCTAACATGCCGCCCATTGTAACCGCAAGACCCGTCTAACGCGTCCGACTTCAATGCCCTGCAACAGCATAGCGTCATGTGGCGCGCTTGTCCAGCCCGGCAACCAGCCCGCTGATCATCTTGGCCGTTGCCCTCGGCAATATTGGCGGCGTTGGAGAGCGCGGCAGGGTCACCAGAAATGCCCCCGGGCGAAGGCGTGTCCAGAGCCGGACTTCAGGTATCGCTCGAAAGCCTCGGCCTTTTCGTTGTCTTCGAATCGGATGACCAGGACCGGTTTCCACGGGCGGAACTTGGACGTGTGCGGAGACTTGCCCGAGTTGTGGTCTTTGATGCGCTGTTGGAAATCCGTCGAGATGCCGATGTAGCGTTCGTTGGGGTGAGACTGGCTCTGCAGAACGTAGACATACCGCATGCTACGGTCCTCCTTCGCCAACCTGCTTCGCTGAAGCTACGCAGGTCTGGAGGCTATGGAGGACGACCACCCTCCATAGCTCGCCACCGGCGAGCGGCGGAGGGTGGTCGGGGCGCCGAGATTTGAACTCGGGACCTCCTGAACCCCATTCAGGCGCGCTATCCAGGCTGCGCTACGCCCCGATCTGTCGCAACATTATACCCGTCCCGCCCCAACCGTCTAACAGAAAGAAACCACCGCAGAGGAACAAAACAGCCAGTGAGTAGTCCGCTGCATCTCACTCTCCGATGATCTGCACGATCAACTCCCGCTCCCGGGGCCGCATGTCGAAATCCACGAACACGATCTGCTGCCACGTGCCAAGCATCAACCTTTTGTCCCTGAACGGGATGCTCACGGAGCACCCCACCAGGCTTGCCCGCACGTGGGCATGGCCGTTCTTATCGTGCCAGCGTTCCTCGTGCTTGTACGGGTGGTCCTTGGGGACCGTCCGGTCGAAGTAATCCTTAACGTCCTGCACAAGCCCCGGCTCGTGCTCCAACGTCGTTATCGCGCCTGTCGAACCCGGCACGAACACGATGGCCACACCGTCGTTCACAGGGCTATCGCTGAGTAAGTCCGCGACGTCCTTCGTGATGTCCACGATGTCCGTGTCAGCTTCGGTTCTGAAGGCGAAGCTTCTGGTTTCTACCGGCATCTTCTTTGTCCTACAGAGCTTAGGTTTCGCTTGTGGCGCTTCCGCGCGTCCATATAATACTACATGGAGCGCGCAAGGGAAAGCGGCAAACTGAATTTCCCGCTGGGCGCTTGGGAGCCCAGACTGCGACCACGCAGGCCCGTGGGGCGGAGCGGACGTTATCAGTAGGGTGACTGGGATTGCTGACGCGCAGCTTCATTCACATGCCCAGGGTCGGCCCGATAACCGAGCGGAAGCTCTGGGACTGCGGCATATGCTCGTGGCATGACCTTCTGTCTCGACCACAGAGCGCCCCGGTAGGCCCTGCGTGCCGGGACCGCATCTGTATAGGCATCGAGAGATCGCAGCAGGCCCTGCGGGACAAGGATTGGATGTTCTTCTACTCCTCGCTCCCTTCCAGCGAGCAGTGGCGTATGCTAAGCCTGCCCGCGGGGCGCACGGCCTACCTGGACATCGAGACGACGGGCCTGACCCAGGGTTACGATCGCATCACGTGCATCGGCCTCTACGACGGGCAGCGGGCGCGGGCTTACGTGCGCGGACGGGATCTCGAACAGTTTGCCCACGATATCCAGGGGTATGATCTGCTTGTCACGTACAACGGCAAGTCGTTCGACGTGCCGTTCATACGGCGCGAGCTGCGGGTCGCGTTGGACGTGCCCCACGTGGACCTGCGCCATGTCTGTGCCAGCGTAGGACTACATGGCGGCCTGAAGGGAGCCGAGCGCCTGGCCGGCATCAAACGCAGCAGCGACCTTGACGGAGTGGACGGATTCGTCGCCGTGATGCTCTGGGCGGAATACGAGAAGAGCGGCGACCCCAGGGCGCTGGAGACGCTCATCGCCTACAATCTCGAGGATACGATCAACCTGCTGCCGCTCTCGCAGGCGGCGTGGAACCGCAAGCTCCCCGCCAGGTTCCCCGAGCTGCGCGTCAAAGTCTGCGCATCGCGCCCACGCCTGCCGTGCCGGCCTGACAAGGCGCTCGTGCGGCGTCTCGTGGCCAGTGCCGGGGCCGGCAGGTGGTAGGGGATGCGGTAGGGTAGGGGGGGTGCCCTGCTTTAGCATCGTACTCGTTCTCCTCGTCGCTCTCGTCCTCGAATCACGTACCGAGGACGCCGACGAGATCCTTCGCCCGCCTGGGGCGGTCTCAGGATGACATTCAGGGAGCACGACCATAAAACATAAAATGACTTTCTAAACGGGGCACTAGCGGGGCAGGGCGCCCCTCTCGGCAAGCAGCTCGCGGTACAAGCCTTCAAGCTGGCGCACCATAGTCTCGGCGCGGAAGCGGTCCCTGACGCGGCGGCGCCCTTCCTGGGCCATTTCGGCGGCCTTGTCCGGGCGATGGATTAGGTCCACCACGGCGTCCGCCAGCTCCTCGACGCTCTTGGGGGCAACAAGACGCCCCGTCACGCCGTCTACGATCACCTCCGACGCACCGTCCACGTCGTAGCTCACCACCGGCTTGGCGCACAGAAGGGCCTGCACCAGCACGCGCGCCAGCCCCTCCCGCAGCGAGGCATGCACGACAACGTCCATTGCGCTGACCATGGCGGGGATGCGGGCAGCGTCCACGAGTCCCGCGAACACCATCCTGTCCGCCACACCGAGCCGCTGCGCCTGACGCCGCAGTTCGTCCCTAAGTATGCCGTCCCCTACAAACAGGAACCTGGCCTTCGGGCACAAGCGGACAATCCGCGGGGCTGCCTCGATGACGTACTCGTAACCCTTGAGACGGAACAGGCGGGCGACCTTGCCTATCACGACGTCGTCGTCTGTGAACCCGAACTCCCGCCGCGTGCTCTCCCTGAGGCGGTCTGCGTTGAGGAACCCGTCCATCTCCATGCCGCTGTAGATTGTCACGAACTTCTCCGGCGCTGCCACGCCGGCCGCGACGGCCTGCCGTGTCATCGCGTCGGCGACGGAGACAATCCGGTCGCAGCAGCCCGCGGCCAACCGCTCCGCCATGATATACATGGCGTTTGCAGCGGGGTTCCCATAGGGATGGAAAGGCAGCCCGTGGATCGTGTGTAGGATCACCGGGACCCTTGCCGCCTTGGCCGCCATCCTGCCGAGGATGCCGGCCTTGGAGCTGTGGGTGTGAACCACGGCAGGGGCGATGGAGCGGATGATGCTTAGCAGCTTGGCAAACGACGCCGCGTCACGCCACGGGTGAATGGGCCTTCGCAGCTCCGGCACGATGATGGTCGGCACGCCTGCCTTGGCGGCCCGCCGGATCAGTTCCCCCTCCGGACCGAGTGCCGGTCCCGTTACCAGGGTTACATCCCAGTCCGGCGACTGGAGCAGGCCCTCGCAGGTAAGCAGAGTATTCTCCTGCGCCCCGCCCAGGATCATTCGAGTGATGATGTGGGCAACTCGCACAGCCATAGGCGTAACAGACCCCGGGTGGCACGGAGCCAGCGGCCGGCCCTGCGCCTCACTCCGAGTAAGGCCCACGAAAAAACCGGCGCCGCCCTCACACCTGCGAAGCGGCGCCTGACGTGTTCAGAAGCTCCCGCCGGATGGGGAGTCTCACTGCTTGTATTGCTTGAATATCAGCGCCACGTTGTGCCCGCCGAAGCCGAAGGAATTGTTCATCACGGCGTTCAGCGGGCGTTTCTGGCTGTGATGGGGGACGAAGTTGAGGCCGCAGCACTCGGGGTCGGGCTCATCCAGGTTGATGGTGGGAGGGCAGATGTTGTCCTGAAGGGCCCAGATGCATACGGCGCTCTCGAGGGCGCCCGAGGCGCCCAACAGATGCCCGAACATGCTCTTGGACGAACTGACGGGCACCTCCCGCGCATAATCGCCAAAGACCTGACAAATGGCCTTCGCCTCGATGTCGTCGCCCGCCGGGGTGCCTGTGCCGTGGGCATTGATGTATGAGATGTCCCGGGGCTGCATGCCGGCGTCATCAAGGGAGTTCCGCATGGCGCGAGCGGCGCCCTTGCCTTCGGGGTCGGGCAGGGTCATGTGTGAGGCGTCGCTGCTGGCGCCGTAGCCCACGAGCTCGGCCAGGATGCGAGCGCCGCGCGCCGTTGCCACCTCCAGCGCTTCCAGGACCAGTATGCCCGCCCCTTCGGCCATGACGAAGCCGTCGCGGTTTTTCTCGAAAGGCCGGCTGGCCTTCTCGGGTTCATCGTTGCGGGTAGAGAGCGCTTTCAACTGCATGAAGCCGCTCAGCCCAAGGGGCGTGACCGCCGCCTCGGCTCCCCCGCAGACCTGAACGTCCACCGTGCCCCGACGAATGCTCTCGAATGCCTCGCCTATTGCATTCGAGGACGACGCGCATGCGCTGGACACTGACATGCTCGGACCCCGCAGCCCATAGCGAATGGACACCTGTCCGGCGGCGGCATTCGACATCAGCTTCGGGATCGTCAGTGCGCTGACTCTGTCAGGACCTTGTTGGATGAGCTTGGTGTGTTGTGATTCCAGCTCGGGCAGACCGCCTATGCCGCTGCCGACGAAGACCCCTATGCGTTCGCGGTTTGCGACGCCCTCGAGCACACGAGAGCTGGTGATAGCCTGCTCGCTCGCCGCGATCGCAAAGAGAGCGAACCGGTCCATTCGGCGCACCTCCCGCTTGGTGACGTACTTCAGCGGATCGAAGTCGCGCACCTCGCCGGCTATCCGCACGGTGAACCCACTGCTTGTATCAAAGGATTGTATCAGGCGTATACCGCTGCGGCCCGCGCAGATCGCGGGCCACGCGGTCTCCCTGTCGTTGCCCAAGGGAGATACAATCCCCACACCCGTCACTACAGCGCGTCTGCGGTCCATCACTCCTGCTGATGCTCCTGGATGTACTTGATGGCCTGGCCTACCGTCTCGAGCCCCTGCGCATCCTCATCGCTGATCTGCACGCCGAATTCTTCCTCCATGTCAATGACCAGCTCTGCAAGGTCGAGAGAGTCGGCCTGCATATCATTGACGAAGTGGGTTTCGTTGGTGATCTTCGCCTCGTCGTCAACGCCCATGCGTTCCGCCACCATGCCAATCACCTTCTTGGCAATCTCGTCGTTCGTCACTTGTAGCACCTCCTTCCAGGACCAATGAGCCTTCGGCCGCATGCAGGCCGTGGCCGCCGTCGCCGCGGAAGCATGCGGAATTCGATCCAGACAGATTTTACTGCACAACAAGCGCCGCGCAAGTGCCGCGCTACCGGCGCCAGTAATTCAACCCGGAACGCCATGCCGTTTTCAACTGCATTCCAGCCCGCGATCACATCGCCATTCCGCCGTCTACGTTGAGCACGTGGCCCGTAGTATAACCGGACGCCTCCCCGGCCAAAAAAAGCACGGCCTCGGCTACGTCCTCCGGCTGTCCGAGCCGCTGAAGCGGTATCTGCTGCTGGAGGGCTGCCTTGGCCTCTTCGCCGAGCTGCTCGGTCATCCTGGTCACTATGTAGCCTGGAGCGATGGCGTTGACCCTGACGCCACGCTTCGCCAGCTCTCTGGCCGCCGCCTTGGTCAACCCTATGACGCCGGCCTTGCTCGCCGCGTAGTTGGCCTGGCCCGCGTTGCCCATCAGCCCTACCACGCTCGCCATGTTGATGATGCTGCCGCGTTTCTGCTTCATCATGACGCGGGCGGCGCACTTGACGCCGTTGAAAACCCCCGTCAGGTTGATGGAGATCACCTTCTGCCACTCGTCTTCACTCATGCGGATGAGAAGGTTGTCACGGGTGATGCCCGCGTTGTTCACCATCACGTCCAGCGAGCCGAATTCTGCGACGACCCGTTCCACGGCGTCCTGCATCTGCTGGAGGCTGGAGACGTCGCCGAGAAGCTGAAGGAACCGCGCTCCCTCGCGGCGGACCATGTCGCCCGTCTCGGCAAGCGCCTCCTCGTCCACGTCGAGCCCTGCGATGTCGGCGCCCGCCGAAGCAAGCTTGAGGCAGATGGCCCGGCCAATCCCGCGGGATGCGCCCGTCACCATCGCGCTTTTGCCTTCAAGGGTTTTCATGGGGCTGTCCCTCTCATCTACGATCCGCAGCTATCCGCCGCATTCCCGGCCCGCGTCGCCTGCACAAGGCCTTCCACGGCGGCGGCGGTGCCGATGGAGAGGCACCTGCATTTGGGGTCGATTCTCTTCAGCAGGCCCTGGAGCACCAGCCCCGGGCCGATCTCCAGGAACGTATCACATCCTTTGGAGATGCACCAGCGCATTGACTCTGCCCACCGCGTCGGGCCGTCCACCTGTCGAGTGAGCTGGAGGCGGATCTCTTCAGGCCCTTCGACGGGACGCGCCGTCGTGTTCGCGATGACGGGGAACGCGGGCGTTCGAAACTTCGTGCGCTCCAGTTCGGCCGCCAGCTTCTCGGCTGCGGGCCGCATGAAGGGGCTGTGAAAGGCGCCGGCCACTTTCAGCTCTACGGCGCGGCGCGCGCCCATCTCCACGCAGAGCGCAGATGCCCGCTCGACGGCTCTCCTCTCGCCGCTGATCACCACCTGTGACGGGCTGTTGTAGTTCGCCGGCCACACCTCGCCGCCTTCCTCCTCGCGAATCCTGCGGCAGGCGCACTCGACCTGCTCATCCGCTAGCCCGAGTATCGAAGACATTGTGCCGGGGCGGGCCTCGCACGCCTCCTGCATATATGCGCCGCGACAGCGGACGAGCCGCACCGCATCCGGCAACTCAAGGGACCCTGCAGCGACGAGTGCGCTGTACTCGCCCAGGCTCAACCCTGCGGCCGCAGCCACCGGCAGGGGACGTCCCAGAGCCTGCTCAATAGCTCGCAAGACCGCCACGCTCGCCGTCAGGATGGCCGGCTGGCAGAGTTCTGTGCGTGCCAGCTCCTCCTCGGGGCCCTCGAAGCACAATCTCCGCAGATCCACGCCTATGGCGTTGGACGCTGCGAGGAAGGTCTCTTCGGCGGCGTCATATCTCGCCGCCACGTCCTGAGCCATCCCGACGTGCTGAGCGCCTTGTCCCGGGAAAAGCAAAACACTCTGAGGCATGTGGCGGCACCCTTATCGGCCAAGAGAAGGACTGCTCTGCGCCCCGGCCTTCTTAGAGGCTCCTAATACCTCAGCAGGATAGAACCCCACGTAACGCCGCCGCCGAACCCCAGCAGCAGAACCAGGTCGCCGCGCTCGAGCCGGCCGGACCGCACAGCCTCATCCAGCGCGATCGGGATGGATGCCGCGGAGGTGTTGCCGACCCGGTCAATGTTCATGTATGCCTTGGAATCAGGTATGCCGGCCCGCTCGCAGACGCTTCGGATGATCCTGTCGTTGCTCTGGTGAGGCACGATGAGCTTGATGTCGCTCAGGGGGATGCCCGTCTCCTGCGGTATCCGCAGGACCAGCTCGCCGAGCTTGTTAACGGCGTACTTGAAGACCTCGCGGCCCTCAAGTCTTATGTAATGGCCCCTGTCCTTCACGGTCTTGTCGGAGGCGGGGATACGTGCGCCGCCGGCAGGTATTGTCATGAGTTCGGGGCGCCGCCCGTCCGCGCCCAGTTCGCAGTAGAGCACCTCACCCCCGTTGTGGCTCTTGGTCAACACGGCGGCGCCCGCCCCGTCGCCGAACAGGATGCATGAGCGCCGATCGGTGTAGTCCGTGAACCTGCTGAGCGTCTCTGCACCGATGACGAGTGCGTTCTCCAGAACTCCCACGGCCACCATGGCCGCCGCCTGTGCAACCCCGAAGACGAACCCGCTGCACGCAGCCTCCACGTCGTAGCATACGGCGTTCTCCGCGACGAGGGCCGCTTGCACCAGGCACGCAGTAGCCGGGAACAGGTAGTCGGGCGTGCAGGTGGCGCAGATGATGGCTTCAACCTTTTCGGGTGCCACAGCGGCCTGCTCAAGGGCTTGCCGAGCGGCGGAAACGGCCAGGTCGCTTGTCGCCTGGTCTTCTGCCGCGACCCGACGCTCCCTGATGCCCGTTCTCTGGGTTATCCACTCATCCGAGGTCTCAACCATCTGCTCCAGGTCGTGGTTGGTCAGAACCCTGTCGGGGAGATAGGATCCCAGTCCGGCTATCTCGACGGGTAGTGCGATGTGACTTCGCATGGCTGGCGCAATATGGGGAGTTTCTCGGTTACCCTGGAGTAGGGGGGGCAGGACGCTTTTGGTCCGACTTGCTGTTGGGCAGCGGCGCGGAGCGGATTGCCGCCGCAATCTTGTCGTTGACCCCGCGCCTGACGAAGCTCCTGGCCTCTCGCACGGCATTCACTATCGCCGTCGCGTCGGATCGGCCGTGACTGATTATCGTGACGCCGTTGACGCCCAGCAGAAGGGCGCCTCCGTACTGGGAGTAGTCCGCCCTCCTGCGGATGACGCCGAATACGTCCTTGCACAATGCGAAGCCGATCTGGCGCCACAGCTTCTTCTTGATCTCACTCTTGAAGTACTGCATGAGTTTCGCCGCGACACCTTCGCTGGTCTTCAGCAGCACGTTCCCCACGAAACCGTCGCACACGACGATGTCGCAGGCGTCGAAGAAGATTTCGTGGCCTTCCACGTTGCCCACGAATTCAAGGTTCGCCTGAGACAACATCTCGAAGGCTTCCTTAAGCATCGTGGTGCCCTTGCGTTCTTCCTGGCCGACGTTCAGCAGCCCCACCCTCGGGTTCTCCAGCCCCAGCAGATCGCGCGCGAAAACCGTGGCCATGATACCGTACTGCAAGAGGTGGGTGGGTTTGCACTGCATGTTGGCGCCCACGTCAATGATGACGACCGTATGATCCAGGGCCCTGATGGGGATGGCTATTCCGGGCCGCTGCACCCCCTCCAGGAGACCAAGACATAGGGAAGTGGCTGCCACTACGGCGCCCGTATTGCCCGCACTCACAAAGGCACTGGCTTCTCCCCGTGCCACGCAGGCAACTCCGACGCCGATGGAGGAATCCTTCTTCTCTCGCAGGACCTGCACCGGGGACTCGTGCATGCCGATGCTTTCCGAGGCATGCAGGACCCCTATATTCGTAGGCACGGGAGCGCATCGGTCCAGCGCGGCCCGTATAACGCCCTCCGGGCCGGCAAGCAGTATGTTCGTGTCGGGGAAACGCTTTGCAGCCAGCAGAGCGCCTGCAATGGGTTCGGCAGGGGCCAGGTCCCCGCCCGCAACATCAACCACGACGCTCATGCCGACGAGTTCTTCAGGCAAAGCTTCGCCCGCAGGCTGCGTCATACTCGTTGCCGTTTCATGCTAAAGGACCATATCACGCGGCGCCGGAGCCCGCTCACCGTTCGATCTCTATCACGGCGCGCCCGCGATAGTAGCCGCAGTTAGGACACACGGCGTGCGGCGGCTTGGGTTGGTTGCAGTTGGCGCAGAAGAACCGGCCGGAACGGGTGCCCGCCGGGCGGATCTTTTGGGATCGGGGGATGTTGGGCGCTGCGAGCCTCGCGTGAGAACGCTTGAGGAGCGTTCGCGACCTGGTGAATTTCCTTGGGGGGAGTCCCATTTTCGCACTCCAATCGTCAATAGAAAACGCCGACGCAAAGGTTGCCCGTCCCCTTTCGCCTGGGCAACCAACACTGGCAAGTGGAGCGCCGAGCAACACAAGAACCCGGCGGGACCCAGGGGCGAGAACTCAACTATATAAGGGCAACGCCGCAACGGGACGACACACCGCTGGCGTCAAACGTCACGCCCAACTGTCCGACATGCCGCTATTATACGGGCGGCGCCCAAAGTGAGTCAATGAGAAACGGACCCTCAGCCCCTATCCGCCCACTGCTTCGGCGGCCGCCCGGGCACTCTCCAGAACTGCTACTTGCCGAACAGCTCGAGTCCCTTCTCAGCGAGGTTCACGCCCAGCTTCACGCAACGCTCCTTGTCGAACCCCTCCGGGCTGCGTCTGCTCACTGCGCCGAAGTGCAGGGGGGGCATGCCCCGCGCGATGCCGCCCGAGTATATGAGCATACCGTGCACAAGCATCCCTGCAATCAGCGTTATCTCGGCGAGGTCCGCGCCGCCCCCTCCGGGCCAGTTCTGCGACGCAAACACGCCGCCCAGCTTGCCCGCAAGGGGGAGACCCGACGTGTCGAGGAGCTTCTTCATCTGCCAACTGCACGTGCCCTCGTAGGTCGGGCAGCCCAGCGCCACGACGCGTGCCTGCTCGACGTAGGCCGTGTCAATGGCGTCAAGGCTCATGGTCTTTGCCTCCACATCCTTGACGCTTGCCGCGCCTTCCTTGATCAATTCGGCCATCCTCCGAGTGTTGCCAGTCTCGCTGTGATAGATGATCGCAAACTTCATGCAGGGCTCCTTTCCAAGAACACTTGCGGAGATCAAGGCCCCCATGC
>Ga0315291_10004867_pt1 | contig 16956 bp, 15 predicted proteins | sample YL17G12_20_MG_FD_203070 | JGI IMG/M metagenome (GOLD analysis project Ga0315291, IMG submission 203070) | Sediment microbial communities from Yellowstone Lake, YNP, Wyoming, USA - YL17G12_20 | ecosystem: Environmental > Aquatic > Freshwater > Lake > Sediment | place: USA: Wyoming | collected...
GTCCTGGGCAATCCACATCGACCCTTGACTCGCTTCGCGCCGTCCCATCGACATCGTCAGCTCCCCCTCTTGTCCGCGACAGCCTACCAGGGTCGGGGGTGGGAAGCGAAAATCAACAGGCTGCTAGACACCCTGCGAAAGAGGCGCCACGTCGCAACCTACGCCGGCGCAGGTACTGTTTCCGATCGGGAGGTCCGGGACGGCGATCACGCTGATCGAGCGGGTCTGCGCCGATGTCGAGACGTGGCTCAAGAAGGCGCACTCTGAACTCCTTGCAGACTGAGGCAGAAAGCTGAGATTCGCGCGTGACCAAAGAAGAAGGGGCCGACCACCGGAGCGGCCGGCCCCTCGCGGGAGGAGGCATCCAGTTCTCGTCTCAGGGCTAGCTTCCGCCTCCGATGTGGATCCGGAAGACCATGTGCCACTTCCCATCGGGACTGTAGTACCAGTACCAGCCGCTCCCCGGCGTCCCGAAGTACCACTGGCCGTGGTCGAAGAACCACTGCCCCTGGCCGGGACCCCAGCCGAAGAACGGCGGGTAGAAACTCGGAGGGTACGACGGGTATCCAGGCGGGTTGTAGCCCGGCGGAGTGTATCCGTAGGAGGTTGACGTGATCGTGAACGACGCCCACGCCGTCGCCCAGGCCGGGGTCGGGGTGATCCCCTGGATCTGCACCTGGAGTTGCTGCATGGCGGCGTTCGGGTTCGGGGCGACCATAGGATAGGGCTCGCTGTACGACGTCGGGTTAAGCGAGAGAGGCGTCAGGCTGGCGAAGATCTGGAGCTGCTCCACCCCGGTCGGGGGGGAGACGAGGAACTGGTAGCCCCCGTCGGGGAGGGTATGCGTCCCCGCCGTGACGTAGTTCCCCTGCGAGTAGGCGTTCGGGAAGACCAGACGCACGATCCCGTCGGGTTGGATGTCGTACAGGTAGACGTACGCCGGCTGGCTGACGGTGTAGGTGACGCGCACCGCCTCCCCGAGAGCGTACGTCGACTTGTCTGTCCACAGCGAGACCGAGAGCGGCTGCGGGGTGGGGGTAGGAGTGGGGGTGATCCCCAGGGGGGCTGGAGACGACTGGCCCGCCGCCAGAGTCGCCCACCCCGCGAGCAGTGCCATCAGGAAGAGGAAGCATGTGAGCCGGATTGTTACTCTCATTTTGACCACCTCGCCTGGACGTACACCCGGTACCCTGGGCGGGTTTCGCTCGGCATCCGGCCGGAGGAGGTTGCCCGCGGCGGCGGGCCGGGCTACCTTGGGGACATGAAGGTGGTCGGCCTCGCGGGGGAGCCGGGGAGCGGGAAGAGCGCCGTGGCGAGGGAGTTCTCCCGCCGCGAGGGCGTCGTTTGGATCGAGCTCGATCGCGAGGCGTGGGAGACGTACCGGCCGCGGAGCCCGACGTACTGGCGCCTCGTGTCGCGATTCGGGAAGGGGATCCTCGCTCCCGATGGGGCGATCAGCCGGCTGCACCTCGCCGAGCTGGCGTTCCGAACCGAGGACGCCCGGCAGGCCCTGTCCGCGATCGTCCACCCAGCGGTGATCGATCGTCTGCGCGAGCGGATCGCGAGCGAGAAGGAGCGCGGGACGCGGGTCCTCCTGGTCGAGGGGGCTCTTCTTGCCTCCTCGCCGCACGTCGATCGGACCCTGTTCGACGCGATCCTCGTCCTGGAGACCTCGTCCTGCACCCGCGCCGGCCGTCTGGCCGCCGACGGACGTCCGGAGCACACCGCTCGTGCGATCGGGACGCCCGCGCCCGGTGGCTTCGTCCGCGTCAGCGCCGAGGGAACGCTTGTTGAGACCACGGAGCGGGTCGCTCAGGCGATCGCGGCGCTCTAGCCCCCTCTCGCTTCGTCGAACCCCAGCTCGCGCAGGAAACCGGCGTCGCTGTAGGGGACGAAGTCGTGCCCGACGATCTGGTAGGTCTCGTGTCCCTTCCCGGCGAGGAGGACGACGTCCCCTGGCCCGGCGAGGGCGGCGGCGCGGCGAATGGCCTCCCGCCGGTCGAGGATCCGCTCGTACCTTCCGCCGGTCGGGGCGATCCCGCGCTCGATCTCGTCGACGATCGCGCAGGGGTCCTCGGACTTGGGGTTGTCGCTCGTGAGGATCGTCGCATCGGCGAGCCGACCGGAGATCTCGCCCATCAGGGGGCGCTTCGCCCGGTCGCTCTCCCCGCCGCAGCCGAAGACAGAGATAACCCTCCCGTAGTGAGGCCGGAGGGAGCGGAGCATCCGCTCCAGGGAGTCCGGGGTGTGGGCGAAGTCGACCACGACCTCGGGCGAGCCGTCGCGGCGGAAGAACTGGTAGCGGCCGAGGACGCTCCGTGCGCTCCCGAGCCGGCGCGCGATCTCAGCGAGGGAGAGGCCACGGACGATCGCCACAGCCGCGGCGGCGAGGGCATTGGAGACGTTGTGTTCGCCCGGGAGCCGGAGGGTAACCTCCGCCGAGTCGCCTCGATGGCTGAGGGTGAACGCGGACCCGCGCTGGGTGAGGATGAGGCCGTCGGCTGTGAGGTCGGCGGGCGAGTGCACGGAGAAGGTCAGTCGTTGGGGAGGGCTCGCCTCGAGGAACGCTGGCGCCGCTGGGTCGTCCGCGTTCACGATCGCCCAGGCGTCCCTCCGCAGGCCGCGGAAGAGGAGGCATTTCGCTTCCTGGTAGTCCCTCCCGTCGGCGTGGAAGTCGAGGTGGTCGTGGGTCAGGTTGGTGAAGACCCCGACGTCGAAGTCGACCTCGTCCACACGGTGCAGGGCGAGGGCAGCGGAGGAGGTCTCGAGGACGAACCCCTCCTTCCCCGCGTCGAGCGCCTCACGGGCGAGGCGCTGGATGACGAGGCTAGACGGGGTGGTCGTTGCGCGCAGGTCTCGATCCTCGTTCGTCACCGTGCTGACGAGAGCGGTGCGCTCCTCGCCGAGGAGGTGGGCGACGACGTGGCAGACGGTCGTCTTGCCTTTGGTCCCGGTCACCCCGACGGTGAACAGGCTCCGCGTTGGGTGGCCGTAGAACGCCGCCGCGGCCTGGGCGAGGGCAATCCGCCCGTCGGCGACGCGGAGGGCGGGCACAGAGACCGAGACGTCCCGCTCGACGACGACCGCCCGCGCCCCCCGCGCCACCGCCTCCCCGATGTGGTCGTGCCCATCGGTGACGTACCCCTGCACCGCGACGAAAAGGTCTCCGGGGACTACGTAGCGAGAGTCCTGGGCGACGCCAGTGATGTCCACCTCGCACCAGGTTGCGGCGGGGCTCACCCCCACCGCGCTCGCGAGGTCAGCGAGCGTCCGCGGCATCCGCGCCTCCCATCCGATACAGGTAGAGCGAGTAGCCACCGCGCGCCTGTCCGACGCGCTCTGGCTTCCAGCCCCAGATGGGGTGGTAGTAGGAGACGACGCGCGCCCCAGGCCGGAGGCCGCGCTTGAGCAGCCCCTCGAGCTTGAAGTTCGAGGTCGCGGAGAGAAAGAGGACGACGACGTCCGCGTCGGAGAGGTCGGCCCTGTACATGTCTCCCCAGACGATCCTCGCTCGCTGGGAGAGGGCGGCGAGGCGGATCCATGCCTTCCCCCACAGGGCACGCAGGGGATCGATCTCTACGCCCGTCGCCCGTGCCCCGAACCGGCGCGCCGCGGCGATCACGATCCGGCCGTCCCCGCAGCCGAGGTCGACGAGGTGCTCGTCCCGCCGGAGCTGGGCGAGGCGAAGGATCCGCTGCACGGTCAGACGGTCCGTCGGTTGCCACATGGCGTCCAGTGTGAGGTTCCATCCGATCCACACTGCGCAGACGGCTCCGAGCGCGATCCCGAGGTAGAGCCCCATCGGCCCTCCGGGCTAGATGTCGAGTGCCGTGATCTTGTCGCTGTTCTCCGAGATGAAGTCGCGGCGGACGGCGACGTCGTCCCCCATCAGGGTCGAGAAGACCTCGTCCGCCTCCAAGACGTCGCGGATCTCGACCTTTTTCAGGATCCGGTTCGCCGGGTTCATGGTCGTCTCCCACAGCTCCGGCGGATTCATCTCCCCGAGCCCCTTGAAACGCTTCACCGTGCCCCCCCCGTTGTGCTCGTTCCGGTAGCTCACAAGCTCCTCGTCCGTGAACAGGTAGACGACCTTCTTCCCGTCCTTCACCTGATAGAGGGGGGGCTTGGCGATGTAGACGTATCCGTGCTCGATCAGGGCACGCAGGTAGCGGTAGAAGAAGGTGAGGAGGAGCGTGCAGATGTGCGCCCCATCGACGTCGGCGTCCGCCATGATGATCAGCTTGTGGTAGCGGATCCGGTCCAGGGAGAACTCCTCGCGGATCCCGGTCCCCACCGCGGTGATCAGCGACTTCAGCTCGGCGTTGTCCAGGAGTTTCGCGAGCCCCGCCTTCTCCACGTTCAGGACCTTCCCCCTCAAGGGGAGGATCGCCTGGAACACGCGATCGCGGCCCTGCTTCGCGCTCCCGCCGGCCGAATCCCCCTCCACGATGTACAGCTCACTCTGCGCCGGGTCGCTGTTCGAGCAGTCCGCGAGCTTCCCCGGAAGGGCCATCGAGAAGAGGGGACCCTTGCGCCGCGCCATCGTGCGGGCCTTCGCCGCCGCCAGCCGCGCCCGCCCCGCCGTGACCGACTTCTCGAGGATCGTCCGGGCGAGGGACGGGTTCTTCCCGAAGAAGAGCCCGAGCTGCTCGGTGAGGATCCCGGAGACGATCCCCGCCACCTCCGGGTTCCCGAGCTTGGTCTTCGTCTGTCCCTCGAACTCGGGGTTGGGAATCTTGACGCTGATCACCGTGACCAGGCCCTCGCGGATGTCCTCGCCTCGCAGGTTGGGGTCGTCCTTGCGCAGGATCTTCTTGTCCCGACCGTAGTCGTTCAGGAACTTCGTGAGGGCGCTCTTGAACCCGACGAGGTGCGTCCCGCCGTCCACGGTGTTGATGTTGTTGGCGAAGGCGAAGATTGCCTCATCGTAGCTCCCCGTCGCCTGCATCGCGATCTCGACCGAGATCCCGCTCTCCTCGCCGAGAAGGTAGATCGCCTCGGGGTGGAGGGGTTCTTTGTCCGAGGCGAGCTCCTCGACGAACGACTTGACGCCGCCCTTCGCCTGGAAGCGGCGAGAGACCCCGGCCGCCTCGTTCTCCAGAGTGATCAGGAGACCCCCGTTCAGGTAGGAGAGCTCCTTCAGCCGGTGGGAGAGCTTGGGAAAGTTGTAGTGGATCTCGCCAAAGATCTGCGTATCGGGAAGGAAGGTGATCGTCGTCCCGGTCCCCTCGGACGCGCCGGTCACCTCGAGCTCCGTTGCCTTCGCTCCGCGGGAGAACTCCTGCCGATAGAGCTTCCCGCTGCGCTTCACCTCGGCGACGAGGCGCTCGGAAAGGGCATTCACCACCGAGATGCCGACCCCGTGCAGCCCACCGCTGACGCGGTAGCTCTTGTTGTCGAACTTCCCTCCGGAGTGGAGGGTGGTCATGACGAGTTCCAAGGCCGGGATCCCGGTCTCCTTGTGGATACCGACCGGCATCCCACGCCCGTTGTCCGTCACCGTGACCCGATTGTCGCCGTGGACGACGACGTTGATCTCGGTGCAGTGGCCGGCGAGGGCCTCGTCGATGCTGTTGTCGACGATCTCCTCGATGAGATGCATGAGCCCGCTCTGCCCAGTGGTCCCGATGTACATCCCGGGGCGGGTGCGAACGGCCTCCAGATCCTCAAGGACTTTGATCTGATCGGCTTCGTAGGCCATGTCACCACCCCCTGGGATTATAGCCAAAGCCGCATCGGACTGCAAAAAGGCCCCCTCCGCGCCCTCGCCGGCGGAGCGCACGGAGGGGAGAACGCGCCTCCTCGAGGATCGCTCTCAGCGATTTGTCGCGTGGTCGTGGTTTCGGACGACGTCGACGACGTCCGGGAAGTCGATCCCGAGGAGCTTCAGGGTATCCAGGGTGGGAACGCCGTCCTTCGTCCACCCCCGCCGCCGGTAGACGGCGTCGCAGAGCGTCTCATACTCCTTCTCACGGAACGCGCGCAGGACCTTCACCTTCTCCGCGGTGCTCATCCCGGTGGGGTCGACGCCGGCCTTCTCGCGGAGGGCCGCGTCGTAGCGCTCTTCGCGCGAGCGATACTCCTCTTCCGTCACCGGACCCGCGGAACGGTACGGGATCCGGTCGTGCTCGCGCGTCCCGAACCCCATCCGCAGGTTGAAGACGCGTTGGAAGTTGTACACCCGCTCCGACATCCGGATGAGGTCGGCTGGCCCGACGTCAATCCCGGTCACCCCGGAGAAGAGATCGCAGTAGTTCTCTACGTGCTCCGGGACCTTCGCTGCCTCGATCCCCGCGTGCGTCTTCCGGTTGTCCGCCGGTTCGATGTCGTTCCACGGAAGCTTGCACAGGCCGACGAGGCCGAACCAGGTCCGCCACATCGGGAAGTAGTGCAGGGCCTCGGCTTTGTCCGCGAACGTGGGGAGCTGCTTGTTCACCAGGTCCATGAAGATGAGCCACGCCTCGTCGTGCTGCGGCCCCTTGTTCGCAAGTCCGTAGCCCCCTTGCATGGCGAGGGATTCCTTAGTCACGTACTCCGAGTACTCGAGCCCCTTGCACTCCATGCCGATGTCGGCGAGGAAAGCTGGGTCAGCCTTGTAGTCCCGCGCGAAGCGCGCCTTCATCCGACGGATCCCCTCGCCCACGACGGCGCCGAATCCCTCGCCTCGGGCCATCTGATGCAGCAAGGCGAGCGTTGCCTCGCCGTTCCCGAAGCGCAGATCGAGGCCGCCGGTCCGGCTCTCGTTGAGGACGCCTTTCTCGTAGCACTCCATGGCGAAGGCCGTCGCCGTGGCGAAGGAGATCGTGTCGATCCCGTAGGTGTCGCAGTAGAAGTTGTACTCGAGGACGTCGTCCGGGTCGAAAACGCCCATGTTGGCGCTCCCGGCGGCCGTCTCGTACTCCGGCCCGTCCACCAGGACCGTGTCCCCCTTGTAGGGGCCCGTACGAAGGGCGAATCCGTCGACGGCGTGGGAGCAGGACATCGTGCACCCGTACCAGCACCCGTCCGGCATGCCCTGGCCGAACCTCGTCCGCCAGACCGGCGAGGAGATGCGGTCCGCCTCGGGATGGGAGCCGTACTGGTAGTTCTTCACCGGCAGGAGGTCGAACTCGTTCATCACCTCGACGATGTTCGACGTCCCCACGCTGCGCATGTCGTTCTGTGAGGCGTCGAGGGTGAGGATCTCCTTGTTGATCCGCGCCCCGGCGCGCTTCAGACGCTCGGGATCGGCTGGGCCGGTCATCTCCAGGCCCACGCCGCCCGTGTGCTTCACGACCAGGGCCGCGATCCCTTTGTTTCGGAAGACGGAGCCGATCCCGCCGCGGCCGGCCTGCTTGATCCGGACGGCCTTGCGCTTCAGGTCAAAGAAGCTGAAGTTGAGGCACCCGATCCGGGTGTGCTCGGCCCCTACACCCGCGGTCACGGTGGAGACGGCGGCGAGGTCCCGCGGCTCCTCCGAGTCCGCGAACGCTCGGGTCAGTTTCTCGGAGAGGACGTGGGTGTTGACGTCGACGGGAGGGCACTCCAGGAGCTGGACCACGTGGTTCGTCCCGTCGATGTAGACGATCACGTTGCGCTTCGCCTTCCCCTGCACCTCGAGGGCGTCCCAGCCGGTGAACTTCAGGTAGGGGCCGAAGTAGCCGCCCACGTTGCAGTCCATGACGGAGCCGGTCGTCGGGGAGAGGGAGACAACGAGCGACTTTCCCGTCCCGGCGTACGTCGTGATCCCGCCGATCGGCCCACTGGAGATGACGATCTCGTTCTCTGGGTCGTCCCACTGCGTCTTGGGAGAGACGGCGTTCCAGAGGCGCCAAAGGCCAAACCCGCGCCCGCCGATGAAGATGTCCTTCATCGCCTGGGTCACCGGTCGGCTCTCGATCGTCCCACTCCCGACGTTGATGTAGAGCGTCCGACCGTTGTACCCGTGCACGGCCGGGGCGTGAGCGTAGGGTATCTCGGCAAGGACCTTGTATCCCCCATGGCTTCCCATCTGGCCTCCTCTCTCGCCCTCGGCGGGCCGGCCGAGCGACGATCCTCCGCTACGAGTCTAAGAGGCTAGAGCGTGCGTCGCAACGTAGGCTCTCCCGTGCCGCCTACGGTCCGCAGACGCGCTGACCGCCGACCGTCCACTGGACGAGCGTCTCTGCCCGGACGAGGGCCAAGGCATTGTACAGCGGCCATTCTGCCATCACCGAGGGGTCTTGAGAAAGCTCGAGCGCCCGGCGGAGCTGCCCGCAGAAGAGGAGCCAGTCTCCCCTAGACTTGGCCACATACTCGGCGCAGTTGACGTAGTTCTCAAGGTACTCCGGCCCGAGGGCGATCGCCTGCTCGAGGTCTGCGGCCGCCTCGTCGAGGTTCCCTCCCAGGAAGGACGGAACCTGAGCGAGGAAGGAGCCGAGGGACCGCAGGGGAGCTCCGGCCATGTAGGCCGGATCGAGCTCGATCGCCCGAGTGAATGAGGCCCGGACGTCCTCCATTCCCCCCGAGATCGCGGTCAGCGGATGGAACTCGATGTAGCGGCCGAGGGTGTTCCCGTACCAGAAGATCATCGCCACGTCGTCCGCCGAGCGGAGCGCGGCGCGGAATCCGCTCTCCTTCTCTACGCGGCCGAAGTCCGGATCGAGGCGAAGGCCGACGAGGGCGTAGTCCTTCCCCTTGCCGTAGGCCGCCTCCTGCTCTCCGCGGTCGGCGAGGTAGGCCGTGGCCAGGTCAAAGTGCGCCTCCGCCAGCCGAGCGAGAACATGGGAGCGGCTCTGGACCGCTGCGTCGGCGAGGAGCGGGAGCGCCCGTTCGTAGAGGGTGATCGCCAGACGGAGGTCCGCTTCGTAGTCCGGAAGCGAGAACGGTCGGTCGGTCGGATCAAACGCGCGATCCGCCTCCTCGATCAAGGCCGCCACCTGCGCGTGCGCGGAGACGGAGATGGCGCTCAACACCGCGATGAATCCGTAGAGAACGTGCTTCTTCAAACGTGGTCCCCCCTTTGTCGGGGGAGATCTTTCCCAATGCCTCTCCCCGCGTCAAGGCCCGGATCGGCCCCGACTTGACACCCGGAGGAGCCCCGTCCCACACTGGCGACGATCTCGTGGGGAGGTGGTTGGGATGAGGAAGAAGACCAGAACGATCCTCGCTCTGGCCGTCGTGTTATCACTTGTCCTTCTGAGTGGGTGCTACTTCAGCGTCTTCCAGACGGCGCGCACCGTGGGGGCAGGGAACGTCGCCTTCACCCTGGGCGCGGCGGTCATGGACCTCGCGGTGGATGGGACTCCGAGTTGGCTCCTCGCCCCGCAGGGTCGGCTCGCGGTCGGGCTCGCGCCGAACGTGGACTTCGGGATCCGGAGCGGGATGCTGCTTAACCTGGGGACCGGCGATGTCGGCTTCCTGGGTGCCGTCGGGGACTTCAAGTTCGCCCTGCTCCAAGAGCCCGACAGCTTCGCCCTCGCCCTCGGCTTTGGGGGCGGGTACTCGTCAGGGACGGTCGGTTGGGGATTGGAGGCGAGCGTCTACTTCGAGAGCACGGTCCTCTACCTCCCAATCTACGTCGTCTACCGGCCGCTCATCCCCTTGGCTGGTGGGGAGTTCGGCGTCATCCACCAGCTCGCGGGAGGACTCCACCTCGCCCTCTCTCCGAACGCGCGCCTCTTGATCGAGATCGACTCCTGGGGCGGGTTCATCTCCGGGGGGATCTCGCTCGAGATCCTGTTCTAGACGCTCCACGAAGGGCGGCGAGGATCCTTCGGTCGGCGGTGGGGAAGGCGTAGCGGGAGAGATCCCGCGGTCGGACCCAGCGCCACTCCGCGCAGCCGAGGGCCTGCGGAGGCCCGGATCGATAGCGGCAGTGGAAGGCATGGAGCGTCATCCGGAAGTGCGTGTACGCGTGCTGGATCTCGACGAAGGGCTCCTCGACCGCCACGCAGATCCCTAGCTCCTCGCGAAGTTCCCGGGCGAGGGCCTCTTCGAGGCTCTCGCCTGCCTCAGGTTTCCCGCCGGGGAACTCCCACAGCCCGCCGAGCGCATCGTTCTGGAGGCGTTTCGCAACCAGGAGGCGCGCCGTGGCGTCGCCTGGCGGGCGGTTCCAGATGAGGCCAGCCGCGATGTCGACGTGGGGGATGGGTTTCCGCGGCGCTCTCGCCGGGAACTTGCGCTCTCGTCCCTCACAATGAGCCTGGCACAGGGTGCGCACCGGGCAAGCGAGACAGCGAGGCTCGCGTGACGTGCAGACGGTCGCCCCGAGGTCCATCAGGGCTTGGTTCGCAACGCTCGCCTTCCCGCGGGGAAGGAGAGACTCGGCGCGCTTCCAGAGGTCCCTTCGCGTTGCGGCGCGGCGTGGGTCCTCCGGGACAGCGAAGAGACGCGCCAGGACGCGGACGACGTTCCCGTCGAGGACCGGCACGTCCACGCCGAAGGCGATGCTCGCGATCGCCGCGGCGGTGTACGGGCCGATTCCAGGGAGGGCGAGGAGCCCCTCGTAGGAGGTGGGAAGGCGGCCTTTGTGCTCACGGACGACCTCCTGCGCTGCCCGGTGAAGGTTTCTCGCTCGTGCGTAGTATCCCAGCCTCTCCCACGCCTTGAGGACGCGGTCGAGCGGTGCCGCGGCGAGGGCCTCCACGGTCGGGAACGCGCGAAGGAAGCGCTCGTAGTACGGAAGGACCGTCGCGACCTGGGTCTGCTGGAGCATCACCTCCGAGACCCAGATCGCGTAGGGATCCTTCGTCCTTCGCCACGGGAGGTCGCGCCGCTCGTCGGCGTACCAGGAGAGGAGAAGGCGACCGATCCGATCGCCTTCGCCCTGCGGCCTCTCCGCTCCCTTGCTCGCGCTGCGACCTCTCAACGCGAGGCTAGCCCTTCCGCGCGAGGAGCTTCATGTAGTTCCGGACGTCCCGCTCCTCCTCCAGAGAGAGCGTCGCGTCGATCACGCGGTCCATGGTCTGGCTCGAGAGGACGCCCTCGCTGTTCGCCCTGAACTTGGCGACGAGATCCTCATCCGAGAGAGGTCGCTCCGGGCTCCCCTTCGCGAAGTCCTCTTGCTTCGTCCACGAACGGCCGTCGGCCATCGTAATCGTGACGATCGCTCGTTTCACCTTTGGGAAGAGCTTGTCGATCTCCGGATCGGCCACGACCTTGATCTTCCCGAGGAGTTCCCAGACGAGCGGGTCCTTGAGAGCGGCCTCCTCGAAGTCGGAGGGGAGGACGTTCCCCTTCGCCACCGCGACGGCGATGCAGTACGGGAGAGAGTGGTCCGCCGTCTCCTTCGTCGTCGGCTTGTACTTCGTCGGGTCGGAGAGGATGTCGGCCCCGCGCGTCGTCGTCTTGACGAGGACCTCGCGAACCGCGCGCGGGTCGACCTTGTGCTCACGGACGAGGTCGAGGGTCGCCGTGATGGGCTGGTGGGTGAGGGCCTCGGTCGGGAAGGCCTTGTACCCGCACTCCGGAAGGAGGAAGGTCTCCCCGAGGCCCTTCACGAGCGTCTCCGCGTCCCACTGGACGCTCTTCAGGACCTGGAACGTCCCCTCTTTCCCTTCAAACACCTCGGTCGGGCCGGTGTAGCCGGTGGCCGCGAGGAGGGCCGCGGAGACTCCCGCCTCGGTCGCCATCGGGTCGGCCGTGTTCTTCATGTTCGTCAGGTGCCCAGCGACGACGCCGCCCAGGGTGAAGTGGGAGGAGCCGCTGATCCCGGCCGCGGCGACCATCTGGTCCTCCGTGAGGTCGAGCATCCGCCCGGCGACGAACGGGCTTACGAACTGGGTGAGGCTCGCGTGGTGCCACCCGACCTCGCGGATCCCCGGCCGAGCGGCGAGGCAGAGCCGCATCTCAAGCTCGTAGGCGATGACGATCCCGACGAGGACGTCCTTGCCGCTCTTCCCTCGCCCCTCTCCGCAGGCGAGGGCCGCGGGGATGATGTCCGAGGGGTGGGAGGGGTCCTGCTTCCAGTAGATGTCGTTGTAGTCGAGGGCCCGGATGAGGAGCGCGTTCATGAGCGCGGCATTCGGGAGGTTCGTCCGGCCGCCCCCGATGATCGAAGCCTCCTCCTTGCCCCCGAGGCCGTCGACGAACCGCCGCGCGGCCTTCATGTCCGAGAGGTCGAGGGCGGCGTAGGCGCAGCCCACGCTGTCGAGCAGGAACCGCTTCGCCTCGCGGACGACCCCGGAGGGGATCGCCTCGAACGTGAGCGAGCGCGCGAAACGGGCCATCCGCCGTGAGATCGAGTCCATCGTCCCTCCTTGCTAGATCGCCCGGGCGATCGCTTCGGCCATCTGCGTGGTCGTCGCCTGCCCGCCCATCTCGTAGGTCCGCACCTTCCCTTCCTTGACGACCTGCGCGATCGCGCGGTCGACCTTCGCGCCCTTCTCGCGCTCGCCGAGGTAGTCGAGCATGAGGCCCGCGGCGCGGATCGTCGCGATCGGGTTCACCTTGTTCTGCCCGGCGTACTTGGGTGCCGAGCCGTGCGTCGGCTCGAAGATGGCGTAGCCGTCGCCGATGTTCCCCGCGGCAGCGAAGCCCAGGCCGCCGACGAGCTGCGCGCAGAGGTCGGACAGGATGTCGCCGAAGAGGTTCGACGAGACGATCACGCCGTAGGTCTGCGGGTTCTTGACGAGCCACATGCACATCGCGTCGATGTTCGTCTCCCAGAGCTCGATCCCTGGGTAGTCCCGGGCGACGGCGCGCGCCTCGCGCAGCATCAGACCGGAGGTCTCGCGGATGACGTTCGGCTTCTCGACGACGGTCACCGTCTTGTAGCCGTTCGCCTTCGCGTACTCGAACCCGTCCCGCACGATCGTCTGCGCGCCCTTGCGGGTGATGATGCGCAGGGTGATCGCCATGTCGTCGTTTGCGACCGAGTCGAAGCGCTTCATCTTCGGGTGGACGGCGAGGGCGCGGCGCACGTCGTCCGGGACCGGGTACCACTCGACCCCGGCGTACAGGCCCTCGGTGTTCTCCCGGAAGACGACGAGGTCGATGTCGTCGCGCAGGTTGAGCGGGTTCCCGGGGTAGGCCTTGCACGGGCGGAAGTTCGTGTGCAGGTTGAACATCTGGCGCAGGCCGACGATCGGGCTTGAGTAGACGAACCCCTTCCCCTGGAGCTTGGGATCGAGTTCCGCCGCCGCCTCTTCCTTCGGCTTCGAGGTGATCGCCCCGAACAAGCAGACGTCCGTCGACTTGAGAAGGTCGATCGTCCTCTGGGGCATCGCGTTCCCCTCGGACTTCCAGAACTCCCAGCCGATGTCGCCGGGGATGTAGGTCGCTTCCAGCCCGACCTTGTCCAGGACGAGCCGCGCCGCCGCCATCACCTCGGTTCCGACCCCGTCGCCGGGGAGCCACGCGATCTTGTACCGCTTCGCCATCTCTTCCTCCCTTCGATGTGGGTCGGTCGATTATACCAGTCCCGGACTGAGAACCCGTTTCCCACTAGGTGGGACAAGGGCTGGTGCGTGGTGTTGGGAGCTCGGTTCTTCGGAGGAGGAGGCTCGACCGCCTCGTGGTCGCCGCGGGTCCGCGGAGCCCGTCCTACAAAGGATCAGCCGCTGCTTCGGTGGGCGGCCTTCCGGTAGGCGGGGCGCAGGCCCTCGAGCATCGGGTAGTGCCGGATGTTCATCGTGGCAAGCTCGGCTCCCTCCGCTTCGGCCGTGGCAGCGAGGAGCGCATCGGCGAGGCCGACGCCGTGTGACTTGCCGTAGTCGCGCCGATAGAGCCCGCCGGCCTTCGCGACCTCCTCCGTGATCTCGACCACCCGGAAAAGGTCGACGACGTCGTCCAGCGCCTCCTCCTCCACTTCGCCCTTCACGCCAGAGTAGAGCTCTGCCACGACGAGGGCCGAGAGGAGGATCCGATCCGCATGCGCGGAGACGAACGCCGCCGCCTCCTCATGGCCGCGCAGGAAGTCGACGAGGACGTCCGTATCCAAGAGGATCGGTCTTGCCATCGTCACTCCCGATCCCATTCCGCTCGCAGCTTCGCGAGATCGGGAAGGTCCCCGCGACCTTTCCATATCCCCGCGGCCCGACCGAGCGCGACCTCGCGTCGACCCACACTGGCCGCGTCGAGAAGCCGGTCCACGGCCTCTCGGATGAGTTCGCTCTGGTTCTTCCCCGCTTGATCCGCGAGCGCGGCGAGCTCGCTCCGCTGGCGCTTGGTCAGATAGATCTGCGTCCGTTCCACGCCGCACCTCCTGAGGTGTATACACCGGGATTATACACCGCGCAGGAGACATGACGTCCATGTCGAGGAGGGACGACGCTGTCGTGCGGGCTGAACCGCCTCCATGGCGACAGAGAGCATTCCGGACGCGAAGCCGCCGCTGCGGGGATAGAACGAGCGACTCGCTGTCACTCCTCCGGCCGGATGGAGTGGCCCTTGGGGATCGGGATGCCCAGGCGCTTGTGGAGGATCTGGACGTCGTGGTAGTCGGCCGCACAGCATGTGTATCCGCGCGGTCGGCCATCTGCGCCTCTGCCGTCTTGCAGCGAATCTTGGTTCCGTCTAGCAGGCCGCGGGGTCAGATCTTGAATTGACACATTGCCAGTCACACTCGCTCGATCTGGCGGCGAGACTCGTGACGCCCCCGCAACCAGACGGGTGTCTCAGGTACCAAGCCTCTGCAGGGCGCAGATGCCCGAGGGTTGAGGAGTCCGACCTGTCATGTCAAGATCTGACCCCGACGCGCCCCATCGGGACGCGGTACGGGCTGCAGCTCACGTAGTTCAGGCCGGCGCGGTGGCAGAAGTGGACCGACGCCGGGTCCCCGCCGTGCTCTCCGCAGATCCCGAGCTTGAGCTTCGGCCGCGCAGCGTGGCGGCTTCCCCGATCCCCTCATCGCGCTGTCCCCAGGACGAAGCGCGCGCGTTCCCGGCGCAGCACCTCGAACGGCGTCATGCACTTGATCCCGAGCCCGATGCAAGGTTCGGGGATCTTCACCTTCTTCGTCGACGTCGAGGCCTTCTCGTGGGTGACGACGGTGTGTCCATGGGCAAGCGCATGTGCGACGAGGTAGTAGTCCGCCACCTGCAGGAAGGTGTTGACTGCGGCCGGCTCGTAGCGCTGCGCTGTGACCCAGGCACTCACGCTCGGGAGGGCGGCCAAGATCGCGGCGTCGGGTTTGAGGAAGAAGTCTGATCCGCGTTGTGCGGTCCAGTCAGCCAGCTCATCGCCGCCCGCCTCGATCTCGTCTCCAACGCGTTCGATGCTGAACACCTCGCCTGCAGCGTTCCGCTCGACGAGCCAATCCCAGAAGGCCGGACAGAAGTCGAGGCCACAGTGAAGGTTCTTCGCCTGGATGAAGACGTTGGCGTCCAACAGGTAGGCCATCAGTCGGCCACCCCGAGACTCCGCCCCAATTCCCGGAACGTGCTCTGTTTTGAGAACCCCAGCATGCGCAGGGCATCGCGGTGCAGCGTCTGGCCCTCCAACGTGCTCACCACGAGCGCGCGGGCGAACCGCTTGCTGACGCGCGCGGCCTGCGTCAGGTAGAAGTCGCCCCCGCTTCCCCGCGGAAGCGCGCTCAGCCGCTCCAGCTCCTCGGCGTATGCCTCCCATAGCCCTTCCCGGGTCAGACCACCCGCATCGTGGATGCGGCGGAGCACGACGAGCGTGCTGACCTTGAAGCGGCGAGCCAAACGGTCCATCTCTGTGTGTATCCCGGCATCCCTGCGATACTCCCTTCGCACAGCGGCAAGCGGCATCAGCAGCTCCGCGGCAATCCGATTGGACCAACGCTCAACCCTGTGATCCGGAATCCAGGCAGCTTGCGCGTCGGAGACCGCGGACTCGCCGAGCCAGACGTGGGCCAGCTCGTGCGCCAGCGTGAACATCTGCGCCGCTTTGGTATCCGCGCCGTTGATGAAGACCAGTGGGGCAAGAGTGTCGGCCAGCGCGAAACCCCGGAACTCGTCGGGATCAAGGTGTCGGCGGTTGTTGTTCAGTACCACGCCGCTGCACATGACGAGGATCCCCATCTCGTCAGCCTGCTCGATGAAGCGCCGCAGCGCAGCCGTCCAGGTCGGCATTCGGCGCCGTTGTTCGAGGCTGAAGCCGAGAGCGTCTCGGATGCGCGCGGCGGTCGCCTCGATGTCATCCGTCAGTTGAGCCGAGCCAACGAAGGGAAGCGGCTCCTCGCCGGCCGACCGCGCGAAGTCGCGGTACCACTCCTGGCGCTGCTGGCAGATGTAGATGGTGTCCAAGAGGTTGGGGCTGGGATGTCCGATCCGCACGTTGTTTGGTGTGCGCAGATCCGGGATCGGGACGCTCTCAACGGGCGGCTCTCGAAGGAAGAGGAATCCAACCGGCGTGTAGGTGGCCTTTGCGAAGTCTTCGAGTTGCTTGAGAGTTGGCCGAGTCTCGCCGCGCTCCCAGGATTCGAGGTTCGGGAACTGTCGTGCGAGTGTAGCGATGCCGAAGGCAGCGCGTTCGCGCGCCCAGCGCAGCAGCTCAGGCCGAACCTCCGCGCGAATCATGCGTTCCTCCGTCTCTCTCCTCTCTGCGACGCGGTGCAAGGAGAGGGTCGCTCGCATGCGATCCTACAGCCGGTCGCCTGCTCGAACAAGCCGAGAGGTTCTCAGGCAAAACCCGCAAGCGGAGCAGCCAGATCTCCGTTCTGAAGGCTCCGGTTAGAGCCTAAGCCGTTCCCTGGCGGCGGAATCCATGCCAGTGCTCCGAGGAAGCGGCCTCGGACGGCATCCGCGTGAGAAGCGAGGTCCGACAGCGAACTTCCCCGGGGCGCCTCAATCTTGCCTGCTTCCGCACTCTGTGGCAGCGCAGCGAGCGCGTTGCTGACGCAGAAAGAAGGGGAGCGCCACGGGCGCTCCCCTCACACTCAGAATAGGAGGTCTCGAGGTTGCCTAGCAGCCTGTTGATTTTCGCTTCCCACCCCCGACCCTGGTAGGCTGTCGCGGACAAGAGGGGGAGCTGACGATGTCGATGGGACGGCGCGAAGCGAGTCAAGGGTCGATGTGGATTGCCCAGGAC
>Ga0315291_10004868_pt1 | contig 16956 bp, 14 predicted proteins | sample YL17G12_20_MG_FD_203070 | JGI IMG/M metagenome (GOLD analysis project Ga0315291, IMG submission 203070) | Sediment microbial communities from Yellowstone Lake, YNP, Wyoming, USA - YL17G12_20 | ecosystem: Environmental > Aquatic > Freshwater > Lake > Sediment | place: USA: Wyoming | collected...
CATTGACTAAAACCTGGTGGTCATTCACGATCTTTGCCCACATATCCAAATGAACATGAGGTGGGGCTGTGATCACGACCGTCTCACGGCAGCCTATTTTGCTTAGGCCCACATCGAGGTCTTTGGTGGTTGGCGAACCGTTCGATGAGGTGAAGCAAACGTCGCCGTTAGTTAGAAAATTGCCGCCGTCTAACTCCAGTGCGATTGGAGTGACGGGCACTTGTAAGCTGCGGCCCAATTCCAGCGGCAGGTGATCGTTAGTCGATCCTGCCGGGTCATCATAAATGAGATCAAAAAAATGCAGTTGTTGCGAGATACTACGTGACATGAAGGGGGCATAGTCACGCAGCCAGATATTGCCGTGCGGTAGCTGCAGGCCACTGATTTGGCTGCTGGTTTTTCGGCTAAAGCCAAGGGCGCGTGGGGATGCGGCCAGACCACTCCAGGATTGCCCAGGATTGGTCGCCACTAGCACCTGAGCGCCAGCCGCTGTGATCGCTTCGACCAGCTCCTTGGCGTGATAATCTGCAGTGAATAGGTCTGCTGAGATCAGAACACGGTCTGTCGGTGCATATTCCGGGACCGGCCTGACCTCGGCTACGGCAGCGGCGGCCTGGACTGAGGCCAGCGTCGCTCCGGCCAGAAGCATTCCGGTTACCGACCATCGATTTGTGCGCAGGCACCAGTCCAAGCGCTAACCGTCCTCCAAAGAATTTCAGCCGACCAAGTTGAAACAATGACGGGAGCGGGCAACCCGGAATCTGCCAATTGCCACAAACATCTTAATAAGTAAGCGCCGAAGCTTGGCCATAGTCAAGGGCATTGCTTGGGATCTGAGCAGATTACCGCAAAAGGGGCCCGAATCGGGGGCATTCTCGGCTTTTTTATTAAAGTCCATTGGGTTCGGGTGGTTGCGAGAAAGAAGAGGTAAATATCGAGACTTCACCGATCAGTTGTTGACCGTCTTGAATTCCTTCATATATAGTCTCGCTTCTCTGAATCTTGGAGTGGTTGAGACATGAAGACATACAGCATTAAACCTTCTGATTTTACAAAAAAATGGGTCATCGTCGATGCCAAGGGCCAGACGCTTGGTCGCTTGGCCTCGCAGATCGCCCATGTCCTTCGCGGCAAGAACAAGCCGACCTTTGTCCCCCATCTCGATACCGGTGACAATGTCATCGTCATCAATTGCGCGAAAGTGAAATTGACGGGTAACAAGTGGGCTGACAAATTCTATCATCACCACACCGGCTTCATGGGTGGGATTAAGCAGACTTCGGCCGAGGACTTGCTTGCCAAGCACCCTGACCGCCTGCTGTCGATTGCCGTTAAGGGCATGTTGCCGAAAACTAAGCTTGGTCGGCAACTGTTGACTAACCTGCGCGTCTATCCAGACGATCAGCACGGCCAAGAGGCTCAGAAGCCTGTGGCTGTTGGTCTCGACCGTTCCGCTACTGTGAAGAATTAAACCGCAATTATTGCTCTGGACGATAGAGGGATACTAAAGCATGGCGCCAAAATACCTACACACCGTTGGCAAACGCAAATCAGCGATTGCTCGGATCTGGATGAAGCCTGGTAAAGGCGAGATCACCATCAACAAACGGACGATGGATGAGTACTATCTGCGTGCCACCTCTAAAATGGTGATTATGCAGCCTTTGGAGCTGACCAACAGTGTTGGTCAGTATGACATTCGTGTTAACGTCATCGGTGGTGGTCTTTCGGGCCAAGCGGGCGCTATCCGCCACGCGATTTCCCGTGCCCTCGCCAACGGCGACCTTGAAGCTCGTAAGGTGCTGAAGAAGGCCGGACTTCTGACGCGGGACTCGCGTAAAAAGGAACGTAAATTGCCTGGCCAGCCTGGTGCCCGTAAACGCTTCCAATACAGCAAACGCTAATCAAGACGAAAAAGCCGCTCCGCAAAACGGGGCGGCTTTTTTCTTAAGTGGTCTTTACTCGAGAGGAATGCCCGGCCCATGTCTGAGACCATCGACGACCTCACGATTTCTTTTTATCAAGATGATCGCAACGTTCTCAAGGAGCTGGAAAAGGTCATTTTGACCCGTGGCAATTGGACGACGATCATGTATCTCTTCCAAGAGCTGAACAAAAAGACCAATGAATACGAAGCACCTAAGGTATCGATTCGCCGTTATCAAAAGCGTGGCGGTATCTATAAGCAGCAGAGTAAATTCAATATCTCTAGTGCTAAGCAAGGGCGAGAGATCTCGAGTATTCTGCTCAATTGGTTCCCGGTCGGGGCTGATGAGGACAAGCCGAAGAAGCCACGTGCTGCTAAGGGCAGCGGTAGTGGTGGCGCGCCGCCACCCGACCCGAGTCGTGACGATGACGACGATGACGAAGTGACACAGCAGTCGGATATTTAGTTTAGGCATTTTCGCGCTAGATTCTATTCGGATTCGGCCTTTGGTGCCTATAAAGAATTCAATATAGCGCATAAAATCTCGGAATTTCAGGCGCTTACGCATTTGACCTGGGGCAAATTAGCGGCCGGCGAATAGTTGGAGCAGGCCATGCTTTCTGCGGCGGGAGAGCCCTCGTTCGGCGGTCGTCTTGAGGCTGTCTAAGCGCTTTTCGAGGTAGGATAGCGTGCTGCGGTCAGCAGCCGCAAAGGCTAGGCTCCACCATTCGCCAGGTTCGATGTCGATGCTGTGTAGTACGGTGTGGTTGGGTCCGCCGCCAAGCATGGTAAGGCTGTTCAGGGGGACCCAGAGGTCGCGACCGTGCTGGCTGAAGCCAAGGGTGGCGAGGTCCGGGATGATGTTGGAATTGAGTGGGATTAAGCGCACCTGATCGGCCTGGGTCAACAGGATTAAGCCCGAGATAAGCAGGGTCAAGGCCGCTTTTGCGGTGCTATCGCGCCAGCTCGTGTTGGGGTTTTGCAGTGGTGATAGCAGTAGCGTGATGGTGGTGAAGTGGCTTTGCGTCAACTGCACCTCAGCAGCAGCAATGGGTGCGTCTGGTGTGCAAGTCGGCGTAGAGCCTGATGGTGATAAGGGTGGAGTCAGCAACCATCTGCCGATGGTCTGTGGAGCAGATCTTTTTCTCGCCTTAACCAACGGCGGAGCGGCATAAATTGGCGCGGCAGGCGCCTGTCGTAGCTCGGCAAAAGCAAGCTTTTCGAGATCACCCCAAGCTTCTTCGTGTAACCAGCGGAAGGCGGCGGTGGTGATCGACGTCGCGTAAATCTGTGGTATACTGGGAAAAGACCCCTTTGGTGAACGCCGCGATGACATGGTTTCCTCCCTGTGCCTTCCAGTCTGCAGCCTTCTTAACTCCCCGGTAGTATAGCCCCAGGCTCCAGTGGGTTGCGATAAATCCTCCGCTTATTTATATTTACGTTCAAGGAGTAGCCAATGTTTGCATCGAAAAAGGCAGCTGATGGCATTGTGACGAAAAAGGTTGGGGTGGCGCGCGACCATGGCGCCGTGATGATCCTGACGAGTGGTTGTCATTTCTCTGGTAAGCTGTTCTGCCGTGGCTCAAGCCGCATCGCCGGTAAGATCGAAGGGCAGATCATCTCAGAGGGTTTGCTCATCATAGAACCAGAGGCCATCATTACTGCCGATGTAAAGGCGGAGGACGTGGTTATCCAGGGGGTGCTACAGGGCAAATTAGTCGCTTCAGGGCGGGTAGAGTTGGCGGTTTCGGCCCAAGTCGATGGCGATATCACGACGCCAAATTTGATCATTCGCGAGGGTGCTCAGTTCAACGGTCGGGCTGTTATGACCAAGCCGGTAGCTGCGGCGGTGGGGCATGGTGGCCTGAAGGTTGCCTCGGGCACGAAGGCAGCTAGGGCCGATTCAGCATTGAAAGCCAGCCCTGCTATTGAGATTGAATCCAGGTTCAATTTGAGCGCACAAGAGACTCCTGTTATTCATGTTCCCTCGCGTTGAAATTTGGCCTCGGCTGGAAGCTTTTCCTCTACTATACTCTGAGCATCAGCGTACGGTGTCAAAAATCCCATTCAGATCTGGCGAGGTCTTGTGTTCATTTATAAAAAGCCCATGCTATTGGCGGTTTTGTTAACGGTATCAGCGTTTGCCTGCACCCAGGAAACGCAGAACAAGATTTCGCGCAGCTTTCAGAATTGGACTGGTACCAACGGCGTGCTCGATGTGATCAGCAGTGGCAAGGTCCTCTACCGTTTTGTAAAAATTGACAAGATGACGACGGCCACTGCGACCAATGATCCAACATCGTCGCGAGCCTACCGGTTCGGCTATGGTGTGCTTGATAAGAACTTTAACTTCAAGCAAGACGAAGACGAGAAGAAGCTCTACTTCGAAGTGAGCGATTATTCGACCCAGTATGTTTTCTACGAAAATCCCTATGAAGAGTGAAGCGCCGGCGACTATGGGCCCTAAGGTGCGGTAACTCCGTTGAGCATCGCTTCGAGCACATGCCGGTGGTAAACCCAAGGGATGTCATGAGGCTGGTTGTTCAGTAGCTGGTATGAGACTTTGTAATGGCCGCTGCTGATCAGAGCGTCGGCAAATGCTTTTGCCTGATTGAGCGGAGCCACGCTATCATTGGCGCCGTGATAGACGGTGATGGAAGGTGGGAGTGCCGTGATTTCGTAGGCCACCGAGCGTTCTTCAATGGCCTTATCGCCGCCGAGATTTTTAATGGCGGTGATATCTGCTTTGGTCGCTTGGTCGGTGGTCGCGCGAAGGGCCTCTTCATAGTCGTAAATTCCCCCGCCGACCATTAGAAACTTCAAGCCTTTTAGCTGTTTTGCGACGAGTGCGGCGGCCGTGGCGCCGCTGCCGTAGCCCCACACTCCGGTCACTGCATGGGGTAACTTGGCACTGGCTAGTGCAATCGGTAGGACGGCCATCGCCGCCATCGACGTCGGGCCAGTGAAGTCTGGGGTGCCGCTCGAGTTGCCAAAGCCGGGTCGATTGATCGCCACGACATCATAGCCTGCGCTGAGAAACGCTTGCGCATGCCAGCCACGGCAAAAACTGGCGGGGTCATAGCCTTGACGATCGCTATGCATCAATAGCATGGTGGCTCGCGCAGTCTTTAGGCGGCAGCTCAGCCATTCGGCTCGGCCCTTGGTAGCTGCAGTTTGGTAGTCGCCGACGCCGCTGCTAGGGGTGTAGGCTGCAGCCTTGAAGTCCGCTGCGGCATCAACAGAGATGTGTTCGGTCTTACTCGGCTCTTTATCCAGGCTCGCGCAGGCTGAAGCGGTACCGCAGGCGAGGAGGACAACGGCAAACATATGGAGTCGCATCTAGACCTCTATCTGGCGATGGGCAGCCTGAGCGGCCGCTGGCGGAATATCGGCCTTTATTCACTGAAAGCAATGGCATTCGTAATACTGTAGGCTAATTTAATGCCCTCTTTAGCGAAGCTGTCGAGCAACTGGCTGTTGATGTCCTGCTGGGCTTTGAGAAACACACCGTAGTCTTCGCTCATTACATAATAGACGACGTCGAAGGTCAACCCAACCTCAGTAATCGAGGTGAAGCCAGCCTGGCTTAGCTTGGTCTGGGGCTGGCTTTCCACGGCGGCCCTGAGCAGTCCGGGGACGAGTTTGATTTTGGGGTTGGGGGTGTCGGGGTGAACCAGGATCTTAAAGCTGGCGCGCCGTTGTTCCATGCGCTTGAAATTGCGGATGCGAGATTTAGTCAGGTCGGAGTTTGAAAAGACCAGAAGCTCACCACCGATGCTGCGGACTCGCGTGGTCTTTAAGCCGATATGCTCGACAGTACCTTGGAGATTATCGACATTGATGTAGTCGCCTGGCTCAAAGGGTTTGTCCAAGGCAATGGCAAAGGAACTGAAGGTGTCGCCAAGGATAGCCTGGGCAGCTAGGGCGATGGCGACGGCACCGATGCCGAGGCCGCCGATGAAGGTGGAGACATTGTACCCGGCATTGTCCATAAAAAACAGGGCGCCAGCGATCCACAGCGCAATCAGGGCGATGGTCGTCAGGTTATTGGTGGTGTTACGCATCACGGGGTCGTCGCTGCTGCCGCCGCGCGTGCGCATGATTAGGGCTCGCACGATTTCCCCGAGTAGTTTCACCACCTGGACCGTCACTACGGCGGTCGTCACCAAATAGATGCCCCGCTCTATGACCCCTGGCATCACTAGGCGTTTGGTCGAATAGTAGAAGGCAAGCAGGGTCAGGGTCGACGGCTTGATTTGGCCGGTAAGGGTCGTGGCAAAAGTCCAGAAGCTTTTAGGGTAAGCCGCAGCCATTCGTCCACTTCGCCGCACCAGGTAGTGATTTAGCCCATGAAACGCCGGCCAAAGTACCAAAAAGCTAACGATGGTTAGGATGTATGCATAAATTGAGTTGCCGAGAAATGGCACGCCGAGTAAAGGCACATCCTTGAGCAGTTCGTATTGGGCAAGGCGTTGGACATGGTCGGTAAAAGTGGCTGCTTCAACTAAAGATTCGGTCATGGGCGCGGCCTTCTGCGGGGGATTTCCTGATATCTGCGTCGACGAGTCTATGCTGCTCGACTATAGCCCACCGGGCAGGCTTTGCAACGACGGAGCCAGTTGGGTACACTCGTGGGCGAGTCGGTCGCGAATGCGCATGTGGGCTTTGCCCAGTTTTTCTCCGGAGCAAATGGCATGGCAGTTGACGTTAAGGTTCCAGCAGTGGGTGAGTCGATTCAGGAAGCAATGATCCACAAGTGGCATAAAGCCTCAGGGGACAGCGTTAAGCGCGATGATGTCCTGTTGGAGTTAGAGACGGACAAGGCCACCGTCGAGGTCGTTGCTGAAAGCGATGGCGTGCTCGAGGTCCTCTGTAAGGACGGCGAAACGGTCGCCATCGGTCAGGTGATTGGCCGACTAAGTACCGCCGGCGGGGTCGCAACAAATGCCGGTAAGACCGATAAGGCTTCTGCGCCTAAAGCAGCGACACCGCCGCCGCCCTTGCCAAAAGCCGCCTCCGGCGCCGGCGAGAGCCCGGTGATGATGCCGGCCGCGCGCCGTTTGGTCGAAGAACACCAAGTCGACCCTAAAGCCGTCGAGGCGACCGGTAAAGGCGGACGCCTGACTAAAGGCGACGTACTCAGCCACCTCGAAGGCGGGCCCCTGACCACGGCTTCAGTCCCAGCCAAAGCTGCGGCCGCGGCTCCTGCGGCGAAAAGTCCGGAGTTGAAGCTACCGCAGCCCAAGGTAGCTCCCGGCACCCGCGGTGAGCGTCGCGAGCCACTTTCGATGCTGCGGCGCCGCATTGCCGAACGCTTGATCCACGCGCAAAATACCGCGGCAATCCTCACCACCTTCAATGAAGTCGACATGAAGGCGGTGATGGATCTGCGCAAGCAGTACAAAGACAGCTTCAAGGAAAAGCACGGAATCGGCCTTGGATTTATGAGCTTCTTCGTGCGCGCCGCGATCGAGGCATTAAAGGCGTATCCAGCGATCAATGGTTGGATTGAGGGCAATGAAATCGTCTACCACGATTATTACGACCTCGGAGTCGCCGTCTCCGGCGACCGCGGTTTAGTGGTACCCGTGATCCGCGATGTCGATAAGCTGTCGATGGCCGAAATCGAGCAGTCTATTGCTTACTACGCTGGAAAAGCCCGCGACGGCAAGATCACGGTGGAGCAACTAAGCGGCGGCACGTTTACAATTTCTAACGGCGGCACCTTCGGCTCACTGCTATCGACACCGATTCTCAATCCACCGCAAAGCGCGATTCTCGGTATGCACAAAATCGAGGATCGCCCCATCGCTTTAGGTGGGCAGGTGGTGATTCGGCCGATGATGTATCTCGCGTTGTCCTATGACCATCGCATCGTTGATGGTAAAGAAGCGGTTCAGTTCTTGGTTAAGATTAAAGAGCTGGTCGAAGATCCGACCAGACTACTGCTGGGAGTCTAAGGTTCATGGCGGCACAAGAATTTGACGTAATTGTGATCGGTTCCGGTCCAGGTGGCTATGTTTGTGCTATTCGCGCGGCACAGCTTGGCCTTAACACAGCATGCGTAGAGTACGAACAATCGCTAGGCGGCACGTGCTTAAATGTCGGATGTATCCCCAGCAAGGCCCTGCTGCAATCAAGCGAGTACTATGCGCACACCTTGCATGACCTCGCTAAGCATGGGGTCAAGGTTGAAAATGCCAGCCTTGATTTGCCGACGATGCTCAAGCGCAAAGACGAAATCGTCAAGGGCCTGACACTAGGCGTTGCTGGCTTGTTCAAGAAGAACAAGGTGACCTGGCTTAAGGGGCGCGGCAGCTTCGTCGACGCCTCGACGGTCAAAGTCGTGGGTGCTGAGGGTGAGGCCACATATAAGGCCAAGAATATCGTGATCGCCACCGGTAGCAAACCGATTGAAATCCCATCCGCCAAATACGATCGGGAGCAGATAGTTAGTTCGACCGGAGCCTTGAAGTTCAGCACGGTGCCGCGGCACCTGATCGTGGTCGGTGGCGGTGTCATCGGCCTGGAAATGGGCAGCGTCTGGCGCCGTCTCGGTGCTGAAGTGACAGTGATTGAAGCTCTGACCATGATCCTGCCCGGCATGGACCTGGAGTTGAGCAAAGGCCTATTGAAGATCATGCAGAAGGAGGGCGTAAGCTTTCACCTTGAGACTAAATTGGTCGAGACCAGGAAGGCCAAAGGCGAAGTCATCGCCGTATGCCAAAAAGCCGATGGCAGTAAGCTTGAGATCAAGGGCGACCGTATGCTGGTCGCCGTAGGTCGTCGTGCCCACACCGACGGGCTGAACCTCGAGGCCATTGGACTGAAGCTAGAGCCCGGTGGCAAGGTGCCCGTCGACGAGCATCTACGGACGCCCGTGGCAGGAGTTTGGGCGATCGGCGACGTCGTCCGTGGACCGATGCTTGCCCACAAGAGCGAAGACGAGGGCATGGCCTGTGCCGAATCTATCGCGGGCCGCGCCGGGCATGTAAATTACGAAGCAATTCCGGGGGTTGTCTACACTTGGCCGGAGGTTGCTTCGGTCGGCCTCAGCGAAGAAGCGGCCAAGCAGCAGGGACTCGCGGTTAAAATCGGTAAATTTCCCTTTCTTGCCAATGGCCGGGCAAAAGCCTTTGGCAATACCGATGGATTCGTTAAAATACTGGCCGATGCCAAGTCCGACCGTATCATTGGCGCGCATATCCTGGGGCCAAATGCCTCCGAGTTGATCGCCGAGTTGGCGGTCGCCATAGAGTTCGGCGCCAGTGCGGAAGATATTGCCCGTTCGACCCATGCCCACCCGACTTTATCCGAGTGTGTTAAGGAAGCGGCTCTTGGTGTCGACAAGCGAAGTATCCATATTTGAACCCGTGGCCTTGGATAAAAGGACCGGGGAGCCGTTAAAGGGATATCATGTCACAGCAAGACGCCTCAGGGTCATCCAAGTTTAGCTTCGCCACAGCAACCAACGTGGCCTTTCTCGAACAGATATACGCCGCCTATAAACAGGATCCAAACAGCGTCGATCCAACCTGGCAGCAGTTTTTCGCCGGTTATGATTTCGCTGCCGCCGGGGATCCTTTGGCCAGCGCTTTACGTTCGACGGGCGGCGGTGGCGCCACTCCCGCCGAAGATCACGAGACCGCCAAAGTCGAGGCTTTTATCAATGCCTACCGTCGCCTTGGTCACCTGTCGGCGCATCTTAACCCGCTGGCTCCGGCTCCGGGCATCGCCCAGGACATGCTGCCGCTAGCTCAGGGCCTGCAGGCGGTCGATCCGCAACGATTGTTTCATCCGGCAAATCTCCCTGAGCGGGCGATGAATTTTCCGGACATCAGGTCCTTGCTCTCATCGACGTATTGCGGGCGCATTGGTGCCGATTTCCGCGAGGTCAACGATATTGCGACGGTGACCTGGCTGCAGGACCAAATGGAGAGCTGCCGCAATAAGCCGACGGTGTCCGTCGAAGAGAAAAGGCGGATCCTGCAGAAGCTGGCCCAAGCGGAAGGCTTCGAGCAGTTCCTCGGACGTCGCTATATCGGCACCAAGCGCTTCTCTCTGGAGGGTCTTGATGCGTTAATTCCCCTGCTCGATATCATCGCCTCTGATGGTGCCAAAGCTGGGGTCGAAGAGGTGTGCCTCGGAATGGCGCACCGTGGCCGGCTCAACGTGCTGGTGAATTTCCTCGGTAAGAGCCTTGAGCTGATGCTCAATCAATTCGAGGGCACCGAATATAACCCCTACGATATCGATGGTGACGTTAAGTACCATATGGGATTTGCCAGCGAAGTTAGCACCATGAACGGTGACGGCGTACGTCTATATCTGTCGCCTAATCCAAGTCATCTAGAGGTCGTGAATCCCATTGTTGAAGGCTTCGTCCGTGCGCGCCAGCGCTTGACTGGCGACACGGAGCGCCGTCGTGTGCTGCCGATACTGATGCATGGCGATGCTTCCTTTGTTGGGCAAGGTACTGTAGCCGAAACGCTAAACCTATCGCAGCTGACGGCATATACCACCGGCGGTACTCTGCACATCATCACCAATAATCAGATTGGTTTTACTACCGAACCCACGGAGAGCCGCTCGACTCAGTACAGCTCTGACATTGCCAAGATGATCCGGGCTCCTGTCTTGCATGTTAATGCGGATGATCCAGAGGCGGTGAACTGGTGCGGACGACTGGCGATGGCCTTTCGTCAGAAGTTTCAACGCGACATTATCATCGACCTAATCGGCTACCGCCGCCATGGCCATAACGAGGGCGATGAGCCAGCCTTCACACAACCATTGATGTATAAGAACATCGCCGCGCATCCGACGGTCTTTAAGCTTTATGGTGATAAGCTGGTTGCAGAGGGGGCGCTGCTGGCCGTTGACGTCGAGCAGGAAGCGAGTAAGTTCCGCGACCTGATGCAGGCGGCCTACGATGCGGTCCACGGCAAGAAATCGCCGGTCATTCCCGCGCCAATCATTCCAGCTTCATTGCAAAAAAGCCTCATCTATAAGAAGGCTAGCCGTGAGGAAGTGGCGCGTTCGGTCAAAACCGGCGTCGCTGCGGTACAGTTGCGGGCGATCGTCGCAAAGATCACCCGAGTACCATCGGGTTTTACGGTTCATCCGAAATTGGCTCGACTGCTGGAAAACCGGCAGAAGATGGTCGAGGGCAAGGGCGCCATCGATTGGGGTTTAGGTGAACTGCTAGCGCTAAGCACCTTGGCGGAGGAGGGGCACCATGTGCGCTTTACCGGTCAAGATGCGCAGCGCGGGACGTTTACTAGCCGTCATGCCGTCTATACCGATTTTGCAACCAATCAGCGCTACGAGCCACTCAACCACCTAAGTCCGAAGCAGGGTGCGGTCAACGTGATCAATAGCCCGCTATCGGAGCAGGGCTGCCTTGGCTTCGAGTTTGGCTATTCCGTCGCTGACCCCGAGGGTTTTGTCGCCTGGGAAGCGCAGTTTGGTGACTTCGCTAATGGAGCGCAGATCGTCATCGATCAATTTCTGTCAGCCTCGGAGGCGAAGTGGAAGCAAACCTGCTCGCTGGTGCTACTCCTGCCGCATGGTCACGAAGGTCAGGGCCCCGAGCATTCCAGCGCTCGTCCAGAACGCTTCCTCCAGCTGTGCGGCAACCTCAACCTGCAGGTGGTTATCCCTTCGACACCGGCGCAGCACTATCATGCTCTGCGCCGGCAGTTGCACCGAGATTTTCGCAAGCCTTTAGTAGTTATGACGCCTAAGAGCCTGCTGCGCGACCCGCTCTGTGTTTCGCCCATTGCTGACTTTGAGTCCAGCTGCTTCCAAGAGGTCCTGGGCGACGCCGCAGTAGCTAAGGAAAATGTTGAGCGGGCGATATTTTGCAGCGGTAAGATATACTACGATCTAATCAAGACACGGGCTGAACAGAGCCAGTACAGTGGTGTGCCGATTGTCCGGCTCGAGCAGTTGTATCCATTCCCTTACGGTAAGATGGAGGCCCTGTTGGGCACCTATCCGCAGCTCAACGAGATCATTTGGGCGCAGGAGGAGCCGCAGAATATGGGCGGCTGGAACTTCGTGCGTGGGCGCTTGCTTGAAGTCCTGCACCCGACTCAAAAATTAAGCTATAGCGGCCGCAAGAATAGTGGCACGCCGGCTGAAGGATCGGCCAAGGCGCACGAGCAGGAGCAAAAGCGCATCATTCAAGATGCACTCGCGCGGGCAAGCGGCCTTGCGGTACTAGCAGCGGCTAGCGGCAAATAGAATCACTCGGTGTAAATACCTGTAATTACATTAAATTTATTTTAATTTAAGTTTTTTGCCAAAATTCCGATTCCTCTCCCGCGCACGCTGCGCCGGAGGGTCGAAATTGAGCCGTATATCCGCCCCTAAATCCCGCATGGGAATCGACGACACGCGAAATTTATACCTGCAGCCAAACGAATTCGCGGCGAATGTAAACCACGATCATTCGAATCCCGTCGACCTAGTGAAATCTGCCGTCCGTCATCATCCTTTTCAGCCGCCATTACCATATTGCGAGCCAGCTTTTCTCGAAGCTCGACGCCTAGCTGTTTGGGCCAAGGATCGGTCGGTCATGCTGATCTCTGATATGCCATTGCAACGCCTGTGGTTACGGGAGAGTCGTGCTCATGCTGAGGGCATGCATGTGGCACTGTGGCACAAGCAGGTGCATGAAGACCGCGAGGAGTTCGAGATAGCCATGATCACCCAGGAAGTGTTGCGCCGTAAACAGTACTTTCATGACGTAGGTATGCTGCTGCGGACCCGTGAGAAAGGAATGGTTAAAGCCAAGCGCATGCACCATTTGTTTCTGACCCATATTCGCGAGTGGAGCCTGAAAAATCACATCAAAATAAACGAGCATACCATTCACCGTATCAAGGCCGGGTTGGAGATGCGGGCCAAGTCTTTGGCCTGGCGATTTGACAACCTATACGTCGAATCTGCTATCCACACCCTAACCAAGGTTAAACATGGCGGGCATCATGTTGAAAGGGTGGCTGGAGATATCATGTGGCAGATGCGCGCGGCGACGACGCAGCATTTCCATGAATGGCGCCAGAGTAATCTATTTATAAAAACACCAACGCATGGTTTGGTGCATATTAAGCATGGCGGAAAGCCGATAGAAAGCATCATCGGTGATATTTCCGGGCGTGCGCGACACGATATCACTAAACAACATCATGAATGGCGTATTGATCATGACTATGTGACTCTGCCAAGCGGGGGTTTTACACAGGTGCATCACATGCCTGGCAAACACCCTGAGCGTGTAACCGCTGAGGTGCAATGGCGAAAGGATGACTCTAATCATAGGTTGACGCGGCATTGGCATGCAACGAATAGCGAAATCACGACGCCAAATGCAGGGCTGATTCACGTCGAGAGTCGTGGACAAATGCCTGAAGCGGCTGCTGCTGCATTATTTTTGCCGATTATTCAGGAGCGGAAGGAGGAGGCCCTTGCATTTCATGATTCACTCCAACTATTACCGACGCCAAACGGAGGTATGATTCACTCTAATCGTGGTATGGTTCGTGGCCAAATACCCGAGCTGGTAGCTGCTGAGCTTAATCGACCGAAGCTACTAAAAATTCGCAAGGGCCACGATGATTGGCATAGCAGCCATCTTTCCGCACCGACCCCTAATCACGGCATCGCGCCGCTTAAAGGCCATGGTCGCTCCATAGAGCACGTTGCGGCTCAGTTTGCCGATAGACCCAAACAGGTGGCGGTAGCTGCCTTTGACAAATGGCACAAGACTCATGTTTTTGCTTCCAGCGCCAACCACCAGCTGATTCCGGTAACCATCCATGGAGGGACCTTTGAAAAGGTCTCCGCTGACGTGTCGAGCCGTGCAAAGGATTTAATGACCCAGGGCTTGAAGGTGCAGGATTCTGACGATATCAAAGCGGAAAATGGCTTGAAAGAGCGCGAAAAGCGGCGCACAAGGCGGCATGATATCACCGCCATACAAAAGAGCTTGGACGCACATGAGCAGGTGGTTAGCCGTTTGCAGGCGAATGTGTTGCATGAGGTCCATGAGGAAAAAGTTCATGAGGCCATTAGTCATAGTCTGAAAATCGCCGCTTATGCTCCTAAGAAGACGGGGCGTTAGTTTAGGGCCCGTCCAAAAATAAAGTGCCTTTCTTGCCGTTATCTGACGCCCAGAAAGGCACTTTATTTTTGGACGGGCCCTTAGGCATGTTTAGACTGTAAATTCTCTGGCCCAACATGATCGACGAATCAGCAGCACTAGGCTTAAAATAGAAGGATCTGATCCTGCTACTTTGAGTCTATTACCCAATGCGAAGGCGTTTCTTGCATGCATAACCTATTGGGTCTGCGGATATCATCATTTTTACTTGCGATTTTACCTTGCGCTTGCCGAAGCCTCGCTCCAGTGGGGCAAATGGCACCTTTGGCTAATGTAGAGGCGCAGGATGCAGCTCCGCTTGCTGGGCGGTACATCGGCTTTGCTAAGCCAGATCTGGTTGAATCTAGGTTGGTGGCAGCTCTAGATCTAGTGGGCCTGGGCAGTTCACACGGCGTGAGCCATTACCGGGCAGTTCTACGTTTGTCTAGCGGTAGTCAGACTGATGCCGCTTACGGCTCGGTTTATTTCAGTGACGTGACGTATAGTCGCGATAGTCGCGCCTTTGTCTTTGGCGGTGCACCAACGGGCATCGCCTTGCCTAAACTACAGAGCGTGGGCGGCACGATCAGCGGCACCTTGACGTCGCAGCCTGACCAAGCCAGCGTCGAGTTTGTCGTGAGCCTGGTTGGTTTGCCTGGCCCCAGCGTGGCTTTCCATCCTGCCTTACCGCTGATGCCACCTTCGACGGCGAGCTACAGCGGCAGCTGCCCAGATCATGTGTCTGGCCTGCAAATCGAAGCGGGGCGTTGGCCTGAGGACACCGGTGGACTATTCGGCAGCGTCAGGTTGACCGGACGCTTGCTGCAAGCCGACCCTAATCGATGTAGCGGGAATCAGCCGTGTGTGAAACAGAACTATAGCAGCGGCCGCTACCACCCTTTAAGCGGCGGCCTCGAACTCGGGTCGGGCGCCAACAAGCTTGTCTGTAAGATCATGAAGGATCAACTTACCTGTGGAAATTGCAGCCTGAGCTTCGATCCAATCTCGCCTTACGCTAGCTTGACGCAACGCGCTGGAGACGAAGCCTTCCATGATCGAACACAACACCTGCTTGCTTCGTCGTCGCCTCCAGTGCTTGCCCCTTACTCAGGATCGTCCTATGGTTACCTCCACCATGAACGCACGAATACCTATCAATTAATCGCCCTTAATATGCAGGTAGGGCATTCCTTGCAGGCCGCCACTTCGCCATCATCAGCGGGCGCGCAGCTCGTGGGCGTAGCCAGCGCATATTTTGGTGAAGGCGATTCCAGCGAACTGATCGCCTACCGCTTCGACCCGGTAGCTTGGAGTGGCCAACTACCGTTGGTGCTAGATGGCGTCGGCGAGGTGTTTGTGGTCGTTGATGCCTGGGATGATGCGCGGATGCTCGGAACCTGGTATTCGAAAACCCTTGGTCGCATTGGCACCGTTGAGCTGCAACCAAAGGTGGTGCCAGCTTTGGAAGCTGGGCATCACAGCATGCCTAAATTGTCCGGGTCCTATCAGGGCGGCGATTGGGATTTGAGTATTGCTGCGACGGCAAATTTATCGGAACGCACTGGAGATTTCTACCCTCTAAGGATCAATGGTTGGGCCAGAGATAAGGCCGATGAGGCGCGGCGCCGCACGATCAAAGATGGTGCCTACGATTTCTACACGGGGCGGCTTGCGCTGCATCTGGATGATGGGCGCATGGCGATCGGGCGGATCGAAGCAGAAGGCTTGCAGCTCTATTGGCCCGCCAAGCCCCGGCTAGGAGCGCCGTTACCTGTAGGGACACAGCTCTTTAAGCCGACGGCGGGCTCACTTTGAGCAGCCTAATTATTTGACGATGAGTTCGCCGCCGATGTGCGCCGGATGCAATTGGCAGTCGAATTTGAAGGTGCCAGATTTGGTGGCGTCGAAGCTGATGGTCTTCGTCTCTTTGGGGCCGAGCACGACCTTCTGACCAAATTCTTTGATTTCAAATCCGTGCGGATCTGCCAGGGTATTCACCAGAGTGATTTCGACCTTGTCGCCAGCTTTGACGGTAGCGGTGGCTGGCTGCCAAACTTTTTTACCGTTCTCGAGCTTGTTAGTTAAGGTGATTATATCCGTTGCGGCCTCGGCGAGGGGCACCGAGGTGATGCTGATAAAGATGCTGGTGCTGACTAGAACGCTCCTCAGCAGGGAGCGGCATATCGTCTGGTTCATGGTTTGATCCTCAACGCGAAGTTTCCGTGGTGTAGGGCTTGGCAAATAATAAAAACGCCCGCTGCTTAGGTAACATATCCGGGTGACGAACCTTTCGTCTTTCGAGCGTAGCTTCCTAGGTAGCTTTCGTCGATTGAGCGCAAATCCGAGCACCCAGGGTCCGCCTTCCAGCAGCGAAGCGTTCTACTATAAGTTTAAACAAAAGCAGCGATGAACTGCAAGCGAGGCGGCGATTCAGCGCCAAATATCGTTTTTAAATCCGACCGGCGCGTTGATCCCTTAGTTCAAAGAGGGAGACTCTTCGCCGCCTAAGGTCCTATAGCTTTGTAATTACTGGGTAAATTACTCAGCCTGTCGCCTCTACGGTTAGGGCCCGTCCAAAAATAAAGTTGATATGTGCACCGGGCGCAGTTTGCTGATCGCAACCCGCCGCCGGTTTAAGTTGCGATGCGCTTCCCTACGCGAGGACACCGCTCTTGAGCAGTCTAGCCAGGCAGCAGAATTAAAGCGGCCACTTTCGAGTCTACTACAAGGTGGATCTAAACGGTGCAGCCCGATTTTTTGGCCGCCGAAGCGCGGAAGAGCGGAAGCGCTGTTTTCTTTATCCATAGCCTGAGGAGTATCAGACTGCTTGCTCGTTTACCAACGACATGGGTGGACACCTGTTAGACCCTGCCGCTCAACA
>Ga0315291_10004869_pt1 | contig 16954 bp, 16 predicted proteins | sample YL17G12_20_MG_FD_203070 | JGI IMG/M metagenome (GOLD analysis project Ga0315291, IMG submission 203070) | Sediment microbial communities from Yellowstone Lake, YNP, Wyoming, USA - YL17G12_20 | ecosystem: Environmental > Aquatic > Freshwater > Lake > Sediment | place: USA: Wyoming | collected...
AACGGCACGCAGCTCGACGACGTGGGAGTGAGCCGCTGGGCCCTCACGGGCACGGACGGCAGCTTCGCCTTCGGCAACGTGCTGCCTGGATACTACACGCTGGAGGAGGAGCTGCAGGAGGGCTGGATCAACACCACATCGATGATCATCGAAGTGGCCTATGACCAGATGCCTGCAGATCTAACGGTGGTTCTAGAGTTCGATGGCAATGACTTCGGTAATGTCAGGCTCGGAGAGATTTGCGGTGTCAAGTTCTTCGACGCCAATGCGAACGGCACCCGCGACTGCGATGACGCCGGCGAGTACATCGAGACGTTCATCCCCGGATGGGAGATCACTCTGAGCTGGGAAGACCCGGCGGGAGTGCCTCATACCCTGACTGCCTTCACCGATGAGGAAGGACGATACTGCTTCACCGGACTGAAGCCTGGGATAACCTACACTGTAGGCGAGGTCCTGGATCAGGGATGGATCAACATCACTCCGCTGAGCGTCGAGGTTCTGGTCGGTCCTGGAACACCCGAACAGTGCGATCACCAGACGGTAGACTTCGGCAACATAATCGTCGGTCCGCCAGGCCACACGATCGGGTTCTGGAAGAACAACATAATCAAGAACCTGAACGGATGGACCCATGGTATCCAGGTGAGCAAGGACCAACTGAAGCAATACCTCTGGACCATCGTGCAGACCTACTACATCCCGCTCAGCCTGGAAGACAGAGAGACGCTCGCGTTCCTCAACCTGACCCAGGCCTCTCAGTGGCAGGACGTGACGGATGATGAGCTGATGGACGCCTACACCATCCTGAGCCAGCCAGACCCGTCGAACATGACGCAGAAGGCGGAGGCGCAGACACTCTGCCTGCTCTTCACCGAGCAGTTCCGTAACGAGGAGTCTGGAGGAACAGGGTACTCGGACGCGTTCGTCTACATACCATCCGGAGTTGGCGATGGGCCGATGATCTTCCAGATGTCCGACGCCATCCTGCACATACTAGACCACTACATGGATGGAGAATACTCGATGGCGCATGCGGAGGCCGGCTACATCAACGAGCTGCCGATGAACACCTGGTGGGAGGAATACTACTGAACCTGAAGACTGAAACAGGGGGAGCGCACCTCCCCCGACTTTGACTTTATTCCGTTGAAGGGACCGCTCCCGTGCGAGTAGTCTCTTCGGCATCGTTTTTTCTACTCGCTATGTCTCAGCTCGCATTTGCATGAGCAATTGAAGCAGAACCGTTCCTCAGACGAATCCCAAGACCGAGGATGAAGCGATCAGCCAATGCGCTGTCGATGCTCGGACGATGCAGAGAGAAGAGGAAAAGTAAGGAAGGTTGACAGCGTTCCAGGCTTCCCGTGGGCTCGCGCACCACAGTACAACGGGGAACGCGGGCGGGCTTAACTGCCGGGTTCGGATGAGACCGGGTGTGACCCCGCCGCTATGGCCGTCATACCATCCTTGTCCTCCTCGAACATTGACGTCATATTTATACGTTGGGGCAGGCGGATTCATGCGTTTGGTGAGCGCCTATCCGATCCCTAGCCAGAAGACCACAAGGAACGCCGCAACGGTCGCTATCGCCATCGATGAGATGTTCGTGCCTAGCTTGTCCACATAACCCCTTCTTTCCAGCGTCGCTCCGATCACGCTGTCCACGTTGCAGCCTATGAAACCGAAGATCACCGGCACCAGCACGGTGAAGTCCATAGGATGGGAGTTGAGGACGACCAACCAGCCGACGAGCGAGGCCACCAAGGCCCCCACGAATGCCCACGCGGTGCCATATGTCGACACTCCTCCGTCCGTGCCCGTCGCCACCGGCTGGAAGGAGGTTATCAGCCGGGTCCTGGAGCTGAGCACCCCCAGCTCGCTGGCGATGGTGTCGGAGGCGGCCACGCTGACGGCGGTGAGGTAGACCAGGGAGGCTGCCGTTCCGCCCTGAACGGAGAAGGCCCAGGCCAAGACGGCCACGCATGCCGGGATCAGCCCGTTCGCCAGGACGTTGCGATAGGTCCGCTCTCCCTTCTTGCCTTCCTGCAGTCCCTTGCGGGTCTTGAGCTCCAAGCGGTACCTGGTGACCGCGAACCCCATGAGCGCGAAGGCGATGAGCACGATGAGCCAGTTGATGGAGCCGAAGAGCCCTATGACCATGCCGATGGCGAAGGATGCCACGCTTCCGCTCACCGTCAGTAGCTTCAGCCGGTAGGAGATGACGCTGAGGGCGGCGCACAGAACCAGCACCACTAGCAGGTTCTCCAGGAATGACATTCAGGCCGCATGAGGTGGGTGGCTATTTCAACCTTAGCCCCTAGGCGTCGCTCACTTCTTGCCTTCCTCGGAGATGTCCTTGGCCATCGCTTCCAGGGCGTCCACGTTCCCGCTCTCCAGGTCCGCGGAGCAGCTGGGGCAGGTCTTGCTCTCGGGGGCGATGTTCGCTCCGCAGGCCGGGCATTCTATGGTGGTAAGCGCTAGCATCTCCTTCTTTTTGCTCTTGATCCTGGTTCCTGCCAGCAGTGGGCTTGCCATGTCCTTGATGCCGCGTACCTTCTCCAGATCGCCGTCCCAGTTGCGAATGACCGAGCTATACTGCTCGTCCATGGCCTGCATGACCTGCTTCATGCGCTGCGGGACCTTGCCCACCCGGTCCCCGTGAAGAACGACCGCCAGGATCACCAGCTCGCCCTTCTCCACCAGGATCTTCTTCTTCCCGAAGTCCAGGCGCGCGAGGTGCGTAGCCGATTCGTCCTTGAACGAGTCCTTGACGAAGCTCTGGATGGCCACGAGCATGGAGGACAGTATCTCATCGTCCATGCCTGGCTTGAGCCGGCGGGTCTGGTGGGCCATGAGCCTGCCGTCCTGGTAGATGATGAAGACCTCCTCCACCGCCGCCGCCACGCCCCGAAGATAGAGCAACGCGGCGATTATCAGGGCTGCCAAGACAATTAGCCATAGCCAGGTGCTATCCTGCAGGGCGGCCACTTGCGCAGCCATCACCAGGATCTGGTGCAGTCCGGTGGTGTGGTTGTTCTGGGAGCTGTCGAAGGCCACCACCCAATAGGTGATGGTGGCGGTGTGGTTCACCCCCGGTATCTGCCCTTCGAAGTGATTGGCAGTGCCCACCGAGGTCATCTGCACCATCACCTCGGTTCCGTTGTCGATCTTGTAGTGCAGCCAGACCGAGATTAGTCCTACGTTGTCAGTGGCGTTCACGGCCACCGTCACGGCCTCGTTGAGCGTAACATGGCCACCGTTCGAATCGAAGGTGACCGTGGGCACGGTCCGATCAAGGGTGATCTTGTGGTACGCGATCCCTATGGCACCGTCGTTGTCGCGCACTCGCAACGTCACGTTGTACATGCCATCGACCGGGAAGGAATGGACTACGATGCGCTGCGATGAATAGGCGGTGAATCCTCCACCATCGTCGAAGTTCCAGCTGAACTGGAGCAAAGGCTCGTCACTAGCTGTATCCGAGGAATAGGACGCGTCGAACTGCACCTGCTGCGCGCTTTCGTTGCGGAAGCTGAACTGGGCGTGCGGTTGTAGGTTCACGACCTCCACGTTCAGGAGCTGCAAGCTCGAGGATTGCGAGAAGGCGTCATCGTCCCACACTCGCACCGCCACCTGATATGATCCGGCCTGAGGGTAGACGTGGCCGGTGTGGTTGGTGCTCCCTCCCGCCTCCGCCTGGAACGTCCCGTCATAGTGGAAGTCCCATTCGTACCGAGCGATGTCCTCTCGTGCCTTGATCGCGTACACGTACACTTGGAACGACTCGTCCTCGTTGAAGCTAGACTTCGCTGGCTGGAGGCTCACGGTGACGATGGTGGGGTTCGTTTCGAGGATCACCAGCGCTGCGGAATGAGAGGAGTTGGAGCCGTCGATCTCCTGCACCCATATGGTGACATGGTAAGTTCCGTTTCGAGAGTAGGCGTGGGTCGGATTCCTGAGGCTGGAATGGCTCCCATCCCCCAGGTCCCAGTACCATTCGACCAGCTGGTTGAAGGTGGTGGATGTGTCCGTGAATGCAACAATATCCTTCTCCGTCGGGGAGCTGGGCGAGAACGTGAACATGGCGACGGGGTTCACATCTTCCACTGACACCCACTTGCTCGTCGAGTTCGTGCTTCCGTCGTCGTCTTTGATCGTTAGTGAAACAAGGAAGCTTCCGGTCCGATTATACGCGTGGGTTACTCTGGCTCCCCATGCCACATGCCCGTCCCCGAAGTCCCAGGACCAGTTGACGACCGGGTCCACAGGTGTGGTCGAGGTGTCGTTGAAGAACGCCAAGGCGCCTTCGACCGGCTCGCTGTGGCTGAAGTTCGCCAACGGTCCGAGATCCAGGATGCTGACGGATGCGGAAGTGGAGTTGGCGATGCCGTCCGAGTCCCGGACGGTGAGCGTGACGGTGAAGGTGCCATCATGCATGTAGTCGTGAACGACCGAGCTTTCATAGCTGACCCCTCCATCACCGAAGCTCCAGGTCCAGTTAATGATGGGATCCCAACCGGGCACAGATTCGTCTGCGAAGCTGATGTTCCCTCCTTCTTGGATGGTGGAAGAAGAGAGGCTGAATGCGGCGGTGGGCTTGGTGTCCAAAACCAGCACTGACTCGATGATCTCCGCCTCAGAACCGTCATCGTCCCAAATATGCAGGCGCACCTGATAGGTGCCGTTCTGCTGGTAGACGTGAGTGATGTTGCGAACGGTGGAGTAGGAGTTGTCGCCGAAGCTCCAGTTCCAGGTCGCGATGCCATCGTAAGCGACGCTTGTATCGTTGAGCCAAACGGTCTGGCCCTCGTAGATCGTCAAGGGGGCGTAGGTGAACGAGGCCGTTGGCACGGTATCAGAGATCGTGATCGGGAAAGTGACGTTAGCTTCCGTTCCATCCTGGTCCCGGATGCTCAGATGCACCTGATAGGTGCCGTTCTGGCTGTAGATATGCGTGACATCCTTCCCATTGGAGGAGTTGCCGTCCCCGAAGTCCCAATGCCAGTAGACGATCGCGTCATAGCCAGAGGAGTTGTCGTGGAATGCGACCTGCGTTCCTTCTACTGGCTCCAGGGGCGCGAACCAGAAGTCCGCTTGGATGGAGGAATCGGAGATGTTCACGACCTTGGTCATCTCACTGGTGTTGCCGTCCGCCTCCCAGACCTTCAGCTTGACCGAGTATGATCCGTTCTGGGCGAATACATGGGTGATGTTCTTCGAGGTCGAGCTGTTGCCCTCCCCGAAATCCCATAGCCAGGCCGTCAGACCATCGTAGCTGAAGGAGGTGTCGTTGAATGTGACATTGGTCCCCTCGATGGGATTGGTAGGCGCGAAAACGAAGTTGGCTATAGGAGCGATGTCCGTGATCTTGACCTGGTGCGAGGTGGAGTTGGTGCTACCGTCCGAGTCCCGGACGGTGAGCGTGACGGTGAAGGTGCCATCGTGCACGAAGTTGTGAACGATCGAGCTTCCATAGCCCAACCCACCGTCACCGAAGCTCCAGGTCCAGTTGACGATGGCGTCCCAAGCGGGCACGGATTCGTCCTCGAAGCTGATGCTCCCTCCTTCTTGGACCGTGGATGGTGTGAAGCTGAAAGCGGCGGCGGGCTTGGTGTCTGTGACCACCACTGGCTTGATGATCTCGGCCATGGAGTTATCGTCGTCCCAGACTCGCAGGCGCACCTGGTAGGCGCCGTTCTGCTGGTAGACGTGAGTGATGTTGCGAACGGTGGAGTAGGAGTTGTCGCCGAAGCTCCAGTTCCAGGAAACCAGGGCGTCGGGATATGATAGCGATGTGTCGCTGAACGTGACAGATGTTCCTTCGACCAGCGAACTGGGCGAGAAGATGAAATTGGCCTGCGGTCCAAGGTCCGTGATGTGCACGGTGACATTGCTCCAGTTCTTCAGGCCGCCGCGGTCCGTCACCTGCAACGAGATATGATAGGTTCCCTGGTCCAGGAACGAGCGCACCACACTGATAGTGGTCGGCTTGTCGGAGGGGCTGAACGTCCACAGATACTGAAGGGCGCTCTGATCCGTGTTGGAATCCTTGCTACCTGCTCCAGAGAAAGTGATGATCGTTCCCTCGGGAGCGTTGTAGGAGGACGCGGTGGCGTTCGCCACGGGAATGAGGTTGTCCTGGAACCAGAGGCTGAGCGAGCGCGAGGTCGGGCAAACGCAGCCAACGTCCGGTCTCAAGTCTCCGTTGATGTCCGATGCATCGATGTCGCTGGCGATGCCACCGGATGTCCAGTTGAAGGAGTTCTTGAACGTCAGGTCTTCAGTGCGGAGGTATGACGCCACTTCGGGTAGGTTAGAGAACGCGATCGCCAGGTCATCCATGCCGTCATCGTTCAGATCGCCTGCTGCGAGCTCCGACCCCTCATCCTGAAGCTGGATCGTAGCATGTGGCGCGCTCAAATTGACGGTGAATCCATAGCTTGGCTGGCGGTAGATGAACAACTTGCCAGAGCGGTCGATCACCGCCAGGTCCATGTATCCGTTCCCGCCGAAGTCCCCCATGGCCATATGCTTGAAGTTCGAGCCGCTCTTGGTCAAGTTCTTGTTGGGGTTTGGTGGGAACCACTCCGTTCCTGAGCCGGGAGAACGGAAGAACAGCTCCACCGTGGAGGTGCCAGCATTCAGGATCGCCAGATCGGCCGAAACCCCGTCGTTGTTGAAGTCCGAGGCGGCGATATCCATTGTTTCTCCGATGATAGAAATTCCTAGGGTCTCATTGGAGGTGGCTAGGAACATGGAGCTGAGACCGTTGTTGTAGAGGATGAGGATACCATGCCCCGAGCCGACGACCAGATCGTCGGAAGTGGTTCCGCGAATGTTGACCTTGCCCAATCTCGTCGCATCTGCGAACGGTATGCTGATGTTGACCTGAGGCTGCGTACCGGATGAGAACTGCTCATCCTTGTAGATGCTGACTGTCTTGTTTCCCTGGTTCAGGATGGCAAGATCGTCGGAGGAATCCCCATCGAATTGACCGAATATCAGGTCCTTCGGCCCCGCTTGAGTGGGCAGAGTGCGTCGCAGGCCGGTCTTCTGGTTGTAGATGCTCACTTGGTTGCTGCCCGGTAGCGTGATCGCAGTGATCTCGCTGCCATCCGCCATTCTGCCCACGGCCATCTGCTCTGGTGGCGTGTTGGTGAGGAATCGGTTCTCATTGGCGTTGCCAGTGAGCTGCGTGTGGACCGAGAAGATCTCCAACGAACCGTTCGAGGTGCCATTGCCAGACGAGAGGACCAAGAGCACCTCGTGACCGGAAAAGGAGCGATCGACCATCGCCTTCACCGGGTTCTGATTGACAGGGAATGTGAGATTTGGAGCGCTGCCATACCATGAGGTGTCGGCGCGCTTGAAGAAGGCGGATGCATTGGCGACGCTTTTTGCGAGAGCGATGATGTCTGCGCGATTATCGCCCGAAACCTCACCCGCCGTAACGCTTGACAGGTCCCCGAGTGTGATTACCGGCTCCTCTGAGTCAGAGCCGAATCCAGAACCGGAGTTGAGGTAAACAAGAATGATGGAGTCAGTGGCGTCTGCGTAGATGAGATCGGCATATGAGGTGCCATCAACATCGAGAAGCTCCACATCCGTGGCAGACCCTACGATTAGCTTCGTCTGCGGTGTATCCCAAGGATCACTAGTTGTACCATTGAAGATAACCACATTCGCCCCAGCCCTCTCTCCAACCACAAGATCCGCATATCCATCGTTATTGATGTCAGCCGTGGCCAGGTATTGGCTTCTTTTGAAATTCGGAATCGTCAACGTTTTCCGGTCGTCCACGGGTTTACCGAATGGATATTTCCAGACAGTCAAGATGTCATCCGCCGACGTGGGGGAAACCTCGCATACCACCGCAATGGCGTTGTGAGTCGTGTTCGTGAAGTGGCCAATCTTGATTTCGTGGGGAACCGGCTGCGCCAGGTCTTTCAAAACTGAATCCGCCGGATCGAAATTGTCCACCTGATAGAATATCGTGATTTTGGCGTTTCCGCCGGAGTCGTTATGGCTAACAACGAAATCATCTAGGGAATCTCCGTCTAGATCTCCCACTGCTATCCCTTTCAAATCAATCATACTGGCATTGACGACTCGTTGAGGCGTCTTTGAGAATGAACCATCCAGGGAGCGGTAGTAGATCAATATGGCGTTGGTGGCGCCACTTATCACTGCAATGTCCTTTCGGCCGTCGTGGTTGAGATCTCCCATATCGAAATCCACCACGCCCGGCTCGGTGATGATCGCGGAAGCGAAGTCATCGAACACGGTGCCGTTCTTGAACAGCAATGCTGGATCGTACTGCAGCGACGGCTGAACTGAAGGCGCCGCAAGTCCGCTCTGTGGAACCAAGGCAGCACCGGAAGGAAGGAGCATGGACATTACGACAAATACGATTACCACGAGCATTACTGCCCTGCCCCGCCTGTGCATTACGCCCATCCCTTGAGGGAGAGAATCGTCACGGGGCGATATAAATGTGCGCTCGTCTGGCTTAACTCTGGCCTTCGCTCCTCAAAAAGCCTGGCCTACCTGTTGCAAAGAAGTGATATCGTTCGAGAGACTCACTTGGGGTAATCAGTCCTGAGAATCACACCTCATGGCGTATATAGGCACATGCGAATGAAAGGTCCGATGGGAAGACCTGGAATGGAGTTCGCGATCACCCGAATGGCCTTCGACGAACAGGTGAGGATGATCCTCGCTCTAACCTCCTCAAGACCTATGACGGTGAGGCTGATCGCGGAAGGGGTGAGCCTCCCCCTCGACCGGGCCTATCATCTTGTTCGGACCATGTCCTCATTGGGGATGCTGCGGAAGGTCCGGCTGCCTAATTCCTATGTGAATACCTACTCAGCCAACGTCAAGACCATCGACTTCCGCATCGAGCAGGATTGCTTGGGCATCGTGGTGGTGTTCGAGGACGGGGGAAGAACGAGCATGGAGATCGGCTCCTCCAAGGCCCAGGTCGATGCTCTCCAAGTTCAGTGACCGATGATGCTTTCCAGCGATGCATAGAATCGGCTGGCCATGTCCTTGGCCTCCTCCTTGTCGGATGCGGGCTGGAGCATGAGCCTGCCATTGGGGTAGAGGGTGTATTCCTTGCTCTTGGCGCGAGCGATCAGCATCACTCCCTGGTCCTCCACCTGGAACCCTAGCCCCTTCAGAAGCTCCGCAGCCTTCTCCAGATCGATGCGAACGCTTTCCTGAGGCACGGCCGTCAGGGACTTCGATTCACAGAGGCGCAGGAGCTTGAAGCGCATTCTCAGCCTTGCTCCTGCAGATAGCGTAGGGCGCTCGTCCGGAACTCATCCAGCGTGCCCTCGTTGATGATCATGCGGTCGGCCACGGCGATCAGCCCTCCCAGACCCCAGCTCAGCTCGCGCAGGTCCCGCTCCAAGAACTCCTCCCAGCTGCCAGGGGCATCCGCCCTCCCCCTTCTCTGCAACCTCTGGAAACGCGTGCGGGGGGAGGAGTGAACGGCCACCAACCGCACTTCTTCTCCGAAGGCCTTCTTGAAGATCCTCAGCTCGTCCAATCCTCGGCTGCCGTCGATGATCGTCAGAGGCGATCCCACTCGCTCCACGCACCTCTTCGCCCAGATGTCGTAGCCAAGGCGCTTTCGCTCGTCGTTCGCGAATCCTCCTATTGCCTTGTCGTTGGGCCCTAGACCTTGCTTCGAGGCCCATTCGCGCACCACGTCGCCCATGCGCACGACCTCGTATCCGATGCTCAGGGCCACGGAGACGAACTCCTCCTTCCCTGCTCCAGGCATGCCGGTGATGACGATGACCTTCATGATATTCTTCTCCTCATCCCAGCAGCTTCCTGGCCACCTGCAGCAGGTCCGGGCCGCGCACTTCGAGCTCCGTGGCCGTAGCTATCAATTCCGAGTAGACGTTCGCATCCAAGCCTGCCAAGGCCGCATATCGGGGGCAGATGCCGAGCAAGTAAGCGAGAGCGATATCCTCTTCCTTACCCCCGTTGGGCGCGAAGGGGCTGAATATGTCTGGTCTGAGGCATCCTTTGACATCTGCCATACCCGAAACATCTGTCCTTGATCGTGCCAGCTCGTCCGTTCTTGCTTTGGCAACATCGAGGTCCAGCCCGCGCAAGCGAGAAGCGAGGGCGACCGGCTCCAATCCAAGTCGGCTGGCCTTCTCCAGCAGCTTGGCCGCGCCGATGGCATCGAAACCCGCGGAGATGAATGCGACGTAACCGGAAGCATCGACAAGGAGCATCCCTGGCTCCTTCACCCCCTCCTTGAGCACGGTGGGAGGCTCGTTGTACTTGACGAAAGTGCGGCAAGGCCAAGGACAACCAGAGCAAGCCGAGTCTCGATGTCGGATATCGGCCAGGTTCTTCAGGTCTTGATCGGGCAGGAGCGAGTCGATGCCGTGCTTTCCATTCACCTTCTCCCGAGCAGAATCCATCAACCTCAGGCAAAGCTCGTAGGTTGCATCCGGGTCAGCGATCTCCAGCTCGCCCATGCCCCTAGCGCTAACCGCCTTGAGGTTCATGGCGCCCAGCCTGGCCCCGAATCCCACCTTGTCACCTTCGGACCAGTAGTCCACGACCGCCTGAGCCATCGTTCCCTGCCCTTCCCCGGCGGGACCGATGGAGATGACCTGGATGCGGTCCTCCCCTTGCTCTGAGCGGACGAAGTCCACCGTCTCCCAGGTGTCCTTGCCCCAGATCTTATCCGCAGGCAGGACGTCCGCGATCTCATCGTGAAGCCATAGGTATACTGGCGAGGGTGCTCTGCCATGCAGGACCAGATAGTCGAACCCGGCCAGCTTGAGCTCCGCTCCGGCGAAGTTCACCAGGGGCGAGTGCATGATGCGACCGGTGATAGGCGAACGTGCGCTCACCACGGCCAAAGCGCCGCCGGGAACGGCGGTGGCGGTGAGCAGCCCGGTCCCTACGACCACCGGGTCGTTCTCCTGGAACTGCTGGTGAAGTATCAGGTTAACACCAGCCCCTCCCAGACCGGTGCGGATCCATTCGTCCTTCAGCTCGAGCTCCTTCGTCTCGCCCTTCGCAAGGTCGACCACCAGGACGTTGCCGGTGCACAGGTAGTCCATTCAATCGCCCTCCGAAAGGCATCTGGTGGGGCAGATGCGGATGCAGTAGGGTTCTTCGTCCCCGCATTCGTCACAGGGCTCGCGCAGCATGATGGGCTTGGCCCCCGCGCCATCATCACCGGAGGATTGCCCGGCCCTCTGGACCTCCAACCCCTCTGGCCGCGCCAGCACCAGATCGTCATCGGGCAGCTTGATCATCATGCCGAAGTAGTTGCGCTTGTCGTCCAGGTGCAGCATGATGCTGGATCGCATGGCGGTGAACACCCGGTCGCGGCGGAAGCTGCAGGCCAGCTCGCACAGCCCGCATCCGGTGCATTTGAGCGTGTCGACGTTGATGGGCATCCAGGCACCCGCGTTCGAATCCTCGTTTGGGCTAATAAACAGTTGCTCGGGCTGCCAGTCTGGAACGGACCGCCGATTCCTGGGCGTGGGACGTGCTTCCGAAACCCGGTTCTCTACGAAGCATCATTTTTCCCAAAAGGATTAAGCCACAAAAGGCTTATCAGCATCGTCCGAGCCCTAAGGTAGCGCGGTCATCCAGAAGGAGGGGAGCACACGCAGCAGACGAAGTCCGTGGAAGCGATCCTTGAGGAGATACTTCAACAGGAGTTCACCGCCGACCCCGGAGTGCAAAGCGCCTCCATCGTGTCCAAGACCGGGCTGCTGATCGCCGGCAAGGCTGCTTCCGTCTCCAAGCCAGAGACGTTCTCGGCCATGGCCGCCATCATGTATTCCAGCGCCGAGGCCACGCGCACCGACGTCCTGAAGGACAAGCTCGAATACATCGTGGGGACTTTTCGTTCCTCCAAGATGATCATATCCGAGGTCTCTTCTTCCCTGCTCATCGTCGTCACCGCCGAGCGGACGGCCGACAACGAGAAGATCCTGGAGAACATGAACAAGGTGGTCACCAGGACGAAGCAGGAACTGGTCTGGCTACGCTGATGCTCAGATGATGTGCTCTGCTGTGTCCTCTAATATCCGATCGCAATAGATGCATCTGAGCGTGGGCGGGTTCCTCGCCTCCACCACGAACTCCGGCTCCACCGGCTCCTTGAGATTGGTGATGCAGTTGGGGTTGCCGCAGCGGACTATGCCGCGCACCACCTCGGGCAGCTTGACGGTGTACTTCTCCGCCACGTTGAAATCGCGGATGATGTTGATCGTGGCTCGAGGCGAGATGAGGGCGATCTTGTCTACCTCCCTTGGATCTAGCTCTCGGTCCTCGACCTTGAGCACGTCCTTGAACTCCGTCTTCTTGGAGGGCACGTGCATGAGCACGCTGATGGGCGATTGCACGTTCGTTCCAGAGACCCCGATGATGCGCAGCACCTTCAACGCCATGCCGCATTCGATGTGATCTATCACCGTCCCGTTCCGGATGGGCGTGACCTTGAACTCCTTCATGCCAGTTCGCCTCCCAGCACCAGGAGCAGGAGGGCCATCCGCACTGGCACCCCGTTGAACGCCTGCTCGAAGTACTTGGCGTGGGGCGTGGAATCCACCTCCGGAGCGATCTCGTCCACCCGGGGCAGGGGGTGCATGATCGTGAGGTCCTTCTTCGCCTCCCGGAGCAGGACGTTGTCGATGCGGTAGCATCCCGCCACCTTCAGGTACTCGCTCGGGTCCGGGAACCTTTCCTTCTGGATGCGAGTGATGTAGAGTACATCCGCCTCACGGATGACCTCCTCCAGCTTGGAGGTGAGCTTGGGCTTGCCGCCCAGCTTCTCCATCTGCTTGACCGTTTCCCGGGGCATCTGCAGACTTGCTGGCGCAACGAAGGTCACCTCCGCTCCGAAAAGGGTGAGGGCCTCGGCGAGCGAGTGCGCGGTCCGTCCATACTTCAGGTCGCCGACCAAGGCCACTTTGACGTTCTCGATATGCCCCTTCTCCCGGCGGATGGTGAACAGGTCCAGGAGCGTCTGCGTGGGATGCTGCCCGGCGCCATCTCCGGCATTTATGACCGGCTTGGAGGAGAAGTGCGCTGCCAGCCTGGCCGCCCCTTCATGTGGATGTCTGAGAACGATGACGTCGGAGTAGGATTCGACCATGCGCACCGTGTCCGTAAGGGTCTCGCCCTTCACCACCGACATCATGGAGGGGTGGGACATCTCCAGCGTCTTGCCTCCCAGTCGGGCCATGGCGCTCTCGAAGGACATGCGCGTGCGGGTGGAAGGCTCGAAGAACAGGTTGGAGAGGATGCATCCCTCGAGCGCTTTGCTGTGCACTTCCCCCTTGGCATAGGGGACCATCTTCTCCGCCAGGTCCATGACCTGATCGATCTGCTCTCGGGAAAGGTCCCTGATGGAGACGATGTCCGACCCCTTGAAGCTCATGCTACCCTCGGCTCTGAATAACACCAAATCCTATAAGTTAGCTTCGACCTGGAGGAGAGCCAGTCAGGCTTTGGCTTGGCCGGTCTGCTCGAACTTCTCGAGCACGTCCTGCATCCGTGCGTACCAGTCGTTGACGCAATGCTCGAGCTTCTTGCGCAGCATCTCCCGGCTGATCCCCTTGTAGATATGGTAGTAGCCGCCCCGGTCGATGCTCTTCGTCTCCCGGTAGGCCATGCCACAGCTCATGAGCTTCTGCAATGCCCGGTAGACGGTCGATCGGTCCTTGCCCATCTTCACCGCCAGCTCGTCCGCCCGGACCGAGCCCAGCTCCGTCAACTGGTAGTAGACCTCCACCTCGAAAGTTCCCAAGGAGAAGGCGCACTGCACCAGGTCGTGGCAGGTGGACACCTCGCCGATCATCTTCTCAGGCAACATTGGAACATCATTCTCCGTGTCTAGTCGGCTCTTGTTCGAAAGGCTTATAAGCGAAGAGGTTTTTATAGTTGTCGCACAACCGTGCAAAACCGTTAACGGTGATTACATGAATAAGGATGAGAGTTTGGACTGCAAGGGGCTGATGTGCCCCATGCCCATCGTCAAACTGGCAAAGAAGATGAAGGAGATGCAGGTGGGCAAGGTATTGGAGCTGGTGGCGGATGATCCAGGCTCGAAGGAGGATGTGCCTGCATGGTGCAGTCGCACCGGGAACGAGCTTGCGGAAACGAGGCAAGAAGGCAGGGTCTTCTACTTCTACATCCGGAAGAAGGCGGCCTGATTTGGGAGCTCAGCGACATAGAACAGGGGTGATTCATTATGGCAGAGACAAAGAAGGTAGTGATCGTGGTATCCGAGGGCACTTTCGACAAGGCGATGATGTCCCTCATGATCGGGAACACCGCCGCGAGCATGGGAATGGAGGTCCATATCTTCCACACGTTCTTCGGGCTGGGCCTGTTGAAGAAGGGTGCGAACCCGAAGGCGCCGGGCATGTACCGGCTCTTCACGGGCATGTTTAACAAGAGGATGTTGGCGGTGGGCGTGGAGGGTTACGAGGCGCAGAAGAAGATGGCGTTGGAGCTAGGCGTCAATATGTACGCCTGCAGCACCACCATGTCCATCATGCACGTGAAGGAAGAGGAACTGGACAAAGGGGTCAAGCTCCTGGGAGCGGCGGCCTTCCTCGATATCGCGGCGGATAGCGACATGCAGTACTTCATCGGGTGATCGTTTGTCCTCCGTCCTATTCATAATGACCAGGTCACCTCACGAGTCCACCGACCTGGAACTCATACCAGATATCGGCGGCAGCGACAAGAAGGGGGTCATGCTCTTCGAGGACGCCGTGTATTTCGCCGTGGACAAGAAGGCGGGCAAGCATCTGTCCGAACATGCGGACGAGGTATTCGTGCTCAAGGACGATCTGGCTGCCAGAGGGTTCAAGGGCTGCGCCACCGGCAAGTTCCGGGAGATCGACTATCAACAGGCGGTGGACGTCATCATGGAACGATACGACCGGTCGGTGACCATCTGAGGTGAGAGAGTTGCCAAAGACGCTGCTAATTCATTTACGATCGGGCTCCATGATGAACATGGACTCGAATTGCGCGGTCAAGCTGATGTCCGCTGCCCTGGACAAAGGGTATAACGTACGTCTCTTCGGATATGGCGAGGGAGTGACCGTCATCAAGGAAGGTCAGGACCCGAAGCGTTTCCCCAACGTAGGGAACGAGCTGAAGAAGCTTGCTGAGAGAGGGGCGACCGTCGTGGTGTGCGGGACCTGCTGCGCCGCTCGGGGCATCCACCGAGGCGAAGAGATCCAAGGCTCCGAGATAGGGAGCTTGACCAACCACCTTTCCAAATTCGTATCCGAGGCGGACCGCATGGTAACGTTCGCGAGGTGATCAAGATGGCAGACAGCATTCTCATTCTAGGTACCAAGGCGCCGTACGGAACGGAAGAGGTCTTCGCGGGGCTGAGGTTGTCGCTGGCCATGCTGGCTAGCGGTCTGGTCGGCCGCTCGAGCGTCCTACTGGTGGGAGACGGCACGCTAAACGCTGTGGCAACGCAGGAACCGACCGCCATCGGCATGCCTTCGAACGTGGAGGCCATCAACGACCTGGCGGACTTCGAAGGAGAGGTCTTCGTGGTCGAAGAGGACCTCAAGAACCGGGTGGGGGACGTGCCCATCCTCGAAGGGGTGAAGAAGGTCACCTGGGACCAGGCTCGAACGATAATCAAGGACCATGCGTTGGTAACGACCTTCTGAGACCCATTCTCTCTGGCCGGCGAAGAGCTGGCCATTTCCCATCTCCTATCTGCAAAGTTATTAATCCGGAGCGGTGATTGGCGACTAGATGATCGAGAACCTTTCCCGCTCAGGTCTCGCCAGGAGAACGACCTGGACCGTGCACGATCACCGTGTCACGACCCCCAACATGGTCTTCCTGCGGAGCGAGAGCATCAAAGCACCGGAGGGCGCGGAGATCGTGACCGCGAACGGGCTCCGATGGACGCTTCCTGATGGCGAGAGCACGTTGTTCGAGTTCCCGGAGCGGTTCTATGCATCACTGGCCTTCGAAGACAGCGAGAGAGAAGAGGACGCATGTCGCTCCGTCCATGACGAGGTAGAGAAGGGAAATGAGGGACGAGCCCACGAGGAAGGAAAGGAGCTCGTCGTCCTCGAAGGCGCATTCGAACTGCGGCGTGATGCCCGCTCCTTCGTCAGGCAGATAAGCGCCCTAAGGCAGCAGGTCGGACCAAGGCCTCTAATGTTCGCCCCTGGAATGGCGGACGTTTCCAACCTAGCCCTTCTAGCATATGCCGGGGTCGATCTGGTCGATTCGTCCTTGCTCACGTATCAAGGCCTCAGAGGGAACCTTTCCACACCAGAGGGATGGCTGCCAGCGGACAAGGCGGCTTGGCTCGTCTCCAACGCCTCGCCCGATGAGCAGGTGGCCTTCAACCTGAGCTCGGCGTGGAAGGAGCTCCAAATGGTCAAGCACATGATCGAGGCGGGCAGACTGAGGGAGCTGGTGGAGATACGCTCGAACGCATCCCCCTGGAACGTGGCGGCCCTCCGCCTTCTCGACCTGCAATGCTACGATCTGCAGGAGCGCTTCACCCCTGTGGTCGGCTCAAGGTTCTACGCCAACTCCAAGCAGTCGCTGAGCAGGCCGGATGTCGTGCGTTATCGAAAGCGCATCTGCGAGCGTTTCCGGCCCGCCCCGCACAAGAAGGTCCTCCTGCTCCTACCTTGTTCGGCGAAGAAACCCTACTTCACCTCCAAGAGCCACCGGACCTTCCGGTCGGTCCTCACCAGCGTTGCCAACCATTCGGTGGTACAGGAGCTCATCGTGACCTCGCCGCTGGGAGTGGTGCCGAGGGAGCTCGAACTCTTCTATCCCGCGGCCCAGTATGACATCCCGGTCACCGGTCACTGGGACCTGGAAGAGAAGAAGATGGTGCAGGAACTGGTGAGGCACGTCTCCTCGCTCGGCTTCGAGCAGGTCATCTCCCACC
>Ga0315291_10004870_pt1 | contig 16953 bp, 27 predicted proteins | sample YL17G12_20_MG_FD_203070 | JGI IMG/M metagenome (GOLD analysis project Ga0315291, IMG submission 203070) | Sediment microbial communities from Yellowstone Lake, YNP, Wyoming, USA - YL17G12_20 | ecosystem: Environmental > Aquatic > Freshwater > Lake > Sediment | place: USA: Wyoming | collected...
CGCAACATAACCTTCATCATCAGGTTCTAAAATTTCTTTTTCAGTATATAATTTTTTATCTTTAGCTTGTTTTTCTATTTCAGCAATTAAAAGAGTTAACGTATGGAATATTCTTTGCCAATCAGTCATTTCTTCATACTTAATAGAGGTAGTATTTTTAATCAATGTTTCTTTATTTTCATCTTCTTTAATTTCATTTAAAAGATAAAATAGAGAATTTTTTACCATCATATAATATGCTTTATTAACTTTTATATCAATTAATGCATCGTCATTTAATTCTTTAAATTTTAAAGCCATTGTAGAATTTTTTATCAAAAATAAGAAAAAAAATGAATCTAAAAGAAATTAAACAAAAAATGTTTGATAAACTTGAACCCAGTGGTTGGGATAGAATATTTAAATCTTTTATATTTAGTAGTGAGTTTGATGACATACTCAATAAACTTTACACACTAAGTCAAGAAGATAAAAGATTCACACCACCACTTAAACAAGTATTCAGGGCCTTTGAAGAATGCCCGTATGATAAGTTAGAAGTAGTAATTATAGGTCAGGATCCTTATCCACAGTTAGGAGTTGCAGATGGTATATCATTTAGCTGTAGTAATACAGATAAATTACAACCTAGTCTTAAATTTATCTTAGGAGAAGTAAACAGAACTGTTTATAATAATCATGTAATAAGTGAAGAATTAGATTTAGCAAGATGGTCTAATCAAGGTATACTAATGCTTAATACAGCTCTTACAGTTGAAGTAGGTAAGATTGGTAGTCATTATGATATATGGAAACCTTTTACAGCATATTTATTAGATTGGTTAAATAATTATAATCCAGGATTGATATACGTGTACATGGGTAAAAAGGCTGAAGAATGGTCTGAGCTTACTAATAATAACAATCATAAGTTTACTGTTAAACATCCTGCTTCTGCTGCTTATAATGGTTCTAAATGGGATAGCGATGATATCTTTAATAAGATATCTTCAATTGTAACAAATACAACCGGTAATATAATAACATGGTGATATGCAAGAAATATTTAATAAACTAATAAAAGAAGATTTATCTCCTAATACATATTATGTTTTACACTGTATAAAAGAGAAAATTGTACCTAATAATTTCGTTAATCCAGGAATAGAAAGTAAAAGATTACAAAATAAAGAATGGTTAAATGAAGACTTGCAATTAACTAATAAAAGCATTATCTTTATAGAAGAAATTAATAGTTTCTTTAAGAAATCTAAAAATACAACTTCTAAAAATTTAATGGGTGACGAGTTTTTAATAAAAATACAGGAATATGTAGAAATATTTCCTAATAAAAAGTTATCTTCAGGTAAATATGCTAGAGTAAATATTAAAAGTTTAGAAGGTCCATTTAGGTGGTTTTTTGAAACATATAATTATTCATGGGAAACTATATTAGTTGCTACTGAAAAATATGTAACAGAATATAGTCTAAAAAACTATGAATTTATGAGAACAGCTCAATATTTTATAAGAAAACAAGAATCTGATAAAAATTTTATATCTGATCTTGCAACATATTGTGAATTTATTAGCACAGGTGGAGATGCTGAAACATTTTATTTTAAAGAAAATATAGTATGAAAAAATTAATGCTGCTTATGATTGCTATTGTTGGAAGTATAATTTCTTATTATACTGTAAATTTGTTTATAGTTAGTCTATCATTTCTGCAGTATTTTATTATTGAAATCATAATAACCATGATGCATGAATTATATAATCAAGTAAAAAAAAACAATTTAAATGTAAATCCTAAATAATATGTACGAACAATTTAATGGTGCCAAACCATTATTACCTGTTAGTGAAAGAGATGCATTAGCAAAAGCATTACTTAAGATGAAAGCCAGAAGAGAAGGTAAATTACCATCTTTAATAAGTTCATGGCCTAAATTTAATGATGCTTTTTGTGATGGATTAGAATGGAGAACTATCACCTTAGTTGGTGCTAGACCTGGTACAGGTAAAACACTTTTTATGGAACAATTAATCAGTGATATCATTATTATGAATCCTGAACAAAAGTTTAGAGTATTAAAGTTTCAAATGGAAATGGTTGATGAAACCAGTGGAGTAAGAAAATTCAGTTTACATACTGGCTCTGATTATAATACATTAATGAGCAAAGGAGAAAATCTAATTGACAAAGATATTTATCAAAAATGTTTAGATTATTATCATGATACAAAGTTTAATGATTCAATAAATGTTATTTATGATGCATGTACTATTGATGAAATGTGTGCTACTATTCATTATGAAATGGAAGTATTTAAAAATAAAGATGGTGTATATTCAAATATGCTAGTTGCTATAGACCATTCAGCTTTATTTAAGGTGGGAAGAGGGCAAAAAGATAAATTTGAAATGTTAGGTGCTTTAGGTGAAGCTTTAACATCTATGAAGAAAAAATATCCTATTGCATTTGTTGTACTTAGTCAATTAAATAGAAATATAGATGATCCTAAAAGACAAGAAGAAGGTTCTTATGGTAATTATATATTAGATTCTGATATTTACGGTTCTGATTCATTGTTACAACATGCAGATGTAGTTATGGGTATTAATAAACCATCAATAAGAAAAATTAGACAATATGGTCCTGAGAAATTTTTAATTGAAGATCCTGATACACTTGTGTTTCATTTTCTAAAATCTAGAAATGGAACTACAAGAATAAGTTTCTTTAAACTTGATAGAACTACTATGCGAATAGTAGAAATACCAACTCCAGCACAAGTAACCAAACAAAAAATACAAATAAATTAATACATATGAATAATTTTAGAAAAGATAGAGAAAGAGAATTCTTTACTCATCACATGCCAACATTTCAAAATATTGGTTTAACAGATCCATTTTTTACTATTAAAACTGCATTCTTCCAGAAAGGTAAATATGGAAGATATGTTCAATTCTTTGAATGGGAACTAAAAAAAGCTCAAGATATTTATGTTGAGTTTTATGACAATTTATCTGATTCTAATGGAAAAACTATTAATGTAATACCAATGTATAAAGATAGACCTTTATTTAAATTTAAGAATAATCCTTTTTATTCTGAAGAATATGAACAAAAAGAAAATTTAAATGATAAAGGTGAAACATATATGACATATATTATTCCTGTTAATGAATGCGTTATGGTTTTAAATTCTGGACAAGAAATTAATTATGCTCTTTATGAGAAAAGAAAGGAAGAAGCAGAATTAGAAGTACCACAATTGCAAACTTCATTAAGCATATTTCCTGATTTTGAACAAGATTATGGTAAAAAAGAAAATGTTGTTACAAGTGAAGAAGATGCGCCATTATCAGAAATTACTATCAAAGATCTTGCAGCAATTATGTTAATGAAACCAGTTAGTAATAGATTATGGTTAAATGAACTAATCAAACAAACAAAAAGTGAATTATGAGTATAGTACTGCCAACAAGTAAAGTAAAAGCGGAAAGAGTAAATCCTAAAAGACTTATTATCTATTCCAAGCCTAAAACAGGCAAAACAACTGCATATGCAGGTTTAGAAGACAATCTGATTATTGATTTAGAAAATGGTTCTGATTACGTTGAAGCACTTAAAGTAAAAGTTAGTAGTTTACAAGAATTATTGGATACAGGTAAAGCAATTAAAGCTGCTGGTAGTCCATATAAATTTGTTACTATAGATACTGTAACTGCTTTAGAGGATATGATTATGCCACTTGCAGTAAAATTGTATAAAACCACGTCTAAACAAAATGGACCTATTAGTAGTAATATTAATAGCAAATCTCTCTAATTGCTGGAAAACCCATTGTGTATTAAAATATATTTTATATCTTTACGGGTAAATATAGATAATATGAATGGACAATCAGCAGCAAAGGCTTATAAAACACAAGGAATGCTTAAACAAAACAGTATATATAATAAAGTAAAAGTTATTGATTTTGCTTATGCAAAGGAATCCAGAGCTTATTATAAGACAGTGTGTTTAACATGTAATTTAGGATCTATTAGGAGAATGGATCACATAAAAACAAACCCTGAATATTGTAAATACTGTAAAGATAGTTTATCAAGGACTATTAATACTGAATCAGTTGTTAATACAATATATAGTGGTTATAGAACTAATGCTAAACAAAGAAATATAGATTTTGAGTTATCAAAACAAGATTTTCTAAATTTAGTATGTATAAATTGTTTTTATTGTGGTCAAGAACCTATAGAAAGTCAATTTTCTAAGAGTGCTAACAGATCTACTGTCAAATTTTTACACAATGGTGTAGACAGATTAGATAGTAAGAAAGGTTATGTGTTAGATAATTGTGTACCTTGTTGTAGTATGTGTAATCTTATGAAAAATAAATTTTCTTTAGAAGATTTTATAAATAAGATTAAACAAATATATGAATATAAGCAATGTTCAACGACTATGCCGCAGGGCAGTACACTACAAGCTAATGGTAGTGGAAACGGGAGAGGTCCAGAAATGGATCATGATATAGTCTGATCTATATGGTAACATATAGCAGTTCTTTAGAGAACGCAGTAAACTGTTGCGGGTTTATTGGAACACAAATGATGGGTAAAAATTTTGATGGAGATACAGTTGTAACTCTACCAAATGGTGCAGGATATTTATATATCCGTCAAGCATTCTTTCAAGTTTTAGATTTTATTGATACCTTAGCACCCACAATTATTTTATCAGGTCATATTAAAGACAAAGTGGTAGATGATAAAGGTGAAATGGTTATGTCTGCTAATATAGACTTAACTGGTAAAATTAAATCTTTAATTTGTGCAAATGCCGATGCTATTGGATACATGTACCGAAAAGGTAACAAAACTATTTTGTCTTTTAAGACAAGTGATGAAGTTACTTGTGGTGCAAGACCAGAGCATTTACGTAATGAAGAAATAGTAATTTCTGAAATGATTAATGGAACTCTAATAACGGATTGGAGTAAAGTATTTATTAACAACTAAAAATTTAAAAAATGAGTGAAGAAAACAAAGAAAAAACACCTAGTAAGTTAGATGGATGTATACAATTAACTGTAGTAATAGTATCTATTATTGCAATGATCATATGCTTTACAGTACTAATATAATTATAACAATTAAAAATAAAATAAAATGGGTTTAAGTACAGAAGATCTGGGCACCGGTGGAACTGGTTTACCAAAAACAATTAGTCCAGGTAACAGAGTGTTAAAAATTAATTATGTAGAGTTAGAAGAATTTAAATTCATTGCTGATTCATATCATTTAATGTTGCATATGGAGAGTGAACCAATTGAAGGTTTTGAAGGTTTTATGCTTGATAAAAATGATGAAACTAAAGGTCATTATGCAGGTCAAATTGGTAGAGTAAAAGCTTCTCAATATGCATATGCTGATGGTGAAACTAAAACAGGTATTAAGATTCAAAGAGATAAATCTATTTTAATCTTCTTACAGAATCTTTGTAAATCACTAGGTATTAATGACTGGATGGTACAACAGCATAATAAACATGCAACTATTCAAGATTTTGTTGAAGCATTCAATGCAACAGCACCAATCAAAGATAAATATTTAGAATTTTGTATTGCTGGTAAAGAGTATATGGGTAAAACAGGATATACTAATTATGATATGTGGTTGCCAAAATCAGAAAAAGGTAAGTATGCCTTTGGTGAAATTGAAGAAAATAAAGTTTTACAATATGATGAATCTAAACATCTTAAAAAACTTGAAGTTACCAATGTAAAAACATTTGGTGATGATGAAATTTTATCAAAGAAAACTACATCTAATGATTTTTCTCTAGACTAAGAAATAGTTAGGGGGAATCAATAGGGGTTCCCCCTAATTTTAAATTTTAGAATATGATTTCAACTAAAACAATAATTTCTGATCTAAATGATGTACCTAGAGAATGGGTATTTGAATACTACCTTAATCTTAGAGAAAGATTATCAGGTCAAAGCCTTAAAATTAAATCAATTTTTAATGCTATAGACTTAATTCCATCTATGTGTATCTATACAGATAACAAAGGATACTATAAGTTTAAAGATTTTTCTTCAGGCTATGGTGGTGATGGACTTAATCTTGTAATGTATTTGTATAACTTAGAAAGTAGAGGTAAAGCATCATTTAAAATAATAGATGATTATAATATTTATATTTCTAATAATACATATATTTCTATAGACTATAAACCACAAAATAAATTTATAGTTACTGATTATGAAATAAGACATTGGAATACACTAGATGAAACTTATTGGAAAAGTTTTAAACTTTCTTCCGGTATATTAGAAAAACATAATGTGCACCCATTGTCATTTTATATTATGAATAAAAAAGATGATGAAGGACATATACTAGACACAGTAAATATCAAAACTAATTTTATCTATGGTTATTTTCGTGAAGATGGTACTTTGTACAAAATCTATACTCCAAAGAACAAAGACAATAAGTTCATTAAAGTACATGATTACATACAGGGTTCTGATCAGCTTGAATTTAAATCTAAGTATCTGATAATTACGTCTTCTCTAAAAGACTTAATGTGTTTTAAAAAATTGGGAATTAATGGTATTGAATCTATTTCTCCAGATAGTGAGAATAGTGTGATACCAGAAAATTTTATGAAACCTCTTCTACAGAAGTATCAAAAGATCATTGTATTGTTTGATAATGATGAGCCTGGAATAAAATCTGCTCAGAAATATAAAAGCAAATATGGTTTTGAGTATATAAATTTAGATATGTCTAAAGATTTATCAGATTCAATTAAAGATCATGGTATTGAAGCTGTAAGAGATAAGTTATTTCCATTATTAAAAAAAGTATTATGAGTTGGATTTACCAGGGTAAAAAGTTTACTGAAGCAAATATACCAGAAAATGGTATTGGATTTATTTATCACATGTCAGTGATATTAAATGGAAATACTTATGCCTATATTGGTAAAAAGAATTTCTTTTCAAATGTAAAAAAGAAACTTGGTAAAAAAGCTTTAGCATTAGTTACTGATAAAAGGTTAAAGAAATATACCAAAGAACAAAAAGCTAATTTTGAAAATTACTACAGTAGTAATCAACAATTAAAGGAAGCTCACAAAGCAGGAGTTATGATTAAAAGAGAGATCCTAATGATTTGTTATTCTGCTACAGAATTAACTTATCAAGAAGTAAAGCACCAGTTTAAATATGAAGTGCTTGAGAAAGAAAATTATTTAAATGCCAATATTCTTGGCAGATTTTACAAAACAAAATAGTTATGAGTAATGACAGACATATCTGGGAAGGTTGGACTGTAAATGATTTTATCAAAGAGTTGGAAATAACATTTCCGTATCAAAATTTTAAGACAAAGGATGATGTTAAACAATGGTGTAAGTCTGAACAGCCTTACTACAAAAAACACATTCCTGAAGTAGCAAAATATTTTATTCAAAAAGCAAAATTATGACAGAAAATGAAATGACAGGCCTTCTATTTAAGTTGGCTGACCTTGGTGTTACAGGTATTAAAGTAAAATATGATGGTGGAGGAGACTCCGGTGCCGTAGAATGGATAGGGTTTACAAAAAAACCTTGTGAAACTCCAGAAGATGTAGATGATAATATGGAAGATTGGGGAGATGATGCTAGATTATCTAATCTAGGTTCTGATGTTTATACTCAAGTTGAATCTTTTGCAGACGGTATTCTTGCTGATATAGAAGATTGGTGGAATAATGAAGGTGGTTGGGGTGATTTGTGTATTTGTGTTCCTTCAGGAAAGTACATTATTAATAACCATGTAAGAATTATTGAAAGTGAAGATTATTTTCATGATGGTAGTTTGTTAGATAAAGTAGATGAGTAATGGCACATCCACTAGAGCATGCAAAATCTGCCGCGAGACGGTGGAAAGGTAAACCAGAAGATTATTTAGCTATTGAAGAATGGTTTGATGCTACTAAAGCATGGATTGGACACAGTATGCATAGAATGTTCAGACACCACAGTGAGGGAATATTTGAGTGTGAAAGAGTATTTGGTCATAGCTTTATAAACTCTGATGGTATTAAAGTATATACAAGATATGTTGCTGAACAACATGTAAAAGAAGATTGCAACGGGTATATCCCTAGTGCAAAAGAATGGGTTGATATGATATCATCAGGTAAACCTAAAGAATGGGCAATTAAAACACTTAAAATAGAAGACTAATGAAAAAAGTAAATAACATATTTACAGTAGATACTGTAACAATAGATGGTTCTTATATAAAACTAACTGGAGTATATCAGATACCTGAAAGTTCACCATTTGAAAGAGGAGATATACTTACTGAAGATAAATATAATGGTCATCAGATATATGTAGCATTTGCAACTAAAGATAAAAATGGAAAAGATGGTTTAATACTAGATACTAGAAGCATGCATCCTGCTATTAAAAAATCTTTAGACACAGTTACTTTGGGATTAAATTTATTTAAAATAGAAGACTAATGGAAAAACAACTATTTGTAATTGATGGTTACAGAATCTGGGCAACTTCTTATGATGAAGCTCTAGAACACTACAATATGATTATAAAATTTTAAATAAAAAGTAATGGCAAAAATGATTTTTGACAAAGAAGAAACAAAAAGCTTAATGATGATGCTAAAATCAAAAGATGCAGACAATCATATTATGGCATTTGAGACTCTAAAGAATGTTGATTTTAAAAAGTATGTAGGAGAACTATTAGTTCTCTATAAGTTTGGTGGACATACAATGGAGAACTGGATGACTAATTGCAAAAAGATAGCAACTAAGTTATTGGATATTAAACCAGAAACTCCACTAAGTAGTCCTAAAACACTAAGTCTGATTACAAAAAACAAAGGTTCTAAAGCTTCGGTTGAGCTATTTATGGAATTCTTTATTAGGGATATGACCAGGATGTTAGAATCTATTGGCTATCCTACAGATCAATTTGAAATACATATTAAATTAAAAGATGATGGACAAACAGCAAAGTCTTAGTAAAATTGCAAAAGAACTAATGTTGAAAGAGCCCTATTATGGGTTCTTTCTTATTATGCTCAATAAGTTATGGGGTAAAATGGTACCAACAGCTGGTGTAAGCAAGAATGGAATTAATTACCAACTTGCTATTAATCCTGAATTTTGGGAAAGTCTAAGTGATGAACATAGAATTGGACTATTAAAGCATGAGCTCAATTAGGGCTCCTTATACAGTAATGTATATGTAAAATTTCTTAAATTGACGGGGACTGCCTTAGAGCTTTATCTACCAAGTACACATAGTAATATAGTGTATGGCCAGAATAATTACCTGGGTATGGTAAAAAAGATAAAGATTGGCAAATCCGCAGCCAAATTTCTTGGTCATGTGATTTATTTTTGGTATATTGTAGTATAAATACTTACATATATGAAAACAGAAATAGAACAAAAAGTAATTGATTATTATATTACTGATAAATTATCAGGTCAAAAAATTGCAACTATATTACATGTAAATGTAAAAACAGTTTTTGCAATTTTAAAAAGAAATAATATAAAATCAAGAACTTTGTCTGAATCAACAATGAAATACACTTGTCAAGATAATTTTTTTAATGTTATAAACACAGAAAAAAAAGCATATTGGTTAGGTGTATTGTTTGCTGATGGTAATATTACAAAAAAAGCAAGTAAATCAGGACAGATTATTTTTTCATCAAAAGACAAAGAATGGGTAGAACTATTCTTATCAAATATTGGATCAAATAATTTTCCAAATTGTGAATATCAAAAAGTATTTAAAAAGTATATATGGAAAGCTCAAATAACATCAGCTCAAATGTATAATGATTTAAATAATTTAGGATGCACACCAGCTAAAACTAAAACAATTAAAGTACCTATAATAAATGATGATTTAATACATCATTTTATAAGAGGTTACTTTGATGGGGATGGTACTGTTGGTGTTTATAAAAATCTAAAAAATAATGATTGGAAGATCTTAAAATCAGGTTTTTGTTCAGGTTCACAAGAATTTATTATAGACTTATTAAAAATATTACCAGTAAAAAATAAAAATATTAAGCAAAGTAATGAGTGTTATATTACACAACATTCTTTGCATGATACAATTAATCTATATAAATTTATGTATAAAAATCATACAGTATGTTTAGAAAGAAAAAGACAAATTTTTATTAATTACTTAGACACATATAAACCAAGAAAGAGGTTCAACGACTACAATAGAACATCCTAATAAGGATGAAGGTATAGTCTGATCTCATGTGAAAACATGAGTTAACATAAATGCTTGCATATTGCATTTGGTCATCTTACTACTTTCTTTAAGTTTAGTGATAAGAAAATGGCTAATGTGGCAATGGATATGGAAATTAATCAGTATATTGATGCTCAATATCTTCCTGAAGGTGGTATTAATATTGATGATTATGCTGATCTTAATCTTGATAGAAAAGCTGGTTGTAGATATTACTATGACAAGCTTAAAGAACTTCAAGATGAAAAGAATAAAAATGGTACTTGTGGAAATGAAGCCATGGATGAATTACTAGATAACATTGAATCTGGTAATATTCCTGATCATAGTACATGGGAGGAATTTGAGAATCTAAGTGAAGCTGAGAAACAGTTAATTGAAAGACAACTGCAAAAAGTTCTTACTGATGCTCAAGAACAAACTATTAAGAAAAGAGGTACTGTTCCTGGAGAAATAGAAGGCTTAATTATTGTAGAAGAAGTTGTCAAGCCTAAATTTAATTGGAGAGGTTATCTTAGAAGATTTACTGGTGTAAGTACTAAAGTATTTACTAAGAAAATTAGAAGAAAAGAGAACCGCAGATTTGAGGCTAATCCTGGTTTAAAAGTAAAAATGAGACAGCACATGTTGTTAGCTATTGATACTTCAGGATCTGTAAGTGATACTGAATTACAAGAATTTATGGGTGAAATATTTCATATTTATAAATGTGGTGTAGATATTACTGTAGTACAATGTGATACAACAATAAAATCAATTGAACCTTACAAAGGTAAATTAGAAATGAATGTAACAGGAAGAGGTGGTAGGGTTAAATGTGCCACCCTGTGCAGTGATGTACAGTAAAAAATGCTGTAAATTGCGGGAAAATGCTTAGAGCTATTAATTACTAACTTATGATGGTAACATACATAAGGGCTAGACTAATTATCTAGATATAGTAAAAAGATTAATAGATTGCACAATCCGCAGCCAAGTTTCTTGCAAATGTGAAATATTATTCTTATATTGGATGTATATATATACCACCATGAAAAGAAAGTATAATGTAAATGATGACTATTTTAATAAAATAGACAATGAAGAAAAAGCTTATTGGTTAGGTTTTTTATTAGCAGATGGATGTATCCATGAAAGAGCAGGACAAGATAGATTGTCTTTAGTACTTAGTATTAAAGACAAAAATCATTTAGAAAAGTTTAAAAAAAGTTTATCTTTTGAAGGACCTATAAATGATTATACTAAAAAGTCAGGTTTATTTATTGGTTTAATACATTCATATGTTAGAATAACCTCTCAACTTTTAGTTAATGATTTAGCAAAAATTGGGTGTGTACCAAGAAAAACTTTAACTATGGAGTTTCCAACAATTAATGATGAATTAGTTCATCATTTTATTAGAGGTTATTTTGACGGTGATGGTAGTGTATTTATATCTAAAGAAAAGCATTGGAGAAATAATAATATTTTTCCAGTTATTCATTTTAGATTTATTGGTACAAAAGCTTTCTTGAATATAGTAAATGATAAAATTAATTTATCAGGTAGACTTGTTCAAGCAAAAGGTAGTAAAATATATGAGTTAAGCTATAAAAGAAATAGAAAAGCAAAAATATTTTATAAATACCTGTATAAAGATGCAACTATTTTTCTTGAGAGAAAAAAAGAAATCTTTAAGTCATATTTACAAGAAAAAGGTTCAGAGACTATAATCAGCTGACTCAATAGAGTTAAAGGGATAGTCCAGTTATAAGTGAAAGCTTATATGTTAATGACAGAGTTTGATCCTGTCTTAGAATATTTTAACGAAAACCAAAAGAAATATACTAGCTTGGTATATTTTACTGATGGTGAATGTTATACAGATGTAAAACCTAAAGGTAATACTTTATGGGTTTTGTCAGAAAGATCAAGTATGAATGAAAGTTTACCAGGTAAAGTAATTAAATTAGAACTATAAAAAAAAGAAGTATGAATCAAGTACAATTAAATGTTGACGAGTTAAAGAATTTTATTAAACACATGGTTGCTAATAACCAACATATTCAAGCTGATGGTAAAGTACCAGTTGCTGTTAATATAGAAGGTGATGCTGGTCTAGGTAAGACTTCAGCAATTATGCAGTTGGGTAAAGAACTCAATATGGAAGTTGTTAAGCTGAATTTATCTCAGCTAGAAGAATTAGGTGACTTAGTAGGTTTTCCTGTAAAAGAATTTCAAATTGCAAATGCCGAAGGTAAAACTACTTGGATTAATGAATCTCAGATATCTGCAGCAAGTGCAAAAGGTTATAAAGTTGTAGATAAGAGAATGTCACATGCTGCTCCTGAATGGATTCAGGGTAAAGGAGAAGGTGGTTTCTTAATCTTAGATGACTATACAAGAGCTGATGCAAGATTTATGCAAGCCACTATGGAAATTCTTGATAGACAAGAATATGTCTCTTGGAAATTACCAAAGAACTGGCATGTTATTTTGACTACTAATCCAGACAATGGTGACTATAATGTTACTAGCTTAGACGTAGCTCAGAAGACTAGATTTATATCAGTTGAGTTGAAATATGATTCTGATGTATGGGCTAAGTGGGCTGAGAAATCAAGAATAGATGGTAGATGTATTAACTTCATGTTGATGAATCCAGAATTGGTAACTCAAAGAGTTAATCCAAGAGCTATTACTACTTTCTTTAATGCTATTAGTTCTATTGATAAGTTTGAAGCTGAGTTACCTCTTATTCAAATGATTGGTGAAGGTTCTGTTGGTCCAGATTTTAGTTCTATGTTTACTATGTTTATTAATAACAAACTAGACAAGATCATTAGTCCTGCAGATATCTTAACTAAAGATGAGCAATATGTAATGAATACTCTTACTCATGCTGTTGGTAGAGATGATGAGTTCCGTGCGGATATTTCTAGTGTAATTGCAACAAGAATTATCAATTATTCTATTACTCTTGCAGATAAAGGAGCAATTGGTAAACCAATTATTGACAGGATAGCTAAACTTACTACTGACTGTGATGCATTTACAGATGATCTAAGATACTATATGGTCAAGGAGATTGTCAATGGTAATAAAGTTAAGTTTAGCCAATTAATGCTAAATGCAAATGTTGTGAAAATGGCAGTTAAATAAAGTATTTTAACAAGTTAAATGGTAACATAATTAATTGTATATTTACAAACAATATTTTACCATGGAAACAATTAAATGTACTGTATGTGAGGTGGAAAAAAATGTATCTGAGTTTTATAAGTCACAAAGACATAAACTTGGATACATTCCAACTTGCAAGGAATGTGAATCTTTAAGACACTCAAAAAAATATGATCCTAAAAGGAGAAGAGAGCACTATACTGAAAATAGAGAAACTTATCTTTTACGGTCTAAAATTTATAATGAGCAAAATAAAGAGAAGATTAAAGTGAAAACACAAGAGTATTATAAAAATAACAAAATGCAATTTTTGGAGTATTCATGGAAAAGTAATGGAGTTTTAAATAAAAATTCTGAATTTTTCAAGAAAAAAGATTTTGATGAGTTATTTATAAAAGCAAATAAAAGTTGTATGATATGTGGTGTCACCAATGCAAAACATGTAAAGGGTTTTGTAGTTGATCATTGTCATAAAACTGGATTTGCTAGAGGTATTCTTTGTGCTCATTGTAATGTAGCATTAGGTTCATTTAGAGATAATAAAAATATTTTACAAAAAGCTATTGATTATTTAGTAAACCATGAATCAGGACGTAGTGAAGATGGCTGTAAAATAATTAAAAGATAGAGATTTTCCCTATCATTTATCAGTATTATAAAAATTAATCACATAAGGGGGATGAACTATTCCCCCTTTTTAAACTTTAAAAAATGAAAACATATCTGTTTATTCATGATGTAGAAGTAAATCAAAATGAGCTAATAATAAAGATTGAACCTTTATATTGTGCTGAAAGAGACTCAGATCAAGTAATGAATGTAAACAATAAAGAGTATATTCCTACAAAGGGAGATAAACTTTATTTTCTACCAGGAGTTAATATACCAAGAGTAAAGTTAAAAGACTTATCACTACAACATGGTATTAAAACTGTTAGAGACATTGATGAAGCTACACATGTCTTTTGTGGTAAGAATACTAAAGACAAGTTAGTAAATAGTCATTGGTATTATGATTTAGATACTCAGCTTTTAAGAGATATAGTTGATAATTCCGAAGGCATAATGGATGATCACTATAGAGAAAACTTAAGACAAGCTCTAGAGTTTTACACAGAACCTATTGTAATTGTTGAGTATAGTTCTGCATCTACATTGAGAAATAGTAGTTTAGATATACTTGATAAAATTACAGGAAATATACTAAGATCATCTAATGTTTATTATACTGTTGATGACGAACATACAGATCTATTTCCAGGAATTCTAAATATAGATATTTATGATGAGAGTAAATTACTTAAACATATCAATGGAGATGATGCAGCTACTATAGATGAAACTATGTTCCTACAGATCAGTGATATGTTTAAAAGTTCAGATGAGGATAACCATGTTCTTGCAATGGAAATTATGGCTAACTGTAATTATAATGATAGTTTACTTTATCTTGAGATGCTGTTTGAAAAACATAGTAGTCCTATGCAGCAATCTCGTACTAAAAGTCATGTTAATTTTAAGTCTTTACTTAGTTATCTGGATAAGAATAAAAATTATATGAATACTGATGTTGACGATATTATGAAATCAATTATTAATAAAAATTTAATTGATTTAGATAAAATTAATGTTATAATGAAGTATTATGGTAAAGAAATAGCTGAAGATGGTGGTAATAACTATTTTGATGTTAAATCAATTACTCTTAATGAAGATTATGCAAAGTTACTAGATACTAACTATGTTCATGAGCTTGTCCCAGATTTCATACCAGAGAATGATTCAGATATGTCTGAAATACATGGAAACCTTATAGAGCTTAACTCTCCAGAAATTGAAGAGCTATGCAGTGATATTGCACAGGAAGAAGAACTAATAGATGAAGGCATAGAAGAAGCATTTGCTATGATTGAGAGAATTGAACTCAAGTCAGAGATAATAGCATTAGAAGAGTCTACAGAGAGCCCTGAAATTATCACTACAAATATAAATCCAAAACAAGATGATGCATTTGAATGGTTCTGAAGAACTAGAAAGGTTTTATAAGAACAAGTTTTATTTTAGTTATAGTGGGTTGAATAAATTACTTTATTCACCAGGTCTATTCTATAATCATTATGTGCTCAACCAGAGAGAAGACAGTACGGACCCACACCTTGTAGGTGGTAGGGTCCTACACTGCCTTTTATTTGAACCAGAAAAATATGATGATTACTTTATATCACTACCGGGAAAACTCCCAAGTGATAATCCAAGAAAAATAATTGATATTATTTTTAAGATACATAATGGGTATTCAAATAATTCATTAACTTTACAAGACTACTCACAAGATATACTTACAAATCTACTTACAGCAAATCTTTATCAAAATCTTAAAACTGATCAACAAAGACTTGACAAGATCCTTACTGAAGAACACAAAGAGTATTTTGAATTCCTTAAAAATAGTCTAAATAAATCAATAGTAGATGAACCAACTTTGCATGGCTGCAAAGAACAGGTTCAAGTACTAAAGAATAATAGTGATGTGAGAACACTATTACAACTAGACAAATCTAAGGAAGACACACACATTGATATCTATAATGAGTTGCACATTAAGGTTGAACATGAGACATTTGCTTTTGGTTTTCACGGAATACTTGACAATGTTGTAGTTGATAATGAGGCAAAGATAATTTTTATCAATGACCTCAAAACAACTGGTAAGTCTATACAAGATTTTCCTAATGCAGTAGAGTATTACAAATATTGGATGCAAGCAGTTATGTATACTATTCTAGTACGGGATAAATTTATAAAAGGTAAGCCGGATAGACATACTTGGAAACTTCAAGTAACCTTTATTGTAATTGACAAATACAATTTAGTTTATCCTTTTCAAGTATCTGATCAAACACTAAATCAGTGGAAAAGTGATTTTAAACATGTTTTGCATGTTGCAGATTGGCATTATGAAAACAAAAAATATGACCTTCCATATGATTTAGCATTAGGTAATGTAAAATTATAAATTATGGCAATTAATGCGCTTTATGTAAAGTATTTTCAAAAGTCTAAGATATTTATTTATCCGCTCCTAGGCATTAAAAGAGGGTCTCCTGTATTACCATTAGAAACATATATAAGTTGGTCTGATAGTTATAAACCCGAGGATATGAAATTAATATGTACTTATCCAAAAAGATTAGATAGTACATATGTCCAATTTGAAAAAAATATATTGCTTACACATAATAGAATATGTGATTATATTCAATTAGATGATGAAACCATTATATTTACATTTGACTTTTCTGATTTACAAGATGACTGGATGTATTTTTTAAATGGAAAATATAGCAAATTTCAAGAAAAAACAAAGCGCATGATTTTAAATTATTTTGATAAATCTGGAGTTAATTATACATATGTAAATAGTTATCTTTTTCCAGATAAATTCTTTCATAAATATGCTGAATTACTAGATGTAA
>Ga0315291_10004871_pt1 | contig 16953 bp, 25 predicted proteins | sample YL17G12_20_MG_FD_203070 | JGI IMG/M metagenome (GOLD analysis project Ga0315291, IMG submission 203070) | Sediment microbial communities from Yellowstone Lake, YNP, Wyoming, USA - YL17G12_20 | ecosystem: Environmental > Aquatic > Freshwater > Lake > Sediment | place: USA: Wyoming | collected...
CCCTCTATTTCTAAAAACAAACCTTTTCCGGTAAAATCCGTTATACACCCCTCAATACATACACATTTTCTGTTTTTTTCTAAACTTTCAAATAGTGTCTTTATTGGCTCTATGCACATTCCTGTCCATCCTAATTCTTTTTCAAAAAAATAAGTATTACTCATAGAAATGCCATCATGGGCTCCTATTTCTAGAAAAACTCCATCTTTTTTATTTAAAAAAAAATTGTTATAAATGTATTCATCCTGTTGGTGTTGACTGTAATATTTCATATTATCTCTTTTATTAATTTTAATTCATATTCAACAATATCTTCTATTATTGATTTTACATCTTTTGTTATTGACCATTCTGAGTAATCTGACTTAAATTTGGTCAAATCACTAATCCACCATTGATGGTCTCCGCTTCTAGCATCGTCAGATAGTTGATATTTTAATCTTTTACCAGAAACTTCTTCTATTATGTCGATAGCTTCCAAAACACTACAATTTGAATATTTTCCTCCGCCAATATTATATACAACGCCTGGGGTTGATGGGTTGTTAAAATAACAATCAAAAGCTTTTACCAAATCTTCGCTATGAATATTATCTCTAACTTGCTTACCTTTATATCCATAAATAATATAGGGCTTATCATGTATTGCACACTTAACTAGATAAGAAAGAAATCCATGCAACTCAACACCTTTATGTTTTGGACCCGTAAGACATCCACCCCTAAACACTGCTGTGTTTAGGTTAAAATACCTTCCATATTCTTGGACCATTACATCTGCAGAAACTTTTGAAGCTCCAAATACACTATGCAACGTTTGGTCTATTGACATATTTTCATCTATTCCTTCATAATATTTTTCCGCATCTACTGGAGTATATCTTTTATCATCTTCAAAAAATTCAATTCCATTAGGAGTGTCTCCATAAACTTTATTTGTAGATGTGAAAATAAATGCAGCTTTTGGACAATGAAGCCTATAAGCTTCAAGCAAATTAATTGTTCCAGTTGAATTAACTGAATAGTCTGTTAGTGGCGACTTTGCAGCCCAATCATGACTTGGTTGAGCAGCTGTGTGTACAACACAAACTATTTGTTCACCTAATGTCTTAAATAAACTTTCTATTTCTGCATAGTTTCTTATATCGATAATGTGATGATTATAATTGTTTCCGATACTCAAAAGTTCATCAACTGTTGGTTTCGTAGATGCATCTTTGCCAAAAAATTCTTGTCTCATATCATTATCAATACCAACAACTTTAAATCCTTTTTTAAGATAAAACCTACAAACCTCACTTCCAACAAGGCCCCCAGAACCGGTTACTAAAATTATTTTTTCCATTTATATATTGTTTTATTAACGAGCAAAAGGATTATATACTTTTTCAGTATTATGTATTTTTTCAGAATGAATATACAAAGTATCATACTCAAGCCTTTGTTTTATTTCATATCCAAGACTTAACATCAAATCATCAAATTCTTTTAAATTGGTATTTGTTTCATATGTATTGAATTCGCAAGTTTCCGCAAAAACAATCTCGGGCCTGTATTTACCAATTGCTGACATAACAGATTTTTCAGCACCTTGAACATCTATGTGTAAAACATTTGGAGTTATTTTATGTTCATCACAAAAAGTTTCAAATTTTATAGTTTTAACTAAATAACCTTCTGTATTATATAAAAGTCCAGCATGTAATCCTTCTTTTGTGCCATTTCTTGTCACCGGCTTCATAAGAGAGCCTGAACACGTCCACTCATTACCATCTAACGTTTCGCTATTATAAAAAGTAGCTTCTCCATTAACGTCGGACATGGCTAAATTTATAACTTTAACACCAAAATCCTCTGCATTTTTACCATATTTTTCAACATTAACATTATCAGCCTCAAATGCATAAACTATTGCATTTGGAAAATTCCTCTTAAAATTTATCGAATCCGAAAAATTATGTGCACCTATATCAAAAATAACAAGATTGCTCTTATTTAGTTTGTGTTGATTTATCCAATTTAAATTAAAACTACTCATGTTATAAATTTATATTTTTTTTAGTTAAAGTAAAGTTTTTTCGTCAATTTTAATTAAAATTTCCTTAACTCTTTTTTGCCAATCGATATATTCTAACGCTTTATTATAGTTTTCTTCAACATATGGAAGCATTTTGCTATACGTCTCATTGGTTATTAAATTACAAACATTAACACATTCTCTAATATTTGAAAACTTCAAAATACCTTTTTCATTAAAATAATCCCCTATATTAAGACATCCACAATAAATTGGAATTGTTTTAGAGATAAAACAATCCAATATTTTTTCTGTAAAATAATTTTGTATTGAACAATTTTCTATTGCTATATGAAATTGAGACATAAACATAGGCTCTTTTTTACCATCTTTAAGTATTGGATTGCCAAAAGTGTCTGCCGGTCCACCATATGCTCCTAAATAAAACTTTCTATTAGATATTTCTTCCTGAGAATACCAAAGCTCGTGTCTCATAACTTGATGTTTTGTCCAAGTTTTACCTCCAACCACAGTTGATATATTAAACTCTTTTGGTTCATATGTTTTATCTGTTGGGACCCATATTGAATTAAAATTGAAAAAAACTGCATTTTGATATTTATCCAAAACTCCTTGGTTGTGAGTTAAAATATAATCAAACATTTCAAAACAATTAGGAAGATATTTTATTAAACCAGATATTACATCTGGTTCACATAAAAAAAGAACATTAACTTCATCTTCATTAACTTGTTGAGGCACTACATCAACAAATAAATTATATTGTGTTTCTGAAGAGAAATCTATTTCTTTAATATAACTTCCTTCCGGGTAAATTTTTAATGAATTCATTATTTGTGTTATGTTAATTAAATCTTTATAAATTTTTCAATTCCTTCTATGTTTTTATCAAAATTTGAAATCCAATATAAATTATCGTGAATATTTTCTTCTCCAATGTAATGATATGCATCATCTCTGCATAGTGCTCCCAACCTAGGAATGCCTAAAGAGTGAGCGATAGCTAATGGCGCAGATTGGTTTCCAACAAAAAACTTGCAACCAAGCATTAGCTCAACATATTCTTCAATTGTATTTATTTTATGAAAATATAATAAATGTTTATATTTGAAAACTTCATATTCATTAGGATTGAATCCGACAAAAATACATTCATTTTTCATTATTATATCTTCCCATGGAAAATTTTCAACTTGCCTTACTGTACTATGATGAATAATTACTTTATTTTTTAATAAATCATTTTCGTTTTCTGATTTTATCCATGCTCCCTTAGAAATTCCACAACCATAATACATATTTAGTAAATTCGACCAATTTGTTCTGTATAAATTTGGTGATGACCTCCAGGCATTTAAGTTAATATAGTCTGCAGAGATGTTTTCGGACAAAATTTCAAATTTATTTACATATTCTTGTTTTGAAATTAAACCTTTAAGCTCTTCAAAAATATCTTGAATTTTAGACGTAAAAACATCACCTCCATATATGGGATTATCAGTAATAAAAATATCTGCCTTTTCTTTATTTTTATCAAAAAAACACTTTGCCACATATAGTGAATGAAAGAAATCTCCCAACTTCCCTCCTATAATATAATTCCTATCATTCATTATTTATTAATTGGACATTAACCACTCTTTCATTAATTTTTTATTGATACATAAAATGTCTCCAGATAAACCAGCACATGTATCTTTAATTACAACAAATCCTTTGCTTTTTAAAAAATTAACTACTGAATCTTTTAAAGGTTGAGATTTGTACAATTCTACCAATTCTGCTTCTAACCAAATCATATTTATTCTATCTATAAAGTTACTAGCTCCTTCTAAAACCATTAGTTCTGCACCCTGAACATCAATGTGTGCAAAATGAATTTGGTCTATTTGATTCTTTTCACAAAAATTAGATAGCGTATTTGTTTTAACTGTTTCTTTTTCCTTAAAAGAAAGCCATTTATAATAAGTATCCATTTCATGAGGCGCCAATAAAGAACTTGACTTATTTCCGTAATTCCAATTTTCATCATTTTTTAAATGGTCCGGATGTCCAGATGATACATAAAAATCAGCTTCTCCTATGTTATTACTTAAGGCCTCATTAAACATATGGATATTTTTCAATCCATAATTTGATACATTTTTTTGAACTTTTTCAAAATTAGATTTTAATGGTTCAAAAGAATATACATTAGAATTTGGAAACAATAATGAATATTTTATAGAATCTTCTCCTTCACAAGAGCCTATGTCAAATATGTTAATTTTTTTATCTACAGAGAAATAACGAAGTAAATCTTCTTTTATTTCTATTTCTGATTCCATGTATTCTTTAAAGTTCATGTATATATTTTTCTATTAGATATTTTTCTTCTTTTGTTTTAATTTCATTATTTAAAAATGAAGTAACTTGGTCTTTATGTTGAAGCACAAAAACGATATAGTCATTTATTATTGCAGGTGAGCCAAATTTGTCATACATTCTTTTATAATATTCACAATCCATTATCCAAATTAAATCTTCATTAAAAAACTCTATATTATTATTGTTTCTTATAGACATAACGCTTGGGCTTCCGATTGTATTTTGAGATAACACTATATTATTACTATAAACAGGAAACATACCACTCATAATCTTATCAGGTTCTCTTCCATTAAGACAACCAGTTAATAACCATTGTTTATCTTTATTATTGTCAAATTTATCTTTTATCTTTTTTAGGGCATTTATGTCATAAAGATATTCATCCTGCATTAATATTTTAATTATTTCTCCTTTACAATTTTTTAGAGCATTATTCAAGTTTGCAGATGAGCTTCCCCTTTTTTCTTCATTCTTAATGTAAACAATATTTAATTTGTCAGAATATTCTTTACAAAGTTTTTCTATGTCATTATTTTTGCTATGGTCCGATATAACAACTTCTATTTCTTTTAACGATTGCAAGCAAATTCTTTTTAAGCTCAAATCTAAAAAACTTACTCCGCTAGAGTTCATCTCATATACTGGTATCGCAATAGATATTTTTGGTTGTATTTCTATGTTGGTTTCCATATTTGATTAATTACAATTGAAACTAATAAAAATTGAACAAAAGTCAACAATAAATTGATGCTTTTTTGACATTATGCTATATATTCGTTAAATTTTTCACTCAAAACACTTCTTGTTTCATTTTTGGCATTTATAGTAGAGGTTATTCTATCTAATTTATCATCCATTCTTTTAATTTCATCCTTATATTTTTTTACCTGTTCTTCCGAAGAAAAATATACCGGAGAATTAATGCATTCAATTTTGGTTTCTTGGTCCCTAACTGGAATAACATATTGAATTACCTTATCCTCGTCTTCCGGCAGTGGTTTAATCATATCTTGAACCTTTTTTATGATTCCAGAAACTCCTTCATGGTCTAAATTACCAACATTAATGTAAAATACTATTATAGACTTATCCAACATTTGTTTCAGTTTTTTCTATTGTTTTTATTTCCCTTGTTGGTTTTGGAATATATGCCCAACATCCATCAACTGCAGAAAAATCCATCTCACTAAACTCTATAGGTTTTTCTTCCAAATACATTTTATTTATTTGTTTATTATCTGGGCCGGCAATGTCCTTAACAATAACACTATTAGCAAAAGAACACATCATTTGTTTTGGGAAAGATTCAAAAATCTCATACATATTTTCTTCAATCTGGTCAAAATTTTCAAAAGGAACTTGTTTAATCATTTTAAGAAGTTCTCTGGTTCTAAATATATGACCTTCTGTAGAAGGGAAAAATCCATAATCCAACATATGTTTAGACCAATCCCACTTAATCATTTTACCTCCAGAAAGTTCTTCTTCTCCAAATAAAGTATTTGTAGTATTCATATTTCTGCAGAGTTTCGTATTTCTTCCAAGACGTAACGAAAAACATAAAACATCTTGGTCTTGTTCCATTAATGATTTTATTTCTGAATAATTTTCATTACCGTAAAAAATATCTTCATCTCTCATAAACATACTCATTTGAGCATTGCTTTGCAGAAATCTTAAAACAGCTTCTTTAAAATTTGAGTATCCGGTCCAATTTATGTTTAAATCCGAAAATTCTGTTTTTAACTTATCATATAATGGTTCATAATCAGAATTCAAAGACCTATGAAGGATGTTGAAATTAAATTCTCCCATAGAATTTTTTCTTGCGCTTTGCAATAAGATTCTTAATCTCGCCGGGTTATTCTCGCTTAAAATTATTGTATTTATCATATTTATTTATTTAAATTGTTTTTACATCCCACGTTATAATGCTTGCTATCTCAGTTTCTGCTTGATTTACGTTTCCAATAGCTCTAATCATAAATTTTGCTTGAAAATTATTTCTTAAAAGCTCTTTCATAATTCTACCAGATGGCGTATCAAGCCATGTTACTTCTCCGTATATTTTACCATCTCTTAAAAAAACATTTTTTATTACATGACTTACATTAGATAAACTAACTACATCACATAAAATTTCTCTTTCCTCATGTATTTCTCCATACAATAAAGGCTTTAAATTTTCAATTGCTTGAATTACAGATTCTGTGTTCAAATTTGGATATACCCAACTAGTTCCATCGGTCAATAAAACAGCACCTAAATATGGGTCATATTTTTCAAATAAAACTTTTCTTTCAAAAACATTATCAAAAATTTGTTCACTAAATATTATTTCATTACTCATAATTCTTCCTTATTAATCCATTTCCAACCAAATACTAATTTAATCATTAATCTTTGAAATTTATTTGGTTTTCTAGCAGCTAAAAGAATAAAATCTTTTTTACCTCCTATGTCATATCCTCCTAAAGAAATTGAGTTACTTCCTATAACAGTTCTGTTAGAGGCCGTAATAGTTATTGCAGAAGCTCCAAAAACAGCACTTCCTGTAATAGCAGCAAAAGTACCAAATGTATACTTTTTTGGTTCATATTTCTCAAAGAAAACAACATTTTTTATTTTGTTTTTTATTATCTTTTGAGACAATACCAACCTTTGAGTTATAAGCTTTATTTTAAACATTTATATATTTTTCTATTGTTTGAAAAACATAAGAATCATTCTTCTTATAATAAGGTTTAATTAAAGACATAAATTCTTCATTATCTACAACGTAATCACACCCTCCGTCAATAATTTTTTTATTGGCACTTACATTCATAATTTTTTCAAAATTCTCAATCAAATCCGTCATTTTAATATTATCCTCAAAACAAACATTTATTGTTTTATTTTTAAGGTTCGAATCAATTATGGGTTGAAGGTATTTAATAATATCATCCATATCAATTATATACCTTGAAGCGTCTTTCTGAATTTGTATTTCTTCATTATTTTTAATTTTATTTTTGAAGAAGTTGAAAAATGTATTATTATTATCTGTGTTTCCTATAATATTTGGCAATCTAAAAATAATATAATTACTAAAAATCGTAGATAGAACATTTTCCATATCGATTTTATGCTTTATATATTTTGAGTTTGATAAACTTTTATCATTTACACTTACTGTGCTAAAGTATATAAATTTCTTATTTACGTTATTAAATCGCGTATGAAGTAATAGATTTTTCTCTTTTTCAAAAAGAGAATCATTGTCTTCTTTTGAATTAGATACTCCGGATGCGAAAATAACAATTTCATCATTATTATTATAATGATGAAATGCTTTTGCTATCATACCTGAGCCTACAACCATTATTTATAGCTTTGTATTTGATTTAATGGTGTCTTATTGCTCACTTCTCTATGAACACTCCATTGAGCTTCTTGGTTGATTTTATCTTCAGAAATTGGATTGTCTCTATTATATACATATAAAACAGTTTCATTATATTTAAGTTTTTCAAATGGCGTAAGTTCCATAAGAGTAAACATTACAGCCGTATCCCAACTCCATCTATACATTTCCCCATCTTTATCTTTTAAACAAGTAAAATTAGGGTCCTGTTCAGCTATTTTATGATATACGCCGGCTCTCCAGGTTCTAAGATGCGAAATCCTAAATGGCGCCTTTCTTACTGCTTTATATTCTTCAGGAGAATATATTGAAGCACATCCTTTTCTTCCGTCTGTCCAAATTGCTTGTCCATAAGTAATCCAACAATCAGATTTATTATAAAGGTCATTAATATGTGATAAAACCTTTTTATTTGAAAACCAATCGTCGCCGTCCAACAAAACAACAATATCATCTGGGTCAGTACAAAAATTCATAACCGCGTTATGAATATTTGGTAAAGCAGTATTTTGCTGACTAGCTTTCCAAGCAACTATGTTCTTACATTTAGTAATTTCTAAAATCGCATCTTTCTTTTCTATAATCAAATTACCATCTGCATCCAATTCCGGAGTACCGTCTTCTTTTACCTTAAAAGTACATTCTGGTATCTTACTATAAGACCCATCAGTAGAACAATCATCTACGAACAAAATCTCATAATTGTCATAATCTTGAGTTAGGGCTGAATTTACTGATAGGTCCAAGAATCTTCCTGGGTTATAGAAAGGTATTATGACTTTTATTTTATTGAGTTTGTTTTCCATTATGTTAGTTTTTAACAAAAATAACCTATTTATAAATCAAAGTCAAGAAAGGATTATTAAGAATAATAATTTTTCTTTCATATTTAATTAAAACAGAACCAAAAATGGCTAAAATTAATAAAATAGGCAAAGAGCAAATTCTTCAAATCATTAAAGAAGAGGCTCATATTATAACCAGAAAGCAAGAGCTTTATAAAGAAATCCAAAAAATAGAAGACGAGTTAAAAAACCTAAACGAATGTATGGGTATGGCTGGTCAAGGTATGGTTGGAACACTTGGTTTTACAGGTCCTAATGATATTTCTAAAAAGAATCATTCTGGTTTTGTAAATCCAATGAGCATTTCACATATTGAGCAACTTGCAAAAGATATGGGTATGGAAAATCCTTATGGCGATAATAAAGAATCTGGATTTGGAGACGAATTCAGTTCTAAAGATTCTGGAGATTCTCAGGCTCTTGAAAACGAGAATGCACTTCTTAAAAAAGAATTGGGCGAGCTAAAAGCTATGCTTGGTAAATAATAAACAAACAAACAACCAAATAATAACCTAAAAAAAATCAAAATGGGAAAAATTAAAATCAAAAAATCAGAACTTGATAGAATTATAAAAGAAGAGACTTTGAAATTCAAACAAGCAATTGTTCTTAAAGAAGAACTTAAAAAAATTAATGGTGAACTTAAACAACTTAATGAAGTTGAAGCTGGTGCTGATGAAGCTCCTACCGGTGGTGATAACCTTACGGCAGCTGAAACTCAGTTTGTTAAAAATTTAGCTTCTCAAAAGGCGCCTAAATTTAGCACTAAAAATGGTAATCCAAACTTAAAAATGGAAGACGATGTTGAAGGCGATATTGAAGATACTGATTTAGATACTGATATGGATTTAGATACAGATTCAGAATCAATCAATAAAGCTGATGTTCTTAAAGCTATTGAAGACTTAAAGATGGCTTTAAATCTTCACGGTGGCGATGAATCAGAAGAGTCAGAAGAAATAGAAAACGACGAATTAGAAGCTAACGGAGAAGAAGTTGGTGATGATGACGAAGAATTTGAATTCGACGGTGGCGAAGAAGGTTCTGAAGATGTTGAAGGTGGCGAAGATGTTGAAGACAGCGAAGTTGAAGACATTGAAGAAGGTGGATACAAAGAGTCTCACCAAGACCCTGCAACAGGAGAAGTAGTTACAACTGAAGAAGATGTTAATGAAAATCTTGAAGAGCCTATTGAAGGAAAAACTCCAGTACAAGCTGCTAAACAAGATGATGTTAATGATAATATGGAAAAAGTTAACACTCTTATGGAAGCAGAAAGAAAAAGAATGGCAATCCTTGCCGGGATTATGAAAGGGTAATATTAAATGGTTGTATTGTTTAAAGCCTCAGAGAAATCTGGGGCTTTTTTATTGACCTCAATTATTTAATTTATATAAAACAAAAAACCCCCATTGGTCGCTTAGCGTCCGCAAGGGCTTTTTAAGGTTTATCGGGTAAGACCCCTACTCTATTAATAGAGTTTATCAGGTTCTTCCCTACCTTTGGGATACAAATATAATACTTTTATTTTATATAACCAATTTTCCATTAGAAGGTTGATGTGAATCAAAACTTCTACCACAACAATTACAAGTAAAAACCTTAACGATTTCACTAATTGGAGATTCTGATTTTGTTGAATCAAGCAACAAATTTGAGTTTCCAGTTACGACTCTTTTTGTCGTTTCCAACATAACCGAATTAACACATCCATAAGGACAATTTACTTTTTCTATAAGCATAATAATTAATTTATAATAAATATGTTTGTAAAAACATTATTCCTTTTCTTTATATCTTTCAAGAACTTCTGTAATTAAAGAATTTCTAACCACATCTTTGTCTCCAAAACTAAATATACCTATCTTTTCGATATTTTCTAATCTGGTTAGCGCGTCATAAAGACCGCTTTCTTTTTTATTTTTGTATCTATCAGATTGTTCAAGGTCTCCGCTTATAATAAATTTAGATTTATATCCAATTCTTGTAATTAAAGTCTTTACTTGTCTTGGTGTAGCATTTTGGAATTCTTCAGCTATTAATATAGAATTATCAATATTTATACCTCTCGCATATGCTAGTGGTAAAATCACCAAAAACCCCTGCTCTCTAAGCTGTTCTGTTTTTGCCTCACCTATTACTTTATTAAACAAATACATTGTTGAAAAAATATATGGGTCAAGTTTCTCGTCAGCGGTTCCTGGTAGGAAACCTAATTTCTCATCAGCTTCTACAGCTGGCGTGCAAATAACAATTTTATAAAATTCATTCTTAGAAGATTTTAAAAGCTCAAGAGCTTTAAATACTGATATTAGCGATTTGCCGACACCAGCTGGGCCAGAACATATTACAATTTCTTTCTGGTCTAAGAGTTCATAAAATATTTTTTGATTATCTGTCTTTGGATTAAAGTGGATATCACCTATTAAAATTTCCAACACTCTTTTGGTTTCATTTTTATAATCCGAACCACCGGCTTTAGCTTTCTTAGATTTACTTGCCATTCATTAGATTTATTATAAATATGAGGTTTTTTACTTCTATTTATTGAAAAACAAAAATATTACATTATGAGCCACAAAATCAATTCTTCAGAAATCGATTCTTTAATAGAAAAAAAAATTAAAGAAAGAGGTCTTGTTGGTGACATTACCTTAGAAAAACTTTCTGAAATAAAAGAAAAGATAAAATCTCAATTAAAAAAACCAGAATTGGTTATACCAGTAAACGAACAAGTGCCACCTACAGTTACTCCTGAAGTTGCGCCTACTCCAGTTCAAACCTTACCGGGTGCACCTGAAGCTATTACTCAAACAGTAAGTATAAGTAAAGATGCTGTTGAACTAGCTAAAAAAGAAGGTGAATTAGAACAAAAAGAGAAACAAATTTCAGACAGAGAAGCTAGTGTTGCCAATAAGGAATCAGAATTACAAAGAAAACAAGATGAGCTTTCTTATAAACCTCAAGTACCTGCTGTTCTTGAAAATATTGGAAATGAGCAGTTTTTTATTTTTAATGAAAATGAACTAAGTTTGGGAGCAGAAGCTTTATCGAGCGCAAATTTTAGATTAATGTCTAATCCAGACTTAAAGAAATCAATGATTGAAATATGGGCTACAGATGGCAAGAAAAGTGCTGATGTTTTCCTTGTTAGATTTGAAAAAATAGGAGAAGTATCTTTTGACCCTTTTCAAGGCACTTCTAAATTCGAAAAGAAGCCATTTGAGGCCGGTCAAACTCCATCTGATGTTCCGATTGAAGGGTTGACTCCAGAAGACGCTATGGCCAGCCAAGAAGCTACAGAGCCTATGCAAGACTCTATTGAACCAATATCAAACGTTACGCTTGCTCCATCTACGGATATGGGCCTAAATTCTATTGATATGGAGAGTTTGTTAAAAAGCAGACTTGACGACATAATAAAAGATTATTTTTTACAAAAATATCCTAAAATGTAATTATGATTATTTCAGAAAACTATAAAAACAACCTAAAAAGGCTTGCTGGACTACTTAAAGAAAATGTTCAATTTAAAGCTATTGAAGGGCGTAGTGAAGCTGGTACTTTAAGTTGGTATTCAGAAGAGTATATTTTAAACATTTCTGAACAAATTGTTAATTTGTTGGATTCTGAAATAGCTGAGATGAATGATTTAAAATTAGAAATAAGTAAAAGTTCTACCAAAATATCGCAAAATACATTTACAACCAAATTAAACATAAAAAACGTATCTAATCCCAACAATATAATAGAATTCCTTTTATCTGTGTCTGTAAATTTTGAACAGAATTCAAATACAGCCATATCAGTTACCACTAAAGGTGTCACAAATAAATTTACAATGAATTCCAAACATTCATTGGCTGACATCGAAAATATAGTAAATCAAACAGTTTCTTCTTTTATGAACTCAATAACCCTTATTAACAAAGGTTAAGTATTTTATAAAATAAGAATTTACTTTTTCCATATCGGAAAGTACATTTAACAATAAATAAAAACAAACACATGAAAACTTGGAAAGTTCAACACGCGAACAAATCAACAGAAGGAGTTAAAATAGCAATTTCAACTTCATCTTCTGGCTCAGTAGGAGTAATTTTACAACCGGGGCAATTTGCTCTTAGTCAAGGACAAAATACAGCATCGCTAGATTCTCAAAAAAGAAGAGGATATGTAAATGTTGATGAGGATTTTGATAACTCTGTTTTAAATTTAAAACTTGGAGAAGTTCATAATGTATCTTTTTTGGAAGCTAAAGCTGCAGAAAAAACAATAGAAGAAAATGCTAAACTAGAAACGATAGTTGAAGAAGTTATTGAACCCGTTGTGACAGAAGAATATAAATTTATAGATAAACTTAAAGAGGCACAAAAAAACGCTTCAGATTTTATTGACAATAAATAATTAAACAATGCCGGCAGAAAGTAAGACATTAACATCGTGTGGTGAACCTACAAGTTTAGGCCCCCAAGGAGCAACTATAACAAATGGCGCTACTGGATACATTGGAGATATTATCACAACAACAGGTAATGGATTTATAACAATCCCAGACTACACAATAACCACCACACCATATATAGCTAACCCCACACCTTACATAGCCAATCCGGGATGGGTTTCAGGAACAACAAGTATTGGAACAATCGCATCATACCCTAAAGATGGTACAATACGTATGGACCCAGATACTAACGAATTTTCTATTTATTTAGCAGAATCAAATGAATGGGTTCCTTGTGAAGTTGAGGAGATTAGAAAAGAAAAAGATGAAGATGGTAAAATCAAAAACATTATAACAGTATCATTTGGTTGCAGTGTCACTCAAATGAAAAAGAAACAAAGAGAAAGATTTGTGATGTTTGAAAAGGTTAAAAAATATGATTTAAACAGTATTTGGTCATCTTCTATAGGTACTTCTTTTATTGGCTATCATACAACCGGAACATTTAATACAGCATTAGGCTACAATGCATTAGTAGCTGGTGGTATGAATAATATCGCCATAGGTTCAATAACTCCAATAACAATAAATACTGGTGGTATAGGAACTTGTGGAGGCTTTACTCAAACAACAACAACAGGGGTATCTCCGGGTCAAATTTATTATAACACAAATAACTACACAACAAATATAGTAATAGACAACATAGGAACTTCAATTCAAATATCATGACAGAAAATAAAAAACAATACAAAATTTTAATTGCTCCTTCAGACCTTGCAGGGGTTGGACATTATAGGTCAATATGGTTGGCTCAACAAATGGATAAGAATTTTTCAGATGATTTCTATGTTGAAATTAATGTTATGCCAGACTATAATGATGTTGAATATTTCAAAAAATTCAATTTAATCCACTTCCATAGACAACTTGGGCCATATGAAAAAATGGATGAGTTTTTTAAACAATTAAAAGCTGCTGGCGTAATATTGGTTATGGACTTAGATGATTATTGGGCTCCGCCAGAAACGCACCCAATGCATGGTCTTGCAGTAAAAGAAAAGCTTGCAGAAAAAATTACAAAGACTTTAAGATTATCTGACTATGTTACTACAACTACAGATGTTTTTGCAAAACATATTAGAGCTTATAATAAAAATGTAATTGTAATGCCTAATGGTATTGACCCATCAAGTAAAATGTGGGCAACAGAAGATACAAAAATAAATGACCGAGTAAGAGTTTCTTGGATTGGCGGAAGTTCTCATTATCATGACCTCTTGCTTTTAAAACCTTCAATGAAATTATTACATAATGATGAAAGTCTTAGAGGAAAGTATCAAGTAATAATGTGTGGATATGATGTAAGAGGGCATGTGACTATGATAAATCAAGATGGAAGCCAACAAACAAGAAAAATAACTCCGGCCGAAACTATTTGGAATAAATTTGAGGAAATTTTCACTGATAATTATAATCCAAATATAATTTCTCCAGAATATAATAAATGGTTAAAAAGATACAAGAATGAACCTTATTTTGGAGAAAACATTCTTAATGAACCATATCTTAGAAGATGGACTCTTCCATTAACTCAATATGGAAAACATTATAACTATTGTGATGTTTGTTTAGCGCCATTAACCGACAATACTTTTAATGAAGTTAAATCTGAATTAAAAATTATTGAAGCTGGCATGAACAAGAAAGTCTTAATTGCTCAGGATTATGGAATCTATAAAGCATTATTGAAAAATAATGACACAGGATTATTGATTTCTAAGCCGATGAATGAAAAAGGTTGGTATGCTCAAATTAAAAGAGTTATAGAAGATAAGGAATTTAGAGAGAAATTAGCTAATAATCTTTATGAATTTGTAAAAGAAAGATATAATTTATCACATTTAACCGAAGAAAGAATCAAGATTTATCACGATATGATTGATAAAAATGAGATAAAATCAGAAGAGCTTCATGAATTAATTAAAAAATAATTATGATATCAGGAACAACTTCATTTTGTGGAACAACAGGATTTTTTTCTGTTAAAAACGAAAATGCTCAAACCAGAGCTGTTATAATGGAAAAACATAAAAAACCAGAAGTACTTCCAATGATGGAAATTAATGGATTGTCGTTAACTGGCGGAACTCGCGTGTATGGCTCTCAAGTATTCTCTGGAGTAACAACAATGAATTTTTTTACTGAAACACACGTATAATGGCTATATATCCAAGCTTTATTGGAAGTACAACTTCCGCATATTCAAACTTTATTGGTTCTACTAATGTTACTGTAAATCCAAATTCACAAACAAGAATTGTAATTATGGAAAAATATGTAAAACCTAAATATGTTATTTATACAGGCAGTACAGATTTAAGTGGTATTTTCAATCTACACACACAAGCAATAGGTTTTTTGAATACTGGAACCGGCTATAGTTCTATTGCGGTTGATACTTCGGAATGTTTAATTTATTAAAATGGCTAATGATGCAATTGTAATTGACATCTTACAGGATGAAAAACCGTCAAATAGAGCTGTAAATGTAGCATATGAGCCACGTAGAACAAACAGGTTTATAGTAGACTTTCCATATATGTTTAATATACCATCTTATACTGTTAAAAAGATAAATAAACCAAAACTTACATTTAAAGACAACACTTACGTATGGAGTAATATTTTAATAGAATTCATTGACTTAATTGGACCATCAACGTCTCGTGGAATATTTGAAATGATACAATTTTGTAAAAATTATCAAATTGCCATAGACCAAAATCAACCATTATTTAATTTTACAATAATAGATTTAGACCCCACCGGAGTGGGTGTTGGTACTTGGACCATTGAAGTGAAAGAGATTTCATCTGTTGATTTTGGTGATTGCGAATATGATAATCCTGGATTACAAATTTGTAAACTGTCCATAAAACCACTCAATTGTACATTTAGATAATGGCTTATTTTACAAGATATTGTGATGGAAGTCCTCAAATAAAAAAAGAAATTGGACAAACAACCATTTCGTATAATAATGGTTTTAGCTCAAAGTACTTAACAATAATAAGTCACCCTTACGTTTTCAATAAAATGGTTATGACAGAAAAGACTTTCTGCTATAATTCAACAATCAACTTCAAACATCAACTAATAACCACATATAGAACTACTCTATATAATAACAAAAAACCACAAAATTATAGTTCCGTTCTAAAATAGGTATATTTTGCTATCAAAATACACTTTTTATGGGCTATTTATTGTAAAATACAAAATATGAAACACATTAGTCTTAATTACGGCGCAATCAGAGATACCATTTTCAAATATGCTGGCAAACAATTGGTAGCTGAAGGTGGAAACACATCTACAATATTCAATTCTTTCTTAAAAAACATCAAAAAGAACCCGGCGCTTAAGATTCAAAATATGATTTTCAAAAATCTTGAAGAAGGTCACTTTAGTAAAGAAAGACTTGCTGAAAGATATATCGCGCAAAACATTAAACTTTTAGAAGGGATTAGTTGGGAAAAAGTAATTGATTCAAATAGAGATATAAGAATCTCTCTTTTAGAAAATTCTCACGTAGAAGGAAATGACAACAAGGGAGAATTGTATGAACACATACATACTTTACTTGAGTCTAATCTAAGAAAAGGATTTACGGAAATCGATAAGGCTAACCAAGCTTATGATTTTGTTTTAAATCACCTTTTAAGAGAAAAAACTCCGGCAACAGAAACTACATTAGAAGAAAGTGAAGAATATCCAAAATTACTTTCTTGGAATTATGTAACTAGTTTAGCTGTAAATAATTTCAATCAAAGATACTCTCATT
>Ga0315291_10004872_pt1 | contig 16949 bp, 20 predicted proteins | sample YL17G12_20_MG_FD_203070 | JGI IMG/M metagenome (GOLD analysis project Ga0315291, IMG submission 203070) | Sediment microbial communities from Yellowstone Lake, YNP, Wyoming, USA - YL17G12_20 | ecosystem: Environmental > Aquatic > Freshwater > Lake > Sediment | place: USA: Wyoming | collected...
CTAACCCTCCCCCTCGGAGGGGGGAGGGAGGGGTGGGGGTGATCCTCTTGATGCTTTTTTTGAAACGTTTAGGTATACTCTGTGTTCTCTGTGACCTCTGTGGCTTGTAGCTATGAACATAAAAATTGAGTTCATCGGATTCCCGGTCATCTACGACATCTTCCCGGAAGGGCCTCACCCGTACGCCTTTCCGGGAGAAGCTATGCCGGAACTCATTCAAAGCCTGATCGAACGGAACGGGTTGCGGATCAAGGAATCGCTTCTAGACCCCAGGACCCAATCGCTCGACCTAACCATTCAGGTCATGATCAACCGAAAGTTCCTTCCGAAAGAGGAAATTCCTTCGCGCCGGATCGAGGAGGGCGACTACGTCACCTTTTTGAAATTGCTCGCCGGGGGATAAGAGGTGCCCAAGGTGTCTAAAATAACCAAGCGTGCCTCAAGCTTCCGCTCCACTGCATCCCCTCACCCTACGTCATAAAATGCGCTTGACTCTGCGAAACAGCAAGTGATAATCTATCACTGCCTTCGAAAAGGGGAAAAAAGCCCGTGCAGGAGACTCGTCCCGCAAATGTCATTTCGGGTACACCTGTACGCCATCCAAGCGATACCCCGGGGACTGCCCAGAAGACAAAACTTCTGGACCGTCTCAGTAACCTCCTGCGATCCCGTCATCACAGCCGAAGAACTGAGCCAAGCGATTGCCTCCAATTCAAGCGGTTTGTATCCTTACACAATATCCGGCCATGTTTCGAAATTCGTTGGCAAGGCATTTACTTGAGAATGCTTATGACATTCGCACGATCCAGGAGCTGTTGGGGCATAAGGATGTGAGCACAACAATGATCTATACGCATGTGTTGAATCGCGGCGGTCAAGGAGTTCGAAGTCCTGCCGACAGCCTGTAATAAGGAGAAACGGCATTGTTGTTATCAAGTCTTGATAACAACAAGACAATCCGGCCGCAATAATTCTGTTAGTCGTTGGAAGGATTAAGCTTTCATGAAAAAATCGGCACTTGAGATTTTCGTCTTATACAGACCCAAAACTGCTGTGCTAAAGGTCTAACATAGATCGGCCTAATCATTGTTCGCTGAGAAAAAGAATATGAAAATCCCAATTCAGAATGCCTACTACGTGAAGCTCGGCGAGTCTGGCAAATGGGAGGAGTCGAGCATAAGGGAAAGCAAAGTACGAATCGGATGGGTCCGGCAATCGCTTGCGGACATCAACAACAGGAAATGGGAGCAGATTCACAGACAAATCGAGAAATATGCAGAGAACAAGGGTAAAGCCACAACTGACACACGCGCCCTTCAACTCATTACCGAGTCCACCCTGAATGACATATGGATAACCTTCTACCAATCGCACCTCTGGTGGTGCCGACTAGCCAAAGGCAAAGTACGCAAGGACAGGCTTTCCAAGTACCGAAAAGTGGAAGGCTCCTGGTCAAAGGTTGATGTCGAGGGCAACCTTCTCCTTATCGAAACGATTCCGGGAAGTATCTCCAAGCTTCAGAGATTCCAGGGTACAATCTGCCGCGTCAAGGAACTGGACGACCTGCGCCGACTCATCAACCATGAATTCAGCCCCGAGTACAGCGGGATCTCCCACTCACGCGAACATCTTGTATCGGACGTCGAGCGGGGACTGAAACGGCTTCACTGGAAGAACTTCGAGCTTCTTATTGATTTGATCTTCAGACAATCCGGCTGGCGTCGTATCTCATTCGTGGGCAAATCGAAGGAATTTTCTGACATCGATTTGGAGGACCCAATCACCGGGGACCTTTACCAAGTGCAAATCAAGTCGGAGGCCACTAATAGTGATTTCAAGGCGTATGCCGAATCTTTTTCCGTCGGCAAATACAGACGACTATTCTTCGTCGTTCACTCCCCGGACGACAAACTGATCAGGGCAAAAGTCGATGAATACCCAGACGTTGAACTCATCCTTGCGCGGAAGGTTGCTGAAATGGTTGTCGATCTTGGACTGTTGCAGTGGATGATGTCGAAAATACAATAACAGCGAACCATCGCTTCCAGCCTACTCGGGTGCCGCGGCGGCCCCCTCGCGGCTGAAGCATGACGTTATGGACATAGAAAAATTCATTAACGAATCAATAATGTCACATATTCCCAAGTTCAGGGAAACTGCCCCGATAATTATAGTGGACGAGTGTGCAAATCATCCGGAAATTGATAAGGCGATCCAATATCTAATAAAAAACAAATTGGCACTTATTAGACGAGAGGCATGGTCTCAGCTTCGAAAAATGTCAGATGGAACCTTTGCACATTGGGAAGGTTACAGAAGGGGAATCCCGCTACCAGAAGGGTTTGATCTTGGAGTACCCATTAAAGGTTGGAGTATTTCTGACAAGCAAGTAATACAAAACGTAATTGCGAATTTCATCACAGCTGATCGGCTAGTTTTCCTTAGCGAGAATACACGCAATAACATAGGCGGACTTAAGAGAATATTGTTTGAAGAAATACAACCAATTCTTGAAAAGTCTAATCACAACAGATTTGGTTTGCTTGCGCTAATGAAGAAAGGTAAGACCAAATGGGAACATTACGCCGCTGAGCTAAAGATAATAATGTCCAAAGAGACTGTTAAAGTAGGTTTTGAATACAGAGTGATATGAAATCTAGGCCATAACAAGCGGGTGGTACGGATTTCACTTCGCTCCGCTTCGTGAAACCGCACACCCTTATCGTTATGCATGAAGGAGGGTTGAATGGCGTTAGTCATCCCGGCCATTGCCTTTGCTATCTTCACGGTTTTGCTTTGGATGGGTCGCCTCGGTGAGGCGTCCTATTGCTTCTTGGCAGCCGTATCTGCTTTGCTTGGTCTAGTGTTACACGGCTTCAGTCGCCTCCAAGAACTCGACCTCAAGAACCTTCGACTGGTCCTGCGTGAGATCCAGCAGACAAAGAAAGAACTCTTTGTACGTGAGGAAAAACTGAAGTTCATCGCGGTTCCGTTAGCTCAAATTATTGCTCTCACGGGGGCATCGGAAGGTCGGTTAGGCAGCCGCGAGTCTTGGGAAGTCAAGCGTGAGTGGTATCGCCAGAAACTACAGGCCCTCGTTGATGCGCTCGAACTGCCTGTTCACGAGGCCGCTGAAATCAGGAAGTATATGGACAAGTATACCGAAATAGATCGGGCTTTGGGCGAGAGAGAAGGGTTGAAGACCACGGATGTTGACTATCCGGAGGTTAAGGCCAAGCTGGAATCACTCTCGGCCGAAATCCGCCAGATGATGAAGCTGGATGTCTCTAAGTGATGCATAACGATTACATCCACCGGACGCGGAAGAAAGTGAGGTCGAGTCCACTGGCACCGCCCCGGTCGCGCCGGTGATGACTTTGTTAGAAAGCACTCGCGCGCGGGGGGTGGCTTGCGCTTGCCCCAGCATCGCTCCACCCCAGGACAGCGACAGCCGTCCCCCCCATGTCTTCGGGAATCAGTCGATGCACTTCCTCAATGATCCATCCCACATAGCCGAAGACGACCGCCTCCGCTCCAGGTACATGCGGGAGCTCGTCCGAGAAACTGCTCCGATAGACGCACCCTCGGGCCCAGCCAACATACCCAAAGTCATCGTGCAGTTTTGGCACGATTCGGGCGCCATACCGGCTGATGTCTGCGAGTGTCTTGACAGCTGGGAATCGCTCACGGGACAAGGCTTCGAGCGAGTCTTGTTCGATGACAACGAAGCCAGACGGTTTATCGCCAGACAATTTGGCAGTCCCCACGTTGCGGCATTCGACCGTTGTCCTCACCCGGCAATGAGAAGCGACTACTTCCGCCTCTGCTACATCTTCAGACACGGCGGCTTCTACGTCGATGCAGATGAGGTCTACCAAGGCGGCGACTGTCAGTCCTGGTTTCGCGACAACAGGCTGAAGATACAACCCCTGTGTTACGACACCCTGAGCAACACCATGGTCCAGACTGACCTGTTCATAGGGAACCAGGCTGACTCGCCGGATTGGATTTTCTACGTCAACAACAATCCGCTAATCGCACCGGCCTCTCATCCGGCTATTCGTTTGGCACTCGCTCGGTCAACTCGAATTCTCTTGAGTCATGGAGGGGAACGACTTGACATACAGTCCACGACCGGTCCGGGGAATCTCACGGGCAGCTTAGTCAAACATTCCATCGCGTCCAAGCTTGCGGGCGTGGCCCGAGACTTTCTGCTCTTGACCAACTGGAACGCCATGTCCATCAGTCGATGGCCGCTAAGCTATCGCGATGATGAGCGGAACTGGAGACTCTGGAACTCCACTGCCTGAATGCATCGGCGACACCTGGCGAGCCCTCGCGCACGCCTGTGTCGCCTCGTCGCCGGCAGCCACACACCTCGGCGGTGACCACCCTGACCAGGAAGGGAGCGTTCCACTTCCAAATGAATAAAGCGACGTACTCGGGACTGCTTGCTCGCTTGTTGTATAGCGTGATGCTCGGCACGAGGTATCTGGGCGCCAAGCCAACCTGCGAATCCCTTGGGGTTGATCAACGGCATGACACAATTGAGCGCATATACGTGATCAACTTGGACAGGCAGGGTGATCGATGGCGCCAGATGCGACGAGAGCTCAGCAGTCTAAATGACCGCTCTGGGAACCCACTGGCTGGGATAGCAAGGCGTTTTTCCGCTGTCGACGCAAGGTACTACACGGGGCCACCCAGTAGCGAGGAGCTTCAGCCCTACTACTCCCTGGCCGACCAACTGTTTGTAGAGCCGAACCCTCTACTGGCCGGACATGGGAACACCAAAGCCCAGCGTGTCGAAATGACCCGGCAGGAGGTGGCCGTCGCTCTCTCGCACATTGCGGTTTGGAAGCTCGTGGCTGCGAGCGATCGCCCCTACACGCTTGTGCTGGAAGATGACGTCTATTTCCGCCGTGGTTTCGCCCGGACCCTTGATAGAGCATGGGCAGAGCTCATGCAGAGCCACGGGCAGTCCGCTGCTTTCGATGTTCTTTACCTGTCTTACAAAGAGGCCGACACGGGAGCGCCTAGAACGCCGGTCTCCGACCTGCTGTTCAGGCCCCTGCGTGGGTTATGGTGGTTGTCCGGATATGTACTATCTACGAGGGGAGCCAAAAGACTACTTGACGTCCTGCCCGTGCGTGGTCCCGTGGATCTCTGGATCAATCATCAGTTCGAGAATCTCGAGGTGTTCGTGACGCAAAGGTCCATTATCGAGCAGAGATTGGATTGCCCGTCCGCCAACGCCTACTCGATCCTCCCCGTTCTCTCGAAGGTTGGTGTGTTGACCCGGGAGAAGCCGTTGCTGCTCAAGGCGCGGGCCTTGCCCGGGCCCGTCTTTGCGTTCGGCAAGCAAGGCTCGGGTCTGACTGCACTTGCAATGGCGCTCTCGATGCTGGGCTATAGATGTTGCAGTGACATTGCTGAGTTACCCATGAGTGAGCATGACAATCTCCTCGGCAAGAAGAGAAGTAGGGTATTTGACGCGTACGTGAATGTGGGCTCACTTAGGCCTCGTGACTACATCGAACTAGCGAAGATCTACCGCCGAGCCCGATTCATCATCACTGAAGGAACCGAAGGGGAACTGATTGGACTGGGAGAGGATGGCTCGAAGAAGGAGTTGAGCAAGGAGCGCTATTCGGCCGACGCGGACGATGGCGTCGGCATACCCAGGCTGCTGGTTGATGAACTCCGTCAGACCTCAAGAAATGTTCTGGAATTGCCCGCGCAACACCCGGACAAGTGGGAGTCGCTGTGTGGCTTCCTCGGATGCGACTACCCTAGCGATCAATATCCCGTGTGCGAGGATCAGGCTCAACGGAAGCTATCCACAAGAGACCGCGAGAACGGACGCGGCTTCTCGCCCACCGCGAGAAGGTTGAAGAGTGATTCTTCTCCGTGGATTGCTCTACCGAAAGACTGGCACGGCATTCCGCTCGCTGAAGTCAGCGGCCGCTCTACGCGAAGGTCCAATGGAGGCCGGGTATCTGAACGGTTTGAAGGATTGGATCGTGCACTGTGGATGCTACGTGACGATACGTTTCCGAGTAATCTGGCCCTCTTCAGCCCGGACAACTTCTCGATTGGTAGTGACAGTGTCGTACGATTGACGCTACGCGAGGAACGCACCTCTGTGCGAGAGTTTACGTCTGCGTCAATTTGTAGTCGGCAGCGTTACCTTTACGGCCGCTTTGTAGCCGAAGTGAGGCCGGCCAATGTACCCGGATTGATCACAGGGGTGTTCTTGCACCGCAATTCACCCCGGCAGGAGATCGATATCGAGTTCCTCGGCAAGGACACAACCAAGATTCTCGTAAACGTCTACTACAATCCCGGATCCGAGGGAGCGAAGATGGAGTATGGCTATAGGGGTACGCCAGCACTTATCGACTTGGGCTTCGATGCATCCGAGGACTTTCATCGATATGAGATCGAATGGTGTGCCACTGCCATTCGCTGGCGCGTAGATGGGCGACTCGCATACGAACGAGTTAATTGGGATCCCACACCGATCCCACATCTGCCGATGGAGTTCAATGTCAATCTATGGCACTCAAGATCAGAAGAGTTAGCAGGAAAGTTGGCTGGTGGCGAACTGCCCGCGCAGGCCGAACTCAGGGCTATTGAGGTTTATGCCCAACCGAGCGGGGCTTCCGGCTCCGACTACCAGGACGAAACCTGTGATCTTCGGGGTCAGGTCTTTACTCTTGCTCTTTCCGAAGAATAGAGGTAGGATAGGTTCATGTCGAGACCTTTGCGGATCGAATTTGCCGGAGCGTTATATCATGTGACCTCGAGAGGGAATGGGCGGAACCCCATCTTCCGGAATGATCAGGACCGGCATTCTTTTATGGAGGTTCTCCATAAAGTCAATCAACGGTACCACTGGCTCTGTCATGGTTACTGTCTGATGACCAACCACTACCATCTGATTATCGAGACCCCGGAGGGGAATTTATCTCGTGGAATGCGTCAGTTGAATGGGGTGTATACGATGGATTTCAACCGGCGGCGCCGGACCGTGGGGCATGTATTTCAGGGTCGGTATAAGGCGATTCTGGTGGAGAAGGAGAGCTATCTGTTGGAAGTATGCCGGTATGTAGTGTTGAACCCGGTGCGGGCGGGTTTGGTGAAGAGGCCTGAAGGGTGGAGTTGGAGTAGCTACCGGGGGACCGCGGGTTTAAATAAACCCCATCGAAGTTTAACCATTGATTGGATTTTGGGGCAGATGGGGAGAGAAAAGAGAAGAGCGGCAAAGAGATACCGGGCTTATGTAAGAGAAGGGACGAGGTCAGATACGATTTGGAAGAAGGTGAAGGGGCAGAGCATCTTGGGGGAGGAGGGTTTCATTGATCGGTTCATTGGTCATGTGCGGGGGTATGAGGAAATTAAGGAGATCCCACGGGGGCAGAGGTATTTGGGGCGTCCTGGGCTTGAGGATTTGTTTTCGGGAAAGGTAGTCAGGGACCGAAAAATGAGGAATGAGAGAGTTGGCAGGGCCGTTGGGGAATGGGGGTATAGTCAGCGAGTGGTTGCGGATTATTTGAGACTGCATTATTCTACTCTGAGTCGGATAATGAAGGAAAGAGAAAAGTCAATAAACAAGACCTGACCCCGAAATGTGGCAAGCTAAAAGCGGCGGAAACAGTTTTCCTTGATTTGGGCCGTCAGCATCAGGACGCCTGTGAAAAATTGGGCATCATCAAGGGGCTGGAATTGAAGGTCGGCCTTGGTGAACTTGCCTTCGTAGGCGGCCCACACGGGTTTAGCTTCCAGACGCCAAATTTCTCCTCATTCCTGGGAAGTCTCGAAGGGTATCGGCTGAAGGTTGCGGGATTCGAAGACTTTAAACGGACCAGCCCCAATTTTGACAAAGATGTTGCCGAGACTCAGACCAGGGTAAAGGGGACGTTGGTTCAAACGCAAATTAAGGAAGAAGGGTTCTATTTTTTTGATGTGGGAGATGGGGATTCGGGGAATTGATACCTGCCCAGAATAGTGAGGATAGCCCCGAGGGATCATATATTTCACATTCTTTCCCCGGGAAATAACTGTCAAGACGTCTTCAGGGATGAAATTGGCTACCAGAGGTATTGGGAGATCCTTAATCGATACCAAGAGAAGTAACACCACGTATGGGACCCTTGCCTTGAGCAGAATGAATTCCCCTTTCCCAACTCTGAATAGATATTGACATCTATACGCCGTTGGCGTACATTGAATTATGCTCTTTGTGGAGACACCGATTTTTACCCGAGGGGTTAGTAAGCTGCTTGGGGACGAGGAGTATCATTCACTGCAGCTTGCGTTACTTTTTCGCCCTGAGCAGGGGACCATAATCGCCGGGACAGGTGGTCTTCGTAAGCTTCGATGGAGGCTTCACGGTAAGGGCAAGAGTGGCGGTTGTAGGATAATCTACTATTGGAATAAAGAGGAAGAGACTATTTACATGCTTCTGGTCTATACGAAAAGCCAAGAGGAGGATTTAACCCCAACGCAACTAAAGGTGTTGAGCAGGCTGGTTCGGGAGGAGTTCAAATGAGAAGAAAAGATTTTGATAATCTCGTGGGCAGCATAAAACAGGCTGGCAAAATTAGGCGTGGTGAAATGAAGCCCAGTCGGACCTTTCAATTTAGCCCCGCCGATGTTAAAGGAATTCGTCTTCAGCTAAAAAAGTCCCAGGCTCAATTCGCTCTCATGATCGGCGTTAGCGTGGCCACCCTTCAGAACTGGGAGCAGGGGAGACGGAGTCCTGAAGGCCCGGCCCGGGCTTTGCTTAAAATTGCCGCAGAAAGACCAGAGGCGGTCATCGAAGCTTTGAGCAATTGAAAATTTTCCCAGGGTAAAGGGGACGTTGGTTCAAACGCAAATTAAGGAAGAAGGGTTCTATTTTTTTGATGTGGGAGATGGGGATTCGGGGAATTGATACCTGCCCAGAATAGTGAGGATAGCCCCAAGGGATCATGTATTGCACATTCTTTCCCGGGGAAATAGCCGTCAAGACGTCTTCAGTGTAATTGGGGTCAGGTCTTTATTCTTGCTATTTTCTAAGAATGAGGGAAGGATAGGTTCATGTTGAGACCTTTGCGGATGGAATTTGCCGGAGCATTATATCATGTGACTTCGAGAGGGAATGGGCGGAAGCCTATTTTCCGGAATGATCAAGACCGGCTTTCTTTTTTGGAGGTCTCCATAAAGTCAATCAGAGGAAATTAAGGAGATCCCACGGGGGCAGAGATATTTAGGGCGTCCTCGGCTTGGGGATTTATTTTCGGGAAAAGTGGTCAGGGATCGAAAAATGAGGAATGAGAGAGTGGGCAAGGCCGTTGGGGAATGGGGGTATAGTCAGCGAGAGGTTGCGGATTATTTGAGATTGCATTATTCTACTCTGAGTCGGATAATGAAGGAAAGAGAAAAGTCAACAAACAAGACCTGACCCCAAAATGATGACCGCAAAATGAAAATAAGAAATTCTGTCACGAATCGCAGAAGTCTCGATGAGAGAAAATGATAATTTTCTATTTTTGATCCAGCAGAAGAAGCGCTTTTTTAAAAAGTTACTTTTTCTACGAACTCGTTAGATGATGAAAGCGCAAAAGACAACTATTTTAACGATTTTGTTCTCACTTATCGTCTTTTCCTCCCCTGCATACGCTCACATTCTTGTGCCAATACCGAATTATTTCAGCAGAGATAGCCTTAGAGATGCAGCGATTTGGATGATTGTAATCATTCTCGTTCAGAGCCTGCTGCTCAAATGGCGAATACGGGAGATATCATATTCAGGGTCTCTCTGGAGGAGTGTTTTAATAAATATTGTATTTAGCGCTGCTGTCTCCTTGCTGCTCCCTGAACCAGGTTTTAATCCCTTTATTATCGTCCAGTATTCATTCATCAGCCTCATAGTTAGTGTGCCTTTGCTGTATTTCCTTTACAGCCGCATGGGGATGTCATGGACAAGATCTCTCCGGATTGGTCTGCTTCTGACCTTTGTTAGCTATGTCGCATTCATTGTCCTTTTGTCTGCAACTCAGGCAGTTAATTGGGGGGCAGAGATCCTTCTTGACAGATATCAGATATCGAAATGGAATGATTCGCAAATGTTACGGGCATCTTCAGGGCGCATATATGCCAGTTATTTCCCCAAATTAGGTAAGTTTGACTATAGGTTCTCATATTTTGACACAAAAATCATGGGATGGAGGGACATAGGACATATTAATGACATCGATGCATTTCACTGGGATATCGAAGGTGACATATTAGCATATACCGTCGGACATTTTGGTTTCTTCAAGGACAATCACAAATTTCTCAGGATATATTCCTTACCCGGGAATACTCAGATCCATGAAATATCCCTGAGTGAGTTTGTTAAGCTAGAGGCAGGAACAGATGCAAATTTTTATCATGTAAAGATCTCTCCGGACAGAAAGAAACTGGCGGTTCTTTTGGATGTCGGATGGGTTCAGGGATATAGGGACAGGGCGGGTTTTTCTGTGCTTGGTGTAAAATTTAAGCTCTTTATTCTAGATACGCATACAGGGAGGATTATCGCCACCGTACCGCGATGGGCTTCAGGCTATGAGGCCCCATGCTGGCTTCCTGATTCCGGTTCCGTATTATTCAGGTCATACCGGGATGAAATCTTGTATGAGGGAGATATATCTGATAAAGGGCGGGGTAAGGTCTACAATGCTGATGACACAAAGGACCCGCGGTTTGCATCAGGCTTATATAAGTTCGATTTGGCTGAAGGGTCAGTCAAATGGTTTGGCGAGGGAAAGTACCCACGCCTTGATATTGCAAACAATTCAATAATCATGCTTGTGAACGAAGGTGTTCGTATTCTTGACATAGCAACGGGGCGTGAAACAATAACTCGAATCCAGGGGCTCACAGCAGGGCATCCTGTTATTCCTTCACCCGATGGCAGATTTCTGTTGTGTTTCATTGAAGGTCATGCAAAAGAACATTATCCTGTAGTAGTTGCCCCAAAAGACCCGAACCAGAGATGTGCTATTGATAACAATATGGCTGAGAAAGTGGTGAAGTGTTCTTGGTCATCATCAGTCGACTGATTAACAAGGAAGTATGAAACATTTGGGCCTTTACTCTTGCTATTTTCTAAGAATGGGGGCGGGATAGGTTCATGTCCAGACCATTGCGGATCGAATTTGCCGGAGCGTTATATCATGTGACCTCGAGAGGGAATGGGCGGAACCCCATTTTCCGGAATGATCAAGACCGGCTTTCTTTTTTGGAGGTTCTCCACAAAGTCAATCAACGGTACCACTGGCTCTGTCATGCCTACTGTCTGAGGTATTTGGGGCGTCCTGGGCTTGAGGATTTATTTTCGGGAAAGGTAGTCAGGGATCGAAAAATGAGGAATGAGAGAGTTGGTAAGGCCGTTGGGGAATGGGGGTATAGTCAGCGAGAGGTTGCGGATTATTTGAGATTGCATTATTCTACTCTGAGTCGGATAATGAAGGAAAGAGAGAAGTCAATAAACAAGACCCCAAAAAAGAGGAGTATTACAGCTCTATGATGAAAGGCTAGGGGTTGCTCTCCGGCGGTATAAGGAATTTGTTCATGAGGGGATGGGTCAGGGGAGGCGGCCGGATTTGACCGGTGGGGGATTAATTCGCAGCCATGGGGGGTGGACTGCGGTGAAAGCCATGCGGAGGGCAAGAATATTTCAAAAGTCGGACGAGCGGATTCTTGGCAATGGAGATTTTGTTGAAGAAGTACCCGCCATTTCTCAAGAATGTATGGAGCGGAAATATCATTTGCAGGCTCAAGGGATAGACATTGCCAAGATTGCCACGCGGGTATCGGAACTGTTAGGTCTGGAACCGTTTCGGATTTGGGGGCCGGGCAAAGAACGGAACCGGGTGAATGCGCGAAGCCTTTTATGTTATTGGGCGGTACGGGATCTTGGCATAAGCATGGCCGAGCTATCGAGAAGACTCGGTCTTTCACCGTCCGGGGTAAGTCAGCCGGTCAGGCGGGGTGAGAAATTGGTCCAGGGTAAGGCCTATAGGCTTACCGATATGTAAAACTGCAAAAGTAAAGGGCGTCCCCTATTTCCCAAAATCAAATACAATCATGCCCAAATTTGGGCTAACGATTCATTCTTATCCATGAACCGATAACCTGACGCCCGATAAGGATTAAGACAGGGTTATGTGGTCTGGAATTCAGAAAAACCCCATTTGTTCCGATAAGAAGATTGGAGGTTTCGAATTTATGGGGAATGGCAGAGCATTATGAAAATGGTGAGAATCATGCTCAGCATTCTGGCATCTTTGACAATCATCCTACTGATGGTTCAAGCAGTCTGTGCTCAACCAAGCCAAGAAATAGAGATCCAAGAACAAGCAGGCGATACAGATCATAATTACATTGATATTTGCATGGAAAGAAATGGCCATTTAGCAAAAGCGCGAGAGTTATTTCCCAATGAAAAAAATATTGATAAATATTGGAAAATGTATCGTCAGCAATACATGACAGAAGAGGAGCGAATCTTAATTCCGGATAGGATCAGTACAAACCATCCTTGCCATACCGAAGGAAAGCTTATTGTCCCTGTGCCACGGCCATGATGAGAAAGACGAAGATAAGTCTGGCCCTAAGCCTGATATTTACACTGTGGGCCTTGCCGGTTGAGGTAGCTGCCCAGGTTTACCGTTACGTGGACAAAAATGGGGTTGTTCATTTCACCGACACTCCCACCGATAAGAAATTTGCCCCTCTTTACGGAACGGAGACGGAAGGGTTTCAGTCCATATACTATACCAAAAATATCGCTCTCCAAAGGGCCCAAAACAAACTCGAATACGTTGTCAAAGGAACTGTCACCATTATAACAAAGGCCGGTATGGGTTCCGGTTTTCTAATTAACCCGGCGGGATTCGCAATCACCAACTATCATGTAGTTGGAAATGAAGACTTATTGGTCGTCACTTCCGATGGGAAACAAATTGTTGCTCGAACAGTCAGGGCAGTTCCGGAAAAGGATTTAGCACTGATAAAATTAAGTGGTGAAGGATACGCATACCTCCCACTCGCAACCCTGGATAATATCCCGTTAGGAAAAGATGTCTACGCAATCGGTACGCCCTCTCCATCTTTGCAGGGCTTAGTAGTTCCTCTCTCTAACTCCATTTCAAAAGGAATTGTAAGCGCCATCCGAAAACTTGGAATCGTTAACCTTATACAGACAGATGTCCCCGTGAATCCAGGGAATAGCGGTGGGCCGTTAGTTATACCAGAGGGCTTAGTTATCGGAGTTGTTACTTTAAAATTTTCTCCATATGTGGGCCTAGGATTTGCAATCTCCAGTGACGATATTATCAGTAACTTAAACCTCCTGCCCGCAGAAGGAGAAAACTCGACTTCGGAGACGGGGTCAAGATGAAGATTTTCTTAAGACGTTCGGAAAGGAGGGAATAAATGAAATACCTATTGATGACCGTTCTCCTTTTCGTTGCGAATCAATCCCATGCTTTCATGCCTTGTGGCAGGGGGAATGTTTACGAGGGAGACTCGCAGGCGGAAGTGGTCATGAGGTGCGGCCAGCCATTTCAGGTTATGTCTGCTCAACCAATATGGGTAGCGGAATCCTCCGGCAAGCAGAGGGCGGGAAGATGGCAGACCATGCAAACGTACATTTATCCTGCGGGAGATGGACGAGTCTATTATTTAAAAATTCAGGACAATCAGGTCATCTCCATCGATGTGGGTGCCTACGGAAGTATCCCTAAGTGAAACCTTGACTTTTTTCCATGGATTTATTTCCACTTCAGGGCCGGGTGGCACTGGCCTTTCATTTTTGCTGGAGAGGGCAAAGGAGGAGGAAATTAAAAAATTAATTCTTTCGGTAATGATTCCTTTTTTTCTTAATCCGGGCGGCTCCATTATGGGAGCCGACGGTTTTACGTGCCGCCATGACCTCAAGATCGCTGAATTGGCTAATGCTGTTCCAGTTTTGAAGCAGGAAATCGCTCCAGATAGCAAAGAGGAAATTGCAAGAAGTGGGTGTTGTTCTTGGCACAGAGGTGTTTGCGATTGTTATTTAGGAAGGGTAGTCTGCTGTGATGGAACATTTAGCCCATCCTGCCTATGTAATAGGGAGAGTAGTAACGAGGTGACGGATTCGAAGAGACATTCTGGAAAAGAGGCCGAAGTTGAAAACCATCAAAATTCTTATTATAAGAGTCGGCCTTTGAGATGACGATAAAGAAAGACCCGCGTGGGAATATAAAATAAATATTTTGAACTACGTCACGCAAAACTAGATAAGTTCTCGCAAAGGGGATGAAAAAAATGAAGTGGGTGGCGAGCCTTTTCTTTTTTTTGTGGTATCGTATCAATCATTAGAATCTTTGTGCGCTGGTTTCAAGGCGATTATACGGGATTAATTGATTTTGGCCGAATATACCCCCCAGCTTGCTGGGGGGAACCTTGTACTGGGGTTCCAAGGGGGCGTGTAGCGCCCCTTGGTCTCCTGCGGGGTAAATGCCCCGTAGGAGAATTCGAGCGTGCGATGTGGCCGTAGGTCACGTCGCCGCGAGTTTACTCGGTTATGTGGGGCATTATTTGGTTTGTGGCAAGCTTTATAATCTGGCGCATTTGGGTCTGGCCTAAGAAGCTGCAATTATGAGCCTGCTACGCATAGATTATTTTGCCAAAGGGAGAATTAAGAGAAACCCGATAGTTATCCTTTCCAACAGGCGGGTTAGGGATGAAAAATTGAATGATTCTAAAAACCTCCTACAAGACATTAAAGTAATTTGGAGGAAAGGGGGCTATTAAGATGTCTAAAAAGAAGGTCTCAGCAGAAGTTATTGCCGCAGGCCTTTTAAAATTTTTGGAAGGCTTCGGGCAAGGTCAATCTGGTATGGAACAAGTAGAACGAATAATCGCCGACCTTTCTGAACCCGATAAGGCGAATGTGCGTCTCGAATTGAAGTTATTAGAGGTGGCTGCAATTGATTACGGCGTATATGATGTTTTGGGAAACACCCCGGGGAAGAAAGCAGTCCTGGATGCATTTTACGCATTTTTACGGCATGAGTCAGTGAGATTCTTCGGATGCTCTCCCTCTGTTATTGCCCCTAAGATAATAGATCGCCTCTCAGAATATGCCAAGGCTTTAAAAACACCCCATGAACTGGGTCCCTTTTTTATGATCGGAAAAACATTTTCCCAATTCTGCTCCGGAAAGGGTGATGCCAATCTGGCATTTATTGGTTCTATATTCTTTCAAGGGAAATTACAGTTTTTGCCCTTAAAAAACTTTTTAAAAGATTGCGAAATAGAGGTTTGAATCTTAGGATCCCTACCTGCACAATCGATTCCCTTAAGCGAGCACCAAGTTTTATTCCGGTTCGGACCGGCGTAACTATCTGAAATTGTGAATGAAGGTGGTGTAAAAAGGTAGGTTTTTACGTATTAGAGCGGCGTTTTTCACCCTAAAATCATCCTTCTAAGGCGATACACATATGAACATGATCCGGAAGCAAATGCCCTTCCAAAATCTGGCATTATTTCTGCTGTGCCAGGGCATGGAAAATACCCCCTAAATGACGTCGGACTTGCCCAAACAACGCCTTCCGCCGCTTCTTGGGGATAAACACAACATGGTATTTGCAATCCCATTTCGAATGCGATAAACTTTGGTAGCCTTGTTTAACCTCTTCCATAGCATCCTCCTGTACGTTTTCCCTTGCTCATCAAGCCACAGGAGGATGTTATGCCTCAACGGTCAAACCTTTTCAAGTCGCACTGGTAAAACCAGTGGTTTACCTAAAGACAGAATTACCGGTAAAAACTGACTGCGGAGATTGAAATGTATAAACAATCAAGCAAAGATCGCCCTCTATTCCTTCTGATGCAAGGCTTTTTGGGGATTCCTATATCTAAATATTTCCCGAACTATAATCCCGAACATCTAAAAACAAAACTGGCTGGTTATTCGAAGGCTTTTGCTGAATACTACGTTTTTAGGTTGACGCAAGTACTATATTCGATGAGAAAGCAATTAGGGGTCTTTCTAGAAAACGAATCACTCGAGGAAAAAATTGAAAATAGAGAGCTAGAGACATCAATCCTAACGGAGTATTTCATCGTACTCTTGCAGGTGTTAATGGATCAGATTGCCGTGTTTATCCCATTCTTTTATAGCGATATGAGTAAACACAAACTGCTGGTCCCCAAAAAGCAAGGTAAATGTATCGACTGTTTTAAAAGTTTCGCTCAAATTAGAAAGATTTTTCTCAATAATGAAGAGATTGATAAGGCTTTGTCTCTCCATTTGAAAAACAATATGAGCTGGTTCGATGACATAAACAAGATCAGGAATTCTTTAATTCATGGTAGCGGGTGGTTGTGGTTTGAGTACGGGTATAGGAGTAGAAATCCGAAATTTAAGAATGTCAGTGGTTACATAATGAAGGAGGAATGGTTTCCATCCCTAAGAGATTTTGTTACGCAGTCCTATTACAAATTCAGGACATTTTTATCATTTTATGAAAGCCATTTTCGAAGTATATGTCAGAAGGAATTCAGCGAATTTGAGTATAAAGAGGGACCACATTGGTCAACGCCCGACTCACCTTTTTACAAAACAATGGACTATTTTTACGAAGAAGGTAAAAAGTTATCATCCCATCGAACCTCTTAGAAAATGTTGCACTGATCACTGGCTGACCGCGCGTTGTGCTTTCTGCGCGTAATTCCGGGGACAACATACTCAATCATTACCGAACTATCAATGCGCATGAAAGCAGGCAAAACTTGGCGTGCTTTGGTGGAGGGCCAATGGCTCATGTAGGGAGCGCAAACACTTCTTTTAATTCAGGGGTATTTTCTCCGTGTTCGAGGCGATCCGGACCGGTTTAAATTCGTCCGAAGGGCGCTTTGTTCTTCTC
>Ga0315291_10004873_pt1 | contig 16944 bp, 17 predicted proteins | sample YL17G12_20_MG_FD_203070 | JGI IMG/M metagenome (GOLD analysis project Ga0315291, IMG submission 203070) | Sediment microbial communities from Yellowstone Lake, YNP, Wyoming, USA - YL17G12_20 | ecosystem: Environmental > Aquatic > Freshwater > Lake > Sediment | place: USA: Wyoming | collected...
CAATTGCTTGGAATGCACCCCGGCTTTGAAATCCGAAGTATCCGTGTTCCCGCCGGAGGCGGGCAAGGACCGTAGCGTATTATCTAATACACCATCTACTCGCATGGACCGAGCACCTACTTCATGACTCCACTTTGGGGACTATAAGGACCAGTTTCCTAACGTATTAAGTATATCCTGTCAAACCACATGCGTCAAGGTGATTCTCGAAATTATTGATAAATGAGTAGATAATGTAAGGCGGTTGACTCCGCCATTGTCTTGTGGAGCACAGCCGCCCCGACATTCCTCGCGTATTTGTAGATGAAAGGTCGGGGCTGTGATTGATTATTTACATTTTTCACACCCGAGGGCGGGTGTGCCACATGAGCTTACATTATCCAGTCATTCCTCAATAAGTAACGGCGGGCGCATTTCACTTTTGTGGGTGAGGTCGACGCGGGGGTCAGACCCCGCCGCTACGCGGAGAGAGGAGAGCAGTGGAGCAGGCGAGAGGAGAGCAAGGCAAGCCTTGCGGCTACTGAAAACAGGCAGGGCAAGCCCTGCGGCTACATGACATCTGACCCCCTTGACCGCGATTTCCGCGGAAAAGTGTTTGACATTTCCAGTTACGTTGCTATCATTAGCCCTCTTTTCGGAGGGCCGGCGCGTGGTGCGCCGGCTATGTAACCTTTTTTGTCGGGCGAACGAGCGCGGGCAATCCGCCACGCCGGTGGGCGGCGCGGGCGAATCCCGTGTGCTTGTGAAATCAAGGAGCAGACATTGCCGATTTCCTCGATTAAAGACCTTATCGACGCGGGAGTGCATTTCGGTCATCGCGCCAGCCGCTGGAATCCCAAGATGGCGCAGTTCATCCACTCCAAGCAGAACCTTATCCATATTATCAATCTCAAGGAAACGCTCAGGGGCCTGGTGCGTTCGCGCTATTTCCTGAAGAACGTCGCCGCCACCGGCGGCAGGATACTCTTCGTAGGGACAAAGCGGCAGGCGAAGGCCATAATCGACAAGGTCGCCGTGGAGACCGGCATGCCCGGCGTCAGCGAGCGCTGGCTGGGCGGCACGCTGACAAACTACACGACAATCCGCTCCCGGCTCAACCGCCTCAATGAAATCGAGACGATGGAAAAGACCGGGGAGATTGAACGCTACAGCAAGAAGATGATTAGCACCATCATGCGCCAGAAGCGGAAACTCCTGCGCAACCTTGAAGGCATCCGCACGCTTCACCGCCTTCCCGCCGCGATGGTGATCGTTGACCCGCACTACGAAGACATCGCCGTAAAAGAGGCGAGGAAACTCAAGATACCGGTCGTCGCGCTTGTTGACACGGATTCCAACCCTGAGATGGTTGACCTGCCCATACCGTGCAACGATGACGCGATGCGCTCCATCCAGATACTGCTGACGGAACTCGCCAACGCGGTAAAGGAAGGCGCACAGCACTACACCGCAGGCGCCGGTGAGCGCGCGAAGAGGGAACCCGTCCCGGCGGAGGGCGCCGCACCCGCAGGCGCACCGCGCTTCGTGCGTGAAAGACGCGGCGAACGCAGGAGACCGCGCCGCGGGCCTGGCGGCCCCGGCGGCCCCGGAGGCCCCGGCGGTGATCGTGGACCCGGCGGACGCGGACCGGGCGGACGCGGACCAGGCGGCGGAAGAGGCCCCGGACGCGGGCCGGGCGGAGGAAGAGGTCCCAGGCGGGGACCCGGCGGACCCGGCGGCCCCGGCGGACAAGGCGGCGGCAGAGGCCCTAGAAGAGAAGAAGGCGCAAAGCCCGCCCCGCAGAAGGAACAGGGCGCGCCCGAAGCGAAGCCCGCACCCCCAAAGCCGGAGAAAGAAAAGCCCGCTGAACCCAAGCAGGAATGATTCGCACCGCGCTGAAGGGTTTGTCCGCTTACAAAAACATTTACCGTCAGCAATCAACGGAGAAGAATAATGGCAGTAACGGCCCAACAGGTCAAAGAACTGCGAGACAGGACGGGTCTCGGCATGAACGCGTGCCAGAAGGCCCTCATCGAAACCAGCGGCGACGCCGAGGCCGCGATTGAAATCCTGCGCAAGCGCGGGGAACTCAAGGCCGCCAAGAAGGCCGAACGCACCGCCGCCGACGGCTGCGTGGCCATCGTCCTGAAGGACGGCAACAACACCGGCCTCATGCTGGAACTCGCCAGCGAGACGGACTTCGTCGCGCGCAACCCGGAGTTCATCGCGCTCGCCCAGGAACTGGCCGGAAAGGCAATTGTGTGGGATTTCGACGGCGTCAAGACGGACATCAGCGCATTCGACCCAAAGGGCGAACTCCGCAAGAGAATCGAAGCGCTCATCGCGAAGATGGGCGAGAACATGCTCATCGGGCGCGTGGCGCGCATGAAGGCGCGCGACGGCGTGCTCGGGATGTACCTCCACTCGAACAAAAAGATCGGCGTGCTGGTTGAACTGGCCGTCGGCGCGAACGCCCGCAACAGCGGGGAAGTCGCCGCGCTGGCGAAGGACATCTGCATGCAGATAGCCTCGCTCAGCCCGATTGCCGTCCGCCCGGAGGAAGTTCCGGCGAACGTCGTCGAGAGCGAAAAGAACATCTACCGCGAGCAGGTGAAGGACAAGCCCGCCGAAATGCAGGAAAAGATAGCGATGGGAAAACTGAACGCCTTCTTCAAGGACACCGTGCTCCTTGAGCAGCCGTTCGTGAAAGAGCCGAAGAAATCGATGAAACAACACGTCGCCGATATTGGCAAGGCGGTCGGCGCAAAGATTGACGTGGTGCGCTTCGTCCGCTTCCAGGTAGGACAGCAATAGTTATTGATAAATGAGTAGATAATGTAAGGCGGTTGACTCCGCCGTTGTCTTGTGGAGCACAGCCGCCCCGACATTCCTTATACATGCTTAGACGAAAGGTCGGGGCTGTGATTCATTTAACTCTGGATTCCCCGCGCCCGAGGGCGGGCGCGCTCCATGCGTTTACATTATCCAGTCATTCCTCAATAAAACCCCTCCCAAACGCAAACCCGCGACGCAAACACGCCGCGGGTTTTTTATTTTTCTACCACAAAGACACGAAGACACAAAGACTGCAATATTGTGGCGGCTATTTTTTCTTGAACTGCTCCTTCATGTCGTCGGCTTCGAGTTGCGATTCGAGCAGGCGATAGACGAGTATCGCGGCGGTCGAGACGGCGATGGGGTCGTCGTGCTGGAGCGCTATCTGGCTGATGAATTCGGCGACGCACGGGTTCTCGACCTCGATCCGCTCCAGCAGTTTCACTACATACTGGTTGCCGGGTTCCCGCTCCATTTCGGCCTTTATCGCGTAGCCGACTTCCTGCGTAACGATTGGCAAACGGGCCATCAGCCCCTCCTTCCGAAAAGCCAGAAGAGAAACGTCAACAGCAGACTGATTATGATGCACAGCGCAAGCGGGAAATAGACCGTCACGCCGTCAAACTTCCACGCGAAGTTGCCGGGGATTTTCCTGAGGAACTCCAGCCGCGGCGCGAGGAGCAGAAACGCGCCGACAAGCCCCAGCACCGCGGCGATGACCAGGAGCGCCTTCCCCATGAATTGCATCGGATCCATGAATGAACTCAAGCCGCCAAAACGCCAAGGACGCAAATCGGCTACAAAAGGGGTCTGACCCCTTTTGTGGCCGATTTCAGGCGACGGCGAATTTCTTCGACAGCAGCACCGCGCCCACCAGCATGGCCAGGCAGAAGATGCTGGCGAGCATCTGCCCATAGGCCATCAGGAACACCGCGTCCAGCAGCGCCACGCCCAGCACGCCCCACTTCACCACGACCTCCGCCAACCCGGCGGACTCCTCAGCGAAAGAGGCCACGGTTACAGCGACGATGTAGGCGAACATTATCGCCGGCGCAAGCAGGACTATCGGCGCCTCCCGGACCATCTCGATTGTCAGCCCCATGCCCAGCGCGATGTTGAGCGCGCGGCAAAGCCCCATGAACGGCGGCCCGGCAACGCGGCTGCGCTTGGCGGCGATGTTGTAGGTGACAATGCACGCCAGCAGCGCGAACCCGATGACCAGCCGCGAAAGGCTCCCCGTCAGCATGCACAGGAGCATCGCCGCGACCGAAAGGATTGCGCCGATCCCAAACGCGACGTTGAGGGCGATCTTGCCCGAGGGCAGCGGCCTCTGCGGGCGTGAAATCTTGTCGCGCTCAAAATCCACAATGTCGTTGAAGATGATGCCGACGGCGTAGAACGCGCTTCCGGCGAGGACCAGCAGGATGAGATTGAAGACATGCCTGAGAAGGGACAGCCCCGCAACATAGCCGCGCAGCGCCGGCATGGCAAGGATTATGAAATATCCCGCCCAGACGTCGCACGCGGCCGTCAGGATGTTCGGCAGTCGAATCAGTTCGAGATACTTTTTCAAGGCACCCCCTCCTGAAACTCCATCGCGCCGCGGTGCGCGGATGCGCCTGCGGGCTTTGCTAGTACTCGATTACATCTTCAAGCAGGGAAACGCTCACGATGCGCGCAAGGAGGATCTTCACCGTCTTTCGGTTTTCGCGGACGCCGTACTTCTTGGAGTCCATGATATACGTCTCGCGAGTCGTGGTGCTTTCGTCCCCGTGATGAACGTCCGCGTTCGCAAGCGTCACGAAATTCGCGTTAATGTCCGTCAGCACGCCGATGTAATAAAGGTCGCTGTCCGTATCAACAACGACCTGCTTGCCCGCAAATTGCTCAAAGCCCCCGTGCATTTAGTGCCCCAGCAAACGCGAGAATATATCGTTCCACGTGGCGAAAACCACAAGCCCCAGCAGCAACGCAAGGCCCACCATTTCCAGCCTTCCGCGCACCTTCTCGCTCACCGGCTTGCCGCGCACCTTCTCCACCACCAGGAACGCGACGTGCCCGCCGTCGAGCACGGGTATCGGCAGGATGTTCAGCACCGCAAGGCTCACGCTGATTACCGCAAGGAACCAGAGGAACGAGGAGACCCCCATCTCCGCGCTCTTGTAAGACATCTGGAAAATGCCCACCGGCCCCGACAACTGGTCCGCGCCCACCGTCCCCTCGATCATCGCCACGACCGACTGGTATGTCAGCACGACAATGTCGAAAGGCCATATCACGCCGCGCGCCAGCGCCCCGCCCAGGCCCGCCTGGTCTATACCCAGGCTCGCCTTTTCCAGTTCCTGGGCTGTCTCAATCTCCAGCCACGCACGATATTCCACGGGCGGATTCCATATGCCTATCTGGTGGAACAGCCCATCCTTCGCCTCGCCCGGCTTCTGATACGCGATAAGCATCATCTTCTTCGCGCCGGCGTCTTCCGGATTCACCGGGAAGAGGGCGCTCAGGAGCATGGTCAACTCCTTCCCGGATATTATGACGTTGTCATCGCTCAGGTCTATCTTACCGATCGCGAGAATCCTGTCGCCCTTTTCAATCCGCACCCCCTTCACAGGCTCCGCGGTCGCCAGCGGCGAATCCGGAGAGATGTCCCACACGTACAGCCCCCCTTTGGGCGCTATCCCAAGCATCTCCGCGGCGAAACTGTCGGCATTGTAAATCTCCGCCTCCGCCTCCTTGGCAAGCGTCTCGCTGGCCTTTTCCGGCTCGATGGCGAATTGCATCTCTTGCTCGGCCCCGGCCTCGCCGCGCTTCACGTACAGGAGCACGGCCTTGAGCGACTCATCCTCCGGCAGCGCCTGCCGCGCATTCAGGTACATTCCAAGCGCGCGCTCCACGTCCGCCCATCTCTGCACATCGAGCGCCAGACCGGGTCGCGCACTGTTAAATTCGGACGAGTATTCGACCTTTGTGATCACATCGCCGACCTGAATTCCCGCCATAGCCGCGGGCGAAACCGCCTGCACGGTCCCGACCACCGGCTTCCGGTACCATCTGAAGCCCGGCCGGTAATATCCTTTAATGCGGGTAACAATCGATTCCTGAAGGGTCTCCCCGTTCCGCTCTATCGTCATCGGGACAGGTTTGGCGACCGGAGGCTCGATATGTTCCGGCAACGGCGCCGTGCCTGTCTCAGCCGGCCGCGGCTCGTACGACTCAGAAATGATTTGATTGAGTTGCTCAGGGTCGTCAATCGGTATGCCCATCACTGTCCTTATAATGTCTCCCTTCTCAAGTTTGTCTCCCTTGACTGAGGGGTCTTCCTGCACGGAGCCAGGCAGTATATTCTCAACCGAGACCTCCGCCTTCCCCGCCCTCATGCCGATGTAATTGCCGCTTTTCATCCGGTCTATTTCGGGAAGCGGCTCGATGCGCAACTTCAACGGCTCTTCCTGCCCGCCGCGCCGCACCTTGAGATACAGCGCCCTTCCCTCCTTGGCGAAAAGCACCACGCGTTGAATCTGCTCCCACCTGTTCACCGCCCCGCTGTTCCACTCGCTATCGGTTATTTCATTCACCGAACCCTTGTCGCTCGCGACGATGGACAGGATTTCATCGCCCTTCTCCACCCCCGCCACGAACGCCGGCGACCCCGGCCTCACGTCAGTAATCACAGTGTTCAGCACCGGCCGTCCGATGAGCAGCACCGCCACGCACAGCGGAATCGCAAAGAGGAAATTCATCGCCACGCCGGCAACGATTACCTGCATGCGCTTGCCGACGGGCTTTCGTTCGAAATCATCGGGCGATTCGCTCTTTCCCACGCCCGCTCCCTGCCCTTGTATCTTGACGTAACCGCCCAGCGGTATGAGCGAGATGCGGTAGTCCGTGCCGCCGCGCACGAAGCCGATGAGTTTCGGCCCGAAGCCAAGCGAGAATGTGTCCACCTTCGCCCCGATCTTCTTGGCGAAGAGGAAATGACCCAGTTCATGCACAAAGATGACCAAGCCGAAGCCGACGACGACCATCACGATGTTGCCGGCGCTCTGAAAGAATTCCATTATTGAATCTGCAGGCATTGCTTCGCGTCTTTTCTCGTTGACAGGTCCGCCGAGTAAATCTGCTCCAGGGTCGGAGATTCGATGAATCTCTCACGGCTGAGCATATCTTCGACCACGCGCGCTATCCGCGTGAACGGTATTTTTTCTTCAAGGAAGGCCGCGACAGCCACTTCGTTGGCGGCGTTAAGCACCGCGCCCGCCGTCCCGCCCTTCCGCGCCACCTCAAAACCCAGGCGCAAAGCGGGAAATCGCTCCATATCCGGCTTCTCGAACGTCAGCGTCCCCGCCGCCGCAAGGTCCAGCACGGGCGTCGCGCCGCGCCGCCGCTTCGGGTACGTCAGCGCGTATTGTATAGGAATACGCATGTCCGGCACGCCCATTTGCGCGATTATCGAATTGTCGCAAAATTCCACCATCGAATGCACAATCGACTGCCGGTGCACCAGCACCTCTATCTGCGAAGCGTCAAGGCCAAACAGCCACTTCGCCTCGATTATCTCCAGCGCCTTGTTCATCAGCGTCGCGCTGTCGATCGTTATCTTCCGCCCCATCTTCCACGTCGGGTGGTTCAACGCCTGCGCGGGAGTTACCTTCTCCAACTGCTCCGCCGTGAAGCCGTAGAACGGCCCGCCGGAGGCGGTGATGATTACGCGCCTTATCGTCTTGCGGTCATTATCGGCAATCGACTGCAAAATCGCGCTGTGTTCGCTGTCAACCGGCAGAATGCTCACGCCCTTCTTGCGCGCAAGGGCGATGAGGATATGCCCCCCCATCACAAGCGATTCCTTGTTCGCCAGCGCCAGCGTGCTTTTCGCCTCGATCGCCGCCACGCTGAAGCGCAGCCCCGCCCCGCCGCTGATGGCGTGAAAGACCATGTCGAACTTCTTCGAGCGGATGAGCGCCTCAAGCGCGTCCGCCCCGCCCAGAATCTCGCAGTCCGTGCCGCCGGCCTTCGCCATGAGCGCTCCGAGGAGAGACTCGTCGGCAATCACAGCATAACGCGGGCGCACGGCGCGAATCTGCTCCGCCAGCGCGTCAACGCTCTTGCACGCGGCGAGCAAATCAATGCGGCATTCCCCGTCAAGGTTTCCGGCGACCTCGATGGCGTTTCGCCCGATGGAACCGGTCGAACCGAGGAGTGCAATGCTCTTTACCACGTCCCTCCGCGCCTGAAAATAGACTTGAGGCTTAAGGATGTAGCACAACCGCCCTCGGCTGTGATTTTCACTTCCTCAAGTCTCAAGCCTGATTTTATCACCTCCCGCCCCCACCGTCAAGTACGCGGCGAAATCTCGCCACAAGACACCAAGACACCAAGAACACCAAATTCCATAACCACAGATTTCACAGATTTCGCAGATTTTTTACCCACCACAAGTAAACCGCCAAGGACGCCAAAAACGCCAAGAAATCATTTGCCACGGATTGCCACAGATAGCCACTGATTTTTTTGCTATAATACTTCATGGTTATAAGTCTTATTCCTTTGGGAAATGGTACCTGCCATGTCTAATCAACCAACGATTACGCTGTTCGATGAGATCGCGCGGACTGACATGAGTTCGCCCGTGTTCACCTATGATTCCCTTAACAAGTCGGAACGTCCTGAATGCAAGGCCATTCGCAGAACGCTCGAATCTTGGTTTGCCGATTTTCCTGAAGAGGAAAAAGCGGAGTTCCGTCGGCGGTTCAATTCTGGCGTTGATCACAATTTCTACTCGGCGTTTTTCGAACTATATCTGCATGAACTTCTGCGAGGTTTAGGCTGCAAAGTGAAAGTGGAACCACCAGTAAATGGAGTTAAGACACATCCCGACTTTCTTGTCGAAGCACCGTCGGGCGACACGTTCTATCTGGAGGCAACCGATGTTATAGACCCCGAAGAACTTACAGGGAACATGGCGCTACAAAAGGTTTTGGACATTTTGAAGAAAATAGAACACCCGAACTTCTTTGTTGAACCAATCGGTAGAATACCGCCATTGCCGCTTCCGGAGAACGATATTCGCAGATTCGTAGAGGAACAACTGGCAAGTTTGGATTATGAGCAAGCGGCAAGAGATTATAAAGAGAAAGGAAAAGCGGGACGCCCCATTCGCGTTTATCGGTGGAAAGATTATTCCCTTACGTTTTGTTTCATACCCAAACTTGGGCAATGCCGTGGCAAAATAACGGGCGTAATTCCTTTACTGCAAATAGGCGATCCTGTTTGTGTCCCTCTGCGCGGAGAGGATGGGCCTATTACACAAAAAATAAAAGACAAAAGACCCAGTCGCTATGGGGATCTCCGCCAGCCTTATATTATCGCAATTGATATTATTACTGGCCGCATATCAACTGACGTAGAGAGGGCGTTTGATAGAGCATTCAGTAAAAAACAAAAGAATGAGCGGATTAGCGGAATACTCATTGGAACGGGGATTTCCCCATGGTGCTACGATAATCTATGCCTTTATCATAACCCTTATGCGAAGCCACGCTATACTTCGGTTCTCACCAAATTACCGCAATACAAGCGTGAGAATGGCAAATGGAAATTCAAGGATGGCGAACGACCCAGTAATTTCTTGCATTAAGTGTCCGTGGCTATCAGTGGCCATCAGTGGCGAAAACTTCTTACACCATAATCTGTGCAATCTGTGAAATCTGTGGATCGTTAAATGATCGGCGCGTTGATGGCCTTGATGACCGCCACTTTTTTCTGCTCCATCATCTCCTTCGTCTTCGCCTCAAGGTTCAGGCGCAGAACCGGCTCCGTGTTGCTCTTGCGCACGTTGAACCACCAGTCCTTATACTCCACGCTTACGCCGTCCAGGTGCGAAATCTTCCCGTCACGGAAAATCTGCTCCAGTTCCCTCATCTTGCCGTCCTTGTCCGCAACCTCGAAGTTTATCTCGCCGGTGGCGAAGTAGCGATGCAGCGGCCTTATCAGTTCGCTCAGCGGCTTCTTCTCCGCGCTCAAGACGTTGAGGATTTTCACCAGCGCGATTTCGCCGGAGTCCGCGTAATAATTGTCGCGCCAGTAATAATGCCCGCTCAACTCCCCGCCGAGCGCGCAACCGTGCTTGCGCATGGTGGCCTTCATGTAGGCGTGCCCCACGCGGTCGATGTACGGCACGCCGCCGTATTTTTCAATTTCTTCCTTCACGACCCACGACGAGCGCAAATCGTAAAGAATGCCCGCGCCCTTTTCCTTCAGGAGGATTTCGCGCGCGAGGAGCGCCGTTATCATGTCGCTTGTGATGATAGCGCCGTTTTCGTCGACGCAGGCGCTGCGGTCGCCGTCGCCGTCGAACGCCACGCCGAGGTCCGCCTTGTGCTCCCTGACGGCCTTCTGCAAATCCCGCATGTTTTCGAGTTTCAGCGGGTTCGCCTCGTGGTTGGGGAACGTGCCGTCCGGCTCGAAGAACAGCGGTATGATTTCCAGCGGCAAATCGCCGAACACGTCCATGAAGTACGCCCCGACCGCGCCGTTACCGGTATCGACGACGACCTTCATCGGGCGGATTTTGTCCGCGAAAGACAGGATGTGCTTCTTGTAGTCGGCGAGGATGTTTTTCTTTTCCACCTTGCCGGGCTTTTTCGCCGGCGGCGGGAATTTGCCTGACGTGACGATTTTCTCGATGTCGCCGATGCCGGTCTCATACGAAAGCGGAATCGCCTGCTCGCGCGAGACCTTGAAGCCGATGTACTTGCCGGGGTTGTGGGATGCGGTCGCCTGCGCGCCGCCATCGCGCTTGTAGAAGCCGATTGCGAAATAATTCATCGGCGTGCTGACCATGCCGATGTCAAGAATGTCGCAGCCCACGGACGTTGCGCCCTCGATGAACGCATTTTGGATTGACGGCGCGCTCAGGCGCATGTCGCGCCCGGACACGATGTTCTTCGCCCTCAGCACCGGCGGCATCGCCATGCCGATTTTGCGCGCGGTGTCTTCGTTGAGTTCGGTGGGATAAATTCCGCGGATGTCGTAGGCCTTGTAAATCCCCGCCATGCTTCTCTCCGTTATTTGATGAATTGCCGGACTAAAAACGAAACGACGCCTCCTCGGCGGATTCGCGGGAAAGCGGCAGCGTCAGGATGATTTCTTCACAAGGAAATACTGCCTTCTGCGAGGCTGCTCCGGGGCTTCCTCTTTCTGCGGCGCCGGGCTGATGGAGACGACCTCCTCAAGCGTGGCGTGCCCGCAGACGCGGCACTTGCCCCATCCGCGCCGCTGGCGCTCCTTGCACACCACCGCGGTTATCGAGTAAACCTCCCCCGGGCACTTGCGTTCGTTGTTCTCGGTCATTGCATCCCCTCTCGAAAATAATCGGGTCATCTATAATCCGAATTTCGGCGATTGACTGTAAAACTCGCGCGGGTTGTCGAAGACGACTTTCCTGATGTCGTCCTCGGAGAACCCTTCCCGCCGCATCAGCGCGACGGTCTTCGGCACGGCCAGCGGGTCCGACTCCCCCCAGTCCGCGCTGCTGTTTATCAGCATCCGCTCCAGGCCGTACTCCTTAAGGATAGCAACAGTTCGCGGCGGTGTCAATTTAGTAGTCGGATAAATCGTGAACCCCGCCCAAACGTCGTGCTTCTTCGTCTCGGCGATTGTGTCCTCCGTGTTGTGGTCCACGACGACGCGCCGCCCGTTGAGGCCCATCTCCTTGAGGATGGCGAGGATGCGCCGCGTGCCCTCAAGTTTGTTGAAATGCGGCGTGTGGATGATGACGATGGCGTTCAGGCGCTTCGCGACCTCAAGATGCATGCGGAAAACTTTTTCCTCGTTCGGCGTGATATTGTTGAAGCCGATTTCCCCGATACCCAGCACGGTCGGCAGGGCCGCGAACTCGTCAAGCCGCGCGACGACCGCGCTCGCCATGCCCACGTCCTCGGCCTCCTTCGGGTTCACGCCGACGACGCAGAAATGCTTAATGCCGTAAGGCGCGAGCCGCCGCACCTCGAAGTCCGCGAGATGGCGGAAGTAATCGAAGAAACTCTCCGCGTGGCGCCTGTCGCCGCCCAGCCAGAACGCCGGCTCAACAACGGCGACGATTCCCGCGGCGGCCATCGCCTCGAAGTCGTCCGTGGTGCGCGCAACGGTATGAATATGCGGGTCAATAATCCTCATGCCGCGATTCTACCACAACCCGCGCCATCCTTCAATAACCCCTCACCACAAATGAACCGCCAAGGCCGCCGGGATTTTAGATGAACCACCAAGACACGAAGACACAAAGGCACCAAGATTTAGAAGGAGTTGTGTAGAAGGGATGAGACGTGACTAAACACGGGCCAGAGCAGTTGAATACGAGAATCTGTTTACAGTGGGCATCTGATCCCAGTTGCGGCCGTCCAGAAGTCGTCCGGCCTTTTTCTTGTTCGTGCCGCCCCATTGCTTGAAGAAGAAAGGGACTCCTGCTTTGAGACATTGACTACGGATACTGCGCACCCATTCAGCGTCCATTGGCCGTGCTTTGGGGCCGGACTCGCCACCGACAACGACCCAGTCAATTCCTTTGAGGTTTAAGGAACCGAGCGAACCTAGCAAGGGTTCAAGGGACAGAAACTTCACGCGCGCTTTCGTTCGCCGCAGATCGTCTATACGGTATTTGTAGTCGGCATTCTCGACGCTCACGCCTAGCCACAGGTTCTCAGGCCAGCACAATTTCTCGCTTAGTCTTGCCAGACGTTCTGATCTCTTGGTAAGCAATTGGAATGTGTGCCAAGGGGCCTTGAGGATTACGTCGAACACTTTTTGAATGAAAGAGAGTGGCACGTTTTTATGAAACAAATCGCCCATCGAGTTTACGAAAATGGTTTGCGACTTTTGCCACGACAATGGAAGTTCAACCATGTGGTCGTGCAGGGTTAGTTCAAAACCGTTGACGTAGTTCGCCTGACCCATTGCCTTAAGCCGCCTTGCCATGCGCTCGGCATAACAATGCACGCAGCCGGGGCTAACCTTTGTGCAACCGGTTGCCGGATTCCACGTCGATTCTGTCCACTCTATTTTTGAGCCGTTTGCCATTGGCTACATCTTCTTACTTGGAAAGGTTACACGCACATGCGGGCCAAACGTCGTTTTGTCACCTCGCTGCTTCGGACGCATTGCCGCAAGAGGATCTGCGCTGACTTTACCTTCGGCCTCCAATTTTATCAAGACATCTTTATAATGCCTTTCCAAAAAGGGCTTTCCCACGCTATGTTGTTCATATATTTCCCGCATTTCGAGTGTTCTCCCTGCGTAGTCGGCAAGCAACATCCCCTTAAGATCATCCAAGGGTCGTGTTAATTCGAACAAAGTTGGATACCGCCTATCTACGGGAACGTACACTAAACTTGGCACCCCTTGATCTCTGGTCGAACTGTATTTATACATTATTTCTTTCATTTTTTCATAACCTTTGAAGTGCTTACTCGCAAAAACAAGATAATGGCTGGTTCGCACACCCTTGTCATTCTTGAAGCAAAACGGCAATACGTAGCGGCAGCCGAGTTCCTGGACCGCCACTATGAACTCGTTTACGATCGCCGTTTCCCGCTCTTCTGGCGTCATGTTCTCAATACGTTTTCGCAGGCTATCCGTCCGGGCGGAACCAAAGATTGCATTCATTAGGTTCGCGACAGATTTGTTATCTAACCCAGGATTGATTCGGTTATAGTTGAAAAAGATGATGCCGTCGCTGCCCCAGTCTTTCAGCGCGGACTTTAGCAATCCCAATGACAGCCCCTTATACCCGCAGGGATCGACAAAAAAGAGAGAAGGCACGAGTTTGGTTTGTTCCAAAATCTTGACGATCTCTTCTCCTACTTCTACACCGTATACCTGGGGCTTATATCTGAGCAGGTCCAGATTGGGGATATTGGCAATTTCTCGTTCAAGAGATTCTCGGTTCTTTTCGTCGTAGTCGTTGAAAACAGTAACCAAGTGTTCTCTTATTTCTGGATCTTCGATTGCCTTTGTTAATACCAACAGAGGAGTAGATGGACTGCCAGCCTTATAACGTCCCGCCCCCGCGAAAAGGTCAATGTACGCAATCTTGCGATTAGGATTGCTCTTGTTGGCGGCCAAAATTATCTTGGCCCATAACCAGAAGTATTCCAAGACAATAGTCGCCTTTATTTGCGACTGCTCTCGCATTTCTTCAAAGAAGTCGTTATCCATAACAAGTACCTTTCATTGAAAACAGACATCGTTAACAATTCTATAACGACATGGGCAGATAGTCAACATGGATTTTCAGCAAATATGGGAATAGGGAAATCTGTGAAATGCGCCAGCGGTTTACCCGCCTATGGCGGGCACACAAGTCTGTAGGTTCTTTTTCGTAGTTCACTTGGCGGTCTTGGCGGCCTTGGCGGTTTATTTGTGGCGTTCTTGGTGGTTCACCCTGATTCTCTGCGTCCTTGGCGCTCTTGGCGGTTAATTGGTGATGTCGCGCGCTTGACAGGATGGACGGGTAAAAAATATAATCTCTGGAAAAGTCTGCGCCGGCGGGGACAGTCCCCTCTGGCGGATTGGCCTGGTGGACCGGGTCCATTCTACGAGCTTGGCGCTGCGCGCCTTCGCTCCGTAAATGTACCCGGTCCCTCGCCTGCGGAACAATCTGCGGAGGATTGGGATATGGATATTACCTGCGCGGCGCTAATTTTAGTGGAAATCACCAAGCATCTGAGCGATTTGCTGGTGCTCGTTGTGGCGGCGGTCCTGGGCGGGATAATCGGGTTCGAGCGGGAGCGCCACGACCAGCCCGCGGGACTGCGGACGCACATCATCCTTTGCGTGGGTTCCGCGCTGATAACGCTGGTGTCGCTTGAAGTCGCCGAATTATATAAGAACGCCGACCCCAGCCGCATCGCCGCGCAGATAGTGAGCGGCATCGGATTCCTCGGCGCGGGCGCAATTTTGAAATACGGCACCACCGTCCGCGGGCTTACGACCGCGACAAGCCTGTGGACGGTGGCGGGAATCGGCATGGCGGTGGGGTTTCAACTGTGGATTCCCGCGGTAATCGCGACAATCCTGGTTTACATCGCGATAGCATATCTTAGAAAACTTGAGGGCAGGATTTTTATCGGGCACGCTTTCAAATCCATCACCATCACCGCGCAAGACGCCCGGGGCTTGATTCCGCGGGTGGACGGCGCGCTGGAAGAATCCGGCGTGTCGATAAGCAAACTGGAACTGTCCAACCTCCTGCTGGAGAAAAAGATTCAGTTGCATCTCTACGTGAAAACGCCGAAGGACCTTGATGTCTCAAAACTCCACGCGGCAATTACGCGGATTGAGGGCGTAACCGAGTTCGAGATTTCGTGAGCGGTTTTCCCCGGCCGAGGGCGGCCGGGCCACACCACTAAAATCAAATGTCATGGACTATCCGCCATGCCACACGCGCAAGTGAACAACACCGGCCTTTACTATGAGATTCGCGGGAGCGGCCCGCCGCTGCTGCTGATTGGCGGGCTGGGGTGCGATCACCGCGCGTGGGCGCTGCAAGTCGGCCCGTTGTCCCGGCATTTCACCGTGATTACGTACGACCAGCGCGGCCTGGGACTGTCCTCGCCCGCGCCGGCGGACTTCACTTTCGGAGTTTTGGCGTCGGACGCGGTTGAACTGCTGGGCGCGCTCGGGCACGAAAAGGCGTCGATTGTCGGCATGTCGATGGGCGGCGCGGTGGCGCAGAGGATTGCGCTTGATTTCCCGGGGGCGGTGGAGCGGCTTGTCCTTGCGGCAACGTCCGCGCATACTTCCGATGAGGAGTCGGCGACATTGGAAGAACTTTGCGGCATTCTGGGGACTGAGGGTTACAGAGGGTTCGCGGAGAAACTTGCGGAGCGAACTTTCACGGAGGAATTTCGGGAAAGGCATGCGAAGCAAGTCGAAATGACCATATCCGTCCTTGCCGAAAACGCGCAAAGGGGGGATGTGATACTGCGGCAGATGGAACTGCTGGCCGCTTATGACTTCCGGCGGGAACTTCCTGCCGTGCGGAAGCCGACAATGGCGATATGCGGGAGAAGAGACATGCTGGCGCCGCCGCGCCGCACGATGGAGTTCGCGTCGCTGCTGCCGGGCTGTAATACTTGCCAGATAGATGAAACGGGGCATGGCATGGCGATAGAGCGCGCGGGGGAATTTAACAGCATTTTACTGAGGTTTCTCGGAGCGGTGGGCATCCCGGAGCGAAAATAATACAACTTGTCTATTACGGTAAATTTTGCAAAATTTTAGCATTATTTTCCAGACACTTCTTGACATTGCCCGTTAAAACAGGGTATTCTAATAACATTGGCTGCTAGTTGGTTATAAAAAACGTTATAGCCTTCTGTCAAGGTTACCCTAAAAATAATGACCAATGTAAACGTGGGAAGGGATCATTAATGCAGTTCTCTCGCACCTTATTGATGGCGCTCGAAAGCCTGGGCTACGTCGGGCGCAAACGCGGGGAAGGCCCAATTCCGCTAAGGGACATTGCCAGAGCAGTAAAAGCGTCTCCGACTTACCTGAGCAAAGTTCTTCAGCAACTTACACGCGCGGGCTTTCTTACGACCGTAATGGGCCCGCACGGGGGCTACCACTTATCGCGTAAACCGGCAGAGATACCGCTTTTGGAAGTGGTGGAACTGTTTGGCAAGCCGGCGGATACGCCGCCTGAACCTATTTCAGGGGAGGGGCGTGGAGGCGTAGTCGAAATTCTACAATGGTGCACCGCACCCAGCCGCGAGCGCCTGGCCCGCCTGACCGTTGAGGACATCGCCAAGGCAATACAGGCTGACTGAAGACCGGCGAAATCCGAGATGCGGCCATAAGTAGCAAGTCTTTGTGTAACATGTGGTTAGGGTGGTCTTGCCCCTCTGCGGGGCGCTCTGGGTAGCGGGAAACGTTTCTCGCCGTTCTCTCCTGTTCAACTGCTCCGATGCTCAACTGCTCGATTTTTTCTTTAGCCAGCGGCAAAAGAAAAAATCGGGGCGAGCGGATTTGAACCCATGACCTTCCCGATTAAGATCGGGACGCTCTAAGGAGGCTGAGCCACGCCCATCAAAGAAAAATCGGGGCGAGCGGATTTGAACCCATGACCTT
>Ga0315291_10004874_pt1 | contig 16944 bp, 22 predicted proteins | sample YL17G12_20_MG_FD_203070 | JGI IMG/M metagenome (GOLD analysis project Ga0315291, IMG submission 203070) | Sediment microbial communities from Yellowstone Lake, YNP, Wyoming, USA - YL17G12_20 | ecosystem: Environmental > Aquatic > Freshwater > Lake > Sediment | place: USA: Wyoming | collected...
ATGAATTGTATATAGGCCTCGACTGTCAAGATTCATGACGTGTTGGCGGCTAAAAAGAGCTGAAAAAGGCATGCCTGCGCTTAAAAGCGGCGCGGCCTGGCCGTCGGCGCAAGCTACTAATCTTCTCGGGGCAACAGGGGGGGATTTGAATGGCGTGCCCAAATATATGAGTTTCTAAATTACATTAAGCATAACTCCCTGGAGTCCCAGATCAAGCTTCTAAAACAAGCCCATGTGCTCTCAAGTCAAAGCGCAACAAAATAGTATGCGGGCTTTACTTCTTGTAACTCAGGAGATCCCCTGGCTGGCAGTCCAAGACTTCGCAGATTTTCTCAAGCGTTGAGAACCTAATCGCCCTGGCGTGCCCCTGCTTGAGGATCGAGAGGTTGGCCATGGTGATACCCACCTTATTTGAGAGCTCAGTAAGTGACATCTTCCGTTTAACCATCATCAGGTCGAGATTGACTTCGATTGCCACGGTCATTCCTCAAACGGTCAGGTTTTGGTCTTGCTGGAGCCGCACACCGGTATCAAGCAGCTTGGCGATGATGAGCAGGCCGAGGATGAAGAAAATCCTTTCGGCTCCTCTGAGCAAGATGTTAGCGATATCCGACCAGACAGACTGCCAAGGCGTCAAGAAGGACCTCAGGCCTGTGAAAACAAGGTTTGAGATGGAAATGCCGAATACACCGTAGGCAACATTACGGATGCGGCGCGGATTTTCTTGATTGAACGGGTCTCCCTTCGTGATCATCTTCACCAAACGAAAGAGCTGGTATAGGATGATAAGAAATATCAGTCCGGTAAATACGGAGTCCAGCCACAAGCTCAGATTAACCCACGGGTTGAGGTTTTCCCATGGGTTGCGTAACAGGCGCGGCAACGATCCCACGACTACATAGCAATAAAAGGCACCCAGGATAAAGATGAGGGCTGTGAATACACGGACAACCGACGACTTCTTAATCACGATTTCGCCTTCCATTATCGCCTCCTTTTTGTATTTATCAAATAACAATATATGACTTCGATAGTTGTTTGTCAATATATTTTTATCGTAGTTCAATAATTAATCGTTATGGGAGAATTTGTGTGCTTTCGCGTCAAACCGCTGTAAAATAATAGATGTGCAAATGGAGAAAATATGAAAAACAAAACCGATCGAACGCGGACCGTCCAGTTAATAAAAACCCCGGCTTCGCACTATCTAGAATTCGAAGACCTGAAGGAAGTGGAACACCTTGAGAAGGTCGAGATAGGCAGCCACACGCTGAAGATCTACGAGAGCCTTGACGCCATGGGAAAATTCAAGGCCAAAATGCGGACGGGGAGCGGGAAGCTTTCGGTCTGGCACCCGCGCGTCGTCCTTTTCGCCCCCATGTTCGAGGAGCCCGCAAAGCACATAGGCCTCTGGGCATTCCTTTTCGTCATCAGTTCGGGCCTGGCCGAGGTCGACACGTTTGTCGAAATCGTCGAAGCCGCACCCCATACGTTCGGCCTGATGAGCGAAGAAGAGTTCAACGACTACCAATTCGCCCTGGAAGCCCTGTCCCTCAAGGCCCAAGGTGAGACTGAGGAAGAAATCGCCAAACTCATGGGCCGCAAGACGCGCAAGGGGATTCAGGGGCCGATCAACAAGCTTATAGGGAAAATTAAGTCCTTCAGGTTCCCCGACGATAAGATGGAACTGAAGATCGTCAACTACGCCTATGTCTGGCTGGCCCGCGACGACACTCGGGAAGTTGTCAGGCATAACGCCGACGCCTATGCCGCACGCCTGCTCGCGATCGCGAAACAGGAACTTAAAAAGGCCGAGGCCGATTACGACGCCTTCAACAAAAAGCACGGCCTGAAATAGTCCCGCCTCTCCCCTCCTTCAAGGCCCTCCGAGGCCGGTTTTCCCCGAGTTGTATCCACAAAACCCGATTTTGGATGCAAACCGGCCACATATATGGAGGCCAAATGAAACATAAGCCAGGTTGGGACATAAATAAAACACCATGTGAGGAGGTCCTCCTTGAAGGTAAGGATTTCCTTAATGGCAATGACCCTTACACTGAGCCAAAAGGCAACCCTATAAAAGCCAGGCACTGGTTCGCCATGGTGCCGCAAGATCTGCTTCACGATGGGAGCATAAGCATGGGGGCCAAGGCGCTCTATGGCGTCTACCACTGCTATGCCGCCCAAAAGCATGCCCCCAAAACCTTTGTTGCCAGGGAGCGGGTCGCTGCCCACTTAGGGATCTCTGTCCAGTATGTGTCAAAGCTCAAGCAGGAGTTGGTCAAAACCGGCTGGATCGAGAAGCAGCACAGGGGCCAAGGCAAAAGCGACCTGATTACACTGAATGAGCACCCCTTCCAGGGGGAGGACGGCCCGGCATGCGCGTAATCCCTTTGTTATCAGCAGACGACACCAGGGTTTTCGTCTGGACGACACTAGAGTTATCGCTAAATAGACAATTTGAAAAATACAGGGAAAACGAAATAAGGATGATTACGCGCCGGCTTTGCGGCGCGTATGGAAACCGAGGCTTTGCGAGGTTTCCACACACAAAGGCCCGACCTTACCTGCCGGCTACCGACCGGCTACCTGGCTGCTGCCTTGCGTTGCAGGGGCCGCGCGCGAAGCGCGCGCGCATGCGCGCCTCAAAGCCGGCGCGCAATAATAGGCAGACGTTTTTTAAAAACAATGTCTGTGAAGGAGCATGATGCTTGAATTGAGTGAACTGCATTTTGTGAGAATGTGGAATTCCTTACAGGGGCTTAGAAAGGTTTGCCTGGAAAAAGTCGACCCCGAGTCGGCTTTTCTCTACAGCCGGGCAACCGATGATTTGGGATTATTGGCTAGGGCGATAAAAGCGCACACGCCGGGCACTGTTACAGATGCTTGGCTGGCGCTTATGGCCGCCGTCGACTTGTTCGACGACGACGACCGCCCCGCTTTTACGACGCCCGACGCGCGCACTAGCTTTAACATGCAGCGCGCGGCGTTTGCCGCCGGCTACCGGGCGGGGTCGGTAAAGTAATGTTAGCTCTGATGACTCGGTCGTTAGGAACGCGCCGAGTTCGTCGTTCATTTTTTCCTTGCGTCCTGCCGGCAGACGAAAAACGCCGGTTCGGGAAGGGGCCGATTGACGGCGATCCTTTCGGCCCTTCCCCGACATTTTCGCTTGTACTGCCGGGCGTTTCCGGGGCGCGGCCCTGTGTCGCCACTTTCGCAGGGCTGCGCCCAATTTAAATCCCGGCATTTGCATAGAACACTACGGAGCCGTCGACAAGTAATCGACAGGCCCGGCAGAACAATAAAGGTACCTTAACATGTTAGGACCAAAGACAAAACGGTTCCTCCAGGCACAGGCCCAGCGCATGCATGCGCTCGACGAAGCCGAAGGCCTAGCGAACCACCGAAACATCCGGCCCGACCTCGACGAAGACGGCCAGGCCAAACGGACGGGCATGCAAGTGCTCTACCAGAACGCCGTCAACTACCTCGGCTCCTCCGCCGCGCAAAAGGTCCTGTTCCAGGAACAGGCCATGCTCGAGGCCAGCTTAGGCGAAGACGTTACGACCTCAAACATCGTCACGTTCACGGCCAACTATTTGCCGCTCGTCCGCAGGGTCTATAAAAACCTGTTCGCGAAGTCTCTCGTTTCCATCCAGCCGCTCAAGGCCCCGTCTGGCTACGTGTTTTGGCTTTCCAAACAGTACCATTCCACCTACAGCCCCGACGGCATCACGGCGGGCGACGACACGGCCGACGTTCCCGGCGCCAAGGCCTATGCCTTGTCCTCGGAAAAGGGCACGATCAGAGAGCTCGACTTTAGCCTTGAATCAAAACTTATCGAGGCAGTCACCCAATAATTGGCTTTCAGTTGGACTTGGGAAAGTCAGGAAAAGCTCCGCTCACAGCTCGGGCTCGACCTCGACTCCGAAATGACCTCCGAGCTCGCCGACGAACTCGCGCGGGAGCAGGACCGCTACATCATCGACAAAATGCTCAGCGGCGCCGCTTACAACGTCAATTGGAACCAGAACGGTTATCTCAGTGACGACAAGTCCACCTGGGAGCGGAAGGAATACTCCCGCACGTTGTATTCCACGGCCATCGTCAGCGCCAATGCCTATGTGCTCGGCCGCGTTTACAGGAACTGCGACTTCGCGGTCATGAACGCCAACACCTATGCTCTCCTTCAGCGGCTCGAAGAGTTCAAACTTGACAACACGTTTGCACAGCAGCCCACGATCGGCGTCCAGAAAATGGGCGTCCTCAACGGCTGGCTGACGGTCTACCTCGACCCCGGCATGGCCGACAACAAAATCCTCATGGGCGCTTCCTCGATCGACTGGAAGAACACCGGCATGATCTTCGCCCCGTTCATCCCCATTTACTTCTCGCCCCAGTACATCCTCAACTCCGACTTCACTCAGTTGAAAAAGGGTGTCGCCTCCCAGTGGTGGGCGGGTGTCGTCGGCACGGACAAAAATGCCGTCGTGTCCCCCTCTCTCGTCACAGTTTCGATCACGGCGTCATAAACCGAATGATCACTCAGCGGGCCGGGAGCATAAACACTCCCGGCCTGTTTTCTCTATTCAGGTAACTGACATGGAAAAACTTACAGAGACTTTTGAAACAGGCCGGCTCATAGTCGAAGCGGCCAGGCAACCGAAGATCCCTCAGGCCCTCATGAAATTCAGGGCGCCCGCCCTCAAACTCGACACGCCCACCTCTAACAAGCGGCTCTACAAAACCGAGGCCGTCAAGAAGGCGGTCGAAAAGCTCATGGCCAAGCAAAATTCGATCTTCGGCGCCAACTACCACCCCGAGCACATGGAGCTCAATGACGTGTCTCACATCCTCACCAAACTCGAAGTCGACGAAAAGTCCGGCTTCCTCATGGCCGAGGGCGAAGTGCTCAACACGGCGCGGGGCCGGGACCTCAAGGTCGTCCTCGACGCGGGCGCCAAGGTAGGGCTTTCGATCAGGGGCCGGGGTGACGTCGATAAGGAAGGCGTTGTAGAAAATTTTGAGCTTTTCGGCGTCGACGCCGTGCTAAACCCGGCAAGTCCGAATTGCCACCTTCACAAGGGGGCCATGTTCGAATCGGCAGATCTCACCGACGAGCCCGATCTGGACATCAGCACCCTCAGCGCCGAACTCGACGAACGGCTGATCGAGGAGGCCCGGCTCAGCGGATCCAAGAAGACAAAGGCCGAAATCCTCAAGGCCATCCGAGGAAAATAACAAACCAGGCCCCTGTCCCTTGGCCTAGGAAGGCGCAGAAAACGCGTCCTGGAGCCAGAGAAGGCCCTTCTTGGGCCAAGTCGGGGGCCGATCAAAAACACAAAGGACAGTCAGAACATTATGAGAATCTACATCGGCAACATTACGTACGGCTCTGGCCCTTCGGAGCTCCGGGCATTCCTTGACGGGCTGATCCCGGGAAAGACCCTGGCCCTCGTCTGGCCCAGGGACAATAACGGGCTCCGACCCTTCTGCTTCATCGACGTCCCCGACGGCGAGGAGGAATTGATCATCTCGACGCTCCACGACCAGGAATTCAACGGACGAAGGCTTAACGTATCCAGCGCAAGGCCGAAGCGCGCTGTCTAACGATTACAATGTCCGTCAAATGCACGCGCCTGAAGGCCGACGGCTCGCCTTGCCTGGCCCCGGCCATGAAGAATGCGGACGTCTGCTTTTTCCACTGCTCGAACGCCGAGTTCACGGAAACGGTCAAGAAGCAGGACGAGGCTTTCGACATCGCGGCAGAGCTCAAGCTACAGCTGAGGAACGTCAAGAAGGCCAGGGCCAACTCGCTCGAAAAGGCGAAGTTGATCCTCGAAATCGTCAAGGCCCTGAAAGACTTGGAGGGCAAGGGCCAGGGTGAAGCAGGGACGGAGGAAAGCAAAAAGCCAACGCCTCGAGAAATTCTGTTAGGCAAAAAATGATCGACCTCGATGAAATCCTAAGGGACAAATCCAAGTTCGGCAAGATCTTCAAGCATATCGACCAGTGGAAAGCCTGGATCGCGTTCCTCAAAGCGTTTTACGGCCTGGCCATGACCGAGGAGGAATGGGCCATCTTCAAGGAATGCACGGGCAGGAACATCGTCCCGGACGGCGGCTTCGATACGGCGGTCCTGATTTGCGGCCGGCGGTCGGGCAAGTCGTTCATATCCAGTTTCTGCGCCGCCCTCACGGCCCTTACCTATCAGCCGGATTCGCCCGGCGATATCCCCCAGGTGTTCATTGTCGGCGAAAACAAACAGGCCGGCAAGGTGAACCTCGCCTATGTCGAGGCGTTCTGCGACTGCATCGAAGGGGCGATCACCAAAAGGAACAAGGAATCCATCGAGCTCAGCAACGGGGTAGAGATCAGGACTCAGACGTGCTCATTCAGATCGTCGAGAGGCTACCACCTGATTTTCCTGGCCGCCGAAGAGATGGCCCAATGGAGGGATGAAAATTCCGCACAGCCCGACATCGAGGTCATGAGGGCTCTCGATCCTGCCTTGGAGCCGGGGGCGAAGACGCTCATCACATCGACGCCCTTCGCCAGGCGCGGCCTGCTCTACTCGCTTTATCGGGAAAACTTCGGAAGGGAAAACGACACGCTCGTCTGGCAAGCGCCGACGCTCAGAATGAGGCCGGATTATTCGGAGCGCAAGATCAGGAAGGCGCTCGAAAAGGACCCGGTCGGGGCCAACACCGAATACAACGCCCGCTGGAGGGACGACATCACGACGTGGCTTTCAGAGGAGATCATCGGCAGGGCCACGGGAGAATACGCCATGCTCCCCTATCAGCCGGGGATAAGGTATTTCGTCGCCGTCGACGTGAGCGGGGGAAGGGCCGATAGCTACTGTCTCACCATCGCCCACAACGATTCAGGCATCGCTGTTGTCGACGTGCTCGAGGAGAGGAGATCTCCGCTCGATCCGCTGGCGGTGACAAAGGAATTCGCCCAGATCGTCAAGGGCTACAACGTCGGGAAGGTCCTGGGCGACCGTTACGCAGGGGAATTCGCGTCGAAGGCGTGGGTGAACGAAGGGATCTACTACGAGACGGCCTGGATAGACAAAAGCGAAGCCTTCCTGCAGTTCGCCGCCGTGATGTCGATGGGAAAGGCCCTCCTCCCTAAAAACGAGGTCCTCACCCGCCAACTCATCTCGCTGGAAAGGAAGGCCCTGGCCTCAGGGAAGGAACAGGTTGACCATCCGACAGGGCTCCACGACGACCTGGCCAATTCGACGGCCCTGGCCGTCTGCTCAGTCTATAAGGACGTTTCCCAGCACTTGACGCCTGAGCAGATGGAGGCCAGGATGCCGGTCATGAAAAAGCGCCCCAGACAGACCGCCCAAGAAGCGATTAGAGAATTCAATTGGGACTTCATCAGGGAAAACAACCTCATGATACCGCTCTCAGAAGCAAAGAAGCTGAGGCTATTCAAACGGTGAGTGAGGGGAAGCAAACTCCCGATCTGCGGAGTCGAAGGGCGGTTATTCGAGTTATTAAATTATTGATTCTTCACTAGATTCGTGTCTGGCAGATAACTACTGTGCCGTTATTGTGCTCAAGTCGGGCTTTCTAGACTACATTATTCAATAAGAGGCAAGCGGCACAGAAATCCTGTTGCTTTCCACGATTACAATGCATTTATCAATAAATTCCTGACTAGTGATTTCTGCATCAGCAAAACTTAGGATTAAATCAATCGGCGCGTATATCTCGAGTTTATCATTAGACGGTTCAGCAGATTCGTCAAGGAAGCTCTTATGAGGGATAAGGAACTCGAGTTTTAGGCCAAAAATATTTAACTCGTCTTTTACAGGGATCGTAAAAGCCTTAAGCACCGCAAGAAGGCGTTCATTGATTATCTTAGCTACTCGCTGGACTTGATTTAGTTTAAGGTCGTTATAAACAACTGTATCGCGTCCTATGTCCACAAGCAGGTAGAGGTTATCTTTGTTCGTAACCGCCCCCATCTTGGAACCGTTAGCTGTAACGTTAGCGAACATACAAAGATCGTGCTTTTGACTATCAGTGAGACTGGCGAGAGGGGTGCCATCAAAGAATTTAGCGGCTAGTATCTTATAAATATTCGCACGATAAGGATCGACCTCGTCTTTTGTAGCAAAAACCTGAGGGAACAATTTGGCTGCTTGGCCTTTAGGGAAATAGAAGCGGAGCGTTAAGGCATCAGATAACGTTAGTTCGACGGTGGTTGATCCGGACGGCCAATCTTTATTCGCACTATTATCCTTGATCATTCTTATTTTATGCTCTGTCATGGGAGGGAAGGCCATTGTCTGCCAACCGACCTGCCCATTGACCGTAACGCCGTCCCCAGATGGTTTGACTTCGGCAGTAAGACAATTCCAGCTTCTAAGCAAAACCTTATACCCGAAAAGGCTCGTTGGCACTTTGAGGTAGACAACTTCTCCCTTAATGGGCCTTGCTTGAGCCAAACCGGGCAGGGGAAGGATTAGCAGCCCGATCGCTACCAGGAAAATAAAAACGCCTATTCTCTTCATCATCCACCTCCTCCGTCGATTACTGGTTCCGAAAAGGACTATATTCTGACATGCCTGCATTAGTCAAGAACCTGAAGAAATATGCCGCTCTAATTCAGCCTGTTCTGTCGCCGAGCTAGAAAGCACAAGAGCTTTGCCTTTACGATTTCGGGAAAAATGTCCCAAGGATTATCTAGTCGATAAGGGCCTTTGGTGCCTCAGCCGTCTCATCTGGCAGAGAAGAGGTTGATATGTGCTGGACTGAGGTGCTTAGGGCCTGCATTAAGGGCCTGTCAAGTAACAAGATCGCTTCTCGTGTCTCATCAAATTTTACGCCAAGATATCGGGTTGGCTTTCGCTTAATACCATTCGGCAAGGCATTTCAATAACGCTTCCAACAAGATCCCTTCCGCGCTCGGCATTTGCCTGGTAAGCCTACCGTTTGCCAGGCGGTTCTCGACCGGCAAATAAATCAACCCACCTTCGCAGCCCTAGATCCATGCCCGGGCACAGGATCGGCAACAGAAGGCCCATCTCTTCACCGTAGACGCACTTTCTCGGGCTCTCTCGACACTGGGCATGGGCCGCCTCTGCCCGTAATAATTACTCCCCGGGCGCATCCCCCAGTTTGCCGGCCCCTCCAGTGTAATTATTATGCTTAAAATAATTTGAAAATAACTGTGTGCTTTTCCGTTTGAACCCGATAGAGATCTCCTCGGCTGTAAAAAGGAGACAGCACAATATGACCAAGACAAAATCCACCAAGGGCGAGGCCAAGGGGCCTCAGGGCAAGGGCAAGGGCAAGGCGAATGGCCAGGCGAAACTCCCGGCCGGTTACGCCAAGAAGTTCAAGGGCGACTTCGGGGACTCGACGCCGATCCGGGCCAAGGCCGACCATACTAAGATCCTGTCGTTCAAAACCTACGGCCGCCTCAAGGAATTCCTCGTCAAATCATTCACTGCCGGCCATACGAAGACCGAGATCGGCGAAAGCCTGGGCGTCACCGGGGCAAGGGTGAACGAGTTGGCCGTCTGCTTGCGGATCGAGCAGCCCGAGAAGAAAGTTAAGCCTAAGGCTCAGGCGAAACCGAAGGCCAAGGCCGTCGACCAGGGCGACGAAGGGGCTGTCTGATGAAGAAGGGCAAAGATCTCAAGGCCATCCTCAAGGCCGCCAAGATCCCGAAGGCCGACACGGCTTCCCGGCTCTCTTATGAGAGTGGCCTTGAGAAAGGTTATCAGATCGGCCACGCCGAAGGCTTCGAAGAAGGTCGGCGCGTCGGGCACGGCGAGGGAGCGAAGGTTTGGGCCGCCATGGCTGCGAAGACCGCCAAGGCCTAACGATGAACGAGGCCGGCCCCTGGCGTCAACCGGGGCCGGCCTATCTGTTTCAAGGAGACAACATCATGAAGACAAAAGCCAAAAGCCGACCGGCCAAAGGGGAGCGATTGATCGTTGCCGGCAGCGAGCCAATGCGCCGGAAACTCCCGAATGGAATGATCTTGATCGCCGTCAATCTCGCTGCCCAGGCGGAATTCGACCCGATGCTCGCGGTGGACGAGTTGGAGCGGCAGTGGAGGGAAGCATGAACAAAACGGCACTCCGAACTGAGAACGGCATCCTTCACGCCGGGACACACCCCGTCATCAAGGGATGGGAATCGTTCACAGGCTGGTATTGGTTCGCCGTCGAGAAGGTCGAAGAACGCCGGGCCGCCGACGGCTCAGGGAGCGTCATGGCCGACGGCTCGGTCGCGGACGACGTGATCTGGTTTGGCCTGATCCAAGGGCATGATGAGGAATGGGGCGAGTTCTCGGAAGCGGAGATCCGTTCCCTGGGAAACATGGCCTGGCCGATCAAGCCGCAAGACCTCCCCTACTCAGGGAGGCGTTGATGAAACGGGGAAGGCCTAAGGGGACGACAAAGGGCGGGCTCAAGTATTTGGACGAAGGCCAGTTGAAGGCATTCTTCCAGGCCATAAGGAAAACGAAGGATGCCGGCCGAAAGACGAGGGACGATTTGATATTCAGCCTGATCGTATTCTACGGGCTGCGCGTCTGCGAACTGGCCCGATTGAAAATGGGAGATCTAGACCTCAGGGGCCGGCAGTTGCGGGTTGCTGCGGCCAAAGGCGGGCTCACGAGGACAGAGGACAGCCCGACTGACATATGGAGGAAACTGGAGGCCTGGCTGAAAAAGAAGGAAAAGGGGGAATGGCTGTTCCCCGGCCGGTTGCCAGGGCGGCCCATGTCGACAGACCGGCTAAAGTCCCTTTTCAAGGAAGTCGCCGGGCGGGCCGGGTTGCCTTCGTCATTCAGCGTTCACGCGCTCAGACATAGTTGCGCAATCCGCATGGTCCAGAACGGGGCGTCAGCGATCATGGTGAAGAACTGGCTCAGGCAACGGCGCACGTCGAGCGCGGAGAGATATTTCGAACAAGTCGAGTTCAAGGGCCTGGGCCGGAAAATGGGGGAACTGTTCGGCGGGATACTGGGCTAAGACTGCACGATGGCCAAAGCCGGTTCCCCCGTTGGGGATCGGCTTTTTTTATGCGCGGAAGGGGACTGGCTGCCCGGTTGTTCCCGAAAGGGACCTATTCACCAGGAAGAATGTGAAAACGGGCACCCCTGCCGTAGCTACAGGCCCCTTGCCCGTTTGGCCTTCCTGATGAGCCGGACGATGATCCTGGGGCCAAGAAAGGGCATTCCAGGGGGCCTCACTGGCACTGTTGGACCATCTTCTCGGGATCGAACCGGCCACCTTCGGCAAAGTTGGCCTTGTTGAGCAACGCCTTGCCTTCTTCTTTCCGCCGCATGGAACCGGGGGTCCTTCCGAAACGATAGGGCCACAAGAGACAGTCGAGGGCTGAACAGTATTTGGCCTCGTCCGTGCTGCCACCGGCGCATTCGACGCAGTTCTTACGAATTTGCCGGAGCACTTCTCCCTTTGTGTCCTCGCGGGCGATGCGGGATTCGCCTGAGAACTTCACGCCGACCGTTTTAGGTTTCGTCTTCGTCACAGTTCCTCCGTTCAAAGAATTTTGGACGGAATATCCTACAGCGTTTCAGCCGTCTTGCGGACTGGGGAAATTGACAAAGGCCTTGACTCACTTCCGGCAAACGAGAGAGAATCAAGCTAATGGGAGGGATGAAAGGATGAGTAAATCAGGGTGGTTAGGTCCTGCAGGACTATCAGCGATAGCGACTGTGTTGTTTGCTATTACTGCATTCTTTAAGGACACGATTCTAAAACACTGGAACAGACCAAAACTACGAGCTGAATTACAAAGATATCCTCCAGATACGAGTCTTATTTCTGACATGATTCGCTCGCCATTGCCATATTTCCGTATCAAGGTTTGGAACAAAGGCAAAGCGGCTGCTGATAAAGTCGAAGTCTATGCCAAGAAAATGCAAATAAAAAAAGGGGATAGCTTTCAGGATCATATTGATTTTTTACCAATGAATCTCACTTGGTCGCATTTGCCGGACGACGAAAATATATATTTGCTTACCATCCCTCCAAAGACGTTTAAACACTGTGATCTGGGGCACATCGACAAGCCAGATTTCTCAGTTGGTTCACTCAACTGGAATAGTGTCTTTAGTACAAATGTATTATGGAGGAATAGCCCTGGCCTCGATGATAAATCAAAGTACTTTATTCTTAACAAGCGAAAAAGGGCAACTAATTATGAGAACTATCTGCCGAATGGAGAGTATTTGCTCACCATTGTGCTCGCTGCGGCGAATGCAAAACCCCGAGAGATTAAAATCCGAATAGTACACAACGGACTATTGTTTGATGAGTTAGAGAGGTTTTTGGCAGAAGGTTCTTTTGCGGAAATCGCAAAAGCCTAAAAAACATGAGAAGAATTATTCCAAGAAGGGAGATACGATGTTTCGCATAAAAGCAAATATGAACCGGCAGCGAGGCTATTTTTTTAAAGTAGTATTTGTCCTCTGTGCTCTCATACGACTTTCACTAGCAGGTTATTCCCAGGACTTAGAAGTTAAGGCCGAAGAATTCACAATTAGTGGCAGAGTGCCGATGGCCCTAGCGCATCTATATGGGCAAAAGTTTTCTGGCGCACTTGCCGAAATGGGCCAGTGGGAAATGGTCAAAGTGGAATTGATGAATAAAGCATCGCGTTCCAGGACCTTTCAACTAAACCTCGAATTGCAGGGCCTCGGAAGCGAATCTTCAACAATGGTTCAGGTTGAACCGAATTCAAAAATTGAAGTGCGTAGCTCTCCCATAATCGACCTGCAATTATTAAGGCAAGTTGTCGATGAACGCGTGGCAAAACTTAAGGTCGAGGTGGTCGAAGATCAAACGGTCGTCTATTCCAACGTCCTCAATGTCACTCTTACAGGAAAAGACGACATTCCTATGTATCAGGATTCCAATGCCCTATATTTTTTCTTGACTACCCGCGTTCAACCTAAATCACGATTAGTCGCCGAGGTTATAAAAGTAGCTGCGCAGAGACTTGGTTTTCGCTTCCGCCAAGGCATTGTAGGATATCAAGGGCAAAATGATCCTGGTCAAATGCTCGAGGACGTTCGAAAAATCTATAAGACGATTCAAGCGATGGGCTTTACGTATGTCAATACGCCCGTCTCTTTTGAAGCCGGATACCAACGTATCAAAACGCCAATCGAAGCACTCACGTCAAAGACAGGTAACTGTGTCGAGGGCGCATTGGTCTTCGCCTCGTGCATAGCGGCGATTGGTTATAACCCGCTCATTGTTGTTATTCCCGGCCACTCATTTGTTATCGCCACGATTCCGGGAGCAAATGCTGATTCAACCCGGGAATATCGCACGGGGCCGTTTCTAATGAGTCTCTCTGGTGGCGCACCTGCCCTTTCCAGCAATTCTTATGCGTCGTGGGTGCCGATTGAAACAACGGTCCTGCAGAACAGTTCAAAGACGAATTTTGGACTAACGCGCATGTCTTTTGAAGAAGCCTGTGAAATTGCCAAAACGCATTTACAGAAATATGCATCTCCAGCCGGGCTTAAGCAAATTTTCCTTATTGATGTCGAGGCCTGGAGGGCCTGCGGGCTTCTTCCCGCGCCTGACGAATATTAAAGGGGTTACTTCAGTTCTTAGTTGATATCCAAGAATGACCCTCCCGCGCCACCTCGGGCATTATCTGCGCCTTCCCCAACACGAGGGACGGGGATAGGTAGATCTAACCGACTTAGGGCCTAATGTTACATATGTGCTGACCCCTCCCAATGTCTTGAAAATCCCACGGCAGGAGTAGTAGATTATTGGGTAGGTCACTAAGGCTTGGAGTCAGAAGAAGGGAGGAAGACACCTTGGCCAAATCTGCTTATCTCATAATGGTCGCCATCTTTTTTGTTTTCGTAGCATGCCATAAAGAAAATAGGCAAGTTGAACAATTGATGGAAAACGGCATCGAAGTCATCGTAAACCATCCCCAGCCTGCCAAACTGAAAACGTTCGAACTGGAGCAAGAACTCGTCATTGATCTATCCTCGAATGAATTGGTACAACGTGGCCTGGCAGATCCCGCGGCCTTTGATGTCGATTCGGAAGGAAATATCTATGTTTGGAGTCAAACATCCAATCAAGATCATGTTTTCATATTTAGTTCAACAGGAACTTACATCGCAGCCTTTGGGCGCACAGGACAAGGCCCCGGCGAGGTTCAATTCCTAGCGAACGTCATGTTCGATTCAAATGATGAACTGATGGTGGTAGATTCTCAACAAAGAAAGTTGGTCTATTTTGACAGAAGCGGCGCTTACCTTAGGCAGCGTATTTCATTAATGAGACTATTATTAGTTATCCCTCTTAGGGACGGTAACTATATTACTGGTACTCAGACATCAATTCCAGGCGAGATATTCAACAGGATTATACTTAATGTTTGCGATTCGGATTTTAATGTCATTAATGAAATAGGTCAACTGAGGTACTACAGACCTAATGCTGAACAAATTTTCCCAGCTGTGAATCCTACTAGTATCATTCAGGTTTCTAAAAACATTATATTCTTTGCTAATAGTGAGAAGGGTTACGAAATCGAGTGCTTTGATAAGCGCGGGAAACTAACAAGGGTAATACGCAAAGATTTCGCACCGGTTCCTCTATCTGGGAAGAATAAGGAGGTGCTCAATGAAAGATATTTGAGATTTCCTCCTGAGATAAGGAACAAGGTCGTATACCCGACAGTATTACCTCCGTTTCAGACTGGGTTCGCCGATGAAGATGGCCGGCTTTATATTATGACCAATGAAGAATCAGACGTTAACGGCCAATATTGGCATGATATATTCGACGAAAAGGGCATATTTATTGGCCGGGTATGCATCGGCAACTACGGAATATACGGCAAGTTTCAGGGGTTTCTCTTTACCTTAGCTAGGAACGGGCGTTTATATCATTTTCGCGAGAATCGTGATGGCTTTAAGGAACTAGTAGTAAGCAGAATGCAATGAATTTTATTACATAGGTAAACTTCTGTTTTTACTTAAATCCCTGCTCCTTAAGCAGATAGACAAGGTTCGACTGCCAGGTAGTAATCCCGTTTTATGACCCCCTCCCCTAAAAAAGTAGTGTGCCCAAAAAGCAAAGCGCTGTAAAATATTTATATGAAAAAAACGACGGCATACATAAAGGCCCCGAATCTGGAAAAAGACCGTAAGCAGATCGTCGAGGAGACCAAGCGCGATCTCGACGAAATGCTGAATGAGCCCTCCCCTATCGGTAATCTTGCCGAGCTGGTGAAGGCCCTGAAAAAAGCCAAGAAGAAGAAATGAAGGGCGTAATCTGGGTCCGTGTTTCGTCGATCGACCAATCAGCCGGTTACAGCCCCGACGCCCAACTCCGAGCTCTGAGGGAAGCCGCTGCGCGGAAGTCCATCGAGGTCGTCAAGGAATTCAACGTCTCAGAGTCGGCCAAGACGTCAGAAGCCCGAAAACAATTCAGGGAGCTCATCCAGTTCATCGATGAATACAGGCCCGACTACCTAATTGCCTATGCCATCGACCGGATAACGCGGAATCCCGAAGATCTCAACACCATCCACAACCTCATTCAGAAGAACGGCCTGAACGTCTTCGTCGTAGATCAGAACAAGATCGTCAGCAAGAGTTCTGATCCTATGGAAAAGTTCACATTCCTGATGTTCGGGAATATCGCCTATTTAGACAACATGCGCCGGGCCGCCAACGCCAAAATGGGAATGCTCGAGAAAGCGAGAGGCGGGACATTTCCGTCCAAGGCGCCTGTTGGCTATCGCAACACTGTTGACGCCACGGGCCTGAAGCGGACGGTCGTTGTCGATCCTGTAAAGGCCCCGTTGGTGCGGTTGGCTTTTGAACTTTACGCTCAGGGCGGCTATTCGCTGTCGACACTCAGGGACGAACTTAATCGGCGCGGTCTCCGTCAAAAGACGACGCCCATGAGCATCTACGGCCTTGAAGTCATTCTGCACAATCCGTTCTACTATGGGTCGATCAGATGGGACAAGCAGTTGTTCAAGGGCACTCATGAGCCGTTGATATCTGTCGACCTGTTTGAAAGGGTCCAAGCCCGCCTCAAGGAAAACCAAAGCTATGCGAGGCCGAAGTCGAAGAAGGTTTTCATATTCAAGCGATATCTCCGCTGCGGTTACTGTAGATCGGGCATCACGGCTGAGGAGAAAGCGGGCGCCCACAAGAGCGGCCTATACCGTTATTACAAATGCACTCGTTCAAAAGACAGGAATTGCCCCCAACCAGTTTATAGGGAAGAGCAGATCGACAAGATGTTTTCCGAGAATATCGGGAAACTCTACATCAACCCGGACATCGCCGAACAAATCCGTGAGGAACTGAGAAGGTCGCACCTTGACCAACAGGCGAGCGATAAGAAAGAGCTTCAGCGGTTGAGGATGGAAGAGACGCGGAAGACGAATCACCTAAATTTGCTCTACACCGACAGGTTGGACGGCACGATCACCAAGGAGCAATACCTGGAGAAACAGGCCGTGATCCAGCAGGAGTTGCGCGGCATCCAGGCCGACATTGAAAAACTGGGCCGCTATAATGCGAAATACAGGGAGGAAGGCTCCGCCATCATCGACCTCCTCAAGGATTTCAAACAAACATATGATGAGGCCGACGAAGAGGGGAAGGCCATCATTCTCAGCGCCGTCATCGACAGGGCCACACTCAGGAATGGAGATCTCTTTATCGCCTGGAAAAGGCCGTTTGACGCCCTGTTCGTTTTGGGTGAAGGGGTTCCGAGAAAACAAGAATGGCGTGCCTGAGAGGATTCGAACCCCCGACCTTTGGATCCGGAGAACAGGACGGCGAGAAGGATGCATGGAAGCTCCGATTTCGAGCCATCATTTCCGGCGCATCACGGGCAGGACCACCTGAGACGGGTAGGTGGAGTTCCGCTCGACGGTGAGG